>Ga0265780_10001919_pt1 | contig 28807 bp, 27 predicted proteins | sample P1T30metagenome_FD_192432 | JGI IMG/M metagenome (GOLD analysis project Ga0265780, IMG submission 192432) | Plant litter microbial communities from East Loma Ridge, Irvine, California - P1 T30 | ecosystem: Environmental > Terrestrial > Plant litter > Unclassified | place: USA: California...
TGACCCTCGGGCACTTCCCGGACAGCTTCACGCACTCGACGATGGGGGGCTGGGTCGCGACCCGCTCCTCCGGCATGCAGAGCGACAAGTACGGCGACATCGCCGACATCACGAAGGGGCTGCGCGTCGTGCGCCCCGGCGGGGTGCTCGCGATCCGCGCCGTGCCGAGCGCGTCGACCGGACCGTCGTTGCGCGAGATGATCATCGGCTCGGAGGGGCGCCTCGGCGTCATCACCGAGGTCACCGCGCAGGTGCACCGCCTGCCCGAGAAGCGGGAGATCCTCGCGTACCTGTTCCCGTCGTGGCACGACGGCCTCGCCGCCATGCAGGCGATCGCCGAGAGCGACGCCCACCCGTCGGTGACCCGCGTGTCGGACGCCCACGAGACCGCGTTCTCGTTCGCGACCTCGAAGGCGAGCACGGGCATCTCGAAGGTGGTCGCCGACGCCCTCCCGAAGGTGCTCAAGGCGAGGGGCTGGGACGTCGACGCGATGTGCCTGTCGTTCATCGGCTACGAGGGCAGCCCCGAGCACGTCGCCCAGACGCAGAAGACCGTCGCGAAGATCGTCAAGGCGAACCGCGGCATGGGCGTCGGCAAGGGCCCGGGCAAGCTCTACGACCAGAAGAAGTTCGACACCCCCTACCTGCGCGACTTCTTCATGGACCACGGCGGCGCCGCCGACGTCTCGGAGACCGCCGCGCCCTGGTCGAAGCTCCGCGCCGTCTCGGCCCGCGTCTACGCCGCCGCCAACCAGGCGTTCGACGAGATCGGCGTGCAGGGCTGGATCATGGGGCACCTGTCGCACTCCTACCACTCGGGCGCGTGCCTCTACTTCACGTTCGCCTTCGAGCACGGCGAGCAGGCCGAGGCCGAGTACGACGTCGTCAAGCACGCCATCCAGCAGGCGTTCATCGACACCGGCGCGACGCTCTCGCACCATCACGGCGTGGGCCTCGAGCACCAGCCCTGGCTCTCGCAGGACGTCTCGCCCGAGGGCGTGGCGGTCATGCAGGGGCTGTTCGACTCCGCCGACCCGGGGCGCGTGTTCAACCCGGGCAAGATCACCGGGGTGTAGGCAGCTCGACCCGGCGCCCCGCCGCACCTCGTGCGGCGGGGCGCCGCGCTGTCGCGGGCCTCGCCCCCCGCGCCCCGTCGCCCCCCGCGCCCCGTCGCCGTCCGGTCCCGTCCCGTCCCGTCCCGTCCCGTCCCGTCCCGTGGCCGTCGTCACGTCGCCGTCACCTCGGCCCGTCGACGATTCAGGTGCCGGCGTCGCGGGACGCCCGCCCTCCTCGGGGAGCGGGGCGGCGCCTCCGTCGCTTCCTGACTCGTCGACTCGTCGACTCGCCGCCGCCGCCGCTGGGCGTCATCTGCGGCGGGCGCGCAGGCCGGCTGCCTACACTCGGATCCGTTCGTACGTACCGACCCACCTCACGGAAGAGACGCGCATGACCGGCATCCACGACGACATCACCTCCGCCTTCGGCGACACCCCCCTCGTGCGCCTCAACCGGCTGGCGGTGCCCGGCGGCGCCGAGGTCGTGGTCAAGCTCGAGTTCTACAACCCGGGCGCCAGCGTCAAGGACCGGCTGGGCGTCGCCATCGTCGACGCGGCCGAGGCCTCGGGGCAGCTGAAGCCCGGAGGCACGCTCGTCGAGGGCTCGAGCGGGAACACCGGCATCGCCCTGGCGCTCGTCGGGGCCGCCCGCGGCTACCGCGTCGTCATCACGATGCCCGAGACCATGAGCGTCGAGCGTCGCACCCTCATCAAGGCCTACGGCGCCGAGGTCGTCCTGACCCCCGGCGGCGAGGGCATGCGCGGCGCCGTCGAGCGGGCCAAGCAGATCGTCGACGAGACCCCGGGCGCGATCTGGGCGCAGCAGTTCGAGACGCAGGCGAACGCCGAGATCCACCGCCGCACGACGGCGCGCGAGATCCTCCGCGACACGGGCGGTGAGATCGACGTCTTCGTGGCCGGTGTCGGCACGGGCGGCACCATCACCGGCGTGGGCAGCGTGCTGCACGAGGAGGTGCCGGGCGTCCAGGTCGTCGCGGTCGAGCCCGCCGACTCGCCGCTGCTCAGCGAGGGCAAGGCCGGACCGCACAAGATCCAGGGCATCGGCGCGAACTTCGTGCCCGAGGTGCTCGACAGGTCGCAGATCGACGAGGTGTTCCCGGTGCAGCTCGACGACGCGCTCCGGGTCGCGCGCGACCTCGGCACCAAGGAGGGCATCCTCTCGGGCATCTCGTCCGGGGCCATCGTGCACGCCGCCCTCGAGATCGCCGCCCGCCCCGAGAACGCGGGCAAGCGCATCGTCGCCATCGTCTGCGACACGGGCGAGCGCTACCTCTCGACGGTGCTGTTCCAGGACCTCGCGGACGCGTAGCGTGCGGTTCGTCGCGCGCCTGCGCGAGGACGTCGCGACGGTCCGCCGACGCGACCCCGCGGCCCGGGGTCGCGTCGAGACGGTCCTCGTCTATCCAGGGCTGCACGCAGTGTGGGGGCATCGCCTCACGAGTCGGCTCTGGCGTGCGGACGGCCTGCCGCGGCGACTCGGCAGTCGTGTCGTCGCGCGGGTGCTGGCGCACGTCGTGCGGACGGCCACGGGCGTCGAGATCCACCCAGGGGCCCTGCTCGGCCGACGGCTGTTCATCGACCACGGGTCGGGCACCGTCATCGGCGAGACGGCGGTGGTCGGCGACGACTGCACGCTGTTCCACGGGGTGACCCTCGGCGGCAAGGGAGGCCGCGGCGTCGCCGGACGGCGGCACCCCACGCTCGAGCGCGGCGTCGCCGTCGGCGCCGGGGCGGCCGTGCTCGGCGGGGTCGTCGTGGGCGCGGACAGCATCGTCGGCGCGGGGGCCGTCGTCACGCACGACGTGCCGCCGGGCAGCGTGGCCGTCGGCGTGCCCGCCGTCGCGCGCCCGCGCCGCACGTAGCTGACCGTCACGCGTCCGCGCCGCGCGTGGCCGAACGTGGCACCGTCGTGCCGTGGCGCCGTGGCGCCGTGGCGCCGTGGCGCCGTGGCGCCGGGTCGGCTGTCGGGTCCGGTGGTCCGCCGCTCCGCCGCTCCGCCGCCGGAGCTCGGCGCCCGGTGCGGTCGGGGACTCAGGCAGCGCCGTCGACACCGAGTCGACCCGGTGCGTCTTCCGGTCGGCCGGGTCGACGGTGCCTGAATCGTCGACGGCAGACGGGAAGGGTCCCCGTGGGTCGCGGGCACGGCCCGCGAGCAGAGCCGGGCTGGCCGGCCGAGACCGGCGTCCCGTGAGCGGAGCTGGCTCTAGCCGGTCGAGCCCGCCGCCTACGCCAGCGGCCGCCGTGACCTCGGCATGCCCGCGATCACGCGGTCGTACGAGTTGCCCACGAGATCTTCGACCATGGTCGCGGGCAGGTCGCCCGAGAGGTCGAGCGTGATCCAGTGCCGCTTGTTCAGGTGCCACCCCGGCGTGATCTCGGGGTGCTCGGCGCGCAGCTGCTCGGCGTGCTCGGGCACGGCCTTGAGCGAGACGCTGGGCGTCTCGGCGTCGACCGGCACGAGCGCGAAGATCTTGCCGCGCACCTTGTAGACCGCGATGTCGAGCCCGAACGGGAACGTCAGCTCGGCGGAGGGCTGCTCGGCGCAGATCGCCTGCACCTGCTCGGTCGTGGTCGCCATGCGCCCAGGATGGCAGCCGCGTCCGACACGAGGAGGCGCGGGTCGACCAGGCAGGGCCGGTGGCGGTCCCCGGGGAGGTCGCGGCGCCTCCTCGTCCCCGGCCGCCCTCGGGGCCGCCGGCGTCGAGCCCGCTCGCCACGAGAAGCGAACGGGACGGTCGGGCCGCCACGCGACGGCCTACCGTCGTCGGCATGATCAGGGAACTCCTCCTCGTGCGCCACGGCGAGAGCACCGCCAACGTCGCCGCCACCGCCGCGGAGGCGGCCGGCGCCGAGACGATCGACGTCGCCGAGCGCGACGCCGACGTGCCCCTCAGCGAGAGGGGGCTCGAGCAGGCGCGGGCGCTCGGGTCCTGGGTCGGCGACCTCGGCCTCGACGGTGAGGCTGGCGACCGCACCGCGTTCTGGTGCTCTCCCTACCTCCGCGCCCGGCAGACGATCGGCACGGCGCTCGACGAGGCGGGAGTCGACGCGACGGTGCGGGTCGACGAGCGCCTGCGCGATCGCGAGCTCGGCGTGCTCGACCTGCTCACCCGCCGCGGCGTCCAGGCGCTCCATCCCGACGAGGAGGCGCGGCGCCAGCGGCTCGGCAAGTTCTACCACCGCCCGCCCGGCGGCGAGTCGTGGGCGGACGTCGCCCTCCGGGTGCGGTCGCTGGTCCGCGAGCTCGAGGCGCTGCCGGAAACGGAGCGCGTGGTGATCGCCGCCCACGACGCCGTCATCATGCTCGTCGTCTACGTCTGCACGGGGCTCAGTGAGGCCGACCTGCTCGAGTTCGCCCGCAGCAACACCGTGACGAACGCCTCCGTGACCACCCTGCGGCACGACGAGGGCGCCTCCTGGTGGTCCCTCGACGAGTTCGCCGACGTCGCCCACCTCGCCGACGAGGACGCCCCCGTCACTACCCACGAAGGAGACCGCGATGTCCGACCGCGCTGAGCACGTCATCACCCCCGACCTCCTGCGCGACTGGGCTCTGCCGACCGCCGGCGGGGGCAAGTACTCGCGCGGGCAGGTCGTCGTCGTCGGCGGGGCCGCGCGCACGCCCGGCGCGGCCATGCTCGGCGCCCTCGCCGCGCTGCGGGTGGGGGCGGGACGCCTGACCCTCGCCGTCGCCGGCTCGGTGGCCCCGCACGTGGCGGTGGCGCTGCCGGAGGCGGGGGTCGTCCCCCTGGGGGAGACTCCCGACGGCCACGTGGTCGGCTCGTCGCTCGAGGCCGCGTCGACCGACCTGCAGGGCGCCGACGCCGTGCTGGTCGGGTCGGGGCTCGACGACGCGGACGAGGCCGAGGCGCTGGTGCGCCTCCTGCCCGGTCTCGTCGGCGACGAGACGGTCGTCGTGCTCGACGCGTTCGCCCTCGGCGTGCTGCCGCGCTGTGGCTCCGTGCTCGACCCGTTGCGCGGGCGGCTCCTCCTCACGCCGAACACGAGCGAGGCGGGGCGCTTGCTCGACCGCGACGTCGACGACCTGCCCGACGACCTGCTCGAGATCGCGGCACGGTGGGAGGCGGTGGTCGCCTGCCAGAGCCTGGTCGCGGCTCCCGACGGGCAGCTCTGGCGCTCCGGCGCGGGGCACCCCGGTCTCGGGACGTCGGGCAGCGGCGACGTCCTCGCCGGCGCCGTCGCCGGGCTGGCCGCCCGAGGGGCGAGCCCGGCGCAGGCGGCGGCGTGGGCGACGCACGCCCACGCGTCGGCCGGCGACCGGCTCGCGGTCGGGGTGGGGCCGCTCGGGTTCCTCGCGAGCGAGCTCCTCGAGGAACTGCCGCGGGTGCTGGTCGAGGTCGGGGCCTAGGAGCACCGTCCGCCGCGACGCGTCAGCCGCCGACGGGGGCCGTCAGGCGCTCGTGAGCTCGCGCTCTGCCGGGGACGTGCTCCGCGCCTCCTTCGAGGACGAGCCGAGGCGGTCCTTGAGGCGCAGGGCGGGGCCCTCGACGAAGCGGTGCGAGAGCCACGCCGTGACGACGGAGGCGGCGAGCACCGCCAGGACGCCGAGGGCGCCCGGCACGACGGGCGTGACGAGCGCGATGAACACGACGTGCCAGAGGTAGATCGGGTACGACAGGGCGCGCCCGAACCAGGCCACGGGCCCCAGCGAGAGCACGCGGGCAGGCAGCGACGCGTGCGACACCAACCCGCCGATCAAGAGCGCGGAAGCGACCGCGACGCCGGGGAGCATCACCGTGAAGGTCGCGACGGTCTGCTGCCAGCCCGTGCCGATGAGGGCGAGCGACCCGACGACGCCGGCGAGGCCGAGCCAGGTGGCGACGGCCCCGAACCGGCCCTGGAACGCGGCACGGCCCTTCTCGGAGCCCATGACGAGCGCGAGCGCACAGCCGAGCAGCAGCGGCGCGACGTTGAGCACCGGGCTAAAGTAGACGGCGGGCGTGGCGCCGCCGCCGGGTGCCTCGAAGAGGAAGCCCGACGCGACGACCGAGGCCACGACCAGCACGCCGAGCACGGCCACCATCACGCGGCGCGTCGCGACGAGCGCGATCAGGAGCATGAGGAGGGGCGGCCAGACGATGTAGAACTGCTCCTCCATCGACAGGCTCCACATGGGCGAGAAGACGCCCTGGGACTCGCCGAAGAATGAGCGCGAGATGTTGCCCGTGTAGCTCAGCGCGACGGCGGCGGCGCCGGCGGCGCTCATGGTCGAGCCCTGGTAGTCGCCGATCAGCCACCAGAGGGAGGCGCCGACGACGACCACGGCCAGGAGGGTCGGGTAGAGCCGGAGCACACGGCGGACCCAGAAGCGCCCGAGCCGGATGCGGCCCGTGCGGGCGTGCTCGCCGAGCAGCAGCGTGGTGATGAGGTAGCCGGAGAGCACGAAGAAGACGTTGACCCCGACGAAACCGCTGCCGAAGCCGGGCACGTGCAGGTGGTAGAGGACCACGAAGGCGATCGCGACCGTGCGCAGGCCGTCGAGCGGCAGGACGCGGTCACGGCGCGTCGATGTCGTCGGGGGAGCGAGGGGCATCGGACCAGTGTGCCTTGCGCACCTCTGATCTGCCCGGGTGCGGCCGGGTCGGCGGACTCGGGTGCGCCTGGGGGACAGTCGACGTGGCGCGGGGGACAGCGGACGGGCGCGGGGGAGGGCGGGACGGCCGCGGACGCAGGTGCGGGAGGGGCCTTCGGCGCTCGGCGCGTCGAGGCTTCAGGAGGCGCTGTCACGGCGGGCCGCGGCGCCCGCCCGCACGGACGCAGGGCGTCGACGACTCCTGAGTCGTCGACGTCCTGCGCCGTGCGGTCGTGCGTGCGTCAGGCCGTGGGAGCCTCGGCGCGAGCGTCCGAGCCGCTGTTGCCGTTCGCCGCAGCCGGCGAGCCGGCACCGGCACCGGCACCGGCACCGGCACTGGCACCGGCGTCGCTGCCGGCGTCGCTGCCGCCGGCAGGCCGGCCGTGGCCGACCCGGCGCGGCAGGGCGAACACGAGCGCGAACGCCACGAGGGCGAACGCGGCGCTGACGCCCATGGCCGCCGCGGACGCGTCGGTGAAGCCCGCCGCCCGGCCGGCGGCGGTCGCCAGCTCGCGGCCGCCGGGCAGCGACCCGAACAGCACGCTGCCGATGATGGCGATGCCCACCGCCGAGCCGATGCGCTGGATCGCCGAGATGACGGCGCTGGCGGAGCCGGCGTCCTGCGGGTCGACGGTCGCGACGATGAACTGCACGTTCGGCGCGATGAAGAAGCCGTTGCCGAGGCCGGCGACGAGCAGCGGCACGAGCAGCAGCCAGTTGGTGAGGTCGGCGGGCTCGACGATCATGAGGATGATCCACATGGCGCCGAGACCGAGCGTCACGAGTGCCGTGCCGAGCACCAGCACGTTGCGGCCGAGCTTCTGAGCCAGCTGGTTGCTCTGCGACGACGAGATGATGCTGCCGACGGCGAACGGGATGGCCACCGCACCCGAGGCGAGAGCGCTGTTGCCGAGGCCGGACTGCCAGAGCAGCGAGATCGTGAAGAAGATGCTCGTGAAGGCCGCGAAGTAGACGAGCGCCAGCACGACGCCGCCGGTGAACTGCGGGTGCGCGAAGAGCTTCGGGGGCACGAGGGGCGTGCGTCCTCGGCGGGTGTACGCCACCTCCCACAGGCCGAACAGCGCGAGCAGGACGAGACCGCCGGCGATGCTCAGGTAGGTCCAGAGGGGCCAGCCCTCGTCCTGGCCCTGGATCAGCGGAACGAGCAGGGCGACGAACGCGGCCGAGACGAGCAGCAGCCCGAACCAGTCGAGCCCGCGGTCCGGGCGGGGCACCGACTCGTCGCGGCGGGGCAGCAGCACGGCAGCCGCGACCAGCGTGATGATGCCGAACGGCAGGTTGACGAAGAACACGAGACGCCAGCCGTGCTCGTCGCCGAACGCCTGGATCAGCAGCCCGCCGATGATCGGCCCGAGGGCCGACGAGACGCCGATGACGGCGCCCATGATGGCGAACGCCTTGCCGCGGGCACGGCCCGGGAACAGCAGCTGGATGAACGCGGTGACGGCCGGCACGAAGATGCCGCCGGCGAGGCCCTGCACGACGCGGAAGACGACGAGCTGGTGGTCGCTCGTCGCGACGCCGCAGGCGAGGCTGGCGAGCGTGAAGAGCAGCACCCCCGTGAAGTAGACCCACTTGTGGCCGATCCGGTCGCCGATGCGGCCGGCCGGGATGAGCGTCAGCCCGAACGCGAGCGCGTAGCCCGAGATGATCCACGAGAGCGTCGACTCCGAGGCGTCGAGGTTCGTGCGGATCGTGGGCAGCGCGACGTTGACGATCGTCGTGTCGAGCAGCGCGATGAACATGCCCAGAAGCAGCGCCGAGAGGGCGAGCCACGACTGGCGGGGGATCGTGGGCGCCGGGGCGGCTGCCCGGGCGGTGGCGTCGGTCATGGAGGTGCCTTTCGTGGGGGCAGGTGCGGGGGCCGGCGGGTGGCCGGGAGCTGAGGGGGAGACCGAGGAGGCGGTCGTCACCGACCGGAGGAGCCGGGGGTCAGCGCGTGCCTGGCCCCCGCCTCCTCGTCGGCGACGATCTCGGGGAGCGCGTCGATCAGGGTGTCGTGCCAGGCGAGTTCGGCGCGCAGCCGGTGCTCGCGGTGGGCCATGGCGTGCTTCTCGGCGACGGACAGCCAGGGGCTGGCCTGTCGGTGGTGCTCGACCTCGTCGTCGAGGAGGCGGCTGACGGCGTCGCGGCGCTGGTGGACCGTGCCGACGAGCTCGTGGACGGCGTCGGGGTCGACACGCGTGAGGGCGAGGTCGAACGGGTCGGGGCGCAGCACGACGGTCTCGAGGGCGTGCCGCCGCGACTCGGCGAGGGCGGCGCGGCCGTCGTCGGTGATCGCCCAGACCTGGCGCTCGGGGAAGTTGCCCTCGCGTTCGGTGCGGACCGGGGCGAGCAGGCCCTCGGCGGCGAGGCGCTTGAGGGCGCCGTAGAGGCCGCCGACCGAGATGTCGGTCCACTGGTGGACGTGCTCCTGCTCGGCCTGCAGCTTGAGCTGGTGGCCGTGCATCTCGCCGTGGCGCGCGAACGAGTCGAGCACGAAGAGACGGATGGAGGACACCGGGGTACTCTCGCACGAGTAGTCGCCTGGGTCAAATATCGTGCAGCGTGTGCAGAGAGGTTGCGCGATGTGCCCTGTGGGATCGGGCGGCCGTCACGGGCGTCGTAGAGCGCGTCGTAGCGCGCGTCGTGCCGTCGTCGTGCTGCGCGTCGTGCCGCGGTCGTGCCGTCCGTCGTGCCGCGGGCCGTGCCGTCGAGGACTCAGGCGCGGCCGGCGGCCAGCTCGGCGACGTCGCGCAGGACGGGCGCGAGCGACGGCGACTCCTGATCGCTCAACAGCAGCGCTGCCCGCTCGGGGGCGAGCCCGGCGAAGCACTCGCCGATCGTGACGCCGTGGGCGGGCCGCGAGACGACCCGCAACTCGTCGCCGGTCGCGACGTCGCCGGTCACGACGACCTTGAGGTAGGCCCCCGGCCTGCCCTCCTGCTGGAACCGCCGCACCCAGCCGCGCTCGCCCAGCCGGCGCGCGAAGGTGGCGCACGGGGTGCGCGGCATGGTGACCTCGAGCACGAGACGCTCTCCGACGGCCCACCGCTCACCGATCACCGCGCCCGTCACGTCGACGCCCGAGGTGCGCAGGTTCTCGCCGAACGACCCAGGTGCGACGTCGTGGCCGAGTACGCCCGCGAAGTGGGCGGCGTCCTCGTCGGCGAAGGCGTAGACGGCCTTGTCGACACCGCCGTGGTGGGCACGGCTGGCCTGCACGTCACCGCGAAGGCCGAGCCTGCGCACGGGGACGGCCCCCTCGACTGGGCGCTTGTCGATCGCCGTGACCCCGACGCTCCCGGAGTCGTCGAGCAGGGCGTGGACGCGGCAGACCGCGGTGACGTGGGGCATGAGCCCATCGTGCACGAGGGCCCGGCGTCCGACAAGGAACGGGGATCGCGCGACCGGACGAGGTACGAGGGCGCCCGGCCCCCACGAGGCGGGGACGCGGGGGTCAGGCCTGGCTGTTCAGGGACTTCGTCGGGATGCGGTCGCGGTCGTACGTGATCGACGCGTAGCCGTGGGGCGCCGGCAGCCCGTCAGGGCCGATGTTGACGAACACCATGGTGTCGATCGTGAGGATGCTCTGCCGGGTCACCATGTTCCGCACCTCGGCGCGCATGGTCAGGGAAGTGCGCCCGAAGGCCGTGGCCCTCAGCCCCATCTCGACGAGGTCGCCCTGCTGGGCGCTCGAGACGAAGTTGATCTCCGAGATGTACTTCGTGACGACGCGCCCGTTGCCGAGCTGGAGGATGGCGTAGATTGCGGCCTCCTCGTCGATCCAGCGGAGGAGGCTACCGCCGAAGAGGGTGCCGTTGGCGTTGAGGTCCTCGGGGCGGACCCACTTGCGCGTACGGAAGTTGATCTCGTCGGTGGTCTCGGCGGAGGAGGCGAGCGGGTCGCCGTCCCCGGCCGGAGCCGCAGCCCGGGGCGCACCGGGCGTGATGGCGTCGTTCATGTGGTGCTCTCTGATCGGGGTGGCGGGCCCTGCGGCCCGCTGTCTCCCGAGTCTAGGCAGCCCACGGTGGCCGCGCCGTCGAGGCGGTTCCCGTCAGCGCGTCACGGGCTCCCGCGCCCGGAGCAGCCCCAGCTCCGACCGACGGGGCAACCCCTCCCAGTCGCCCGCGGCGAGGCAGGCGAAGGCACCCGCGGTGGCGGCCGTCACGAGACGGGTCTCGGCGTCGTGCCCCGCGGCGAGCTCGGCGAGGTACCCGGCGACGAACGCGTCGCCGGCGCCGACCGTGTCGTGCGGGACGATGGGGACGCCCGCCTGCGTCATCAGCCGCCCGTCGACGACCGCGACGGCACCCGCGGCTCCGCACTTGACGACGGCCTGGCCGGGGCCGAGCTCGGCGAGCCCCTGGGCGAGCGCGGCCGGGCCGGTGACGGCCGCGACGTCGTCGGCGAGGCCGAGCAGCATGGCGGCCTCGTCCTCCCCGGCGAACACGACGTCGCACTGCGCGGCGAAGTCGCGGCAGAACGCTCCGGCCTCGGCCCCCGACCACAGGGCGCGTCGGTAGTTGACGTCGAACGACACGATCGTGCCCGCCGCCCTGGCCACCTCGGCGGCCCAACGGACCGCGCCCTCGGCCGATGTCGAGAGGGCCGGGGTGATGCCCGTCAGGTGCAGCACGTCGGCCTCGACGATCGTGGCCTCGTCGAGGTCGGCGACCGACAGCCGCGAACCGGCGCTGCCGGCGCGGTAGTAGCTGACGCTCTGCGAGGTCGAGGTCCGCCGTTCCTTGATCATGAGGCCGGTCGGGGCTCCGTCGTCGATGACGACCCGGACGTCGACCCCCTCAGCCCTGATCTCGCGCTCGACGAGTCGCCCGACGGCGTCGTCACCGACGCGTCCGCACCAGACGGCGTGCACGCCGAGCCGGCTCAGGCCGATCGCGACGTTCGACTCCGACCCGCCCATGCCGAGCTGCAGAGTGCTCGCGTGCGCCAGCGGACCCGGCGTCGTGTTCGAGAGGAGCCCCATCGTCTCGCCCAGGGTGACGACGCGCGGGCGTCGCCCGGCTGCCGGTGTCGACGAGGAGGCGGTGGCTGCCACGGTCACCGCGCCTCCCCGGCCTCGAGAGCCAGACCCACGACCCTGCGGGCGCGTTCCTCGAGGGCGCTCGAGGCGCCTCCTGCGAACGCGTCGCGGAGGAGCGGGCCGCCCAGGCTGACGGCCAGGCACCCTGCGCGGAGCCAGGCAGGCACGTCGTCGAGCTCGACGCCGCCGGACGGGACGACCTCGAGATCGGGGAACGGGCCGCGCAGCTGACCGACGTAGCCGGGACCGACGGTCGACGCGGGGAAGAGCTTGACCGCGGTCGCACCCGAAGACCAGCTCGACCAGAGCTCGGTCGGGGTCAGCCCGCCGGGATAGAAGGGCACGCCGCGACCGGTCACGGCGTCGGCGATCGCGGTGGACGTGACCGGCGTCACGACGTAGGCCGCACCGCGGTCGACGGCCGCGAGCGCCTGCCCGACCGTGGTCACCGTGCCCAGCCCGATCTCGGCGTCGCCTGCGAAGCGGTCCACGAGTCCCGGCAGCACGTCGAGGGCGCCGGGCGTGGTGAGCGTCAGCTCGATGCTGCGGACGCCCCCGCGCACGAGCGTCTCGACGACCGCCTCGCAGTCCGCCGCCCGCGGGGCGCGGAGCACGGCGATCACGCGGGACTCGCGCAGGAGGCGGGTCGGCGGCGTCCTCGGAGCGGTCTCGGTCTCGGTCGAGGACGGAGCCGAGGAGGTGGTGCTGACGGTCATCGAGGGCCCTTCGCGACGGTGCGGTGGTCAGGACCAGTATGACCCGGGGTGCCGACACGCCCGTGCGTCGGGTGGTCCGCCGTGTGCGCCGTCCGGTCCGCCGCGTGCGCCGCGTGCGCCGCGTGCGCCGCGCGGGGCGTCGCGGCGAGCGTGTGGCGGTGCGACCAGCTGTGGCGCACCTGGCGCGGCAGACGACGCGGCAGGCGCCATCGACGCGTCGACGATCGTGCGGCTGGTGACGAGACGGGTCGGGCGCGGCTCGGGACGGCCCGGCCCGCACCGGAGCGTGAGCCCGGGCTCGGGTCAGTGCTGGCGTCCGTCCCCGTGCCCGTGAACGTCTCCCTGGTCTCGCTCGTCTCGTGGACCTCGCTGGTCTCGCGTACCTGAGCCGATCGCGCCGGACCCGCCGAGGTCCCCGCGCGATGCATGAGCACGCCCGCCTCGATCGCGGCCAGCACCGTCTCCCATTCCTGTGTGATGAGCTCGTAGCTCAGGTGCACGGGGATGCGGCCCCGGACGAGCGTCGCCATGTCCTTGCCGACATCGGCGTCGAAGCGGTGGGCGTGCCATCTCCGTCCGTCCGTCTCGACGCCGAGCACGCCGTTCACGACGAGGTCGGTGTGGCGGCCGAAGCCGACGGGGACCTGCGACGTGACGTGGAACCCCGCACGACGCAGCCGTGTGCGGACGACGCTCTCGAGGATGCTCTCGCTGTCGGCGTCGACCCAGTCGGCGATGCCGCGTGCGTCGGAGGGCAGTCGGGCGATCACCTCGGCGAACTCGTCGGCGGTGACGCGTTCCTGGTGCAGAGCCCAGTCGCAGAGGGCGACGGCGGTCTCGAAGTCCTCCTCGAGGACGGCGCGGACGAGAGCGTCGGCCACCGACACGACGGCGACGTCGCCCCGCTCGCGGACGTCGACCGGGTCCCACACGACCCTCGAGCGTCCGCACCGGCGCAGCCTCGCCGCGTTCGGCGCGACGGAGACGCAGACCCGGGCGGGTCGCGACCACATCCAGCCGCCCAGGTGGAACAACGCGGAGGCGCCCGTGAGACGACCACCGACGCGCACGGCTGTCACACGGTCGTCGTCGAGCGGCAGATCGCTGTACCAGCCGAGACGCGGGCGGTGCAGGGCGCCGGACCGCACGGCCCGGGTGAGGTCGCGGTCCGTGGCGCCCGCACGGCGGAGCTGCCGACGGGTCGCGAAGCCGCCGGCGTCGCCGACGATGTCGAGGAGTGTCGCGGTGTCCATGCCGAGAGTGTCGTGCCCTGGTCGTCGTCCGCGCGCGGCCTCGGCGCCCCGCTGTGGACGGCGTCAGCCAGGCGAGGCGTGGGGGAGGGACGGCCACCCCCGCCCGCGTCGTCGACGACTCAGGTGTCGCCGTCGGAGACGGCGTCGACCGCCCGCTCCCGCGGCGACGAGGGCGCTCGCCCCCTGAATCCTCGCCGCCGCTCCCGCCGCGCGTCATGCCCCGAGCCCCGCGCCCGCGTCCGCCTCGCGCGTTCCCTTGACGCCCCGTCGACAGCGTTCCTAGGGTGGGGGAGCGCGGTCACCGGAGATCAGCGGTCCGTCGCAGACGATCCACACGTCGAGGAGGACGCATGCAGATCGACCGCAGGGGGCTGTTGACAGGAGCGGCGGGACTCGCAGGCGTCGCAGCGCTCGCAGGTTGCGCACCGCGCGCCGAGCGCACGAAGATCGGCGACTGGCCGACCGAGGTGGGCGACGAGCCCGTGACCATCGACTGGTGGAGCGCGAACATCGCGACGAACGAGGGCGGAGACCTCCGCCCTCGCCTCATCGAGGAGTTCAACAAGGCCTACCCGTCCGTGCGGATCAACCTCGTCGCCGCCCCGGCCGACACCGACACGAACCGCACGACGCTCACGACCCAGATCGCGGCCGGCTCGCAGAGCCCCGACGTGATCCACGGCGACATCGCGTGGCCCGGCCAGTTCGCCGAGAACTCCCTGGCCACGCCGCTCAGCACGCTCGTGCCCGACGACTTCTGGGACCAGTATCCCGAGGGCCTCCGCTCGGCCGCGAGCGTCGACGGCGAGTACTACATGTTCCCCGTCTACATCGACAACTCGTTCCTCGTGTACCGACAGGACCTGCTCGACAAGCACGGCTTCCAGGTGCCCGGATCCTGGGAGGAGGTGGTCGAGACGAGCAAGGCGCTGATCGACACGGGAGACGTCGACTACGGCTTCGTGTTCCAGGGCAACGTCTACGAGGGCATGACGTGCAACGCGGTCGAGTTCGTGGCGGACGCGGGAGGCCGCTTCACGGACGACGACGTGACGGAGTCGACGGCGACGAGCTCGGAGGCGCGACGCGGGCTGGAGTTCATGGCCTCGCTGGTCTCCGAGGGCGTGACGCCCCGCGCCTCCTTGACGTACATCGAGCAGGCGAGCCTCGACGCCTTCACGACGGGGCGGGCGGCGTTCCTCCGCAACTGGTCGTACGCGTACGACACGGCGAACAGCCCGGACGCGTCGAGCGTCGCGGGCAAGATCGGCATCCGCTCGCGGCCCGGCTTCGACGGGACCGACGAGACGCACACGACGATCGGCGGCTGGGGCAGCTACGTCAACCCGCACACGGCGCACCCCGCGGCGGCGCTCGCCTGGGCGCGATGGCTCGCAGACGAGGACGCCCAGCAGCTCATCGTGCGCGAGGGCGGCGTCATCCCGGCGCGCACCGCCTCGCTGACGAGCCCGGACGCGAAGGCCGCCGCGAAGCCGCAGTACGAGATCGCCGCCGACTACACCCTCGTGCCGCGGCCGACCGCGACGGCGTTCTACCCCAAGGTGTCGCAGGGCATCTACGTCAACGCGAACTCGATCGCGGCCGGGCAGTCGGCCGTCGAGACGGGCACGAGCCGGATGCAGCGGCAGATGGACGTCGCGCTCGCGGGGCAGGCCCTCTGATGACGGTTCAGGGGGAAGCGAAGGCCGCGGGCCCGCGCGCCGGCCGTCAGCCCTCGCCGGGCGCGCCCGGTCCTGAACGCTCAGCGCGGACCTCCCTCGCCCGCACCCGCAACCGCGCCGCCTGGCTCTTCGCGAGCCCGGCGCTGCTCGTGATCCTGCTGGTGACGGTGTTCCCGGTCATCTACTCGGTGGTGCTGAGCTTCGCGCGCGTGAGCATCGACTACGACGGGTTCCAGGTCGAGGAGTACACGCTCTCCAACTACGGCGCGCTGCTGCAGAGCCAGGACTGGTACCGCGCCCTGGGCTTCACGATCCTGTACACGGTCGTCACCGTGACGATCGAGCTCGTGCTCGGAATGCTGTCGGCGCTCGTGCTCGAGCGGCTCGGCGTCACGCGGGGCTGGATGCTCGCGCTGCTGCTGATCCCGTGGTCGCTCGTCACGATCGTCTCCGCGCAGCTCTGGAAGTACATCTACGACTCGACCTACGGCATCGCGACGTGGGGGATCGCGCTCGTGACGGACGATCCGCCGGTGATCCTCGGCGAGCCGGTCAGCGCCGCGGCGGCCCTGATGGTCGCCGACATCTGGAAGACCACGCCGTTCGTGGCGATCATCCTGCTCGCGGGCCTCGTGATGATCCCCGACGAGCAGTACGAGGCCGCCGAGCTCGACGGCTCGAGCGCGTGGTCGACGTTCTGGCGCGTGGTGATGCCGCAGCTGCTGCCGACGTTCACGATCGCGGTGCTGTTCCGCGTGCTGCAGGCGTTCGGCGTGTTCGACCTGCCGTTCGTCCTCACGCAGGGCGGGCCCGGCACCTCGACCCAGACCCTCGCGATCATGGGCTACAAGGTGCTCTTCCAGGACATCAACATCGGCCCGGGAGCCGCGATCGCCACCTCGACCGCGCTCATCGTCGGGCTCGGCTGCCTGCTGTTCCTGAGGGCGTTCCGCAACCAGGCGAAGGGAGGCGAGTGATGGCTCGCACGAAGGTGCGCCGCGGCTGGCGGCGCTGGGTCAACGTGGTCAACCTCGGCGGGGTGCTCATCGCGCTCGTCACGGCGATCCCGCTCTACTGGCTCGTGGTGTCGTCGTTCAAGACGTCCCCCGAGGTCGCGGCGTCGCCTCCCACGATCGTCCCGCAGACCTGGACCCTCGAGAACTACGTCACCGCGTTCGTCTCGAACGACCTCGCGGTGTACATGCTCAACAGCGTGATCGTCGCCGTGAGCACCACGGTGCTCGTGCTCGGCCTCGCCCTGTTCGCGGGCTACGCGCTCACGGGACGCAAGCTCAAGGGCGGCACCGCGATCATGACGACGCTGCTGATGCTGTCGGTGTTCCCCGCGATCGCGGTCCTCACGCCGATCTACCTGATCGAGCGGCAGCTGGGCCTGCTCAACAGCTACCCCGGCCTGATCATCCCCTACGTGGCCTTCAACCTGCCGTTCGCGATCTGGATCATGCGCAACTACCTCGCCGGCATCCCCTCCACCATCGAGGAGGCGAGCGAGATCGACGGCGCCTCGCCCCTCCGGACGGTCTTCTCCGTCATCCTCCCGATGTCGAAGCCGGGCCTCTTCACGGTCGGCGTCTTCACCTTCACCGCGTCCTGGAGCGAGTTCCTCATGGCGCTCACCTTCAACAGCGAGACGTCTTTCCGGACCATCCCGGTCGGCATCGCCCTCTTCGGCACGCAGTTCACCGTGCCTTACGGCGCGATCTTCGCCGCGTCGGTCTCGGCGACCGTGCCGATCGTGCTCCTGGTGCTGATCTTCCGGCGGTCGATCGTGTCGGGGCTGACGTCGGGGGCCGTCAAGGGCTGAGCCGAGGAGGCGTCGGTCGGGTCGGGGAGGCGCGGGTCGGGTCGGGTCGCGTCGAGGAGTCAGGAGATCGAGGAGGCCGGCCGGGCTCCGCCGCGCCCGCGACGGGTGCGATGGCGGCGACACCTGAATGCTCGACGCGCCGGACGCGCCGGACGCGCCGGCGTCGGCTGCGAGGCCGCCCGGGCAGGCCCCGACCGCGTCGCTAGGTTGGGGCGATGACCGACATCGCCGTGACCGTCCTCCCGTCCGCCGACCCGCAGGGAGGCGGGGACGTCTGGGGCGTAGCCCCGGCCATGCGCGCCGTCGAGACGACCGGCGCCCGCGCCGTCGAGCTCGGCGACGAGACGCAGATGATCGTGGTCGGCGGCCGGGTCGACCAGGACGAGCTCCGTCGTGCGATCGACGAGCACCCCGGGGTGTCCGTCGTGCAGCTGCCGAGCGCCGGAGTCGACTCGTACGTCGAGACCATGCGCGCGACCCGCCGCGACGGGCTCGTCTTCACCAGCGCCAAGGGCGCCTACAGCGCTCCCGTCGCCGAGCACGCTCTCGCCCTGACCCTCGCGACCCTGCGGTCGCTCCCGCTCCGCGCCCGGGCGACCTCGTGGGAGCAGGAGCAGCGCGGCATCACGCTCAACGGCGCGAAGGTCCTGATCATCGGGGCCGGCGGGATCGGCACGGAGCTGTTGCGTCTGCTCGGCGTGTTCGACGTCGAGGTGACGATGGTCGTCCGCACCCCGCGCGGGGTCGACGGCGCCGCGCGCACGATCACCTCCGACCAGCTCGGCGAGGTGCTGCCCGACATGGACGTCGTCGTCGTGGCCGCTGCCCTGACCGACGGCACGACCAAGATCGTCGGCGAGGCGGAGCTCGCCGCCATGAAGTCGACGGCCGTGCTCGTCAACATCGCCCGCGGTCCGCTCGTCGACACCGACGCCCTGGTCTCCGCGCTCGCCGCCGGCGAGATCGGCGGCGCCGGTCTCGACGTCGTCGACCCCGAGCCGCTGCCCGACGGGCACCCTCTGTGGGACGAGCCCCGAGCCCTCGTCACGCCGCACCAGGCCAACACGAACGTCATGACCGAGCCGCTGTTCCAGGCTCGCGTCGAGGCGAACATCCGGGCGCTCGCCGAGGGCGGCGAGCCGGTCGGCGTCGTCGACGTCGACGCCGGGTACTGAAGCGCGGCGGCGCGCCACGGCGCCTCACCGCGCCCCGCCTCACCGCGCCCCGCCCCGCACCGCGACGCATCGCCCCGCCTCGCGGCGCCTCGCCCCGCCCCGCCCCGCGACGCATCGCCCCGCCTCGCGGCGCCGCGCCCCGCCTCGCGGCGCCGCGCCCCGCCTCGCGACGCCTCGCCCCGCCTCGGGACTCGTCGAAGAATCAGGCGTCAGGAGACGCGCAACTCCGGGCGCCCGCCCCCACGGCCCTGATCGACCGCCCGCGCCTGAATCCTCGTCCCCGCCCCCCGCGTACCCTCGCCTCCATGACGAGCCTCCGCTCCGCCCGCCGCTCGACCCGCCCGTCCCGCGTCCCCGACGACCGCTTCCGGGGCCGCATCGCGGGCTTCGGAACCGCGTCGGGCACCCGCGTCGTCGTCGGCATGTGGGACGAGTCACCGCTCGGCCGCTTCGCGGACGTCATGCTCGAGGACTCGGCCGGCCGCCGCCTCCTGCTGGCGCCTTCTCCCGAGGTCGCGGACTACGTCTCGTCGACGTACACGTTCGACGAGGTGCAGGTCGTGCCCGTCAGCAGGCGCCGGGTCGACGGCGGCATCGCCGTGTCGGCCGGGGACCTCGAGCTGACCCTCGTCGTCGGGCGGATCTCGTGGCTCGGCGTCCTCCTCCGGCTCGTGCCGCGGTCGCTCGCGACGCGCCCCGCGTGGCTCACCCTGATCGACCCGGTCGCCCGCGTGCTCGTGCGCGGAGCCCGTACCGCCGGGACGGCAGGTGGGGGCCGCCGCGAGTACTACGGCGTGACCCTCGCCCGCGACATCGACACGGTCACGGCCACGCGCGGCGGCGTCGGCCTCGGTGGGATCGCCCCGCTCTCGCCCCCGGTCCGCTTCGGGTTCGGCTCCGCACCGGCCCGTCCCAGCCTCGTCGACGTCGTGAGCACGATCCGCCGCCCGTCCTGAGTCGAGGAGGCGCCCGGCCGCCCCGCAGGACGACGCCGAGGTCGCGGCGCAGCTCGCTGTCGTCGTCTCGGCCGTCGTGGCCCCGACGCCGCCGAGGGGCCGCACGAGGCGGCGGCCGGAGTCACGGAGGCGCACGGGACCCACGAGGACCGCCCGCCGCCGTGCGCGGCCCGCCGACACCGCGAATTCGGCGCCCCGAAGTTCGCTGATCAGGCCTTTTTCGTCGTGAGCGCCGCCTCCTCCGTGCCAAGATCGACAGGTTCCGGGGCGACGACGCCCGCCGTCGCCTGCTTCGAGAGGACCCGCCGTGAGCTTCTGGGCCCTGCTGTTCATCGCCCTCGGCGTCTCCGCCGACGCCTTCGCCGTCGCGCTCGGCAAGGGCCTGCACATGCGTCAGTTCTCGGTGCGCGGGGCCGCCGTCATCGCCGTGACCTTCGGTCTCTTCCAGGCGCTGATGCCCCTCGCGGGCTGGCTGCTCGGCACGACCTTCGCGGCCTACATCGCCGACGTCGACCACTGGATCGCGTTCGGCCTGCTCGCTCTCGTCGGCGCGAAGATGCTGTGGGAGGCCTTCACGAAGGGCGACGACGACGAGGAGGACGTCGACGGCATCTCGACCCGGGAGCTGCTGCTGCTCGCCGTCGCCACGAGCATCGACGCGCTGGCGGTGGGCGTGACGCTCGCGTTCCTGCCGGTGTCGATCGGCTGGGCCGTGCTGCTCATCGGCGTCACCACGACGGTGCTGACCTTCGTCGGCGTGCTCGTCGGCCACCGCGTCGGCGCCCGGTTCGGCAAGCCCGCGGAGATCGCGGGTGGCGTCGTGCTCATCGTCATCGGCACGAGCATCCTGCTCGAGCACCTCGGGGTGCTGGCCTAGTCACAGGGGCAGGACGACAGGAGGCGCGGTGCCTGTCGCACCGCGCCTCCTCGTGTCCCGCCGTCCGCGTCAGCGGCGGCCGAGCCGGCGCTCTCCGCCGGCGCCGAGGGCGTACGGCAGGCCGTAGTGGGCGAAGACCTCGGCCTCCTGCGAGGCCTCGAGCTCGCCGTCGGTCTCGATCGACGGGGCGTCCTTGACGAGCTTCTTGTCGAACTGCACCTTGACGTGCTTCGGGGCGACGAGGGCGCCGTCGAGGGGCACGAAGAGCAGCTTCTTGCCGACCAGGCCGGTCTGGACCGTCGCGAACGACGGGCTGTCCGACGACGTGTCGAAGTAGACGCTCTCGAGCTGCCCGATCTTGTCGCCGCTCGGGTCGACGACCGGCAGGCCGATCCAGTCGCGCAGGTTCTCGGCTTCGAACATGACATCCCTCTCTGCTGCACGGATCAGGGGCCGGCACGCTGACCTCCGACGCTAGTAGCCCGAGGGGCGCGCGGGCCGTCGAGCACTCAGGTGCGCGCGTCGCAGGGGCCCTGCCCGTCGGGCTCCTGGCACGATGTCGGCATGCCCGACCTGAACGCTCGACGCGGTGACGCCGCCCGCCCCGTCCTGCTCGTCGTCGACGTGGCCGACGGCGGCCGCGACGACCCGGCCTTCGAGGCCGAGCTGCAGCGCCTCACCGCGAGCGTGGTCACGGCGGCCACGGCCGTCGGGTTCGTCGTCGACCGCGTGCCCGCAGCCCAGACCGCGCAGCCCGAGCTCGACGCGCGGCTCGCCGCCGCCGACGCCGTGATCGTCACCGGGGGGGAGGACGTCGACCCCTCCTTCTACGGAGGCGACCCCGACGACCCGCACCTCGGCCAGACGTTCCCCGCGGCCGACCGGGCGCAGGTCGAGCTGGTCCGCCGCGCCGTCGAGGACCGCACCCCGCTCGTGGGCATCTGCCGGGGGATGCAGCTCGTCAACGTCGCCCTCGGCGGCGACCTCGTGCAGCACCTCCACGAGGGCGGCCACGTCGGCTCGGACCCGGCCGACAGCATGGTCGACCACCACGTGGCCGTCGAGCCGGGCAGCGAGCTGGCCCGGGCGCTCGGCACGACGGAGCTCGACGTGCGGAGCTCCCACCACCAGGCGGTCGGGCGCGTCGGCCCGGGCCTGCGCGTCGTCGCCCGCGCGGACGACGGCACCGTCGAGGCCGTCGAGCACGAGGAGGCGCCCGTCTGGTGCGTGCAGTGGCACCCGGAGGACGCGGGGTCGCGCGGCACCGTGCTCACCGACCTGCTGGAGGCGGCGCTCGCCGCACGGCGCGCCTCCTGACGGGGGCGGTGCCCCTGCGTGCCGGGCCCGGGCGCCCTCGCGCGCACGAGTCGCGGGTGCTGCCCTGGACCTTGCGGAGGGGGCGGGGGGCCGTGCCACACTGGATGACGCCCTCGTCGTGGAGTGGCCCCACCCTGACCGCCCGTCCCATCTGCCGCGACGAGCGCGCCTCGCCTCCCGACACCGCCCGCGTCACCGCCGGGCTCCGTCGTGCGGGCGATCCCCGACGAGGTCATCATCGTCGTGCGCGCCCGGCCGGCCCGTCCAGGAGGCCCCGACCGTGCCCGAGATCCCTCTGCGTCCCGACGCCGCCCTGACCGACCCGACCGACCGCACCGACGCCGATCGCGTGCCCGCCCGGACGGGGAGCGTCGCCGTCGCCGAGCGCGTCCCCTCCACCTACACCGGCTCGATGCGCGTCACCGGCATCGAGACGCCCGGGCCGCGACCCACGCACGGCCACGACGGCACTCCGCACGTGCTCACTCCGTCGGCCATCGTCGGCATCGCCGTGCTCGGGCTCGCCACCTTCTTCGCCATCACCACCGAGCTGATGCCCGTCGGCCTGCTCTCGACGATGAGCGACGACCTCGGCGTCGCCGAGTCGCGGATGGGCGTCGTCGTCACCGTCTACGCCCTCGCAGTCGCCCTGCTCGCCTTGCCGTTGACCTGGGCCACGGCGCGGGTGCCGCGCAAGGCCGTCCTCGTCGCGACGCTCGGCGGCTACACGGCGTCGAACCTCATCGTCGCGCTCGCGCCGAACTTCGAGCTGGTCTGCGTCGGACGCGTCGTGGGAGGCGTGGCGCACGCCCTCTTCTTCTCGGTCGCCTCCGCCTACGCGACACGGATCGTGCCGCCGCGCCTGGCGGGCCGCGCCATCGCGTTCGTCTACTCGGGCAGCTCGCTCGGCTTCGTGCTCGGCGTGCCCGTCGCGACGACGGTGGGCGACCACCTCGGCTGGCGCTCGGCGGTCTTCGCGGTGGCCGTCGCCTCCGCGGTGCTGGCCGTCGTGGCGCTGGCGTTCCTCCCCTCGGTGCGGGGCGAGTCGTACCCGCACCTGGGGTCCGTCGCGTCGTGGGCGCGGTCGGGCCTGCTCGCCGTCGTGGTCGCCGACCTGCTCCTCTTCGCCGGCCACTACGTCGTCTACACCTACGTCGGGCCGTACCTCGTCACCGCGGGGCTGGGGGACGACGCCGTGGCGCCCGCCCTGCTCGTGCTCGGCGTCACCGGCATCGTGGGCCTGCTGACCGCGGGAGCGTTCGTCGACCGGGCACCGCGACAGACGCTCGTCGCGGCGATCGCCGTCATGGCGCTCGCGCTCGCGGCGCTGCCGTTCGTGCACGGCTCCCTCGTCGGCACCTTCGTCGTGGCCGGGTTCTGGGTGGCGGCCAACGGCACCACGGGGACGCTCTTCATGGCGGCGGCGATCCGCACCGGAGGCGTCAGCCCGGACATCGCGGGAGCCCTCATCAACGCCGGCTCGAACGTCGGCATCGCGGGCGGGGCCGCCCTCGGCGCCCAGGTCTTCGGCCTGAGCGGCCTGGGGCTCGGCGCGTTGCCGTTCGCCGCGGCTGTCGTCGTCGGGGCGAGCCTCGTGGTGGTCGTCCTCGCCCGGCGCGGCTTCCCGACGACGGGCCACGCGCAGACGACCCTGTCGACGTCGAGCCTGCGGACCATCACGTCGTCGGTGTCCGTCGTGACGGCCTCGATCGCCACCGTGCAGGCGACACGCACGGGGTCGGTGCCAGTCGGGCCCGCGGAGCCTGCCGGGCCTGCCGTGCGGGGCGGGCGCCGCTCGCGGTAGGCAGTCCGAACGGCCGGACGCCGGGGAGGCAGGCCGAGGGGCCGAGGGGCCCAGGGGCCGACGGCCCGGCGGCCTGGGCTGCCGCGACCGCGCCGGGGCTCAGGACGCGCTGGCCAGCCCGTCGCCGCCGAGACCGCGTCGAGCCCTCAGGAGACGCTGCCACCGGCGCGCGTCACGGCCCGCCGACGGCGCCGTGACGGACGCGGACACCTGAGTCCTCGACACGGGGCCGCTGAGCTGACTCGGGCACCCGGCCCACATGGCCCCCGCGGCCCGCGCACATGCATGCGCCGCGCCACCGCGGGGCGTCACCGCCCCGACCGGCACCCCGGTGCTGTGGCAAGGTCGAGCACGTGACCGACCAGACCGCGCCGACGCCCGAGACCGACCCGAGGCTCCAGCCGCCCGAGAGCGACCCGACAGCCGCCACGACGCCCGAGACCCCCGCGAAGAAGCGGCTCATCCTCAACCTCTTCGAGATGAACTGCGTCGGGCACATCACGCACGGCCTCTGGCGGCTGCCCGGCAACCACCGCCGCGAGTACACCGACATCGGCTACTGGACCGAGCTCGCCCGCCTCGCCGAGCGGGGCGGCTTCGACGCGGTGTTCCTCGCCGACGTGCTCGGCACCTACGACGTCTACGGCGACAGCCCGGCGGCGGCGCTGCTCGAGGGGGTCCAGGCACCCGCGAACGACCCGATGCTCGTCGTCCCCGTCATGGCGGCCGTGACCGAGCACCTCGGCTTCGGCGTGACCGCGTCGACGAGCTACGAGCCGCCCTTCGCGTTCGCCCGACGCATGTCGACCCTCGACCACCTCACGCGGGGCCGCGTCGGCTGGAACGTCGTCACGTCGTACCTCCCCTCCGCCGCGCGCAACTTCGGTCTCGACGCCGAGATCCCGAAGGAGGAGCGCTACGCCCGCGCCGCCGAGTACCTCGACGTCGTCTACGCGCTGTGGGAGGGCTCGTGGGAGGACGACGCCGTCGTCGCCGACCCCACGGCCGACGGCCTGGCGCCCGGCTCCGGCGTCTACACCGACCCGGCCAAGGTGCACACGATCGACCACGACGGCCGCTTCTACAGGGTCGTCGGCCCGCACCTCAGCGAGCCGTCGCCGCAGCGCACCCCCGTGCTGTTCCTCGCGACGGCGTCGCCGACCGGTGTCGAGCAGGCCGCTCGCCACGCCGAGGTCGTCTTCACCGGGGGACGCGCGGTGGGCCAGGTCGCCGAGGCCACCCGTGCCGCCGCGGTCGAGGTGGGCCGCGCCGCCGACGACGTCCGCTTCATCGTCCAGGCCGGCGTGATCACGGCGGAGACCGAGGAGGCGGTGGCCCAGAAGCTGGCCCTCTACAAGTCGTTCGCCAGCGAGCAGGGCGCGCTCGTCCACCGCAGCGTCCCGTTCGACGCGCTGTCGCACGACCCCGCGACGACGGTGCGCGAGGCGCTCGCCGCGGAGGGCCGTCTCGACCACCCGGCCGCCGCCTCCTTGCCCCTGGACATCACCGTGGGACAGCTCGTGGCGAGCGTCGACGAGGCCTGGGGCGGCGCGTTCTTCGTCGCGGGCACGCCGACGGTGGTCGCCGACGAGATCGAGCGCTGGCTCGACGAGGAGGGCATCGACGGCATCAACCTGCGGCAGTACCACTCGTACGACACCCTGCGCGACTTCGTCGAGCTCGTCGTGCCGGAGCTGCGGAGGCGCGGCCGCGTGCGCGAGGCGTACGTGCCCGGCGAGACTCTGCGCGAGCGGCTCACGGGAGGCGGGCCGCGCCTCCCGGCGTCGCACCCGGCGGCGGCGCACCGGCGCTGAGGGGAGCCTCACGGGCGACGGGCGACGGGCGACGGGCGGCGGGCGGCGACCGCAGACGGGCCGCGAGCCTGGGCCGCGAGCCAGCCCGTGGGCAGGCGGCCGGCTACGCGGAGCGGCGGCGGACGCGGTAGCGGGCGGGCACGGTCGGCACGCGCAGCCAGGTGGTGCGGCGGATGCCGTCGGACGACGTCCACTCGACGAAGAGGGTGCCGAGCTCGGCGAGGGTGTCGATCTCCGACGGTGTCGCGACGCCCATCGTCGAGCGGCGACGCAGCGCGTCCGTGCGGCGGGCGACGCCGCCGGGCACCTCGACGACCACGTCGCGCGGGGTCTGGCCGCTGACGCTCCGGAGCACGAGGCAGGTCCCCAGGGGCAGGGCAGGGTCGCTGCCGTCGTTCGGCACGTCGAGCCAGGTGAGGACGAGGACGGGGGCGCGGCGCAGACGGACGGCGCGCTCCGGGCTCACGGGGGCGCCGTCGGCGAGGGGCAGCGAGGCGGAGGCGCGGACGGCGTCGGTGCCGTGTGCGGTCGAGTCCATCGAGGTGTTCCCCTGGTCGTGGTCGGTCGGCGGCGGTCTCCCGGGCCTGTCCCCAGCGAACCGCGTCCGGGGCCGGGGGACAACGGGGGACGCGGGCCCAGTCCGGGGGGTAGGCGGTCCCCAGTGCGGGGGACACGGCCGGGGTCGGGCCGCGGCCTGGGTCGGCGCGACGGCGGTCGTGGTGCCCGCGGTCGCCTGCGGCGGGCGTCGCGGGCGGGTCCGCGTCGACGGATCAGGAGGTCGCGTCGGCACGGCCCCCGCGTCGCCGCCGCCGGTGACGGCGCCGACGCCCCCGCCTGAGCCCTCGACGCCGCAGGGCCGGACGCCGGCGCCGCCCAGCCCAGCCCCGGCTGGGGCCCCGCGGAGTGAGCGCTCACTAGACTGGACGCCGTCACCGAGTCGAAGGAGTCTCATGCACAACTGGTCCGAGAACGTCGAGTACACGACGACCGACCTCCGCACGCCCACCTCGGTCGACGAGCTGCGCGACGTCGTCGCGTCGAGCCGTCGGGTGAAGGCGATCGGCTCGCGCCACTCGTTCAACAGGCTCGCCGACACCGACGGGGTGCTCGTCTCGACCGAGGCGCTCGGCCTGCCGATCGAGCTCGACCAGGCGGCCGGCACCGTCCGCGTCGGCGCCGGCACGACCCACGCCGTGCTCGCCCGTGCGCTGCAGGCCCGCGGCCGCGCCCTGCCGAACCTCGCGTCGCTGCCGCACATCAGCGTGGCCGGAGCCGTGCAGACCGGCACCCACGGCTCAGGCGTGCGGAACCCCGCGCTGTCGGCCAGCGTCGCGGCCGTCGAGATCGTGCGGGCCGACGGCTCGCTCGACGTCGTCCGTCGCGGCGACGAGGCGTTCGGCGCCTCCGTCGTGGGCCTCGGCGCCCTCGGCGTCGTCACCGCCCTCGTGCTCGACACGGTTCCGACGTTCGACGTCGTCCAGACCGTGCACCACGACCTGCCGTGGGACGCCGCCCTCGCCGAGTTCCCCCGGCTGATGGCCCACGCCTACAGCGTCAGCCTCTTCACGCGCTTCACCGGCGACGTCGTCGGCCAGGTCTGGGCGAAGGCCAGGGTGGGCGACGCCCCGCTCGCGACCCCGCTCGACCTCGTCGCCATGGGTGCTCGTCCGGCGTCGGAGGCCGTCCACATGCTGCCCGACGCGGCCGCCGACGCCGTCACCCCGCAGCTCGGCGTGCCCGGCCCGTGGCTCGACAGGCTGCCGCACTTCCGTGCGGAGTTCACGCCGAGCGCGGGGGAGGAGATCCAGAGCGAGTACCTCGTGCCCGCCGAGCACGCCCCCGCCGCCGCCGAGGCGCTCCGGGCCATCGGCGAGACCCTGGCCGACGTGATCTTCGTGAGCGAGATCCGCAGCGTCGCCGCGGACGACGCGTGGCTCAGCCCGAGCGGCGGACGCGACAGCATCGCGTTCCACTTCACCTGGCGCCGCGACACGGACGCCGTGCTCGCGGTCCTCCCGAGCGTCGAGGAGGCGCTGGCCCCGTTCGACGCGCGCCCTCACTGGGGCAAGGTGGCCACCCTCGACCACGGGGTGCTGCGTCGTCGCTATCCTCGCCTCGACGACTTCGCCGCCCACGCCGCCGCCGTCGATCCCGAGGGCCGCTTCCGCAACGCCCACCTCGACCACACCGTCTTCGGAGGAGCACCCCGTGCCTGACGCCCCCTCGCCCGCGACCACCGCGACCACCGCGACCGTCCCCGTCAGCGGGGTCCGCACCGTGCTCGAGCACGGCGCCTACCGCGCGGAGCTCGCGGGCGTCGGCGCGACCCTGCGCTCGCTCACGCACGACGGCCGCGACCTCGTCGTCCCGTTCGACGTCGACGAGGTGCGGCCCCTCTACCGCGGAGCGCTCATCGCCCCGTGGCCGAACCGGGTCGTCGACGGCTCGTGGGACGACGACGGGGTCGAGCGCCAGCTGCCGATCACCGAGGTCGAGCGGGGCCACGCCCTGCACGGCCTGGTGCAGTGGGCGGACTGGACGGCAGACTCGACCGACTCCGACGACTCGCACCGCGCCTCCCTCGTGACGCAGCTCGCGCCGAGCGACGGCTACCCGTACCGGCTCGAGCTCCGCGCGACCTACGAGCTCGGCGACGACGGACTCGTGACGACCGTGACGGCGACCAACGTCGGTCGGGGCACGGCGCCGTACGGCGTCGCCCCGCACCCGTACCTCGTCGCCGGCGAGGGCCGCGTCGACGACTGGTCGCTGCGGCTGCCGGCGGCGAGCTACCTCGAGGTGACCGAGGACAGGCTGGTCCCGACCGGCGTGCACGGCGTCACCGAGCGCGAGGGCTTCGACTTCCGCGCGGAGCGCACGATCGGAGACCTCTTCGTCGACCACGCGTTCACCGAGCTCGAGCCCGGCTCGGACGGCCGTGCCGCCGTCGAGGTCCTCGCGCCCGGCGGTCAGGGCGTCGCGATGTCCTGGTCCGTCGAGGAGCTGCCGTGGGTGCAGGTCCACACGGGCGACCGGCCCGAGCCCGAGCTCGACCGCCTCGGCCTCGCGGTCGAGCCGATGACCTGCCCGCCCGACGCGTTCACGAGCGGCGTCGACCTGGTCCGACTGGCGCCGGGCGAGTCGCACACGGCGTCCTGGACGATCACGGCCCTGGGCTGACCGACCCGAGAGCCCAGGAGGCGCGGCGCGGCCGGGCAGGCCGGGTCGCCTAGGCGCTGAGCGGCTCCGCCCCGAGGGGCGCGGTCTGCCACGACACGGCCGAGACCGCGCCGAGCGACCATCGGTCGAGCACGGTGTCGAGGGCCCGGCGCGTCCGTCGGGCGGCCAGCTCGTCGCGCACCACCACGTCGAAGCGCAGCATGTCGGGCAGCTCGGTCAGGAGCACCGTCCCCGCGTCCGCCAGCTGGACGAGGTACTGGCCCTCGTCGACGCGCGCCGTCGTGTGCTCGGCGAGCAGCCGTCGCGAGAGCCAGAACAGACCGGCGCTGTCGTGCGCGGTGTGGACCGTGGCCGTGACGGTGATCATGGGCACATCGTGCCCCGCGTTCCGCTCGGTCCCGTGAACGGCGTGTATCCGGCGTGTGAACGCTGCTCCGGGGCGGGTGACTTGACATCGGTCCCGGCCTCGTTCATAGTTGCCCCGGACCACAG
>Ga0265780_10001921_pt1 | contig 28798 bp, 42 predicted proteins | sample P1T30metagenome_FD_192432 | JGI IMG/M metagenome (GOLD analysis project Ga0265780, IMG submission 192432) | Plant litter microbial communities from East Loma Ridge, Irvine, California - P1 T30 | ecosystem: Environmental > Terrestrial > Plant litter > Unclassified | place: USA: California...
ATCAAACCAGACCTATCGCGCTTGACGTCCTCCCCGAAGGGACCTGATATTGTACTACTTGGAAATGGCCACCGCCGTCGCAATGGTCGAGCGGTGACGGAACCGACGCGACCTCGGTGCTCCCCGAAGGAACCTGACGCTGTACTACCGCCGAATCATTACCGGAATCCAGAATTGACGCTCGAATTCTCCAGGTGAGAACAAGCCCCGACCACGCTTGCTCTCAGTCACCAACATCCAAAACGAGAAGAGAAGTAAGATATCCTCCCCCGAAAGCGACCTGAAGGTATCGAAGTTTGGAACATGAGTCATTCCAGCGGAGTTGCGTCCAAGTTTTGAGGACTGAAGTGGGGAAAGGTTCCGTGTGAACAGCATTTGGACACGGGTTTGTTCTCCCGTCGGTTTTCGTGCATGCGAATGACGCAGACATACTCCTTTCTGGTTGATGAGGCGTGTCACGCGGTCGATGCAGACATCTCTCCACCCGGGACGAAATCACGCCGTGGCCGGCCTGTCCAGCGCGGAACGCGAATTCCATGCCCCGTATTTTTATCGTTTTCGTCTTCGGATTTGATGTCTGCGTTACCCTTCTTCTTCTGCTTCTTGCTCGAAGGAGGTGCCTCGGTTGGGCCGCCGCAGAACTCGTACATCTTGTTCTTGTTGCGCAGAACGCCATTCGCGGAAATCAAGAAAAACACGCCAGAGTAGGCGGGGCGGCCGCGGATCATTCTGCCGGCGTTGATCTTGCCGGCGTAGTCGAAGTCGAAGGGCCAGTACTGCCTCAGCTCGTCCTCGGAGGGACTTCAAGTCCCAACGGTCATATGTTCGCAGGCGGTGTATTCTGTGAGAAAGCCCCTTACCACGCCAAACTCGGTCATGCCCACCAAAATCCGCAATTGGCATGCCCCTCAGTTTTTTTTGATGCTGACCAATGTTCTCGGTCAAGTTGATGTCCCAGGACGGGCGCATCTCCCAGGATGGGTATATAATCGGCCAAGAAGATCGGCAAGTTTCAAGCAGAGCAGTCGAAATTCTGTAACTGCTCACCCACGACATGTATTCGGATACCTTGCGGCAGCACCGTCATTGTTGGGATACCTCGGGGAAGCGCCGCGCACCGGTCAGATGCTGGCTTTGGCGCTGCAAACATGCTGGCCAACCTCTTCTGTTGTGAGTGTCCGTCTGACTTGATTGAGATCGAAGAGTACAAGACACCCCTTTGCTGGCCGCTCGGCCGAAGGGGCAATCGCACGCAGGCAGGGACACACCTCAAGATGTCGCGACGGGGTGTGTTCCCAGAGATGCGCAATCCTTGCCTCGAAGGCAGCGCTGCCTGTTGAGGGGCGTGTGAGCAAGAAACATTGCTGGACGAGAGGAGAGGTACTTACGCTGTGGCAGGCGAGGGAACAAGTGTCCCGGTTGGAGCCTTTAAAGCAGCGCTCCAGAAGAGAACGCACACGGTGGTGCGAACCACGACCGTGGTCGAAGTCGACGACGGGTCGCCCTCGGCGGTGTCTGCTGTGGTGTTGTGGTGATGGAGCTGGCCAGCAAAAGGCGAGCTTATATGCGAGGCCTTGCCCGCGGCGTCGAAAATTTGCCACCCTCATCGGCCAAGAACTCATCCCCGAGATGCTTGCAGAGCGATGAAACGCCACATACGAATCACTGCAACACCAGAGAAGTTGGAGGCAGACGATATGACTCATGGCTTTCTTCTCGCACAGCTCCGGGCAGATTCTGTGGTGGTGTTGTGGAGAACGAAGCTGTCGAGCAACAGACTCAAAGAGCTCCAACTCCTGAGAGAACAACAACTCGCTCTCGCCTCGCCTTTCGACTGAGGGGCAGTAGGCAGGCGGTGGGAGCGTCACTAGCAATCTCCCCACAGGCCTGTAGCTCAACACCACGACGAGCTGTTAGGGGCTGCGAGTTGTGAGATCGAGCCGAGAAGCCTTGGTATGCACCTCCGACAGCAATCAGATGAATTGATTCTGTGCTCGTAAAGTTACAGCCTGTCGCGCAAGCCTTCAGCGAGGACCACAGCATCGAAGGAGCACGGACTGTAACTTCACGATGTCAAAAGTCAAGTGGGGTACCCTCAGTCAGCTCGCAAGCTTCATGTAATAGATCCTTGCGGCAAGACCCAGGTGCATCACATGTGTGCGTACTATAGAATTGAAGGTATGTGGTGCCCGCTATCATCTAGCTACCAGAAAGCGACGTCTTATTGATCCACGAGACCTCGAGAGCCTCCTCACTACCATGTACCGCGAGGATTGGCGAGTTAAACTGCGTCGAGGCCCTGCAGTAGAGCGCGTTCAATGCAGTGGGTTTGTACGTAACCGCTTGGACCATTCCAAGAAGTGTCTGTGATTGTACGCAAACTTGGAGCGCATAACAAATAAAGGCTGTGACTTCATGTTCCATCTTTCGCAGCAGACTTAAACGCGAGGCACGTTCTTGCGTAACAGGTCTAAAGTACATCTTCTCTATTCTGCTACTACACTGCTGCGACTCACACTCCTATCGAAGCTCTACAAACCAAAGACACCACCAGCAAAAGCACACGCGCCCAAGTCCTGCCCAACATCATGTCTTACCCTGTCTACGAAGACGACCGGATGTACGGCGATTCCTACGCCTCATCCCAGAGCGCAGACAAAGCAGATATAGCCTCCATCTTGTCACAAGTTGGCATCGACATCACGGATGAAGTCGAAGATAGCTTACGACCTTGTGGGTGAGATCGAGCTAGAAGACAGCGACGCGGACGAGAGCGACGACGAATTTGGTAGCCAATTCAGCGACGACGACGAAGTCTGGCCGGAGAAGGTCGTGGTTGGCGGTTCGTGCGGCTTGAGTCGCAATGTCGTGGATTGTGTTGGTGAGTATCCATGGTTGAGATTACGAGAGTGTGGAACAATCGTTGACGTATGGACAGGCTGTGTGTTGGTTGTGACCATATCTTTTGTCATCTACAAGCTTTGGCCAGGTGCTGGATGTGCTCAGTAGTGTATCACGTAGCGAGGATGAAGGCGATGGTAGTGCTGGGCAAACACAATGGCTTGAGAGCTGGTTGAGATTGCATGGAGAATGGCACGAAGACACACAGGCTACTTTACAAAAGCGATGAATTTCGAGCTATCCAGTCTCGTTGATCCTCTCGCTGTTCTATCACTTTCCTTAACCAATTCCTTCCTTCGACGTCTGCGCCACTGAACTTCCATTTGCGACGTCAGGCTCAGGCGTAGGCGTATTCCAATTATGCGAGGAAACATTGCCGTCCGTGGGGTACTCTCCCTCAGGAACGAAAGGAATCAACATCTTTCCATTCTCGTCCGCTTCGAAGAGAAGCGGCGCTGGCTTACCACCTTTGCCCATCACCACATTGCCGTCTTTGTCCTTGGGAGCTGCAGGCGTAGCAGTCGGTCGCGGACGGTGGTTCTTTCGCTTGCTGGACGGCGACACCACTTCGTCGTCGTCTTCGTCGAACTGACTGGCGGCGTCGTCCTTCTCCGGCTCCGCAGGGAGTTTGTCGCTGTCTTCTCGCAGCTTACTCACTGGAGTTGCTTCGCTGGAGGGAGCCGGGGCGACGGAGGAAGGGTGAAGCACTGTCGACTTTCCGCTCGTGCGAGCCTTCTTGCGGGGAGGGGCATCTTCGGGCTCGTCGTCTTCCTCATTGTTGTTTTCGATGGCAGGTGTGGGGTCACGGCGGTTCGATCGAAGAGAACGCTTGCCTTTGGTGCCAGGCAAGTGCTTGTGGCGCGTTGCCTTGCCCTTGCCCTTGCCTTTGCCTTTGCATTTAGGCGCGGGATCTGGGTTCAGGGCCGAGATATTGGACGCGTCGCTGAGGTCGTCGTCCGAATCCTCGATGAAGTCTTCTCGCTGGAAGAAGCGCACTCTCACGGCCCCAAATTACGTCCAAACGCCAGACGGGTCACTCAAGCTCCGAGTGATATACGAGAACGACATCGTCATTCCGACTGACTGGACTTCGCAACAGCTGGCGCTTCGTAAGGCACAGCACGAGCTCGACCTGGCGAAGGCCGGGCGCATCATCATGGCCCAGCTAGACAACCGCGCCAGGACTCAGGAGGGCGAAGATGTCACTGCCGAGTCACTCGCCTTGGCAAAGGCGGTCGCGTTGAGGGACGAGAAGATTGCGAAAGGCATGGAGGTCAAGAAGAAGGAAGAGGCGCGGGAAAGTTTCGAGAAGGGCTATTCCATCGACAAGCGAACCGGTAAGCTTTCTTGCCTTGATCAGCGCTGGAGTACCATGACTAACGATTGACAGGCTTGAGCGAGGGCGCCATGCGAAGAATGGCGCTCTCGAGGCGGGAAAAGAAGGGGAGCTGTGGGGAGTGGCCTTTTTGCGCCCCTTGTTTTTGAGAGTGTACGTGTGGAGGAGGTCTTGGGGAGGATGGAGAGTGTTTCGATGGAGAAGAGTAAGAGATTGGGGGGTGCGAGAATTGAGGTGATGGGTGCAAGAATTTCCTTGGAGCGATCGAGCCTTAAAAGGTGTGAGTGATTCCTCTTGCACCCCCATTCTAGCGCGATATCCATCACGTGCTTGCGGGAAAGGCAACCTGGGCAGTCAGGAACTGGGTCCTAGAATTTCTGTTATATACCGACGCTGATAAGAGAGTATCGCTCTCCGGCAGCCGCAACAGAGCTTGCCCATCCTTTTTACCCTCGCACAACCATCCACTTGAGCACTATTCCATCAGCAAATCCAAACGTGTGCCAAGCGCTACCTCTCGTGTGTTTGTCGCTCTCGCACTGGCTTGACTCTCCAGTAGCCCTCACATTGTCCGTACACGTCACCCACGCAAACGACACCAACACCTCCCCACGAAAGAACCACCGAAAACCTCCTGCCTCCAGCTTCCCACCAGAAAACAACAATGGAAACACCTACATCCTCCTCCAGCCCCAACGAGACCGACGGCTCCACAACCCCGCGACAGTCCAGAAATGGACGCAACTTCGACGCACTCGTCGACATCCCGCCTCCTCCTTACAACGGTCACAGGCACGGTCTCGCAACAGAGACTAGCTCGCTACTAAGCTACGACTCTTTCTACGACTCTGACCGTGGTTCGAGGCCGCAGATTCGCCACATCCCGCCGTCCCCCGAGTACACCAGCGACGACGATGGAGGCAGCGTTGCGACTGCCAGGAGGCTCTCGAGCCAGAGCGGGAGGGCGAGTGGAAGTTCAGAGAGGAGCGAGGGTGGCTGGAAGGATACAGAGTTGAACGAGTGGCTGCCGTGCATCTGTGTGTTGACGGTGATGGCTGTGATAGTCGTGTCGGTTGCGGCGGCGGTGATCTATATGTTGGTGACCCAGTAGCAGAGGTACCGGGGATGGATGGTTTTCTGAGAGGTTGGAGGAGCCGCAAAGTCGTGTGTAAGTAGCACAAGTGGCTTGGCTGGGTTGAAAGTACTGAGAACGAGTCAAGGGCGAAGAGCGTGGAAACGAGAAATAGGAGGGCATGGAATGGAAACGATGTCGCGCCAGCTCAAAGCCAGCGAATGTCGATAGAGATATCTCGAGAGATCTTTTGCATTGATTGATGAGATGTAAGCCCGGTGTTGCAATATATGGAGAGATTGAGGACGCATACATGATGAGCATGAAGACTGATTCTCACCCATCATGTCGATCTACCCGTGACATCCTGCAGATACCAACTCTCCCCATTGTACTGCAGCTGCATCTGCATCTTCCTTGATTCCTTGTCCAAGTGACCAAGCGACTGCATCCCGTTATTGCGATCTGCAACGTGATACAGTGCTAGAGAAGACGACTTCCACAGCGGGGTTTCCGCATCCCTGGACTTGATCATGGTCGACAGGATGAACACGGTGATACCCAACCAGATAGCCGCAGGCAAAGCAAGCCATTTGAAGTTGACGAAAAAGTATTGCTCGTTGACCCATTCTGTTCCCGTAACGATTGCATCCGGGTATGTTGTGTTGCCAGTGCGTAGCGCGTTGGACATAGAAATGGCGAGATTGTTGATGCGTTTCTCGAAACCAGCGGATCCGTAGCGGGAGTCAAGGTCGGGATCGCAGAGAGTGGGAGTTGGGCCGAGGATATCTTGAATCACCTCAGGCATCCATTGCCCGGTGTAGTAATTGTCGCCACCTCCTGCTATGGCTGCCGCCCCTTCCATGGTTTTCGCGAGTGAATTTCCCCATTGATATAAGTCGTGCTTACTAACGCAAAATTGGTCCGTTTTGTAGGGTTCTGCAAGGCAGATGTTACCGCTTTGGGAAACATCGCTGTCTGCTTGCCATTCCAAATCTTTGACGGTATCAAGAACCACTGTTTCCATGGTCGTATTATAGGTCGAGTTGAGATTTTGTAGACACAGGGTAAGAGTTGCCTTATGAACCTTCCAGCTTGATGCTTGAAAGACATTCTTTTCACGATCTTCGGATGTTATGTTTTGCTTAGTTGCGTTACAAGGAGGGTAATAAGCAACATATATGTCGGCGATAGACGGTGACATGCCGTTTGAGTATGTGGGGACTTCTCTGTAGGGAGCAGCCATCCAGAATGTGTCTGACATGCTTAGATTCTGCGCGGGTGGCGTCTGTCAAAGGTACTCTATCAGTTTCGATCACAACTTTTCTTTGGAAACAGAGTACCCACCCAAGAAAGGCCAGAGATTCGAGTGTTGGCATAAGCACTGCGCTTATGTACCTCAATGCTGGATGACACATCTTCGATCGATGCACAGACGGCCAAGGTAGCGTAGTTTTCCCACCTACATGCTTCGGCGGAGCAATTGCCCTTTACATCCGACAAGCTGATGCTCTCGTCAAGGACGCCTGAGACAATTGCTCTGTACATGTGTGGGTGGACTGTACTGCGGCGTCAGATTACTGTACATTGTAGTACGACCAGGGAGGGCAAGCTTACAATTAGCTGCGTTCGGCCGTGAAGTATTGAAGACTGGCTTTGCAAAAGTGGATGAGGCCATGACAGTGGTGTCCCAATCAGGATGCGAGTAGACGGTCGAACGACTGATCGCAGCATTAGGCGGAGCATCGCTGTTCATGACCGTGCGGACTCGAATTGTATTTGACTGCTGCATGAACGGGGCAAAGGCCAGCATCAAGATTGTGGCGAGTAAGCCAAGAGACACAAGGTGTCTAATGTGGTGAGCTATGTTCAGAGCTAGTAGACGTTCATCTTACAGTTTCGTCCTAGGGAGAAGCATCAAGCTGCCATGGGGTCCGCGTGATGCTTCGTCGAATTTGCCAAGGTCTGATCCCGAACGCTTGTTGCGCAGCCAGTCCCATTTCAATTGTCCGATACAGGACGACACAGATACCATAAGAGCAGACTGGGTAACTTGGGACAGCGTCGCGACTACAGTAGCCAAGTTGATATCCAGAGTCCAATCTTTGCGCGAGCGGTCTTGGTAAATTACCAGCACTGCAACGACGCCTGCGAGAGCACATGTTCCAACGATCCAGGTCAAAGACTCCCACTTCCATTCTCGCAACAAAGTCCAGAGAGACCTCGAGTGATGAGTACGATATGTTGTGTCCTGAGAGAGCGAGTGATCTTTCATCGGCTCTACCATGGAACGGGGCTGCTTATGAGGCACGAAAAGTTCCTCGTCGGGGCGTTGCTCGACCCTGCCGTATTGTGGACCGTTCGAATTCATATTGACGAAACGCGAGAGTGTGACGGGCAGACAGGAGGATTGAGGGAAGAGAGGACAGAACAGAAGAAAGGCTGAAGGGGACGGCCAGACGTCCATCTATTTGAAGAACATGCAGATCCTCGCGTATGCGCTGGACGACGCCACCGTTCCGTCCGGTGGTCGTACAGGAGGATCAGGATTATTTGCGAATGCGGCGCTAGGGTCCATCTGCGAGGCTAGCCATGCCACTCCCGTCAACGGTCGGACGGGTAGAAACATGGGTTGTCATGTTGAACCTCAGTATCTGTTGCACGCCATTGCTTTCCTGACAAGAATACATCAGACTTTACCAAATGTACGGCAGACTTACCAAAGCGCAAAAATGAAGTTGAACGTCGAGGCTGTTTCAGCCCCCACCGGATTTTGTTGGCCCCTGAAGGATTGGACGTGCTTCGCTAGTTGTGGGGCCAACATCGACAACTCGGAGCTGCTGCTGCAATGTGGGCGTGCAAGGCTGAAAGATGACCCGAAGAAAGATGCACCGTTGTAGGTAATCGATCCTGTAGTGGTGTGGTGCTCGTGCTCGCATGTCGCGAAATTTGCATCATGCTGGCATTGATGGGGGCTGTTATGCAAGATCTCCGGCTGGCAAGAAGCTCGGCGGTCTATGTAGTGCTGCGTCCACCTTGAGGATACCGACAGAGTATATTGCACCGTAACAGATGATGAGGTTCTACACATGTAGGGCGGGGAGACACTGACTGGGGCCAATGCACCGGTAGACATGTTGACTTGGTACCTAGGTGGTATGTATTTACGAGGGACTGATTCACCACTTTCGTGCTTTCGTGGTATAGCTGCGTTGCAAAGCTCGAAAAACACAAGGACGGCATGCTGCTGGAGTAAGATGATGCCACGAGTGAAGTGTGATGGAATGGAGGGGTGAGGTTGATGGCTCCCCACGCTTCACAAGTGTCAGGATACGCTACGCCCGATGCGGCACACTAACTCTGCAGGGGTCTTGGAGCCTCCAGAATGTCGAAACGGTGCTTACATGACATGACGCCTCTGAAAGCAGAATCTCGTCCGCTGTCCTTTTACACCCCAACAATGCCACGATGAGCGAGTCGCAGAAGCTCCTGCATGAGCACGATTCCGACAGCGACCCCGAACCTGAGCCAGAGCGCCGCCCGAGCCCGCTGCGGCTGTCTCCCTCGCCGTCATCGTCAAGAGCTGCCTCGACCTCCCCAGCGCCTCCTGGCTCGCGACCGGGCTTCAGCCAGAAGCGCCAGTCGTCCTTCGCTCAGCCCCGGCCCGATGGCGCTCCGAGGACACCCAACCGCGTGCGCTTCGAGGAGGAGACGGCGCGGCGGAGCATGAATGGCGATGCTCGCGGCGGAGAGTGGCTGGAGCTGGAGGGGGACGACTACATGGGCGCGGATGGACACGATGGGCGAGAGAGGGTGCAGAGGCTACCGCTTCTTACTGGCATCGAGGCGCCAAGTGTCACCGTGGCAGAAGAGTCATTCGACCCCGAGGACTATCTGGAAAGCGCAAGACCACGAAGCGGCATGCGGAGTGCCTTCATGAATATGGCAAATAGCATAATGTAATCTTTGCATGTGCGAAGCAAGCAGAGCTGCAGCTGACATATCGCAGAGGCGCCGGCATCATCGGCCAGCCATACGCCATCCGCAATGCAGGCCTCGTTACCGGCACCCTCCTCCTCATCGGCCTCACCATCGTCGTGGACTGGACCATTCGCCTCATAGTCATAAACTCGAAGCTCAGCGGGACCGACTCTTTCCAAGCTACGGTTCAACACTGTTTTGGCAGGTCAGGACTGGTGGCCATTTCGCTGGCGCAGTGGCTCTTGTGCGTACGAGAAATCAAATCTGACGGGACATGTTCTGACCGAGTACAGTGCGTTCGGCGGCATGGTGGCCTTTTGCGTCATTGTGGGCGACACGATACCCAAGGTCATGGACGCCCTGTTTCCCTCTCTTTCTGACATGTCCTTTCTTTGGCTCCTAACCGACCGCCGCGCCATCATGATTCTGCTCATCCTTGGAATCTCATACCCACTGTCCCTCTATCGAGACATTGCAAAGGTAGCTGACAATGTGCCCAATGCGCCTCGACTCCCAGCTAACATACTCAGCTCGCCAAAGCCAGCGGCTTTGCTCTGGTCAGCATGTCCGTCATCATCGTCACTGTCATAACGCAAGCTTTCCGTGTCCCACCCGAGTCGAGAGGGCAGCTGCGTGGCTCGCTCATCATCCACACGGGCATATTCGAGGCGATAGGAGTCATCTCTTTTGCATTCGTGTGCCACCACAACAGTCTCCTCATCTACGGCTCCCTCCGCAAGCCGACCATCGACCGCTTCACTCGTGTCACACACTACAGCACCAGCATTTCGTTGGTCGCCTGTCTGGTCATGGCGCTGTCTGGCTACCTCACATTCGGTGACAAGACCCGGGGCAATGTGCTGAACAACTTCCCTAGGGACAACCTGATGGTCAACATTGCCCGCCTCTTCTTTGGCCTGAACATGCTCACCACCCTGCCGCTCGAGGCCTTCGTCTGCAGAGAAGTCATGAACAACTATTGGTTTCCGGACGAGCCTTTCCACCCTAATCGCCACTTGATCTTCTCAACATCTCTGGTCGTCTCTGCACTAGCGCTTTCTCTTTTGACTTGCGATCTCGGACTGGTGTTCGAGCTGTTTGGCGCCACCTCAGCATGCGCACTGGCGTTTATCCTTCCTCCATTATGCTACATCAAGCTTTCGAAAAAGAGCTCACAGACATACCTCGCCATGGCAGTGGTAGCCTTTGGGTGCACTGTCATGCTTATTTCTATTATCAAGGTTACGGGCAAAATGGCAACGGGCGGTGGAGAACACGCGCAATGTAGTTGAATTTGGTGTATGCATATTAATGGTCGCATGGACTGGTGTTGTATAGCTAGCGAAAGCGCGCAAGCGCCTGCATGGGATGGCGCGACTCTGAATCTAAACAGATATCATTACACACTACCTCATCTATCTCTCCAAGCGTAGTCCTGCCGAATACCAGCTTGAGGCGGAGCCGGATCGCACGGCCCGTTCATACCAGAAAGCTGGTTTAAGCTCTTCAAGCCGGAGTACCACCCGGCGCAAAGGGTCCAGCTACGCTAGAAGGCCCACTAAACAACAAAAACGTTACCAACGGTCCTCCAACATCTGCTTCAATTTCTATGCTTTCGATAACACCCAATTGTCCACTGTTAGATGATCGATGACGATGCGGCTGCAACATGCATGTCTATGGGATGTGTCGATCACGCCTGTTTTGGGCTAATTGACGTCACCCTGCGACACGGCTCGCGAGCCTTGATTCCAAGGATATTGGGAACCACGACGATAGGGACGATGTCATATTTGAAGTGCATATAAGGAAGACATTGTCTTCACATTTCGAAGTCCAAGTATCATCATCAATTCATCTGTTCTATCTCTACATCTGCCTCGAGAAAATCTCATACGCTCTTCATCCACACTCATCTCTCAACCAACCCACCACCCAAACCACCACCATGCCTCTCTTCGGCTCCAAACGTTCCCCCTCCCCACCCCCGGTCGCCCCCGCCCGCAAAAACACCCTCTTCTCGCGCCACCGCTCAGTCTCTCCCGTCCGCGACCGCCGACACTCCAGCTCCACACACCACACCACCAGCACCTCACGCACCTCGGGCATGTTCAGCCGCAGCTCCAACGACCCGAGCATCAGCGCGGCGACCCACAGCCTGCGACAAGCCGAGGCCGCAGAGCGCGACGCGGACCGCGCGCTGTTTGTGGCGAAGAATGCGGTGAGGGAGGCGCGCGAGCATGTGCATCGGTTGGAGAGGGAGGCGGCGGAGGAGGCTAGGCTGGCGAAGATTAAGCAGAGTGAGGCGAAGGCGTTGGGGAAGAAGGGAAGGGCTCTTGGACGTAAGTTCTGAAGTTTGGAGAATGTTTTGAAAGAGAGGCTAATTGTGATGTGATAGGTCACGAGCATGTGTAAACATGGATGTCGATGTAAAGACGACTGAGCTTGAGCTCGACTGCCTCCGCGATTGCGATTCAAGCATTTTTCTGATTATGAATTGAATGCAAGGGACGTCTTCTTGTATGTATGGTGTCTGTGGACGAGACGAATTTCACGTAGCGAGGCGTTTCCTGGGGGTTCCTTTTTTTTGTAGCATCAGTTCAATACCCAAATGTACCGCATCGAGATCATGTCCAGTCTATGCAAACTTCTCTTTGAATCTGAATATCCATCGCGATAGCGATGAACTTTAATCAAGCTTGGTCTATTTATAGTTGAACTAGTGTCACTACCTACCATCCATGGATGGCTCTGGTCTGTCCCCAGCCGGGGCCTTCCTCGATCACCACCGTTGAAATCCCAGTCTGCACATCAATGATTTCACAACTGCATAGTTTACACACAGGATTTTGCGCGTTCTACAGGAGACGCATTGCATAAAGAGGTACAACGCATGTTGCGAGGCGCAGTCGCGTTGTTTAGGCACCCCACATAGGCCCGCATCCCGCACCTTCCCCAAGCTACAAGCTCCAAAGCTAGGATGTGCCTTGCCGCCTAAAAGTGACGTCCTTTTGTTCCACCATGAAACCACGTACGGCGTCCCACCCGTCCACTTGTGTATTTGACATGACTGTGCCGTGAGACTTAGACTTCGACACGACCTCTAGGCAATCCCCAGATCTCAAATACATTCATTGCGTCTCACTCCACTGCGGCTCATAAGTCACAAATCCACACCATGGCATCAGCGGACGACTTCACGTTTATTGAGTCGACAGGCACCCAAGGCGGCGGGTCGCCGAAGCTGTTCGATGACTTTTCCAAGCTCACTGCCGGGCAAGTTGCTGATCTCGATACGCAATTGGTCACCGCGCTCAAGAAGAAACACCCTGAGCTTATTGTCACGACAGTCAGCGCCCGCAATATCAGCCTGATGCAATTTGCGGCTGCTGGTTATGCCCAGGCAGAGCTCGACACCGAGGCAGAACCAGTTATTCGTTGGCGCGGCTTCGGCGGACCGACCCATCGTGGTGGTTCCGGGTACTTGTACGACAGCATATACTATGCTAGGTACAACTACACGTGGGGAACCGAGAACTTCATCGTGTACATCTTGCTTGGTGGCATCCAATACATCCTCAAGGAGCCGACTGGCGATGAGACCACGACCTCGCACTCGTCTGCCGTTGATCGTCTCCTGTCCACTATTGGCGCCTGGCTTATTAAGGAGGTTCCTGCTATCTACGTCTACGATGGGTACTGGAGGCGGGATACCAAGCTGTGGGACGAGGTCAAGAAAGCAAAGTGGTCCGATGTTATCTTGGATGCAAAGATGAAGAAAGCTGTGACGGAAGTTGCCAATAAGTTCTTCGACAACAAGGACCTGTATGACGAGTACGGCGTGCCCTGGAAGCGCGGTCTCATCTTCCATGGTCCCGTCGGCAATGGCAAAACCATCTCGCTCAAAGCTCTGATGCACACTCTCCAGGAGCGAAAGCCTCCAGTGGTCACTCTTTACGTCAAGTCTGCTCCTCAAACGTACCACATTTCATCTGTGTTCGCCATGGCTCGCAGGATGAGCCCGTGTATGCTGGTCTTGGAGGACATTGATACTATCGTCACCAAGAACACCAGGAGTTACTTCTTCAATGAAGTCGATGGTATCGAGAACAACAATGGTAGGCTGGACTCCTCTGAATCGTACAACAGAACGCTAACGTAACTTCAGGTATCCTGATGGTCGCTACTACCAACCATCTCGACGAACTGGACCCTGGTCTGTCCAAGCGTCCTAGTCGCTTCGACCGGAAGTATCTGTTCCCTCAACCTAATCAGGAAGAGCGAGTACTCTATGGTAAATATTCCTCCAATCTCAGCACAATCAAAGCTAACCCACAGCAGCACAATACTGGCAAAAGAAGCTCAAGGACAAGAAGAGCATCGACTTCCCCACCAAGCTCTGCAACCCCATCGCCGAAATCACCGACGACTTCAGCTTCGCGTACCTCAAAGAAGCCTTCGTCGCCACGCTTCTCGACCTCGCCAGGAATGCAGAAGACGACAGTGACGATGATGCGCTTGGAGGCGGCGATCCCTTCGAAAAGTATGAGTTCTGGCGCTCCTTCAAGGAACAGGTCAAGATTCTGCGCGATGACATGGGATCTAGCACATCTGTCGGCGCGGGTGAGCATGCAGGGACCCAGGAGGGCGTTGCTGCGGCGTACGAGGAGTTGTTGCCGCTGCTGGATACGATGAAGGTGTATGCGCAAGGTGGACAGCAGGTGAAGCAGGATGCGCAGCATTTTCCTATGATTGCGCAGGGCTTGGCGATGGATCCGAGCAATCTGTTCATGGGTCGTGAGGTGGATGTAGATAGGACTTTTTTGCTTGATGCGTTCCGATCGCACGCGGCGCAGAATGGCGCTGGGCATTTCAAAGACAGGATTTGAGGACGCGATATGGTGTAAGATCGTCAGTGAATGTGCCATGAGAAGTAGCAGATTGCAGCGTCGCTTGTTGCTGCACGTTCGGAGTTGAACACTTTTCTATACGTCAGTCATCATGTCATGGGTAAGAAAAGAATCGAATAAACAAGCAAATCTCGATAGATGCACCTATCAATTTGGCTATCGAGGTTCCTCACAATTCTGCCCTTACGGACTTCCCATCACCGAGACTGATAGTCGAGGTTGGCTTAGCATTGAGCTTCCTTTTTGTTCCTACCATGCGGCTCATTTCTGCTGTACATCGCAGGCTAATCTCCCTAGTTCATACCCTTGATCGCTGCCTTGACCTCGTTCATCATGTTGCGCCATGGAACCCCGCCGACATGTTTTCTCTAGCCTCATCAATGACCGACTCGACGAATTTATCAAGATCACAGACTTTTTTCGAACTCTCCTTCCCGTGCAGATACAACACTTCCAGACACATGCACACGTCGAGCTTCGTAGCTAGATCATGGAAACTGCACCCAACAAAAGGATGTGCTATGTCGTACAGCCGTACTCCATAAAATCGCAAAAGTCGTGTCTGCATAGTAAAGGTGCCCATTAACATCGCTCTGCATTCTTCCGAGCACCCCCATTTCCCAGCCTCGAGCTCGTCCGGCAACAGGCTGTTTCGATCAAGCACGTCCTGGATTCCCTTGCAACGATGCTCGTCCAACACATCTGGACCAAATCAGCCATGGACTTGGAAGTAAACAATTTGAAATTACCTGCGAGTCCAAGCATAGGGAGCCCCAGACCCGGAAGAGGACCTTTGCTATGCTGAAGAATGATCTCCGCCCCGCGCCTGAAGTTCTTCTTATCACCAAACGTTCTCGCGACAAAAGTCCTTAGCACAAGATCACGGCAGTACGTCTCCGGAAACTTCTTCTGCGCCGCTGCTTTCGCCCAAATCTCCGCGTGGAAAGACACGGCTTCCTTCATGTCGTAATAATCCACCAGCACCGCAATGTGCGCAAGCAACTCCAGATCCATCTTCCTCGGTAGGCGCCGTGTCTTGACGTGAACGATGTTCAAGACGTATTCCATAGCTTTTGGATGGAAGTCCTCGGCTGCGATGTGATATTTGCCATCGGTCTGATCGGGCACTGTCTCGCTGAAATTTCCGGTGAAGATGTTGCGGAAGTACTTGGATACGTTCTTGAGCTGGGTCGAGAACACTTGGTAGTGTATTTCTGGCGATGGGGTGCTGGGTTTGTCATGCTGTTTAGCTGGGCTTGCGGGATTCTGAGTGGCGGTACTGGTTGCGTCCTCTGGCTCTGACTCGTCGTCGCTGTCCTCGTCGCTTGCCGGCGTTGAGTCGGCCCATTCTTTGAGTTTCTCGAGTGGGTCTTTGAGTAAGAGAATGGTGTCGCCGTCCTTGTCTGTGACGATTAGTGATGAGCCTTCTGCAGCGTTGTCAAGCATGATAGAGGCTGCGATTGACTGGCGGAAGAGTGTGTCGCACGAAAGTAGGTTGGAAGTGATGACGAGGTGAACGGAAGAAGAAGGTAAATAAGAGTAGGACCAAAAGTTACGAGAAGCCCATGCGACTTTTGTCAAGTGATAGAAGTGCACGATTCTCGCAAGGATCGTTTACCTTCAGGGAGCAGGTGAAGGCAGCAACGTCTTGAGTTTGCTTCACATGTGGAAAAGTGCGCATGTTCAAGCACTCAATATCCGACCTTCCAGACGACCATGATAGGGAGTCAGGTTCAATCATTGACTGAAGACAAGGAAAGATAAGAAAGTAAACCAAAGCATTGGAAATGATTCTCAGGCAGAACAAGGCTGCACTTGTTCAACGCAAAATTCCGTATACTAGATGGACTAGTGAGAGAGAGACTTGACAGCTTGTGATTGGCCTAGCAGTGTATATTACATGACGGGCGCCAAACCAAACGAAAGAGAGATGTCTGCTCATCGACAGCGAGTACTAAGTTGAAAGGACGTTCCGATCTCGGTTGTCCAGATGTTTATATCGGTCCTAGCGAGCGCTCCCACAATAGTCAGACCGTAGCCTTCTCGTGTTCATGAGTGTTGTGTAGAACGCGGAAGGTGAGGGGATGAAAGACGATGACTCGACCAAATGCATACGAGACAAGCAACATCTTGACGCCCTCCGAGGTGTTGACACAGCGGTGCAAGCCTATCATCCCTCAAGTACGTGAAACATACAACTCACGATTCCATACGTTGCCACGTAGAGCTACATCGTCACTGTGGGCGACGTGGTCGGGACTGTCGTACTGGAAAAATATAGCAGCGTGTAAATGGACCTTTGTGAAGCTACAAATGTAATGAATCGGACCTTGCTCACGACTACGTGGACCTCTCAACGTACAAACGTTTTACAACTATCACACCGCCACGAGCGCAGTCAGGCAGGTCGCCCATCAAGAAAAGCCACGATGGCAGCGCAGTCGACCAGGTACCAAAATCAGCTTCTAGCTTACAAGATTCATTACCTCACATTAATCCACATACCTAGACATAGTCCACACTTGAATTGCTCGACTGTCGTTCCAACATCGCTCTCATCGATAGCTGAAAATACTTCGGGCTATCACGTACGGGCGAAAATCGAAAATCGAAAATGTCTCCGATGAGTGCGCTGTCAAGTTATAACGCATTATTCTGCGTGATGAAGTATAGTTGTAGCCATTATTGGCTACTTTTAGTTGACAGAGCCCCCGGCATTTTCGCTCGTATGTTCCAGCCTGCAGTGTGCAGCACCATATGACCGATATGCGACAGGGTGCCTGTGAAGAGCTAATAATTCCCGCAAGACCGTGAGCTCACGATGGTGTACTATTGACAAGTGTCAAAAGAAGATTGGTACTCGTCTTCAATCATCTTCTGCTCATACCAAGTCGCTCAGTCCCACGTTTCCACAACCACCAACACTCAACACTCACCTCAACCACTACGATATGGCGGATTACAGCAAGATCGATATGCTCCTTGCTGGACTTGCGCGTAAACATGACCTATACATGCACAAGTTGGGCTGCTACGGTACCCGCAACGACCCGCCACCGTCGCTCCAGAAGGGGATTTTACCAATGTTCGTTGATCGGTGGGCTACCTCGGGACCTAATCAGCACACTAATGAAATCTCCCACGCGAGGCAACCCGCTCTCCAGCTCGCGACCCGCTTTCCAACCGAAGACTATCCCCTTCTGTGGTTCTCACGGCTGACTTTTGGCGAGCCACACCGCAGGCCCTCACCCCCGGGCATATACCTTGCCGTGTCACCGACGGTGAGCTTCGGCTCACCTACCGCGCTGGCACAAGTCAGAGCTAACCTCAAAGAGCTTGGAGAAGTACTGACATTGCTTCAAGCTCCGCATAGCTTCAAAGAGCCGGTCCATGGTATGTCATACTCTGACCGAGCCTGGCTGCCCTTCAACAGCGAGTTCAGCGACCAAGATTGGTCTAAGTTTGCGGACAAGTACCACCCTTCCATGTATAGACGGGCACGTCCGGTCATTGTTTTGGCGGCAGGCTTCCAGGACTACTTCCGATACTCACACGCAAAGGCCTCTATTACGGCTGACTGCCGCGAACAACTCACATTTGCAATCACACTTGTGCACGAAGTGGCGCACACCTACAGCTATTGGCTCGGACTGCCAAAAGGGGTGGCCTGGAGTATGATGGAAAAGAAGGCAGAATTGGGTAACTCATGGGAGTACAACGTCATTGGGCGTGCAATTCAGACCTTACGACACGCAAATGCCGCCTCGCATGTACTCTTCGACGTGAAAATCGAGCAGTACGAAACCAAAGATCGGCGTGACAGAGTTGCATCAAGCCTCGTCGGCAACCGTATAGCAGAGTACACCAAAGTGGAAATGAAGAAGGGAGATGAATGGCCGGTCCTGACTCCAAGCGAGAACCAATTCATAGGCAGTGAGTTCTATCTTGATCAGACCTGCGACCATTACATTGCAGTCCTCAACGCCATCCCAATGAAATAGATCATGTCCTGGTTTCGAGAGGATCAATGGACTCGATGGAAGGAGCAGTGGGAAAGGCGACGCATATATGAGGCTCCACCTTTGGTGAACTCTTTTCTTATCATCTACGAAAAAGGGATGAAGAAAGTCGGTGTGAGCAGACTCCTTGTACCCGAGGTAGAAGCGGACGAGAAACTTCTGCGGGAGATGACTAGGAAGGATTTAAGGAGATGAATCAGCATCAAGGCCGATGCCTACGCAACAGGTAAGAAGGTGGTCGCTCGCAGTCTCTAAGAGGATGATCTTATCTCCCCTGCTCTTCATGTAGTCAAGTGGGTCGGAGAAAAGCGCTTAGCGCCGAGTAATATGCCGATGGCGTCTAGATAGATATGTCAATCCGATCGTTATGATCGCCTGACGTCAACTAGAGTAGCGCTCATACCGACCCCTTGCCAGGATGATGATGCATGCCTCGAGAGATTCAAAAGGCGTCGGGAGCTGTGGCATGCATTGCCTTGGCCTCGAATGGTTTGCTAAGGATGTACCGAGGGAATGTCTGAAGATCAAGGTGTCGTTTCGAGGCGTCTGGGCGTTTCAATGCTTGCGATGTCGTGAGTCGTGACTGCCGTGATTCGTGGGCTGTGCGGAGAATGCCTATTGCGCAAGATTACATGCATCGCGCATTACAACACCGTTAGACTAAGACTGCATGCTGCTATGATGTTCTTTTGGAAACTCCGCCTGCGCGACGTTGTTGGAGTACTGCTCTTGAGCTTATAGGCTTACCACGTGCGCCCGAGGCCCAAACGAAGGAAAGCGTGAGGTTGTGTACATCGTGTATCTCCACGGGAAGGATTACCGGTCCATGAATCGCAGCTTCCAGAATCCAGGTCGCTGGTCAACTCGTACGAGTCTGATCGACCGTGGCCCGAAGACCCTGGGAGCCAGGGCTGTTGGATGAAAAAAGACGTTTCGTCTAGCGGGCCTGGATCAGGACACCTAAATCGGCACGCCAAGGCGCGTAATGCAGCTTCATACCAGCAACGCGATCCTTCGTGCCTTCTTCGAGTCAAACACATACCGATTGACGACCTGCGTCCTAGATTCATCTGCAGGCCGTCATGCAAACCTCACACTCTGCTCCCTCGAGTCGCCAATCTCACATCTGGACACGGCCGCATCTACGTACCTTACGCAACGATTGCGCCCCTTTTACAGCTGCACGTGTCCGGCGCGTGACTGGCGGTCAAACAACCTCGGGACTGTAATCGCACGGAAGGTCGCGCTCTTCTAGTCGACCGCCTGTGCATGAGCTACACAGTGCACTATCCGCGTTAGAGATAGGTCAGCTAGGGTGCAATCAAGCCTAGGCATTGTGTACCTGTCCACATGCCGCCCGTGGCCATAGATTTGCTTAGGGAGCCACTTCATGATATAGAAAGGCTGCGTAAACGACCGATGGATTTGACTCCTGTATTCCTTGTGTTCTTTCCTTGACCGATATGAGTTATCGCGGTCGCTTCAGCAAAGGCTGCGAGAGTTGTCGTGCCCGAAAAGTTAAGGTAAGTGGCTGCCCTCTGTCCAATACTCCGACGACTACGAGCTTTGCGTGTAACGACCTGTGTGCTGACATCTGTTACCAGTGTGATGAGGCAAAGCCATCGTGTGGACGCTGCAGTAGACTGCAGCTTGATTGCGCCTACCGCGATCAAGACAGCTTGCTATTTCGGAATGAGACCTCAGTCGCTGCGCAACGTGCGGAGGATTCTTGGAGGAAAAGATCAAAGCTCAATCTACGAGAGAACAGCGAAAAAAGCACAGGTCAAAGTTTGAGAAAAGCTCCCAGCTCTGCGACTTTGAAAGGTCTCGGACGAAGTATTGCTGGAAAAGTACGATCGTCTTTGCCCAGCCAAGATGAGGCTGGCACGATAGATCTTGGACACGAGCCTGTCGTTGATATACAGACGTTGGCTATCAGCCCAGCAATTGAACCTGAACTGTGCGAGGTAGCGTACGCACGATTCCTGTACGACTTTGTCACGCACGGCAGCTCCAAGAAGGTCCCAGGGGAGCCTTCAGATGGCATCTTTACGTTTGTGCCAGCGCTGTATGAGCGCGCCCCGCCAAACTCCATCCTCGTTACAATTACCCGGGCGGTGTCCTACATCAACTTTGCAAATCGATGCAATTCATCTGAAGCAGCCGCACGAGGCGAGGAGCTGTTCGGTCGGGGCATCAGCATGTTATCACAGGCAGTATCGGACAAGCAGAAAGCAGCGTCTGACGAAGTACTGTGTTCCACATACCTAATGGGTGTCTATGAGGTACGGCCTGCAAGTTCTTTCTATTTCTGCTTAGCCTGACTTTTACAGAATCTCACCACCCTCCAAAGACGAGGAACGTTTATCGCTCACCAAGGAGGTTCCAACGCATTGGCCCAATTGCGCGCGATCGCGAGGTACTTCAGCAGCCCGGTGTCTGCGAGTCTCTATGAAGTTACATACACTCAGATGGTATTGTGAACTCCTTAGGCCACGAGGTTGACAAGCGACTGACATCCTTTTCCAGCTCTTAGCGACTCTGCAAGCCGCGAAGTCCCCTCCCCTTGCGTTGGGCAACATTATGAAAATAGGGAAGCACGTTCCTAGCATATACAACGACTCAAACATCTTCGTTATCCAGCTGCTCTGGAGGGAGGCAAGATTACATGCTTTGTGGCAGGAAAAGAAGCACAGCGACAACCCGCCTACAAGTCGTTACCATCTGCAAGAGCTTTTGCAAACTGCGCTCGACCTGGATGTCGATTATCAGGCTTGGGAGGTGATGATTCCGCCGACATGGCGGTATCAAATGCAGCCGAATACACCCGAGACACGAGCAACCCAGGATCCGAAATGGCAAAAGCTGATCCTTGGAAGCGTAGGAGCACCGGGAGAGATACACAGCCACGCGAGTCTCAAGAAATGCCTGATATACGCTTTCTACCGCACGAGCCGAATGTTTCTGCTCCGCGACACACTCGAGATCCTGAACTGGATGTTCCGAATGCCCGAACCCGGTCCTCCGCCGCAATCTGGACGAAGAGAATGGGGGCGAGAGTCCGCCTCTATGAATACTGGTCTGGACACAGAGTCTTTGGGTCGCCACCATACTCTTACGACTGTGCATACGATCAACGTCATCGAAAAAGCCAGCTCTGCCATACTGAGCAATTTCATCGTGCCAGTCGACGGGAAGAGCTTCGACGATGTAATGGGCATGAGAGGCTACGTTATTCTGTGGCCACTGGGAACCATGGATGCAATCTTGAGTGCAGGGCTGATACCAGATTCGAAAACGTCGTCTTCAGATTCGCCCGCGGACTTTTACTCGCTGAAGTCGACGTCTTTGAACCAAAAGCCAGTAAGAGCAGCACAGTCTTTCTACTACGACACAACAGCGGCGCCCGCAAGGAATGAGTCTTCACAGGCGCACGAAGGCGAATACGATATGGATAACCTTCCAATGACGCCAACGTCGGCCCGCTCCTCCCCAGCTCCATTCGTTCCTGAGCCGACAGCGACGAATCAGCATATTTTCGACGCTAATCCGATGCACCCGAATGACTACTTGAATGAAGAGCATCTGGCCAGTGCTGGCATCAAAAGTCCACGCATTCTGGACGTTGGAGCAAGGCGAGAGTGGCTGAACAGTATGCTGTACTATATTGGTAGCGAGCTGGGCATTAGGAAAGCACTGGCTGTGCCGACCATGGAAGGATACCTGCCGCTCGTACAACCGAAGGTCGACGAGATTCTTGGGCGACGATAATAGAGCCGCAAGCAATCTATAAGAGCAGCTGACGTTGGCATTGCTTAGATATGCACGTGAAGCACATGAAAGCATTCATGTAGCAAGGCTGCACTACTCACATGTCGACCTGCAAGGCTGTGTCACTTGGCACGTGCGGCTGGGCAGTGAACATTGGCATTCACATTCTTTAACCGCCTCTCGTTGGCTCCACCCAATTTCTCCACAATCCCCACGAGAAGACGCATTGCATGCGAATACGTTCAAGATGACCTCCAGTCGAAAACATACTCCGGCAATTACAGATCCTAGCAGCATGTAAGCAGACACTCCAGCCTTGTGCATCTTGTCGCTAATTATCACAGCACCACTGCAAAACCAACTCAACTCTCCGTTACTCAGCCTTCCGGCGGAGTTGCGCAATGACATCTACAAGCTCGTCTTCACAACAAACACCATCCTAGTCACCGGTGCTAGCACTAGGTTCCTTTCCCCGCGCACCAACGATTCCACATGGGCGGCAGCACTACTGCTCACCTGTCGCCAGATCAACGACGAAGCTACCGCGCTCTTCTGGCAGCTGAGCACTTTCGACCTTCGACAATGCCACTATCCAGACGAGCTACGCGCCATGGTTGGCAGCGACAAGTGCGCCATGGTCGGCACGATTGCGATGAGTGGGAACCTCGCTAGCGCGATAGCTGGATGGGTGCAAGCGGGGCGCGTCAATCACAGGGCGCTATTTTCGGGAGGGTTGACTGCGCTGGACAAGGTTTGTGTGGAGGGTCCGCTGTCGTGGGATCTGGAGGGAGACGAGGTGTCTTGGTGTGTGCGGGTGTGCTTTGATAAGAAGGGACTGGAGGTGATGTTTGAGATATGAGTAGCGTGGCTGGAGAATACGAAGTAGCTTGCGGTAATGGGAAATGGTCATGATACAACTGGATAGAATAGATACAGCATGCATCGCCGGGGCGTTGATCTTTAACGGAGAGCTTATGGTACCTGCCTGGAGACTACAGTGCTCGTAACAAGAAAAACATCGTAGGGAGGGAAGATGCAGTCAATAATGAGAATCATGGTCGGTCACAGAGGCATTCTCTCTGTTGCTTTTTCGCGACTCTTAAATGGAAACGGCGACACTATGTAATGAGATTGTAGATGCGACTCGGTCAGCAGAGATGTAATGCCATGACTTCAGCATCTTGTCTTGCGCGGGTGGATTGCCCAAAAACATATTTCAATCTTGTAAGTTAACTTAAGTTACTCTAAAAGTGTATGCAAGATCACGGACTTAACACCGCGCGCTAGCACAATCCCCGAGCCCACACGCTTACCTAAACCCTCAAGCCTCACCCACCAGATTCGCCAGACCACATCGAGCATCGCAAACATCACCACCCGCGCTGCAACCTACACGAAAAAACCTCCCACCAAATCCGTACCCTAGCAAAAAACCACGCCCAACCGAGAAACCGCACATAACCGAACACAGAAAGAGCTAGACACAAGGCACACGCCAAAAGAAAAATGGATATCCGCGTATTGAGACCGTCGGACATTCCGCATGTGCAGCTTGCGAACATTACGAATCTGCCTGAGAATTACTTCTGCAAGTACTACTTGTACCATGCGATGAGCTGGCCGCAGTTGAGCTATGTGGCTGTTGATGTAAGTTTTGTGGTGTCCTTGTTTCGAGGTGGATGGGGAGGGAAGGTGTCACGGTTGGCAAAAGCAGTCCGAGTACGAAGAATGAGGAATCATCCAATCTGAACGCTCGGGTATTGTTAGGAAGAGAAAGAGCAGGACAGCACAAGCCACACGTGACCCCGCCACCTCCACACCCAGATACCTCACTCGACCCTCCCATCTACCCCACAAACCCCAACTAACTAACTCCACACAAGGTCTCCCGCCCCCCCAAAACCCCCTACGACCCCCCCAAAATCGTGGGCTACGTCCTCGCCAAAATGGAAGAAGAGCCCACCGACGGCATCCCCCACGGGCACATCACCTCCCTCTCCGTAATGCGCACGCACCGCCGCCTCGGCCTCGCCGAGAAACTCATGCGCCAATCTCAGCGCGCAATGGCCGAGACATTTGCAGCGCACTACGTCTCGCTGCACGTGCGCGTCTCGAATGTCGCGGCGCTGCATTTGTACCGTGATACGCTGGGCTTTAGCGTGGATAAGGTCGAGGCGAAGTATTATGCTGATGGCGAGGATGCGTATGGGATGAGGATGGAGTTGGGGGGGTTGAAGGCGCGGTTGAGGGAGGAGGAGGTGGAGGTGTTTGGGGTGGATGAGGGGGAGGCGGTGGGGAGTGAGGGGGTGGATGGGGCGGAGGGTGCGGGGGAGAAGAAGCAGAAGGTTAGGGTCGGGAGGAGTAAGGGGGTGGTGGATCTTGTGGAGAGGAATGAGAGTGCTGCTGCTTGAGGTTGACGTCGTTGAGGCGAGTGTGGAAAGTGAGAAAAGCGTGGTATCATATTGTATCGTCCTAAAAGCAAAAGGGCGCCGATAATATGCTCCCGTCCAACGCCTTTTCAAATGCAGTTCCTCCTGTACTCTAGCATGGATATCATCTCATGTCGTACCCTCATAACCTCACATCACATCAACCCCCCCAATACAACCTTCCCCACGCCCCCAACCTCACTCTTCACCCCCACCCGACAACTCTCCTCAAACTCCCTCACCACACCTGCCAATATGATTTTCCGCACCCTCGCATCCGCCTTGTTGAACAGGTCCCCGACAATACTCGGCACGCCGCCCCCCGCGCTATTCACGCTATCCGGCGTCGCCAGCATACTCAGTATGCGCGTGTAGCAATCAATCAAGACATCGCACAGCGTCGCAAACGTGCTGAAGAAATCGGGGTCGAACGGTAGTGACGGTGTCTGCAGGTGCGTGTACGACTCGTTGGGCAGGAGGTCGTTGTTCTCGGGCGGGCTGTCCATTCCAAACGAACTCTCGCTGTTGGCGCTATTCGACGGCGTGAGCAGCGTCATGTCGCTGAGCCCAGTAGCGCTACTACTGCGCCGCCCCTTGCCGCCCAGATTTGCGCGCTTGAACATTCCTGGCAGGCGGGCGCGGGACAGGGAACTCGGGCCGCTGCCATCGACGGGGTGTATGCTTTCGTACTGCTCGAATTCTAGGAGCAGGGCGTTGAGGGCGCGCAGGTAGTCGGAGGCGCTGTTGGCGTTGAGGTCGAGGATGGTGGGGAGGGAGAAGCCGAGGAGCAGGTAGTGGGTTGCGCGGCGGGCTTGGTTGCGGGGCGAGGAGGAGGGCAGGCGCGTGAGGTCGGATTTGGAGAAGAGGAGCGTGTTGAACCAGTAGATGCGGCCCTCGTGGCTGGGTTGAAGTCAGTATGAAGCCAGTTGGGAGGAGAGAAGTACGCACGCCTTCCGCAGGTAGTCGAGCGTGGATATGCGCTTCGATGCAAGCTCGTGGATGTGCTGGAAGATGATGTTTGGGTTTGCACCGATTGGCACTTGGATGGGGGCTGCGGGGGCCAATTGTGCATTCGCCTGCCTGTTCTGCTGCAGGATCTCCTTCTGGCTCGGCGGGTGCCTCGAAGACATTGGGGCGGTCATGCCGTGTCCGAAGGGTGTCTTGGGCCTGTCGACGGCGCTCAGGGGGCTCTTCTCATAGACCTGCGCACTCCCCTCGGGCTTCACGTTTTCGGTGCTCTTGGCCTTGCTGCGCGCGAAGGTGGAGATGGACAGGGCCGGGCGCGCGGGGGCATTGGACGCCGTCTCGGGCGAGTGTGAGAGCGCCAGGGTGGACGACGGGGTCCTCCTATGTGAGGAGGACGTGCTGTTAGTGCGGAGCGAGGCGCTGCGAGCAATAGTGACGGAGCTTGCGATGGACCGCCGTTTGGGAGGGGTTGCAGGCGCCTTCTCGTATTGGCTGGCGATGGGCAGAGGGGCGTCGTCGTCGACGGGCGGTAGGCTAAGGCTCAGGGTCGGCGGGGTTGTCGAGGACGGCGTCTTGGGGTGTTTCCCGCCAAAAATGGACGGACGTCGTGAGAAGAGGCCGTTCGCGGTGCTGCGCGTCGCGTGGTCGCCCATAGTGAAGCCGCCCTCTCTCTCCCACGCTGCGGGTCCTAAGATGCGGAATGCAGGGGTCTCCAATCAGGGGCTCGCTTGCGCCATGGCGGGGTCGCTGTTGGTCTTGCGTGGGGAGGGCGGGCGCTGCATAGCATATATGTATTTTGTATGGTAAGAGGGATGCTGTGTACAGACGACAGTGTGTAGCTGCAGGCCGCGGCCCTCATTACGCCGCAAAGCGCCCAAGCCCAGTTGCGACACCAATGAGGCCGGCAATCCGCTGCAGGAACATGAGATGGCCCTGGCCAGTCATCGCGCAGAGCGGCCGCATCCCTGCTTGCGTAGTGCCGAGCATTCACATGACATCAACTTGGAGGTCCACTGGTGCTTCCAAGGTCCATGGAGCTGCACGTGTGAGTTGTTTCTTGGAGATCGCCTTGAACTAGTTACCGCATGCTCCCACGTTACACTTCTGCACCTTCACCCGACCGAAGTTTGACACCCCGCCCACGTCATAGTCACCACCATGCAGAGAAGGCAGAGCGCAAGAGTACGACACCCATCTCTACACACATGGCATGAACTAACGACTCAGGGAGAATGGATACCGGCCGAGGGAGACTGGCCCGTAGCACCGCAGAACGACATTGAAGTGTCGGAGAAGCGCATCTGGGTTGACGGCTGCTTCGACTTTGTCCACCACGGTATGCTGGTCGCTTCACTATTATCATACCTGGCGCGTGCTGATACGTCCAGGACACGCCGGCGCAATGCTGCAGGCCCGCCAGCTGGGTAACGAGCTGCTCGTGGGCGTGCACTCGGACGAGTCCATCATGGAGAACAAGGGCCCGACCGTGATGCGCCTGGACGAGCGGTGCGTCTTGGCAAGAAATATGCATACCCTGCCACAGCTGATTCATCAAGTATTGCGGCCGTTGAAGCCTGCCGCTGGGTCACTCGCGCGGTCCCAAAAGCCCCCTATGTGACCTCCCTGCCCTGGATATCGCACTACGGCTGCCAGTACGTCGTCCACGGCGATGACATCACCTCCGACAGCGACGGCAAGGACTGCTACCGATATGTCAAGGCGGCCGGACGCTTCAAGGTGGTCAAGCGCACGCCGGGCATTTCCACGACGGACCTCGTAGGGCGCATGCTGCTGTGCACGAAGTCGCACTTCATACAATCGCTGGAGAAGAGGCTGTCTGGTGACGAAGGCCCGGGTGGACAGGCTGAGCGCACAGAGACTGGGCAGGCGATGCTGCAGCGCATCAAGGACTATGCGACCGACGCTTCAGGCCTTGCGCCCGGCTGTGATGTGTGGTATTGGCACGCCTCCAAGCCAGCCAAGCTACGGCGAACAACAACCAGCAACACCGTCACTGCAAACGAACGACCCGGCGCCGTCCGCTCCGACACAACCGGCAGCCAGAACCCCGTCAAGGAAGAGAAGGGCAAGTTCCACCAGCTCGTGGAAGGTAAAGGAGTAAAGCCCGGCCAGAGAGTAGTCTACGTGGACGGCGGCTGGGACCTCTTTTCCTCGGGCCACATCGAGTTCCTGCGCCTCGTCACGCAGGCCGAAGAGAACGCCGCGAGAGCGAAGGGCTGGTACACCGAGGAAGCGAAAGCTGAGCGCATACAGCAAGCCGGCGAAGACTATCCGCCCGCGTTCATCGTAGCCGGTATCCACGACGACGAAGTCATCAACCACTGGAAAGGCATCAACTTCCCCATCATGAACGTCTTCGAGCGCGGACTATGCGTGCTGCAATGCAAAGTACGTCTATCCCCACTCCTTCCTCCCCACCCTCCACTAACATCATCCCCAGTACGTCTCCGCCGTAATCTTCGGCTCCCCCTTCTCCCTCTCCCGCGCCTTCCTCCTAACGCTCCCCTACTCCACGCCCCTTGCCGTCTACCACGGCATCACAAAATTCATGCCCCTGACCTACGACCCCTACGCCGTGTCCAAGGCACTCAACATTTACCGCGAGATTGCGAACCACGAGTTCCAGAACGTTAATGCCGCGGAGATTGTGGCGAGGATTATGAAGGGGAGGGCTATGTATGAGGAGAGGCAGAGGAAGAAGGGGGAGAAGGGGGTCGGGGAGGAGAGTGAGCGGTTGAGGCAGGAGATGGAGCGCGAGCAGCGGAGGAGGGAGGTTGAGGGGCAGTTTGGGATTTAGACTGGGGGTGAAGGGTACCTTGTTGATACCTAGAGCGTTCAAAAAATTCTATTAATGTTATCGCTTACTACAAAAGGGTGATTGGAGTGGGAATGTCACATCTGTACTCGTGCGCCTCACTCCGCGGATGTGATATTTTAAGAATTTCCAGCTTGTACATATTTCCAAGATTTCCAGAATCCGCCAACAAAGCAATTCCACCACCTCCTAACAAACGCAGAAAGGTCGCCTTAGTGTAAGTGGTTAGATGGTGTTGTGAAATACTGTTAGTAGGCCTTGTACGATCGTACGGGTGAATTACAACTAGGTTCTTCTGTGACTTGGTATTGTGATTTCTTGATCTATGAACGTGGGTGCTACAAAGGTATACCTGAGCTCGGCCACGAGTCGGACCGACGTAGGATCGAGTCGGCTCGTTGGCCAGCATTGAGCATCCGACGTCTCTACCGATACTCACGATCCGACAAATACTTTGTTTTTTGTTGTTATCATTGCTGTTTGTTGGGCTCAAGATCTTGTGTTCGAGCCCTGCATGGCTCAGTTTCTAAGTATTTTTTAATTCGGGGCTTTTTTTTTTGCTCTCACTCTATTCGTC
>Ga0265780_10001922_pt1 | contig 28772 bp, 31 predicted proteins | sample P1T30metagenome_FD_192432 | JGI IMG/M metagenome (GOLD analysis project Ga0265780, IMG submission 192432) | Plant litter microbial communities from East Loma Ridge, Irvine, California - P1 T30 | ecosystem: Environmental > Terrestrial > Plant litter > Unclassified | place: USA: California...
AGGGCCGCGATCACTTTTTTCGCATGCGAAAAAGCCGTAGCGAAGCGCCCGGACCCCTTGCCGGTTGATCGTATAAGGCACCGAGCCGTCCCAAGGATTGCGCCTCAAAGAGCGGGGTGAAGCTCGCTGGCCGGAGCGTCGTGCTCAGCGCTGAATCGCCCGTGACGCTTCCCCTCGTGGGGTGGTGGACGCCTGCCCAATCGCGTCGCCCAGTTTGTGTCCCTATGCCGATAGGGAGAGTGCCGCGGGACACTGACTGGGTTCAGGATGGAAAGGCGTTGCCGCTTTTCGGAAAGAAGTTTCCTGCGCTGCCCACCCGTCAATCGATCGTCACCCGAATGGGCCGAGACTCGCAGGGGCTTGGTGGAGCGCAAGCGGAATAGAGGGACGGTTCCGGCATCGCCGGGAGACGCCCTCACCTTCGCTGGTTCTACTCGCGACGGACTTCAAGCCAATTAAAGGCTGTTCATCGTCGGAGGTTTCGCCAATTCTCTTCTCAGCGTGAACAACATCGGGAGTTGGTGGATGCGAATTGGTTTGATGGGGTGCGCCGGGATGATGCTGCTCGCTGGATGCAGCGATCCGAAGAAGGCCAGCGATGGCAATTTCAAGAAAGCTATCGATGCCTACCTTGTGAAGAAGCCGATGTGCATCAACGCGCCGACGAGCGACACACGACCGGCTGGGCAGGAGAGGGGGGCTTCACCGTTCCCGGCTTATGTAGCGATGCCGACAGCACCAGCGGGGCAGTCCAACTTCGAGGACAGGACCCGGTCGTTCGATGCGCTGGTAAAAAGCGGACTGGCGAGCACGTCGACAGGCACGATTGAGTCTGACTCAAGCTGGGGAGGGTCCAAGACCAAGCTGGCCGTGAAGATCTATAATTTGACGGAACAGGGACAAAAGGCGTTCGTCAAATCTCCCGATGGGAATCCCTATCGCAACGATTTTTGCTACGGGACGCCAGCGGTCAGCGAGGTGACGCAGTTCACCGAGCCAAGCGCCGCATTCGGGGCCACGATGTCGTCGGTCGCATATACCTATCATGTGAATGACCAAGCGGGTTGGGCGACCAATCCAGCAATGGTCGAGGCGTTTCCGATTCTGAAGCAAGCGACAGGCGACAAGCTTGAAGGGAAAACCACGGTGGTTCTCACGAATAATGGCTGGGTGGATAGCCGAGGCAGCAAATTCTAGAAACGTAGCTGAGGCCCGGAGCCGTAGCTCCGGGCCGTGTCAGCCTCCGATTAGAAGGGTACATCGTCATCCAGGTCGCTTTGGTCCTGCGTGCCCACCTGCTGCTGGCGACCCCGGCTGAGGAAGGTCACTTCGTCGGCGATGATCTCGACGCCGTAGCGCTCGATGTTCTCGTTGTCCGTCCAGCGGGTGTAGTGGATGCGACCCCGGACCATGACCTTCTGGCCCTTGTCGACGTACTGGGCGACGGTCTTGCCGACGCCGTTGAAGCAGGTGATGCGGTGCCATTCAGTGTCCTCGACCCGGCGACCATCGGCGTCCTTGAGGATCTTGCCGTCGCTGTCGCGCTTGGGACGCGAGGTGGCGAGGCTGAACTGGGTGATCTTGGTGCCGCCCTGGGTGGTGCGGACTTCGGGGGTGGCACCGACGTTGCCGGCGAGGATGACGAGGTTCTGCATTTCGAGGTTCCTTTATTGCTCGCCGGGGGTCCGTCCCCTCGACTGAACACCCAAAAAGACGGCCAGGACGCCCACTCCACCGAAAGCGCGCAGACGCGGAGGGGAACCCCGATCCGAGGGGTGGTGCGGGCAGCCGCGTAAGCGGCAACTCGGCCCGAAGGATCGCGGGTTGGGGTGGGTGGACGGCCGGATTAGGTCGTTCAGGAAAGAGAGGGGATGGACCCCCACTGGCGGGCAACGGACAAAGAACCGTTTGCAAGACCAGCTTGTCACATCGATCTGCCGGCAATGTCGGTGCCTCGACCCGTCATCAAAGGCGGCACGACACCATGCCTACCGTCGCCTTGCGCCGATCGTACACGGGCAACCGCTCTGAGATGACGGTCGCGGCGTGGACCTTGGCACAGCCGTCCTGCCCAGGCGCGCGGGCCGTGCCCCTGTCGACATGGCACTATGGCGGTCCGACGCGTTCCACCCCGCTACGCGGTCGAGACAAAAGCCCCGCTGTCGTGATGCTGATCGAGGCTTTCAACCGGGATGCGAGCAGGGCTTGCGCGGACTCCCTGACTAACATTGCGCAGACAGCGCATGCCTACCGATCCAGGGTCCTAGCTCGATCGAAGGTGACCGGACCTATAGGTCCCAGCATCTGTTGGTACCCGTCACAACAAGGAAGCCGACATGAATCTCAATGACCTGCTGCCTGATGGTGGCATCGATGCACTCGCCGCCCAACTAGGCATACCGCGTGAGCAAGCCCAGCGCGGCGCAGAGGCGCTGCTGCCGTCGGTTCTGGGCGGCATGGGGAATAACACGACGCAGTTAGACGCCCATGTGAACACGCTTGGCGGCCCAGACCTTGCTGCGAACGTATTGAGCAACGAGCCGACGCAAATTGATCGCGGTAATCAGATCCTAGGCGGTATCTTCGGGTCGAAGGATGGCAGTCGTGACGTCGCCGACAACGCAGCGCAGAGCAGCGGCCTAGCGCCTGAGCTTCTGAAGCAGATGCTGCCGATCCTGGTCATGCTGGTGGCGGGCCATCTGACAGGGCGCTCAGCCGGGCAGCAAGGCGGCCTTGGCGGAATCCTTGGATCTGTACTCGGCAGCCTGGGTGGCGCTGGAGTCGTAGGCGCTGCGCCCGGGGGCGGTCTTGGCGGCGGCCTCGGGGGTATTCTTGGTTCGGTCTTCGGCGAGCGGCGATAGAGCCGTCCGGACATAAGACCGTCCTGCTCGATCAAACCGGTCGACTTGAGGTCCACGAACACCTCGTCGCCACGTGGCTACGGCACGGCGATACCATCGACGGCATGACTGGGGAGAGCATGTGATGCGGAGACGAGGAAACAAGCGAGCTGGTCCTGTGGCAATTGTCATCTTCGTGATGATCGTGGCACTCGTCGCCACGATCTGCTGGCTCGCCGCGCGTGGCTTTCAGAAAGAGCCGAATGGACCACCGCGTGGTAGTCAGACGCTGCCAGTGCAGGCAGCGCAGGGGACCCTAGATGCGACGCCTCCGAACGCTAGTCCAGCTCGCTAATTGAGGACGGTTAAGCCAGCAATCTAAGGCCGGAGGGGACCGCATAGGATGCGGTCCCCTCTGGATCGGGCGCGTTAGTTGCTCAGGCTATCTGGAACGATACCGCCGTTATCGGCAAGCTTCTGCATCACCGCCTTGTGAAGGGCGATGTTTTGCTCGGCCGAGCCGTCAGCTGCTGCATGGACGTTCAGTTCGCTCGCGAGTTCCTTGCGAGCCGTCAGACTGGAATCCAGGTCCAGCAGCTTCAGAAGATCGACAATCGAGCTCTGGTAGTTGCCCCCGCCATCTTTCATCGATGCCATCTCGCTGAGGACCGCACCGACATCGACGGACTGCTGAGCCGCTGCGGGGGCGGGCTGGGCGGTAGCGGTCGGCGCGGCCTGTGGCGCAGCGGCAGGAGCCTGAGCCGGCGCAGCCGCTGGCGCGGCTTTGTGATGGAAAACCTTGTTCATGATCGTGCTGAAGATGCTCATAGCCGTGTCCCGATAAGGCCGGCAGCTGTACCGGCAGACGGCTAGAACGAACTCGGCCAACGATCGGTCCGGCGTTCGTTGCTCGTGCGGAACGGTCTTCAGGAAGCACGCGTTGAGCAGGCAGTGGCGATATGCGAGCAGATGGAGAGTATGATGAACTTCAAGACCCTGGCACTGGTATCAGCTGCGGCATTGTCATTGGCCGCATGCGGCAAGAAGGCCGACGATACGACTGCCGTCGATAACAGCACCTACGCCAATACGACCGCCATGGACGTGAACGCAGCTGGTTCTAATGATGCGATGGCAGCACCCGCCTCCGGTGGGCAGGCCTTCGTCAACATGGCGGCGGCAAGCGATGCGTTCGAGATCGAGACCTCGAAGCTTGCTGTGACCAACGGTGCATCTGCTGCGGTGAAGAAGTTCGCTGGCCAGATGATCACCGCCCATGAGGGTTCGACCGCGAAGCTTAAGGCACTGACAACAACGCTGTCGCCGGCTCTGACGCCCGACCCGGCGCTGAGTGCTGAGCAGCAGCAGAAGCTCGCTGATCTGAAGACCAAGCAGGGCAATGATTTCGACACCGCGTACGCAGCGGCGCAAGTCGCCGGGCATCAGCAGACGCTCGATACCCTGAAGGGATACGCCGCAACCGGCGACGTACCGCAGCTTAAGACGTTTGCGGCGGCCTTGGCACCGACGGTTGCAGCACATCTCAACATGGCAAAAGCACTTAAGTCCTAAGGTCGGGTCCCAGACAATGACGTATGAAGCCGAGACGGACACCAAGTGTACCTCTCGGCTTTGCCTGTCCTGACGTCAGGACGAATACAACGAAAACTGCTTCGTGCCGGGTCTCGACGTGACCGATACGCGAGCCCCGGCAGGAAGATTTCCGCATGAGCAGCCCCGACAACATCGCCGGCTACAAGGATGGAGGTGCGATGCGGCTCGAGCTTCGCATAGCGCGCACGCGAGGAACTTTCTCGGCGCTCGCCGGTGATGACGAGCGTGCGGCCGTCGAGGAAGCGTGGCTGGTTCCGGATCGCGGCCGCGAGGACGTCGATCTTCAGAGCGGGGCTGCACCAGCGCACCCGAAGATCGGTAGACGTCTGGGGAAAGAGCCCGCGCGTGCCGGCAGAGCCGTTGCCCCCGGCACGGCCGATGCCGGTTGGCGTCGCGAACGCGATCGGCGCGATCGGCGCGGTCGGCGCGTCGTCGCGCCTCAGCTCGCGCGCGAAGCCGCCTTCGCGCCACGAGACGTAGAGAGCTATCCCGAAATGCTGGGCGATCGCGCGGACATAGGCGGGCGGGCACGGCCAATCCATAAAGGTCGGGCGGTGGCCATCGACATCATGGTGATGCAGCTCGATCGCGTGTGCCGGTACGCCGAGGCTGAGGAGGTGGAGCAGGGTGGCAAGGCTGTCCTTGCCCCCACTGAACGCTACGACGAAGCGCCGGTAGGCGCCGAGGTCGGGGAGGGCGGCCGGAGCGGTCATGCTGCTTCACGGATCTGGTCCTCGGGTTCGGCCGAGGCGTCGAGGCCGGTCGTGCGGAGCAGATAGCCGGCTGCGGCTTCGGCCTTGGCCGCGGCGGTCATGATCGCGCGACTGTCCTTGCGCAGCACCTTCAACCAAGAGCCGATAAACGCGGCGTGGTCGTCCATGTGCGAGGTGGGAAGATCGAGATCAGCACCGAGCAGCGCTGAGGTCATCTCGGCGCAAAGCTGCTCGAACGCGTAGGCGTCGTCGCTGAAGCGCTTGCCGAACGTGCGATCGAGTCGGTCGGGATGGCCGGTCCAGTGGCCAGCCTCATGGGCGAGCGTTGCCGCGAAGTAGGCGCGGGTCGAGAATAGCGCGACAGGCGGCATGGTGATGCTGTCGGCGGTGCGGTCGTAGAACGCGCGATCGCCGCGCGTGTGGACCGTTGCCGGCAGCGCATCGAGGAAGCGCTGCACGCGCTCGGGGACCCACATCAGCGTGTCGCGTTGCAGCGATTCTTGTCCAGCGATGGTGTCGGCGACCGCCTTGGCGGCCATGATCGACGGTTTGGTGAAATCGAGTTCGAGAGCTGCGGCTGAAGTGTGCATCGAGGGCCTCTGGTTTTATCGCCCGGTGCTCATCACCGGATCAACAAGCCGAAGGCTCCCTCTCCTCTGCCTGCGCTTATGCGCAGGTTCGCCCTGTCATGAACGATAAACTCCGTACTTTACCGGGCCAGAGGGCGCGGCGACCACACCCTCAAATTTGTCCGGCCGTCACCATTTTTTCCAACAAGGCATTCACACGGGTCTGCCACCCGGGGCCGCTACCCCGCAAATACTCGACCGTCTTGGCATCGAGACGGATTTTGATTTCCACCTTGGGGGTTTCCAGTTTCGGTCGCCCGCGCGAGGACGGCTTCATTCCGGCCATGAACGCTGTGTCCATCGGCAGGTTGCCGTCGTGAATCTCCGGGTCAAACTTGGCCTTGATAGAACCTCAATTCGTGTTTTTCTGCCGGGCGCAGGCTAATGGCGCGAACCGCGTCGTCATGGGAACCTTCGGTAAAAGCTAGGACATGCAGGCGACCACCGATCATCCCCAAGGCGACAAAGCGGGACCTCTCCGTAATCGATCGTCCTCGCGCTCGAATGCCGTGTCCCAATCAAATCCTTTCGTAGCTTGCAAGGACACGCCGTGCTTGGCGATATTCTCAGCCTCCTTGGCGGGATCGAACTCGATTTCCATCGTGATTTCGTTCACCCATAAAATAGGCGACAGAAACTTATTGTGCACCCATTAATAGCGCTTGAAGCAGGGTCGTGTCGGTTATGACCGTGGGTCCACTTTGGCCGATGCCTGATACGCCTTCCAGGCGTCGTTCCAATCGTCGTGATGCGCAGGCACGCGGCTGACCAGCTCGCGGCCGTTCGCGGTGAGATAGTTGCGAGCCTTGGCGAGCAGTCGATCGGCCGCCCGTCCGCGATCGCCATAGACGATGATGCGGCGCACGCTCGCAGGTATGGCGACGAAGGCGAGGCGCTCGACGCCGCCCAGGGCCCAGGTCGGGGTGCCGAACCATTCCATCGCCGAGAGGGCGTCCTCGATGCCTTCGGCGAAGCCCAGTTCGTCCGTCGCCGGCGCCAGCCGGATCGCCGCGGTGCCGAGCAGGCCCAGCGAGACCTTGGGCTTGGGCATCGGCTTGTGCAGCACGTTGTCGGGATCGAGGAACGTGCGTTGCACCGCGACGACGCCCATATCGTTTTCGACGGCTGCGATCATGGCGGGCATCGTCCGCTTGGACGGCCCGGAGCCGTGGATCGTCGCGGAATTGAACCGCAGCGAATTGGGGAACGGGCCGGAGAGGCCGCGTGCGAGGAGATACTCCTCGGCGAGCGTGCCGGCGATCGGCTGACTGGTTTTCCAGAGCCGGAGAGCGAGCGCGCTCATGTCGCGCTTGGGGCTCGCTTCGGGCATCGACACGGCTGCGCGATCGTGGAGCTTGCGGCGCTGCAGCGCTTTCAGGACTTCGATCGTCGTGCAACCCGCGAAGCAGTGGAACAGGATTGCCGTGTCCCCCAGGCGGACAGACAGGCTCGGAGAGCCGTCGTCATGCGCTGGACAACGGCATTCGCCGCGCGTGCCGCGCCAGATTCCGCCGAGCTTCTCGACGATATCCTTGGCGCGGACCTCAGCGTCTAGCGGGAGACGTGCCATGGCGATCATCCTGTGGGTTTGATAGATTTCGGTCATGGGTGCCTCCGGAGACATTGAACCGAAGATCAACCGGCATCCTCTCCTCTGAGGCGACGATCGCCGCCATCGTCCGCATGGTCGCGGAGGGGTTTAGCTGTAACGACCCGAGAAGAGGTCGCCGATTGCACGCCGGCGAAAGGCGTTCCACCAGCGGCGCCGACGATGTTCGGCTGCGTCGTGGATCATGTGGCAGCGCTGACAAAGGGCGGCGAGGTTGCGCCAGCGCAGGCCGTTGAAGGTCGGGTCGTGGTTGAGATGGGCGGTCGCGAGATAGACCGGCGTACGTGTCATCCCGATCGCCTCGAGCGGCACGAAGCCGGGCTGGCGGCGAAGCTGGCGGCCGCGGCCATCGCGCCAGGCGTGGATCTCGGTATCCCACCAGATGCCATCGGTGCCCAGCAGCGTGGCGCGGCGTCCATGGGGGCGCTGGCAATGCTCGCAGCGCCCGCCTGCGCGCGTGAAGCGCACGATCCGACTGATCTCCGGCCAGTCGATCGGGTAGAGCCAGCGATGTTCCGGACGGATCGGCATGGCACCGATTCTGAATCACGCGCCACGAGAACGAAAGGAGAAAATCGCTGTCCAGCGGCGAATTTGTCCTGTTCCTTTGATCGGTCATGCGCCGCTCCGCGTCGCACTGACGGACGTACCGGCGTTGTTTGATTGGAGGGGCTGAAGCTGCGTTGCGATATCGGTCATGGAGAGTCTTCCCGCAGGAAGGCGGATGGTGCGGTAGCCGGCCGAAGCGGTCATCGCGTCATGCTTCCGATCGCGCAAGGCATCATGGCTGCGATCGTCCAGCGCGAGGATCGCGAGGATCGCACCGGGTGCGCGATCTTCGATCACGAAGTCGACGATCTTCTGGAAAAACCTATTGCGGGTGCGCATCGCCTCTTTGCGACCCAAGCCGGCCTTAGGCTGTAGGAGCGCGCCCATCGAGACCTGCACATGCACGCGGGCATCGGGGAGGATGCGCTCGATGATGCCTCGGGCGGCGCGCTCGCGTTCGGTGAGCAGCGCCTTGGCGCGTACTTGCGGCGTGCGCGGGATTGCCTCGGTGATCGCGGCCAGGGCGATGACGACGACCAGTGCCGCGACGAGCAATTCAGGTCGCGCGTAGTGCGTCATCGTGCGGTTGAATTTGGTGCGAGGGCCGGGAGGACGCGCAAAGCGCGCCTCCCGGCCAGACGAGGATCATTACCCGACAGGGCCGACACCGGGTGCGCGGTCGGTCGGGGCGCAGCGCCGATAGAGCCGTGCCGAACGCCGCCCCCGCGTCCCATCAGCTATCCGAGTCCTCGGTATCAGTCTTAGTCAGTACCGAAAATGTATCTGCGATCAACTCTGTCCGGTAGGTCGTGTCGTTCGCTTCGCCATGCTGGCTCTCGCGCACGCGCCCGGTAATATGGACCAGATCGCCTTTACCAGCATTGTCGACCTGGGAAGCGACGTTTGAGAAGCACACCACGCTGTTCCAATGCGTATCCGTCTTCCACTCCTCGCCGTCGCGCCGGTTATAATTGGCCGCAACGCTGACGTACTTCACTTTCTCACGCGACGTAATCTTGCCAATCCGACCGATGATCCGAAACTCTGCGATATTCTGAGGCATCATACTCTCCTTGGCTGAAGTGGAATGCTGAAACCGCCCGGTTGATAAACGCTATTCGCGCTCCTGCTCGGGATGTCGGAAATAGTATTTCGCGATATTCTCGGGCGTCGCGTAAACTTGGTACGCTCGCGTCCAGTCGTGACTGATGTCGCGCTGTGCGGTTTGCAGTGGCACCTGATGGGTGCAAACGAGCCGCCACAGGACATAGGCCAGGACGTTCTTGTCGCCGGCATTAGCCTGGCCCTGGCGCGGTTGAAGCCAGAGGTCGTGCATATCGAGCGGCGCGCCCCCAATCGACATCGGGATCAGATGGTCCAGCTCGTAGTCGACCATGCGCTCGCCGGGATGCTGCGCATCCATCATGCGGCGTTTCAGCAGCCCGGTGATCGAATAGGCGGGTCGTGCCGACCGGGCGTAGCCCGGGCGGCAGATCGTCTCGTCGACGTTGGCCTGGGTGATAGCGGGGTCGACCGCCCCCGGTGTTTCAGGCGGTGGAAGAAGCGCGGCTAGGTTCGCAGGGATCAAGGGCGAGTGGATCACCTTTGAGATACCGACGACGGCATCGCACACCGAACCGTCGTTCGTCGACGCGCAGCCGAACGGATTTGAGCCAGCATTGTCGTAGTGAAGCGATGGGCGTTGCCACAGGACGATCCCTCCGAGGACCAAAGCACCGCCCAGGATCGCGCGCGCTCTCATCGGAGCGGTGCCGTTCTGCGTGGCGCAAAGCACCGGCGCCTTTTTGGCGCTACGAGATCGTCCAGATTTTGAAATCGGGCCAGCATTTCGTCATTATTACGATATCAGTCAAAAATGACAGCCCTATTTTATCGACCTTGTCGCCGCCTGATTTGAAGCCAACTTTTGGGAGAAGAGCAGACCAAAAGCAGATCAGCACGCGCGACGATGGGTAGGCATCGCAGCCAAATACACTGATCCCCATCAGCAGTGTTGCATTGTCGCGATGTAGACATGTAGGAGGGCAGACATGCCTACTATCGCAATAATCAGCCAGAAGGGAGGCGCGGGCAAGACGACGCTGGCGCTTCACCTTGCCGCTGCCGCCCATGACGCGGGCCGCGTTGCGCTCGTCATAGATACCGACCCCCAAGCGACTGCCAGCCAGTGGGCAGCCTGGCGCCAAGACGCACCGCCTGAAGTGATCGACAGCCCACCGCCACGACTCTCTGCCAAGATCGCGCAGGCGAGAGGGCAGGGGGCAGATTTTATCGTCATCGATACTCCGCCTCATGCCGACAGCGCCGCGCGTGCCGCAGTCGAGGTTGCCGATCTAGTCCTGATCCCATGCCGTCCCAGCGCCTTCGACCTGGCGGCGATTCAGACGACGGTTAAACTCGTGCAGTTGCTCCGTAAGCCAGCCTTTGTGGTGTTCACCGCAGGTTCCCCTAACGCGCCGCGCATGTACCAAGAGGCCGGCGGACTCGTCGAAGGGTTTGGTACGCCAGCCTGTCCGATCCAGATCGCCGACCGCGCCGCCTTTCGCCACGCAAGCGCGGAAGGCCGCACCGTCATGGAATTCGAGCCCAACGGCAAGGCGGCAGGGGACATTCGACACATCTACAGGTGGACATGTCTACAGCTTGGAATACCGCTCAAGGCGCCAAAGAAGCCATCATCCAAACTTTTAAAAGAAAACGGAAAAACTGTAGCATGAGCCGCAAGCCGTCCTTCGCAAACCTGCGTGATCGCACCTTGCCGGAATCAGTCGTCGCAACACCAGTAGCTTCACAGACTGTTGCACAGACGCAAAACCAGGCGGGCGGACCGGGGGCTACATCGGGTCCTGCGAGCCGGCAGGGTCGCAAACAGATCGCAGGTTTCTTCACACCCGAGATGTCGTTCGCCATGCACACGCTGGCACGTCGCCAGGGCAGAAGCCTCCAGGCGCTGATGGCTGAGGCATTTAACGACGTGCTGCGCAAGCACGGCGAAAGCCCGATTGGGGACTGATCGCGACATCAAGTTCCGATTGGCCCTGCCAGCCTGCGCCCAGGCATAGTGCGGGCGGGTCACAGCCGAGCAGGTAGAGTCGATAAGCAACTCAGCTATGACGGCCAACCCTGCCCTTGAATTGCAATGAGATCCCCGGCGCACGCCTTCGGCCTCGCTTGTCTTCCCATCCAACATGGTCGCTCTGGGGGGCACCGATACGGTAATGTAACGGGTCATTGCGTAGGCTGGGGCAAACTGTTCGGTGCCATCGCTCTAGGGAGCAGGACCGTCTGCCACGGGAGGGCAGTCAGTTGTCTACGGCGCGCAATCCGGTAAATGACTGAGGTATGACGAAATACCTCATGCTTATGCTAGTTGGCCTTTCGACTACTGCTACCGCGCAGGTGGTACAGCCAGGAGATTGGGACGTCACGTCAAAGGTCGTAGACCTGACCGTACCGGGTGTTCCCGGATTCCTTTTGCGAATGATGAAAGGCAAATCGAAGGCCGAACGCAAGCATCTGTCGAGCGGGCAGGGGATCGAGACGCTCCTGATGCCCGACCCGAAAGCACGATGCCGGATCGACAGCCAGCGCGTCGCCGACGGCAGATATGCGCAGAGCCTAAGCTGCCCGCAGAAGAAAGGCGACTGGATACATATCAGTCGCACGGGGACCTACGATGCGACGGGCTATACTGGTCGGGCAACCGTGGCTGGCATGACCCCCAAAGGGGCTCTCAACGTCGTTCTGGATCAGCGCGCAACGCATATCGGGCGGTGACGCTGCATTCTGGTTCAGCCGCTCGTCGCCCATTGCCATTGTGTGCTTAGCGCAAGGCTATCGTCCGAAGCGGAGAAATCCACCGTCAAGATGAGCTATCTTGGTCAGCCGGGAATGTCCCAGTTGGCCTCCTCGTTGGCTGCCTTCGCGTTACGGACAAGTTGCTCGACATAGTCCTGGAAGATGGGAACCGTAAATGTGACCAATAGGGGCTCACCCCCCGGTTCCTTAAACGTCAGCGTGACGAAGCGCTGGCCCTCTTCGTCGTGCACAAGGCCTGCTTCCATCGCACCTGGGCCGCTTGGAGTGATGACGGTCGGTGTCACGCAATACCCTCAATGATATGGGCGACGCCGCGGTATTGCAGCCTTCCGGTTTCCCCACAGTCTTTGCGGATTCGGCCAGATACCGCAAATCGCGCGAACCGACCGATAAATCGTAAGTCTTCCGCAACTGGTTATCCTGGGGCGAAGTTCGTCGCTTTCACGTTCAATCGCTGGCGTGAAACGGTATAGAATGATGAAGGCCCGCCCCAGCATGGAGGGGCGAGAATAAACCTTACGGTCTATGGTCGGGGAGACAGGATTCGAACCTGCGACCCCCTGGTCCCAAACCAGGTGCGCTACCAGCCTGCGCCACTCCCCGACGGCGCTGCGGTTAGGCATACCAGCGCCAATACGCAAGCGTCATGACGCGATAGGGACAAAATGCTGGGTTGCCGGTCCTGCATCGCTGGAACCTTGATTTCCGTTCGCTTTCTCGAATGCGGACGCTTTCTACCGCGCGCTCTGATCCAACATCCTGATAAGAAGCATGATTTTCATAACGCATGGCACGACGGGTCTACTTCGAATGTGGTCTGATAATCAGAGCTTCAGAAACCGCATGATCCCATTAGGGAGCATTCGCGGCGACATCGTCGCCGCGTCCAGGGTTTTCCGCGTATTATCCCGTTGGTTTGGTTCGGGAGTTTCTGGCTTCTGTCAGTTATTCGTCGTGTTGACCGTCTAGGCCAACACTGCATTTTCCATATTAATAGAATCAATTAGCGGTTGTGGATCGATTTGAGCTTCGCGCTCCATGCGATCGATCGTCTCGCCGAGCTTAGCGAGAATCTTGCCGAGCGGACCATCGACGGTAATCTGTGCGAGTTCCCGGCAGGACAGCGTCTTCAGCATTGCATTGGTTTCCAGCGTATGGTCGGCGTGATACTGGGCAACATCGTCGGGCAACGGCGCAGGACGCATCCAGCGCGGAAGATAGGACTGCACGCTGCCAGGCAGCAGAGGTCGGTAAGCGTTGGATGTCTGTACGTACCGCGGCCCGGGGCCATCACTCTTCACACGGCTAAAGCGCCGCTGGCGCACGAGAAACCCGATCGCCTCGAGAATGCGGAGCGCCCGACCAACGGTTGCACGACCAAGCCCGGTCGCCTCTGCCAAATAATCGTAGGAGGGGTACACACGGCCACGGTTTAACCGCGCAAGCGTGAGAAGCTCTTCGAAGACCCGCACGGCGCTGCCTGTAAGCTGAGCTATACCCCGCTCGACGGCCGTCAGCGTCCGTTCTCCCGAGCGCGCATCGCGCCGCAACCGCCGTGCAGCGTCGAGGGTTTTGCGCGCAACATGCAGCAAACGGTCGGTTTCGCCCTTGCCGGGTGCCATCCAGAAGACTTCTTCGAAGGTACCGGCCTCCAGGCTGTCGCGTAGCACAGGTGCGCCTGTCCGGTGCAGCGCGCCCGATCGCGCGGGCGCACGCTCGCGCGTCAGCAAGCCGAACGCCTTCAGCGCGGCATCGCCTATCGTAATAGTCCCCATCATCCGTTCCCTTTTGAGGGTGGCGGAAACAGGCAAAAGTCAGCCGTGGCGCAAAACGCGCATCCTTGAATTCAATCTGAAAAGCGCATACTTAAGGATCGTTGTGAGACGATCGTTTGTGCTTGCCGGCACGAACTTAGTATGTGCTTTTGGATGCCCGGCCTTCGTGCCGGGTTTCCTTTTATCCGCTCACAGCCATTCCTTCGTTATCGATGCCATGGGCTTGATGGGGCAGGTGACGACCTGAGCAGCGTATACATCCCGCGCTTGCGTAAACGCTGCGCACGATGCGGCTCAGAAACCCGACACTTGCCCCCCCTTGCCGATGATCGTTACGACCACGCCCTCGCTCGTCGGATTGGGAAGAAACCACATTCGACGAACGACGACAGCCGTTCCATCATCCTTGCGGTTTATCGGGGCAGGGCAAAGCGCCAAGGTTCGTGCTTTCGCACGGAAAACTCGGGAAATGTTCGTGCTATCACACGGAAAACCCCTGGCCGGGGTTCGATCACCGCGCCGGGTCGGTCGACGATCACCGAATTTGAGTTCGTGCTATTACACGGAAAACCCCATGCGAACCTGCAAACGGATTACGCGTCGGTGCCGTCTTCAAGGATTTCGAGATCTCTTTTGGGTCGAAAGCCGATGGTCGTATGCAATCGCGGCCGACCACCGCGGCCCGACGGGATTTTCGTTTCGACCACGTTGAGCGTATATTCGGGCAGACAATCCTGTTCAGACACGTCGCGGAGCTGCTTCTTAAAATATTCGAGGCCACGTCGGTCCGAAGCGCAGCCTACGCGGGCCGCCAGCTCGCCAATATCAAGTGTAAAACCGTCATCCTTGCAGTTGAATTTAGCAAGTTCGTACAAACGCCGTTCGATAGGGCCAAGCTTGAAAAAGTCATGATGGTATGCAGCGATCCGCTGATCCGTCAGGATCGCCCGATACAACCAGTCACATACCATGACTTCAACCCACTTTACACGGCGCTCACCCGTCGACGTCTTGATGTACTTGATGTCGGCTTTGAGCAGCCAGGAAAATGAGCTGTCCGATCCTTCGCCACCGGTTTCGATATTGGTAACGATCTGTGTGCCTTGCAGCCTGTTCAACGAGGCTTTGAGCGACGTGTAGGAGCGTGCGGACGAGTTCGTACCCGTAACGCGAAAGAGATCGTTGGCGGTAAACGTCATGATCCGGTCGGCTTTTTCGCCTTTTTCGGCACGCTCCGCCATGAGACTGGCGATATAGAGCAGGATTTCCTTGTCATAGATCGTCGCGACACCGGTTTTGCTCGGATTGATCTCGATCCGGGCTTCGCCTGATTCAAAGACCATCGGCGTCATATGGGCCTTTTTCGACAGGGCGAAAAACGGAAACTCAGCCACGGTCCGCTCGCCCTGTACATCGCCGTACAGCGGGCTGTGCACCGAAAACAGGTCACCCTGAAAAACCGAAACGTCGCCCATTATCCCAAACTCGCCTTTATCAGCGATCAACCTGTGTCGCTGCCTCATGCTTGTCCAACGGAAAGGGGGTTTTCCGTGTGATAGCACGAACATTAGGTAGGATCGTTCGAGGCTTGCCGGGTTCGGACGGGCAAACCTCAGGGAGCACCGCGATTCTGGTGCAATACCGTTGAGATGTGTACGGCTCAGCGTGCTTTGACGAGGAAAACGCCGGGCTGTGGCACGAACCTGGCGACCACCACAGCAGACTTCGTGCTATTACACGGAAAACCCCGTCAGCCTCAAAAACCGCAGCCGTTTGGGATTACTCGCGCCGCCGATGTTGACGCTACCTATGTCCGGCGATGAACAATATTGCAGTCCATAGGTGGACGTTTGGCTGATGAACGGCATCTAACAAGCGGAAGCGCTGATGTGTCGGCATGTCGACGTGTCGATGTGTCGACCAAGGCAAAGGCCTTCACCGAGGCAGGCGAGTCTTCGCATTGGGCCGGCAGGGAGATCCGGCATGACATTTGTTGTAATGGATGCATCCGCGGTACTGGCGCTCCTTCGGGATGAACCAGGCGCCTACACGGTCACACTTCAAGTCGGGCGAGCAGCCATTTCCGCCGTTAATCTACGACGCGTGTGCGCTGAGAACACACTGCACCCCATCATTCCGCCGCGTCTCGCGCCTGGAGAACGAAGCCGTTCTCGACCGCATGGCGGCGTGGTTGTCAGCCAGACCTGACATGCTGGACCACCGGCGAAACACGTCGAGCATTCCTTCGGCACCATCAAGCAGTGGATGGGTCAGGGCGCGTTCCTGATGCGCCGGCTCGAGAACGTACGCGGCGAATTCAGCCTGACCGCGCTCGCCTACAACATGAGACGGCCCATCAGCCTGGTCGGTGTCCCGGGCCTGATCGCCGCAGCGAGGGCGAAAAACGGCCCTTTCGCGCCCCAATGAACCGCTGGGCTTCGGATAAACGGCTTTTGGAGGCCTCTATGCGGTCAGAGGGCAGCGATTACGCCGTGTTCGGCTTGGGTGGCCGCTCAGAGAAAAACCGCCACTGTCCAGGCGCTGCTCAGGGCTTTCCACACGCTCTGTAGCATATTCGCGACACGATGGCGCTCGGTTGTGGGGATCTGCCGCATTCATGCCAGTAGTAGTACGATGATCGCATGCTGAAAATACGGATGAAGCAGGAGGCGGAGCAGAACGCGGACGCGATGAAGCGTCTCACGCAGATCAAGATTTCGATCACAGAACTCGGAAGCGAGGACCTACTCGATCTTGCCGACATTTGTAGGGAAAAGCCCGAGACGACTATCGCGCAGTATGCCTTCGCTGAGATGGCCCGGGGCAAAATCAGTCTGTAAGCCGCCTGGATGATGCGGTCGGTATGACGGCTTGCGCCCATCATTTACTGCCACCGAGCCTTTCGAATCTAGCTATCCGGCTGGTCGAACGAGGTCAGGATTGGACATGGGCCGGCCGCGCCGCTGCCGCACTGTTGAGCGAGCCGGCGCAGCGATGCGCGGGCCTGCTCCAATTCTTCGATCTTGGCGTCCAACGCTGCGATCCGTTCGCTGGCGAGTTCGCGTGCACGTGTTCGATCGTCTGTCGCATCCAGTACCAGCAATTCCTTGATCTGTACGAGCGTGAAACCAGCCGCCTGCGCCGAGCGAATGAAGCGCAGCCGGCGTACGTCTTCAACACCGTAGCGCCGTACACTCCCGCCATGTCCGGTGCCGCTGGGCCGCTCGGGCGTGTCCAGCAACCCGCGCCGCTGGTAGTAGCGTACGGTCTCGACGCCGACGTCTGCCCCACGAGCCAGCCCGGCAATGGTCATCTGCGCCAACCCTTGACTCCGTACCATGGTCCGGACCTCATATGAGTGGCAGCCTGAAAGATACCAGCTTGAAAGCCGCTGCTCATGACCACGATCGCTGCCCCCCGCCACGCCACCTTGTACCGGATGGTAATGGAAAAGCACGTTTGTCCCTACGGCCTGAAGGCCAAGGATCTGCTGCAACGCCAAGGCTGCACCGTTGACGACCGCTGGCTGACCACGCGGGAGGAAACGGACGCCTTCAAGGCTGAGAACGGCGTGATGACGACGCCGCAGACCTTCATCGGGGGCGAGCGGATCGGCGGATACGACGACGTGCGCCGCCATTTCGGCAGGGCCGTCGCGGATCCCAAGGCAACGACATACAAGCCGATCATCGCGCTATTCGCAATGACCGCATTGATGGCGCTCGCTGCAAGCCGTGCCGCTTACGGCACGCCCTTTACCTTACGGGCGGGCGATTGGTTCATCGGGTTCAGCATGGCGGTGCTGGCGCTACTCAAGCTCCAGAACATCGAAAGCTTCACCACTATGTTCCTTAATTACGACCTGCTCGCTAGGCGCTGGGTGCGCTACTCCTATATCTACCCCATCGCTGAGGGCTTGGCCGGCGTGCTGATGATCGCGGGCGTGCTGACCTGGTTGTCGGTGCCAGTCGCACTGTTCATCGGGACGGTGGGTGCTGTGTCGGTGTTCAAGGCAGTGTACCTTGATAGGCGCGAACTGAAGTGCGCCTGCGTCGGCGGGTCCAGCAACGTACCGCTCGGTTTCCTGTCGCTAACGGAGAACCTCATGATGATCGCAATGGCGGTGTGGATGGTCGTCTCGCCCGCAGCGCTTACGCTCGCCCACTGAGGCCCAGGTAGAGCAAAGCGCGGACGGTGTTGCGACATTAGCACCCTCAAGAAGCGAGTTGGGCGGCACTCCTATGCCTCAAAAACCTTGATATGGGCGACGGCAGCAAGTCCGCAATTTGGCGACGCGTGGTGCCATCACGCACTGACAGATCCAGCCAAACGCCATCGTTCTAATTGGGTCAGCACGTCGCTGGCGATTTGATCGGCAGAAAAGCCAGTCAGGTCACGAAACCGTGTTTGGCTGTTCGTCTGCGCAGCCAATGTCCAAGCCACACTGCGGCGGGCTTCCGGCGCCTCCAACGCGGTGTAAGCTGCCAGGGGTCGGGAGCGTGGCATGAGCCGGTAACTGAAGGAATCATGACCACCATCGCCGACCGTCAACGCGATCAGGCCCTCTTCAATCGCGAGTTCGTTGGTCGTCCAGCCTTCTTCTTGCATCGCATCATAGACCGAGCGAAGCGCGGGTTCCCCGTTTCGTATCATCTGCTGGACGATGTCAGTACGGCGAGCCGGGACCAGCAACCGCTTAATCCGTTCGCTGACCGCAGCCGCGTCATCGGACAGCGTTATCCCAGCAAGGTCGGCGTTGGTCTGGCGGACGAGGCCGACCGCCAGCATCAACATGATGAAGCAGAACGGCAGGGCAGCAAGAAGCGTCGCAGCCTGCAACGCGCCGAGCCCTCCCGCGACCAGCAACAACGTGGCAGTAGTACCCAGTAGCACGCACCAGTAGACGCGCTGCCAGCGCGGCGTTTCCTCTGCGCCACCCGATGCCAGCGTGTCGATCACCAGTGCCCCGGAATCTGCAGACGTGATGAAGAAAATGGCAACTAACCCGATCGCTAACGTAGAAGTCACGCCCGCGGCCGGCAGGTACTCTAGAAACTTGAATAAGGCGGTAGACAGATTTGCCTGTACCGCACTGGCAATTCCTCCCGCCGCTGGCCCGAGGTCAAGCGAGATGGCGGTGTTGCCGAACACCGTCATCCATAAGAAGGTAAAGGCTGTAGGCACGAAAAGCACGCCGATTACAAATTCCCGGATCGTGCGCCCGCGGGAAATGCGGGCAATGAACATACCGACGAATGGCGACCATGCGATCCACCACGCCCAATAGAACAGCGTCCAGTCGGCCATCCACGCGCGCGGTTCGTACGCATAGAGCGTGAACGTACGCACGACGAAGTGATCGAGGTAGAGGCCGAAATTCTGCACGAGCGCACGCAGCAAAAAGAGCGTTGGGCCGACTGCCAAGACGAACAGCATCAGCAGCACAGCGACCGTCAGGTTGAGTTCTGAAAGGCGTCGGATGCCCCGGTCTGCTCCGCTTAACACCGAAATGGTAGCAGCGCCCATGACCAGCACGATCACGATGACTTTGGTCGTAGTCGTGTCGGGAAGGCCGTAGTTATAGGCGAGGCCAGCAGTCATCTGCGAAACACCAAAGCCGAGAGAAGTCGAGACCCCAAACACCGTGCCGCACACCGCGAAGATGTCGATCGCATCGCCCAGCGGACCGTTGATTCGTTTGCCTAGGATCGGCGACAGGCCTGATCGCAGCGTTAACGGCATGCCCTTTCGATAAGTGAAATAAGCGAGGCTCAGTCCCACCAGCGCATAGATCGCCCAAGCGTGAACACCGTAGTGGTGGAAGGTAATTGCCATTGCCTCGCGCGCGGCTAGAATGGTGCCACTTTTTGCTTCCGGCGGAGAGATGTAATGCTGAATCGGTTCGGCGACCGCGAAGTACATGAGGCCAATGCCCATGCCGGCAGCAAACAACATTGCCAGCCATGATAGATACGGAAAATCGGGTTCGGCATCATCCGGGCCTAGCTTGAGTTTGCCCGCAGGCCCGAAGCCGAGAGCGAGCACTACCACCAGGAACACGGCGACGGACGCGATATAGAACCACCCGAATGTGTCGATAGCCCAGCTTTGCGCCGCCTTGAACGCGGAGTCTGCCGTGCCGGGCGCTGCTATTGTCGTCACAAGCAGCAAGGCGATGATCGCAGACGCGCCCCAAAATACGCGCGGGTTAATTTGGCTTTTATGCATTTCGGCTTTTAACCCCGATAGCCACAGATAGCTATTCAACGGCTGCGGACTCCACCGCGAGCAAACCAAGCGATTGTGTGGCAAAAAATAGTTCGGAGACGCAGTCGCCCATGTTCGCCGCTAGATCATTTCTTGTTATGAGATGATTTAGCGGCGGGGAACAACCTCAACAATCATATCGCCGGCCTCCAAACAGGCGGCCTCAGGTTCCCAGAAGCAGTAGTCCTGATGACCACGATAAATGCGGTGGCCGAGCCCGGTGGCGATGGAAGCAAGCGGTTTACCTACCTCTTCGGCAGAGACCTTGCGCTCTCGCAGAACTACACGCCCGCCTGACGCGGCAAGATCGGCCATGTATTCGGCGGTATGTGCGCCGTGTGTGGACCCGGCGAGCAGGAGGCCGGCAAAGCTGGCCGGATTGATGACCACGTTTGCGCCTGCCTGATGCGCGATTGCTTCGTTGTCTTCCGACCGGATCACCACGCTGATCGGTAGATCGGGTGCGATCCGCCGCGCCGTCAGCACTATCAAGATCGAGGTATCGTCGCGACCGGCGGAAACAATAAGCGCCCGGGCCTTGGAAAGACGGGCCGCCTCTAGCGCTGCGTTTCGTGTCGCGTTCCCCTCCATCACCGTCGTGCCGCAACTCTCTGCCGTGCGTAACGCCGCAGCGCGCTCGTCGACGACCACGATCATACCCGGATCGGCACCGCGACGGATGAGTTCACTTACAGCCTCAGATCCGCTTGTGCCGAAACCGGCGACCACGACATGACCTTCGAGGTGCCTCTGGATCACCGACATACGCCATCTCTCCCAGACGCCCTTGAGCAGAAAATCATACGCGGTACCTAGAAAGATGAGCCATACGAAGAGCCGGATCGGTGTCACGACGAAGGTATCGAACATCCGCGCTTGCTGTGTCACAGGAACGATGTCGCCATAACCGACCGTCGTCACGGTAATCATCGTGAAATACAGGATGTCGGCGAACGTCACGGGCTCGCCCGAGTTCTGACGAAGGCCATCTCGATCGAACCAATGGACCGCGAGCGCGATGCCGATCAGCGCAAGCGCGACCAGCGCCCGCCAGGACAAGGCCAGCCACGCTGGGGTACGACTCTGGCGCCGCAGGCGATAGTGCACCGTGTCTGCATCCCCAGTGTGCATGCCACCTCCTGCATCGGCACGCCGCTGTTGTGAAGCTAGGTTGGTCCGTCGAGGATCGGAACAAAGCCATAGCATTCAGCAGAGTCATAGCCCCCCGATATGGCGTGTCTGGAACCGCTCTCGGTGAATCGACATGAGGATTCCAAGCAGGATCAAAACGGTCATCATTGCCGATCCCCCATAGGATAGCAGCGGCAGCGGGATGCCGACGACAGGTGCCAGGCCCATGACCATCGCGATGTTGATGCTGACATACAGAAACAGCGTCATCGCAAGTCCAGCAGCGACCAGACGAGCAAACATCGACTTGCCGTCGAACCCCAGGTTCAAGGCCCACCTGACGAGGTAGCCATAGGCCAGAAGGACGAACAGGCCGCCCATCATCCCCCACTCCTCCGTCATCGTCGAGAAAATGAAGTCGGTGTGTGTTTCTGGGAGGTATTTCAGGTGGCTTTGCGTCCCTTGCAGAAACCCCTTGCCGAAAATGCCGCCGGATCCGATCGCGATCTTGGATTGCGACAAGTGGTAGCCCGTGCCGAGCGGATCGCTCTCCGGATCCATGAATATCAGGATGCGGTTCTTTTGATAATCGTGGAGCAACCCCCATGCGACTGGCAGCAGGGCGCCTACGATCGCGCCGGCGCCGATAAACCAGCGCATTTTCGTACCTGCCAGGAAGATCATCGTCGTCCCGGCGATGGTGATCATCATGGCGGTGCCAAGGTCTGGTTGCAGCATCACGAGCCCGGCTGGAACCGCGACCAGCGCAACCGGGATGATCAATACGCCGGGGCGGCTGATGAAACCGGGCGGGACTGTGTCGTAAAAGCGCGCAACGCTCAGCACGACCGCAAGCTTCATGAACTCGGATGGTTGCAGGCGGATGATGCCCAGATCGATCCAGCGCTGAGCGCCCATGCCGATATGCCCGAACAACTCGACAAGCAGGAGCAACGCGAGCGTGACGGCGTAGAAAGTGTAGGCATGCCGCTTCCACGTCGCGACGGAAACCCGCGAGAGTACGAGCATCCCTGCAAACAGCACGGCGAAGCGCACGGCCTGGTTCGTTGCCCAAGGCGCAAGATGCCCTCCGGCAGCCGAGTAGAGCGTTACCAGCCCAAACGTGGTGATCGCCAATACCGTCGCGAGCATCGACCAAGGCAATGCGCGGATCGGGGCGGGCAATGTGCCAGCTCTCAAGATTTTTTCCTGTATCCAGTATTAAAACAATGATGGGCAGGTGCTTCGACCACGCTTTGGTCCGTGCGCCACCCGTCGCTCAGAGGCCGGTATTAGCCTTCGGCCGGCCGGACGTGACGCTCCGGAGCAGGAGGTAACCGAGAAGTCCGGAGAGGAAGGAGCCGGCGAGAACGCCTAGCTTGGCTTCCGCCTGTAAAAGTTGGCTGCCGGGGAAAGCGAGCAATGTGATGAAGATGCTCATCGTAAAGCCGATCCCGCAGAGCAATGCGACACCGAGCAACTGCCGCTTGCCCGCGTGGGCTGGCATGTCGGCCAAGCCGAGACGAACCGCGAGCATGGAAAAGCCGAACACACCTGTGATTTTTCCGATCAGCAACCCCAAGGTAACGCCAACCGTCACGGGCGCAACCAGCGCCTCGGCAGGTAGCGTCAGCACGGGCACTCCGGCATTGGCCAAGCCGAAGATGGGCACGACGAGAAAGCCAACCGGAAGGTTCAGCGCATGCTCCAGTTTATGCAACGGGCTGTCCAAGTCGTTGTCGGGATGGCCGGGCGTGCACTGCATCGGGATGGTGAAGGCGAGCACGACCCCGGCGAGCGTCGCGTGGATACCCGAGCGGAACACCAATACCCATAGGGTAACCCCCACGAGCAGATACGGCGTAAGGCGACGCACGCCGAAGCGGTTGAGGCTTATCAGAACCATGATCGCTACGGCCGCCCCGGCAAGATCCGGTATCGACAGTTTCGCCGTGTAAAACACGGCAATGATCATCACGGCGCCAAGGTCGTCAATGATCGCTAGTGCCGCCAGAAACACCCTCAGGGATGCAGGAACGCGGTTACCGAGAAGCGCGATTACTCCGAGTGCGAATGCAATGTCGGTGGCCGCTGGAATTGCCCAACCTGCAGCGGTCGGACCACGATTGAACGCGAGATACACCAAGGCCGGGACCATCATGCCGCCAGCGGCAGCGATCCCCGGCAATATGCGACGCGACCAAGTCGAAAGCTGGCCATCCAGCATCTCGCGCTTGATCTCCAAGCCAACGAACAGAAAAAATACCGCCATCAACGCATCGTTGATCCAGTGCCCGACCGATAGCGGCCCGACGTAGGCGTGAAGGATGGTCTCGTAGTTCGGGCCGAGCGGCGAGTTCGCTACGATGAGTGCCAATACCGCCGCGCCCATCAGCACCAGACCGGCGGAGGATTGGCTTTCGAGAAAGCGGCGAATAGCGCTTGGCTGTACGTGGCGCGAGTGGCCCATCGTGACGGTCTCCGGACACAAATTTTCAGCACTGGCGGCCCGACCAGCGTAAAAACCTGCCCCATTGACATGAGAGCACCCGTCACGCCCTATCGCATCAGAAATTGACCGGGGCAACCCGATCAGAGTGGCAGTGGACTATGTCGGAGTTATTTCCCCGCTTGGTGGCGAATGAAAGCGCAGATCGCGCTGGGGCACTGGCATGGTGACGCCATGTTCCTTGAACAGATCCCAGATTCGAAAGAACACGTCGCTAGTGACGTTCCCAACCCCCGCCTCGGGACTGTCGATCCATATCCGCAGGTCGAACTCTACCCCGTTGTCGCCAAATTCCTTGATCCAGCAGACAGGGGCGGGTTCGGTCAGCACACGGGGCGAGACGGATGCGGCTTCAACGGCGAGCCTCTGCGCAAGTCGCAGATCGCAATCGAACGATACCCGAAATCCGACATGAACCCTGACGTCCCGGCTTGAAAAAGACCAGTTTTCGACTTCGTCGGTCATCAGCCGTTCGTTCGGGATCAGATGCTCCTTGCCATCGCGGGTCAGGACTGAGACCGCGCGAACGCCGATCTTGTTGACCCAGCCGAAGGTGTCGCCCACCGCGATGACATCGCCGGGTTTGATCGATCGGTCGAGCAGCAGGATGAGACCGGCGATCAGATTGCCGAGCGTCTTCTGCAAACCGAAACCGATCGCGAGCCCGAACGCCCCGGAGAACACGGCCAGCGCTGTGAGATCAATGCCGAGAAGGTCGATACCGACGAAGATCGCGACGGTGACAACCGCGATTTGGGCGAGTTTCTGGAACAGCACGCGTTGCGCCGCGTCGAGCAGCCGAGCCTGTCCGATCCAGCGCAGGATAATCCCGAGGAGTGCTCTCGCGGCGAGGAACAGCAGGAGTGACAAGCCGACCGCATTGACGATGTCGAGCAGCGAGATGCGACGGTTGCCAACCCTCATGCTGGCGCGATCTAGTCCCGCGATCAGAGGGCTAAGGCCACCCAGTCGACTTGCCAGCACGATGAGGAACAACGTGGCCGCGATCAACGACGCCGGCCTGCTTTGGAGGCCAAGCGCACGGCCAAACTCATAGGCCAGCACCGCAATAGCGATGCCGAGACCTCCGGCGAGGAGAAGGTCGGCGCCGGGGCTCAGCCCGCGAATGCCCAGAAACGCCGTCAGTAACAGCGCCGTCACACCAGCGCGAGCAATTGCCATCAGCCGCGGCGCGATCACATCTGCGTGACGTGGCGCCAAGGCCGGCAGAAGGTACTGGCAGGCGAGGCGCCCTGCAACGATACCCAGCAGGAGGGCCGTGCCTAAGATCGCGACAGCCGAGATCAGGTCATGAAACGGGAGCGCCGTCCATTGATCCAGATAAGTCCGCCACCAGGCATCGTGTTCCAATCGGTTCTCCAGTGCCTGATCTGCGGCGTCGATCACCCGACAATCTTAGTGACGATCACGACGTCATTCGCATCTGGTAGCCGTCCCGATGCAAACTAACCATGGCGGTCATTTCGGGGCGGCACTGAGCATGGATCAGAACGGGAAGAACGCACATGTAGTGGTGATCGCGACGATAGCGGTAAGAAGATTGAGCGGAAGTCCCACGCGAAGGAAGTCCGTGTATCGATAGCGTCCTAGTTGATAAACGATGACGTTCGTCTGATAGCCGAATGGGGTCGCAAAGGAGGCACTGCCGGCGATCATGACTACAACAAGGAAGGGGCGAGGGTTTACCCCGAGACTCTCCGCCAATGCCACTGCGACCGGTGTGACCAACACGGCCACGGTGGCATTCGAGAGCAACTCGGTCAGAACCATTGTCAGGCCATAGAGCACGATGAGAGCAGTTAACGGACTTACGCCCTCGAGAGTGGCAATAAGCTTTGTGGTGGCGGCACTCGCGAGCCCGCTTTGCGCCATCGCGATCCCCAAGACGACCATCCCAGCAATGAGAATGAGGATCTGAGGTCGAAGGCCGCCATAGGCTTGATCGGCCGAGATGACACGTAGCAAGATTAGCAACACTGCTCCTGCAAATGCCGTTGCGGCGATCGGTGCGACGTTCAGCGCGGCGAGCAGGATCGCGCCGACGAACGTCCCAAGCGCGATGGCAGCCTTGACGGGCTGCAACGGACGACGCTCGGCAAATAACTCGGCGTCCCCGACTTGCCCGCCAGCAACATTGATAGTCGCATCCGGATGCCCATCGGTTGGGTCCAGCATCCGCGTGCCCATTAATTTGCCGCTGAATAGCAGTAGATAGAGTCCGCCAACCAACGCAACGGGCACACCCACGGGCGTGATCTCGAAGATGCCGAAGCGGCTTTGACCGGCAATGCGCGCCATGTCGTCGACCAGGAGGTTGGTCGACGTGCCCAGCAACGTGCAGCATCCGCCAAGGATCGTGATGTAGGATAGCGGCATCAGATAGCGCTTGGCCGGCAGTTGCAGGCTCGCCGCGACGTCCTTGACGACGGGGGCGGTCAGCACGACGATCGGGGTGCTGTTCAACACGCTGGAAAAGAGCCCGGCAATACCTAGCAATAGCCAGACCCCCGTTCCGCCTAAGCGCCGGCACATCGCGACGGCAGCTTCAATCGCACGATCAAGCAATCCCGACAGTTCGAGCGCATAGGAAATGACGAAAAGCGAGGCTAGTGCGATGATAGCGGGGCTAGCAAAGGCACCCTGAACGTCAATCGGGCGAACCACACCCGCCATAAGCAAAACGGCCGCGCCCGCTAGAGCTACAACATCCGCACGCACCTTGTCCCAGATGAGCGCCGCGACGACGCAGCCCAGTACAAGCAGTGTAACGATCTGGTCGAGCGTCATAACTGCCTCAGCGGCAACCAGAAGCCAGTGCTTTTCATAGTAACCTTCATGCCACGCGGTATGGAGGATCGTGAGAAATTTGCTACAGTTCCTGAATGATCGAGCCAACCCCCCGTACAAGTCGCCTCGTCGTTGCCGGCTCGGCCGCGGCGATCGTTCTGTTAGGCGGGGGCGGGTTTCTCATAGGGCGAAGCACCGCGCCCCCACCGCTGCCGCCAGTCGCAAGTCCAGCGCCTGTGCAGGTCGCAAAAAAACCGCTCGTTCCCGAGACGCCTGGTGTCAGTATTCTGGCACGCAGCGATATGATCGCGATTGCCAACGCTGCGGCAGACGCCACTTCGTCAGGAGCGCGACTTCCAGAGATGGCGTCCGTTGCCCAGGGTTTGCGGTTTGAGGTCGACCTACCGTTCGGTTGCGATGGTCCGGTGAGCGAAGACAGTCGCGAGGCATTCCAATGGCGGTACGACGCCAAGTCATCCTCACTTAGGGTTTCGGTCACACCGGCTGTATTCGATGCTAGCGAGTGGCTGGAGGAACCGTCATCAAGTGTTGCAAACGCCACGCCTTCGGCCAATCGGAAAAAGGCTATCGAGGGCTTCTGGATTGCGCGACCGTGGTCGTCGCGCGAGACCTGCGAGTCCGGTTCGCTGCCCGTCGCTCCACTTGGCATTGATGCTGTGACGCTTCCGGGCCAGACGCTCGGGTTGGCGGAAGTCTTTTCCGATGAGGGGGCGAGGAGCGCGAGGCGCGGGGGCAAGCCCTATGAGAGCGTACGTCAGATAACTGAGACCGATCTCAAGATCGATCAAGGCCTGCGCGTCCGCCTCTCCGGGCGCATAGCCCGCTTTCCCGATGGATCGACAGTTCGGTGCCGTCAGCCGGCGGGCAAGGACCAGCGTCCGGTATGCCTCGTTGCCGTAAGCTTCGACGATGTCGCCATTGAGAACCCGTCGACAAAGGAAACGATAGCGACCTGGCCGTCGGCGAACAGAACGTGAGATTGCCGCAATTGAACACAAAGCTGTTTGTCACGTGATCCTTCGCGACGAGTCTGGATTGAACGCGAAAGATCCCTCGCTCAAGGTTGAGGAGGTGGCGGAAACCCGTATTCTTGCGGCAGTAAGCGGATCGGGAAGCGGAGAGCGGGTCGTTGAACTAGCTGCAGATCTGGCCGCGGCGCTAAGTGCGAGCTGGCACGCGGTGTTCATCGAGACGCCTCGATCGGCTCGCGATCCCGCCATCGCACGAAGAGCAGCTGACGCGTTAGCGCTGGCTTTGCGTCGGGGGGCGACAGTCAGCAACGAACCCGACGACGACGTAGCAAGCGGCTTGGTTGCACATCTTGCAGGTTCACCGGTCGAGCATCTCGTCATCGGAGCCCCGACATCCGAACCTAAGCGCCGCTGGTTTCGACGGTCGATGATATCGTTGGTACAGGAGCGGTTACCTTCGGTGACGGTCCATATCGCGCCGGCGACCGTGCCCGCATCAGCCTTTGAAACAGCAGATGCAGAGGCATCGCTCCCATCAAAGCCCAACCTGCGCCATCATCTCTTCGCCTTAGGCCTCGTCGCCATCACGCTCTGTCTTGCTGAGCTGGCAAGCCTGTTGATCGGCGGACGACCGCTGAACCTACTGTTCTTGTTTCCTGTGATCGCTGCGGCCGCCCGCTTCGGGATCGGTCCAGCCCTCACCGCGACCACGGCGTCAGTGCTGGGCTTCGATTTTTTCTTGCTTCAGCCTCGTTTCCACTTCGAACCGACAACGCCCGTCATATTCTTGACGCTGGCATCGTTACTGGCGGTCGCAGTCTATACCAGCTGGGTGACGCAAGCGCTCCGGAGCCGGGTTGCCTTGAGTGATCGCAGCGCGAAAGAAAATGCCCGGATTGCATCCTTTGCCCAGATCCTTGCTCGTGCAGCAAATTGGAATGAGACGGCTGGTGCAGTTTGTGACGAATTCAGCAGCGTGCTGAAGGCCGACGTTGCCGTTTTCCGCGAACGCGGTGGAGGTTTGGAACTTGTCGACGCGACAATGGATCCACTTTCTTGGGGCCCGATTGATCAAGCAGCGCTGGATTGGTGTTGGGAGCACGGCGTATCGGCAGGTCGTGGGACAACAAATATTGCCTCTGCTGAATGGCGGGTTGAGCCTTTGCGGACGTCACTTGGGACTTTAGCGGTTTTGGCTCTTGTCCGTTCTGATGGGCGTGATCCGATCAGGGCCGATCGAGGGGTCTTGTTTAGCACGTTAATCAGCCAGGCGGCGTTGGCGCACGAGCGGCTGATCCTCGAAGATAGCTTGCGTACAGAGTAGCCCAGCCGGCAGTGGTCAGCACCACCCCTCTGAGGACGAACTCCTGATTGCCGGCAATCAGGACGTTGCGTAGGCGCTTTGTAATGCGTCATGCAATCGGCGGAGACCGCTGCGATCTGCGATGCACGTCATTCGTTAATCCTGCTTCCGCACGAACATAGGCAAACGAATG
>Ga0265780_10001923_pt1 | contig 28769 bp, 23 predicted proteins | sample P1T30metagenome_FD_192432 | JGI IMG/M metagenome (GOLD analysis project Ga0265780, IMG submission 192432) | Plant litter microbial communities from East Loma Ridge, Irvine, California - P1 T30 | ecosystem: Environmental > Terrestrial > Plant litter > Unclassified | place: USA: California...
AGAGCCAGCGCGTCAGCGCACGCCTGCTGATCGAAGAGAAGCCGAACGTCCTGATGGTGCAGCGCGGCCCGTTCGTCGAGAACGAGGGCGGCCGCCACGCCTATGTGATGCAGGACGGGGTGGCGGTGCGCACCCCGATCCAGATCGGCGCCACCAGCATCTCGGCGGTGGAGATCGTGTCTGGCCTGAAAGCCGGCGACCAGGTGGTGGTGGCCGGCACCGATACCTTCGAAAATGCCGCACGCGTGTCGATCAACCGTTAAGAACCCAACCAGAACAAGGAGCCAACCATGCTGCGCATGACCAACCTGAGCAAGGTGTACCGCACCCACATGATCGAGACCCACGCGCTGCGCGGCTTCGAGATCCACGTCGGCCAGGGTGAATTCGTCACCGTCACCGGCCCGTCCGGTTCCGGCAAGACCAGCTTTCTCAATATCGCCGGGCTGCTCGAGGAATTCAGCGCGGGCGAGTACGTCCTCGACGGCGTCAACGTGAAGGGCCTGGACGACAACGCCCGCTCGCGCCTGCGCAACGAAAAGCTCGGCTTCATCTTCCAGGGCTTCAACCTGATCCCCGACCTGAACCTGTTCGACAACGTCGACGTGCCGCTGCGCTACCGCGGCTTCAATGCGCGCGAACGCAAGGAACGCATCGAGGATGCCCTGGCCAAGGTCGGCCTGGCTTCGCGCATGAAGCACTACCCCGCCGAACTGTCGGGTGGCCAGCAGCAGCGCGTGGCGATCGCGCGCGCGCTGGCCGGGTCGCCCAAGCTGCTGCTGGCCGATGAGCCGACCGGTAACCTCGACACGCAAATGGCGCGCGGCGTGATGGAGCTGCTGGAAGAAATCAACGCCGCCGGCACCACGATCCTGATGGTCACCCACGATCCCGAACTGGCGGTGCGCAGCCAACGCAACGTGCACATCATCGACGGCCAGGTGTCGGACCTGGTGCGGCGCAGCCCCTCCCTGGTGCAAGCCGACGCAGCTGCCGGCGTACCCGCCTGAGGAACCGCCATGTTCAGCTATTACTTCACGCTTGGCGTGCGCAGCCTGCGCCGCAATCCCTTGCTCACTGCGCTGATGGTGCTGACCCTGGCGATCGGGGTGGCGGCCAGCGTCTCGACGCTCACGATCCTGCATGTCATGTCCGGGGACCCGATTCCCACGAAGAGCGCGCGGCTGTTGGTACCGCAGTTCGACAACGGCCAGCTCGATGGATATGTACCTGGGGCCGACCCGGACGACATGCAGATGACCTACCAGGATGCCGCCAACTTGCTGCGCAGCGGCCAGGCCGAGCGGCGCGTCGCCATGTATAACATCCAGCTGCCGGTGGAGCCGACACGCAAGGACCTTCCCGCCTTCAATGCCAGCGGCCTCGCTTCAACCCGCGATTTCTTCGCCATGTTCGACGTGCCTTTCGTGCACGGGCAGGCATGGAGCGAATCGGACGATGCGCGCGGTGCCGACGTGATCGTGCTGGGACGCGCCATGGCAGACAAGCTGTTTGGAAAAACCAGTCCGGTCGGCCAGCGCCTGGTGCTGGCAGGTCATCCCTATACCGTGGTTGGCGTGATCGCCAGCTGGGCCCCATTGCCGCGCTTTTACAAACTGATCGGCGCCAGTCGTTTCGGCCAGGGCGAGGATTTCTTCATTCCCTTCGCCAGCGCGATCGGGCACGAAGTACCTCATGCAGGCAGCATGAGTTGCAGCGCCAACCGCGAAAGCGGCTATGCCGCCCTGCTCGCCTCCGAATGCACCTGGATCCAGTTCTGGTTCGAGACCCGATCGGAAGCCGGGCGCGCCGACCTGCAAGGCTTCATCGATAACTACGCCAGCGAACAACGCAAGCTGGGCCGCTTGAAGAGAGCCGCCCCAAACATGCTGTACGACGTGATGGAATGGATGGACAAGCTCAAGGTGGTGGCCAACGACAGCAAGCTGTCGGCCTGGCTGGCGTTCGGGTTCCTGGCGCTGTGCCTGGTGAATACGATCGGGCTGCTGCTGGCCAAGTTTTCGGTCCGCGCGAGCGAAGTCGGCATCCGCCGCGCGCTGGGTGCCTCGCGCAGCGACATCTTCCGGCAATTCATGATTGAAACCGGCGTGATCGGGCTCGCCGGCGGGGTGCTTGGCCTGGTGCTCGCGTTCGGCGCACTGGCGCTGATCGGCATGCAGAGCAAGGGCATGGCGAACATCGCGCAGATGGATTGGACGATGCTGGCGCTGACTTTCCTGATGTCGGTCGCCTCGGCCCTGGTGGCCGGCTTCCTGCCGACCTGGCGCGCCTGCCAGGTCACGCCCGCGATCCAGCTCAAATCACAATAACCCCGGGAGAACCGCATGGAAATCCGTCCTATCCTGTCCGCCCTGCTGCGCAACAAGACCGGCCCTGTCCTGGTCGCGCTGCAGGTCGCGCTCAGCCTTGCCATCCTGGCCAATGCGCTGCACATCGTCAGCGAACGACGGGGTGTCGCCGCACGCCCATCGGGCCTGCTCGACGAGGCCGCGACCTTTTACTTCGAGGTGCGCAACCTGAACAACGATACAGCGGAGCAGATGCTGGCCACCATCAAGCGCCAGAGCGATCTGTTGCGCGCGGTGCCGGGCGTGGCGTCCGTGGCGTACGTGTCGCAGATGCCGCTGTCGAACAGCGGCAGCACCAGCAGCTTCTCGCTCGACCGCAATCCACAGGGACAGACCACGTCGGTGGGCATGTATGTGTCGGGCGATTCGCTGGTCAAGACCTTTGGCCTGCAACTGGTCGACGGGCGCGACTTCCTTCCCACCGAACTGGTGGACATCAATGAGGGGGAGCTGCGGATACCTCCCGACACCATGATCATCTCCAGGGCGCTGGCCGACAGGCTGTTTCCAGGCGCCTCCGCGATCGGCAAGACCCTGTATTTCGGGACCGGCGAAGTGCCGGGTGCACGCGTCGTGGGCGTGGTCGAGCGCTTGCAGACGGCGCATGCCCAGATCGGCGACCTGGGGGAGTATTCGATGATCATGCCGGCCCGACTGTACGGCGCGGGCGGCGCCCTGTACGCGGTGCGTACCGAGCCAGGCCAGCGCGACCGCGTGATGCAGGAGGCCGAGCAGGCGCTGCGCCGGGCGTCGGCCAGCCCAATGATTCTGAGCGCCAGGACCGTCGAGGAGGACCGCAAGAACCGCTACCGCGCCGACATGGCGCTGTCCTGGATGCTGGTGACGGTCAGCGCGCTGCTGCTGCTGGTGACCAGCAGCGGCATCGTCGGCATGGCCAGCCTGTGGGTGACCCAGCGCCGCAAGCAGATCGGCGTGCGGCGCGCGCTCGGCGCGCGCAAGACCGATATCCTGCGCTACTTCATCGTCGAGAATGTACTGATCACCAGCAGCGGTGTGTTCGGCGGCGTGCTGCTGGGTGTGGGGCTCAACGCACTGCTGGTGAGCCGGCTCGAGATGTCACGCCTGCCGCTGCCGTACCTGGCCGGCGGCGCCGCGATGTTCTGGCTGATCGGCATCCTGGCCGTTTATGGGCCGGCATGGCGCGCGGCCAGTACCTCGCCGGCGCTGGCCACCCGCAGCACATAGTCCCTGCAGCTGGAGAATGCTATGCTCGCGGCCATGCCCACAGTTCTCATCATTGACGACAACGCCGCCGTCGCCATGGCGCTCGAAGTGCTGTTCTCGCTGCACGACATCGCGGCGCTGCGCGCGGCGTCGCCCGAGGAAGGCCTGGCCCTGCTCGCCGGTGAGCCGATCGACCTGGTGATCCAGGACATGAACTTCAGCGCCGACACCACGTCGGGCGAAGAAGGCGTGGCGCTGTTTCGCGAGATCCGCCAGCGCCACCCCGACCTGCCGGTGATCCTGCTCACTGCGTGGACCCACCTCGATGCGGCGGTCGACCTGGTCAAGGCCGGCGCGGCCGACTATCTGCCCAAACCGTGGAACGACGAGCGCCTGCTGGCCACGGTCAGCAACCTGATCGAACTGGGCCAGGCCAACCGCGCGCTGGGCAGCCGCCTGCAGAGCGAACGCCGCGCCAGGCGCGAACTCGAACAACGCTTCGACCTGCGCGGCATGGTCTGGCAAGATCCCGCCACCGAGCGCGTGCTGCACCTGGCCTGCCAGGTGGCTGCTGCCTTCGTGCCGGTGCTGATCACGGGCCCGAACGGCACCGGCAAGGAGCGCATCGCCGAGATCATCCAGGCCAACTCGCCGGTGGCGAACGGTCCTTTCGTGGTGCTCAACTGCGGCGCCCTGCCGTCCGAACTGATCGAGGCCGAGCTGTTCGGCGCCGACGCCGGCGCCTATACCGGCGCCGCCAAGGCGCGCGAAGGCAAGTTCGAAGCGGCCGATGGCGGCACGCTGTTCCTCGACGAGATCGGCAACCTGCCGCTGGCCGGCCAGATCAAGCTGCTCCGGGTGCTGGAAACCGGGCGCTTCGAGCGGCTCGGCTCGAACCGCGAGCGCCAGGTCAAGGTCCGCGTGATCAGTGCAACCAATGCGGACCTGTCCGCGATGATCCGCGCCGGGACCTTCCGCGAAGACCTGTTCTACCGCCTGAACGTGATCGAGCTGCGGTTGCCGCCGCTGGCTTCCCGTCCCGGCGACATCCTGCCGCTGGCCCAGTCCTTCCTGGGACCCGGCAAGACCCTGCATCCAGCCGCGCAAGGGGCGCTGATGGCGCATGCCTGGCCCGGCAATGTGCGCGAACTGAAGAACGTGATGGCGCGCGCCAGCCTGCTCTCGAGCGGCGCCACCATCGAGGTGGCCGACCTGGGCCTGCCGGCCGCCAGCGCGCCGCTCCAGGATGGGGAACCCGACCGCGACGCGATCGTGCAGGCACTGGCGCGCGCCGGCGGCGTGGTGGCCCAGGCCGCGCAGGACCTCGGCCTGTCGCGCCAGGCGCTGTACCGGCGCATGGAGCGGCTGGCGATTGCCCGCCAATGAGCGCGGCTCCATGAGCGCCGCGCCGCGCACATCCCGCTTCTCGTTGCTCACGCGCCTGTCGGCGCTGGTCGGCACCCTGCTTGCCCTCGGCATCCTGGCCGCCCTCGGCCTGGACCGCCTGTTTCCCGGCCGGCCGCTGCTGGTGGGCGCCGTCTGCCTGTTCGGCCTGGTGCCGATCGCGGTCATCACCCTGCGCTCGCAGGTGCAGCCGATCCTGTCGCTGTTTCGGGCGCTGGAAAGCACGGTCGACAGCTACCGCGACGGCGACTTTTCGTTCAGCCTGTACTGGCCGCACAACGACGAGCTGAGCGACCTGATCGCGGCCCACAACAGGCTCGGAAGCGTGTTGCGCGAACAGCGCCTGGGACTGGCGCAGCGCGAACTGCTGCTCGACTCGATGGTGCAGAACACGCCGGTGGCGATGCTGCTGGTGGCCGACTCGCACACCAGCGCCGGCGTCATCGCCTACGCCAACGTGGCGGCGCGCCAGTTGCTGGCGCATGGCCGCAAGCTGGAGGGACACGCGCTGGCCGGCGTGCTCGAAGGCGCCGCGCCGGCCCTCAGGGAAGCGCTGGCGCGCGGCGGCGACGGCCTGTTCACCACCGGCGAAGGCGAGGCCGAAGAGGTGTATCACCTGGCGCGCAGCACCTTCAGCCTGAACGGACGCCGCCACGAATTGCTGCTGCTGCGCCAACTAACGGTCGAACTGCGGCGCCAGGAAGTGCAGACCTGGAAGAAGGTGATCCGGGTGATCAGCCATGAACTGAACAACTCGCTGGCGCCATTGGCGTCGCTGGCGCATTCCGGGGCCGAGCTGGTGCGGCGCGGCCAGGTCGAGCGCCTGCCGCAGATCCTGCAGACGATCGGCGAGCGTACACGCCATCTCGAAAGCTTCATCCTCGGCTACGCGCGCTTCGCCAAGCTGCCTGCGCCACGCCTCGAAGCCTGCGTCTGGGACGACCTGGTCACACGGCTGGCCAGCCAGGTGCCGTTCGGCGTCGAGGGAGAGCTTCCCTCCGAGCCGGCCTGGATCGACGCCGCCCAGCTCGAGCAGGCGCTGCTCAACCTGCTGAAGAATGCGCACGAATCGGACTCGCAGCCGCAGGAGGTCCGCTTGCAGATCAGGCGCGTGCAAGACCAGCTGCGCATCGACGTGCTCGATCGCGGCGCCGGCATGAGCGACGCGGTGCTGACGCAGGCGCTGGTGCCCTTCTACTCGACCAAGCGCAGCGGCACCGGCCTCGGGCTGGCGCTGGCGCGAGAGATCGCCGAGGCCCACGGCGGCCGCATTACCCTGGCCAATCGCGACGGCGGCGGCCTCGCGGTGACGCTGTTCCTGCCGGCGCTGGCCGGCGTTCCTGTCGTCTAGAGAAAGACCATCATGCTGACCATCATTGGCAAGGCGACGTCGATCAACGTGCGCAAGGTGCTGTGGACGTGCGAAGCACTGGGATTGCCCTTCGTGCGCGAGGAATGGCAGGACAGCCATGCGGCGCTGAACCCCAACCGCATGGCGCCGGTGCTGGTCGACGCTGGCTTCGTGCTGTGGGAATCGAACAGCATCTGCCGCTACCTGTGCGACGAACATGGCGGCGCCGCGCTGCTGCCGGTCGACGCCAGGGCGCGTGCGCGCGTGAGCCAGTGGATGGATTGGCAAGCCACCGAATTGAACACGGCGTGGCGCTACGCCTTCATGGCGCTGGTGCGCAACAGCCCGGCCCACCGGGATCCGGCGCAGGTCGCGGCTGGCGTCGCGCTTTGGCACCGCCACGTCGGCCTGCTCGACACGCACCTCGGCGAGCACGGCCCGTACGCGGCGGGCGATCACTTCTCGTTGGCCGACATCGTGCTCGGCCTGTCGGTCAACCGCTGGCGGCTGACGCCGATGGAACGGCCCGACTATCCGGCAGTGGCGGCCTGGTACGCGCGCCTGGCCGAACGTCCCGGCTTTGACGCCTGGTGCGGCAACGGCGTGCCCTGAACGGGAGGGCGCCGCGCGGCCTCTGGTAAGATCGGCCTTGATCTTCCGCCCTGCCGACCATGCCGCCCAACGATATCGATCCCCGCTTCGCCCAGCCCGGCCACCCACCCGCCACCATCGACGAATTCGAAGGCGTGCGCTTCCTGCACCTTGGCACCTCGTGGGTGCAGGGTGCGATGCGCATCGCCAAGCCGGATGCAATCGAGCTCGAATACGTGCAGATGATGATGATGTGGACGCTGTTCCAGCAGGCGCCGCGCCATATCGTGCAGCTCGGGCTGGGCAGCGCCGCGCTGACCAAGTTCAGCTACCAGCGCTTCCCGGACGCCCGCGTCACGGCGGTCGAACTCAATCCGAACGTGATCGCGATCTGCCGCGCCCTGTTCGGCTTGCCGGACAACGACGCGCGCCTGGACGTGCGCGAGCAGGACGCGCTCGACTTTGTGCTCGACAAGGCCAACCACGGCAAGCTCGATGTGCTCCAGGTGGACTTGTACGACCAGGACGCGCGCGGGCCGGTGCTCGACTCGGTGGCGTTCTACCAGGGCTGCCTGGATTGCCTGGCGCCGGGCGGCGTCATGACCGCCAATGTGTTCGGCGATTTCAATAACTACGACAAGAATTTCCTGAACATGGAACAGGTATTCGACGCCGTCGTCTGGCTGCCCGAGGTGCACGATGCGAACGTGGTGGTGGTCGCGTTCAGGGATGCACCGCAGATGGATTTCTCGGCGCTGTACGAGCGCGCCGGCGAGATCAAGCGGCGCCTCAACCTGCCGGCCAAGCAGTGGGTCAATGGCTTGAAGGAGTGGATGCGCGACCACGCGTGAGCGTGGCGCAGGGCGTGGCGGGGGCGGGTTCCGGAAGCGCGCTGCTCGCACCCAGTTCGGATGCCGGCACCGGCGCGCCGAGCACCGCGAACACCGAACCGCAGGATTCGCGCTCCAGCGCCAGCACCGGGAATACCCGGTCCAGGTTGGCGTATTTGGCCCAGGCCCCGGCGCCGCGCGATTTGCTCGGGGGGATCGACATCGCCGCGTAGCCGCGCGCGCCCTTCTCCACCGCCGAAATGCTGCGCAGGCGCGCGTCGCGCACGTCTTCCTCGACCGCTGCCGCGCCGGCGCCATCGATGCAGCGCACCCGCAGCTGCGCACCGGCCAGCGGATGGTCCTGGACTTTCTGGTTGGGAGCGTGCCATAGCTGCATCAGTACGATGCCGGCCGGCCCGTGGGCGTCCCAGGCACTTTCGAGACTACCGTAATGTTCGAGGCCGTAACGCTTGCAAAGCTGGGTGATATTCATCTAAGTACTCGCCCATCAATAAATGTGTTTTTGGCTGCCAACACCGGCGCGCTGCCGCGTTGGCTCCTGCTTGCAGTGCTCGCACTGCGGCGCACTCGCCGCCTTGCATCGCCTCCGATCTTGTTTGCCAAAACTCACATTTATTTCCTGTCGAGTACTTAGTCATTCCGTTGCCGTTGGCGCCGCTCGCGGCTGCGCCGGGCGGCCGGATCCTGCATGGCGCGCAGCAGGATCGCTTGTGAGACCTTGCAGCTATCGAGATACAGCAACCCGGCCGTCACACCCCGCGTCTCGGCCAGGAACAGGGCATATTCGGTGGCGAGTGCGGATTGCTCGTCGATTCGTCGCTGGATCATGATGGGGCTGCTTGCGATGTGCTTGCTGCCTATCCTATCGCCCATCCGTTGCCGCACCGCTGGAAATCTTGTTAAAGAACGTAACAAGATTTCCTCGACTTACCTCAAAATATTTCCCCAATAAAACTGTTTATTTTCAATAACCTACCCAAGACTCATGATTACGTGATTCAACATGGGAAGTTGTCTGTTTTAAACAACGAACTTTCCAATTGGACACATTCGTATTTACCTATTTAGGCGAGTTCATCGTTTATCTCAAGGCCCATTGCTAAGATTAAATGGCACTCGATTAACAGGGTGCCTTGAAAATCACATTGCAGAGGAGCGAGGATGACAAAGAACATACTGCCGCAACGCGCATTGCTGGCGTCCGCCCTGATGGCGGCGCTGGCGCCGGCGGGGGCCCAGGAAACCGACACCGGCATGTCGCAGGTCGTGGTGCTCGGCTCGCGCACCCAGGCCAAGACCGCACTCGACACCGCCGTCCCGGTGGGTCTGATCAACAGCCGCGATCTCCAGTCGGCCGGCACGCTCGAACTGGGCAAGGTGCTGCAAGACCTCGACCCTTCCTTCAACTTCACCACCACGTTTGTCAGCGACGGCACCGACATCATCCGCCCCGCCACCCTGCGCGGCCTGGGTCCGGACCAGTTGCTGGTCCTGATCAACGGCAAGCGCCGCCACCAGCAGGCGCTGGTGAATGTGCAGCAGACGATCGGACGCGGCTCGGCCGGCACCGACATCAATGCGATCCCGCTGTCGGCGATCCAGTCGATCGAGGTGCTGCGCGACGGCGCCGCGGCGCAATACGGTTCGGACGCGATCGCCGGCGTCATCAATATCATCCTCAAGAAAGGCGCCGGGAATGGCAGCATCAGCGCCAGCGCCGGCACCACCGACGAAGGCGATGGCGACACCTATTCGGCGAGCGCCAACCGCGGCTTCGCCCTGGGCGCCGACGGCGGCTACCTGAACCTGTCGGTCGAAGCGCGCAAGCGCGACGAGACCAACCGGGCCGGCCTCGATACCCTGCGCGTCGATCCGCCGCGCGTGACCCAGCGCCTGGGCGACAGCAATGCCAAGGACTACTACCTGTGGGCCAATTCGGCGCTGCCGCTCGGGGGCGGCGAGCTGTACGCCTTCGGCGGCGCCTCCAAACGCAAGGGCGATTCGGGCGGCTTCTTCCGTCCCGCCGAGGATTCGCGCAACGTCCCCGAGATCTACCCGAACGGCTTCCTGCCGAATATCGTGACCACGGTGCAGGACGCGTCGCTGGCGGTCGGCTACCGCCATGACCTGGCAAATAGCTGGAATGCGGACGTGAGCCTGAACCACGGCCGCAGCCAGCTCCAGTTCCATGAACGGAACTCGGTCAACGTCAGCTACTGGTACGAGAACGGCGAGTCGCCCACGTCGGCCGACACCGGCACGCTCAAGTTCGAGCAGACCACGTTCAACCTGGACGTCAAGGGCCCGCTGAACCTGTGGGGCGGTGAACTGTTCGTCGCCGCCGGCTTCGAATGGCGCCGCGATAACTACGAGATCGAGGCGGGCGACCCGGTCTCTTACCAGTACGGCCGCACCAACAACCCCGCGATCATCATCCGCGACCAGAACGGCGGCATCGCCGCCTCGGGCATCCAGGGCTTCCCCGGCTATACGCCGTCCACCGCGGTCGACGAGGGCCGCCACAATACTGCCTACTACCTCGACCTGGAGCGCAAGTTCGGCGACACGGTCAGCGTGGCCGCGGCCGCCCGCCACGAGCGCTACTCGGACTTCGGCAACACCACCATCGGCAAGTTGAGCCTGCGCTGGGATCCGAGCCGTACGATCGGCATGCGTGGCAGCGCCTCGACGGGCTTCCGCGCGCCGGGCGTGCAGCAGAAGTTCTACAGCTCGGTCTCGACCAACCTGAACTCGGCCGGCGTGCTGACCGAAACGCTGACCGCGCGCGAAAACAGCGCCGTCACGCGCGCCTTCGGCATCGCGCCGCTGCAGGAAGAAACGTCGAAGAGCGGCAGCATCGGCGTGATCCTGCGGCCGACCCAGGGCTTTTCGCTGACGGCCGACGTGTACCGCACGAAGATCGACGACCGCATCGTTTTCTCCAGCAATATCGCACCCGAGTCAGGCCCCTGCGCCACACCTGGCGCGTGTCCGATCCGCGCCATCCTGGACCCGCTACGCGTGGGACAGGCGCAGTTCTTCACCAATGCGATCGACACCACCACCACCGGCCTGGATCTGGTGGCCCAGCAGACCATCCGCACACAGGGCTCGACCCTGGTGCTGTCAGGCCAGCTGGGCTTCAACAAGACCGAGGTGGACGACCGCCATTCGCAGTCGCCGGTGCTCACCGGCGCGCAACTGTTCGACGATGCTCAGGTGACGCTGATCGAACGGGGCCAGCCACGCAAGCACCATGTGGTGTCGGCCGACTACACGACCGGCCCGTGGAACCTGACCGCGCGCGCAAACTACTTTGGCGAGGTGCAGGGCCAGGGCTTCACGGCGCCGTTCGTGCAGACCTGGGAGGCGAAGTGGATCGTCGACCTGACCGGGCGCTATGCGTTCAACAAGCAGCTGGCCGTGTCGGCAGGTGTGAACAATCTGTTCGACACCTATCCGACGCGCTGGGATCCGGTGCGGGCCGCGCCCTTCCCGCAGATGGGCTTTACGCACTGCTGGGAGACCTGCCCGTTCGGCATGAACGGGCGCTCGGCGTATGTGAAGGCAGACTACACGTTCTGAGTCCGGATCCGGCGCGCTCGCCCCGGCTCAGCGCAGGGCCGAGCGCAGTCCGGATGCCTCGAAATACACATGGCGGATCACCGGATTGGCGGCCGCGATCGCCGTCTCGATGCGGGCGATCGCCTGGTCGACTTCCCCGATATGCAGGCCACGGCGGAACTGCACGGAGGCTGCCAGCAGCACTTCCTCGGGGCCCAGCTGCATGGTGCGCAGGCTCGCCACGCTCTCGAGCGCCGGCTCGCGCAGGAACAGCGCGCGCAGCGATTCCAGCTGCGCGCCGTCGATGCCCTCTCCCACCAGCAGACCGCCGGTCTCGCGCGCCAGCATGAAGGCTGCAACCACCAGCAGCAGCCCGATCAGGATCGACGCCACCGGGTCGGCATAGGGATTGTCGAAGTAATGGCCGAGCGCGATGCCGGCCGCGGCGATCGCCAGGCCCACCAGCGCGGCCGAGTCCTCGATAAAGACGGTAAATACCGACGCGTCCTTGCTGGCGCGGACCGTTTGCCACAGCGTCATGCCGGGGCCGCGCTTGGCGTTGAGCGCCTTGCGCGACACATTCCAGCTATAGCCCTCGAACGCGGCGGCCACGCCCAGGACCACATAGCTCCAGAACGGGTCTTCCAGTGGCGGCGGATCCTGCAGCGCCGCCACGCCATGGTAGATCGACAGTCCGCCGCCCAGCGAAAAGACCGACAGCGCGACGATCAGCGCCCAGAAGTACAGGGATTTTCCGTAACCGAACGGATGCTTGCGGTCGGGTCGGCGCAAGCTGCGGCGCTCACCCAGCAGCAGCAGCAATTCGTTGCCGGTGTCCACCGCGGAGTGGATGCCCTCGGCGACCATCGCCGCGCTGCCGGTGATCCCGGCCACGATGAACTTGGCGATGGCGATGCCGAGATTGGCCACGATGGCGGCGTAGATGACCTTGTGCGTATCCTGGCGCGACGGTTCGGGTGCGGCGCCGGGAGCGCCGCCTTGTGCTGCTTGATTCATGCGTTCCTCCCAATCGAGCACGCATGATGGACCAGCGCCGTGCGAAGTTCTGTACGGCGGCGCACCTGCCTACCTGCGTTCGCGCCACCACAGCAGCAGCATCGCGGCGGCGAAGGCAAGCGCGAACGGCCAGGCCGGCATCGGCCGCGTCGGCCCATCCCTGGCGGCCAGCGGCGTGCGGGCGGCGTAGCGCGCGCTGGCGTCGCGCCGTTGCATGGCCTGCCACTGCGGCCAGTCGGCTGGACCGTACACATAGATCGCATGCGCGCCGGCCTTCCGGTCATGCATCTCCAGCCAGCCAGCTTTCTGCGGCCACAAGGCCACGCAGGCGGCATCCGTCCGATCGGCACGTGGCCTCCAGGCAAGAGTACGTTTCAATGCCGGGAAAGTGACCTCGCCATCGACACCACGTGCGCACACTTCCAGGCGCTGGCCGGGCAGCGGCATCTCGCCCGGCGCCAGCCATGCGGCATCCTGGCGGCGTTCGACGCCGACGCGGTCGAGCACACCCTGCCACCACAGCGCCAGCGCGCGCGGCTCGGCAATCGCGTGGCGGTGCCATTCGGTCACCCCCAGCCAGGCGATGCGGCCCTTCTGCCAGTCGCGGGTCCAGAGCATGTCAGCGGCGCCGCGCCACGGACCGGCCGCTGCCGACGGTGGCAGCAACTGGGCCAGCGGCATGTCCAGCGGCGCATCGATCTTGCCGCCGAGCGGCTGCGCGCGCAGCGGCAATTGCACGGTGCGCGACCAGAGGCCGGCATCGTTCGCGTTCCCTCCCAGGACCAGCAGCGGCATGCCGTCGGCTACGCGCTTCAATAGCGCCGCCCGTTCGCCGGCGCCCATGCCTTCGAAACGGGCGGCATCGATGATCAACAGGTTCGGCGTGGCCATCTCTTCGCGCGGCGCCTCGGTGCGGGTGACGGCGCGGCCCAGCGTGACCTGCCAGTCGAGCAGCGCGCCACTGGCGGCCAGCAGGTCGTTCAGGACGCGCAGGTCGAACGACGGCGCGCCGAAGCGGCCCACCACCTGCAGCAGCGCCGGCTCGTGCACGGTGAATGGCACCGGGCCCGCGGCGATCACGTTGTCGTGCGCGTCCAGCAGGCGCGCCTGCAGCACCACGCGCTCGGCCACCGGCGGCATCCACTCGACCGTCAGGTCGCCGGCGCCGCGCGCCTGGGCGACGGCCTGGCCGTTCTCGGCCAGCAGCTCGAGGCGGGCGTCGGCCTTGTCTTCACGCTTGAGCGTGAGCCTGAACAGGCGGCCCAGCGCCACCTGGGCCGGAAACTCCAGGCGCAGCGCGCCGCCGGTCGGCGCTTCCCAGGCGAGCGGACGCGCCGGCAGGTCGTCCCAGGCGGCGGCGCGCAGGCCGTCGCCCTTCAACGTCAGCGCGCTCACGCCCTCGAGCGTTGCGGGGGGTGATGCGGGATCGATCGCGAGCGTGCGCGCGGCCTCGCCCGGCACGCGCGGCTCGGCGGCAAACAGCGCCAGCGCGGCCGCCGCGACGACGACCAGCAGCGCGTCCGGCCACTGGCGGCGGCGCAGGTAGAGCGCGGCGCTGGCCAGTCCCGCCAGGGCGATGGCGGCGATGAGGATGGTCTGGCTCATGGTTGTCCCGCCTCGCGCCAGTGGCGCGCGAACGGCGTCTCGACCTTCGAACTGGCTTGCAGCAGCACCTGGCCGGGGCCGGCGCCGGTGCGCAGCCAGGCGCGCAGCACCGGACGGCAGGCGATGCAGCCATCGGCCACGTCCTGGATCGCGCGCTGGGCCGACAGGCGCTGTTCGTCATCCTTCATGCGGGTGCGCACCCAGTCGTTCGCGGTGCGCATCCACAGCGCTGGCAACGCGGCCTCGCCCGACAATGCCTGGACCAGCATGCGCAAGTCTTCCGGCAGCGGCGAGGCCTGGCCGCCCTGTTCGCGGCGGTAGCTGGCGGCGCCATCCATCTCGCCGGTCATGCGCTTTTTTTCCTCGATCGGCGGCGGGGTGAAGGCAGTCTTGTGCAGGTAGATGCGTTCGGCCTGCTGCAGCTCCTTGATCGCCTCCAGGGCCTTGTGCTCGGGCGGCAGCGCGGTCCTGGGAGCGATCGAACGCAGCGATTTCTCGGCATCCCACATCGCCAGCAGCGCGCGCCGCAGCACCTTCTTGGTGCCTTCGTCGTACATGGTCGCGTTTTCGGCCTCGTCGTGGGCGTGACCGTAGGCTTCGAGGATGTGCTGGGTTTCGTTGACGATGGCGCTCCTGCGGGTGTTCGGGCTCTCGCCGCCGTGATCGTGACCCTGGCCGTGTCCCTCCCCGTGTTCGCCCGGGCCATGGTCGTGGCCTTCGTGATCGTCTTCCTTGCCGGCGCCGCCGGTGCCGGCCCCGGCATTGTCGGCGAACAGCGTCGACTCTTCGCCCAGGAACTGGCCGTAGCGGCGGCGAAGCTGCGCCTGGTCGTTGGCGATGCGTTCGCTGCGGTCGCGCACGTCGTCCGCCGCTATCGTGGTGGTGCGCATGTCGGCGATCAGCTGCTCGGTGTCGATGATGATCTGGCGCTGGCTGCGCAGCGATGCCGGCTTGACGAGCGACGGCATGGCGGCGCTTTCTTCTTCGGCCTCTTGTTCGGGTGCAGGACGGCGGATCGTGTAGGTCGGGGATTGCGTGGTCTGGGCGCGGCCGGCATTATCCAGGGCGCGCACGAAGAAATACAGCTCGTCGCCCGGCTCCAGTTCGAGCTCGGCCAGCGACCACTGTTTCGACCAGTTGCGCTGCTTCGGATTGCCCGATGCCGGCAGCGGCATCTCGCGGTCGGTGAACTTCACGTTCTCGCCGCTGCCGCGCGCCAGCGTCATGTGCAGGGTGGCGCGGCGAATCGCGTAGTCGTCGTTCACCTGGATCGCCATCGCGGCGCCGGTGGCGTTCTCGCGCAGGTCCTGGATCATCTGGAGCGGCTGCGCAATAACGATTTCCGGCGGCTGGTCGGGAATCACGCGCAGGGTGTGACGCTCGCCGCGCCAGCGCCATACCACCGATTCGGTGGCGGTCCAGCGCGCGCAGTCCTTGCCGGGTTCGAGCACCTGGCCGTTGCCGAGTACGATCCTGTTGTCGCCGCCCGCGCCGTCCTTCAGGCACCAGCTGACCACGGTCTGTTCCGGCACCTGCAGGTCGCGCGGGCGCGATTCGGATGCGGCCACGCCGGTATAGGCCGGCGGCGCGAGCTTGATATGCAGCTGGGCCAGCGTCGCGGCGGTCGCGCTGCCGACCGGGCCGGCCGGCGCACGCGCGCCCGCGCCAGTCTCCGCCGGCTGCGTGGTGGCGTACCACACCATCCCCGCCAGCACGGCGCTGATGAGGATGATGGGGTAGCCGACTGCGACGTGCCGCCTGACGATCCGGCGCAGCTGGGCCGGCGTGACGACGGCGTCCAGGCGGTCGAACAGGCGCTGCTGCTGCAGGCGCGCGATCGGGGAATCGGCCGCTGCGAGCAGGGCCGCGCTGTCTTCCATCTCGGGCACCGCGCCATCGAGCCAGGCGGTCCATTCGAAGGTGACGCGGCGGCGCAGCTTGACCCAGTCCAGCGCGCACCAGCCGGCCCAGGCCAGCAGCCCCGGTCCCGACGGAATCGCCAGCCACGGCAAGGCGCCGGTGATCCACAGCGGCAGGCGGCGCAACTGGGCCGCGCGCCACACCCGTTTGGTGATCTCAACGCCTGCGTGCATGCGCGAGACTCCTTTCCAGAACAAATAAGGCGACCAGGATGGCCAGCAGGATGCCGCGCAAGGCGCCGCTCGGCTCCGGCGCGCTCACGCTGCTCGAGGCCGGGAATACCTGGGACTGCATGGTGAACGGACGCGGACCGACGTGCAGCTGCTGCCAGTTGTCGAGCAGCGCGCGTGCGGCCCCGACATCCTGCGGCGGCCAGGCGGCATGATGCCACAGGCGGCCGCGCGCACTGTCGGCGTAGCGCAGGCCGTCGAGCGTCCGGGCCTTCGCCAGTTCAGGGAAGGCGGCCGGATTGGTCACCCACCACAGGCCGGCGCGCAGCGACGCCGGCGGCGCGTCAGGACGGTCCCAGACGATCAGCGACGTTGCGGCGCCCGGCGTCTCGTCGATGACGATCTTCTCTGGTCCGTCGACGGCGGCGAACATGCGGCGCCACTGCGGCGCGCGTTCGCTGGCGATATACACGTGGCGTTCGATCTTGCCGGACACGCGCGGCTGCGTGCGCACCTCGAGCCGGCGCCCGAACAGCGGGGTCGACGCGGGCATCGGCACGTCGCCCAGCACCATCACGCGCGCTTCAAGGCGCCATTCGCGCTCGTGCGTGCGCACCCAGTGCAAGGCCTGGGCGGGCGCCAGCGTAACGCGCTCGGCCTTGGCGAGGCCCGCTTGACCGGCTTCGCGCTCGACCCAGGCGGCATCTGCGCCATCGAGCACGACCAGCGTATCGCCACGCCATGGATAGACCGGATCGGCCAGCCACGCAACGAGCACCGCCAGCAGCAGACAGCGCACCAGCAACAGGAGCGGATCGCTCCAGCGCCAGGCGCGGGTCTGGCGCGGTTCGGCGCGTGGCAGGAAGCGCGCGGTCGCCATTGGCGCCGCCTTGTTCTGCACGCGCTTTCGCCGGTGCCACCAGATCGGCAGCAGCAGGATGGGAAGGGCGAACCACCAGAGTGAATTCATCGTTACCTCCCCGGCCGGCGCAGCCAGCGGCGCAGCACCTCGACCGGCGCCTGCTCGATCGCGGCCAGCGTCAACGGCATGTCGTTCTTGCGGCATTCGGCGCTGACCGCGCCGAAGTGGTCCTCGCGGTTGCGGCGATAGCCTTCCCTGAGGTCGGAACCGAAGCGGAACACGCCCTCCTCTCGCTCCGGGTCGCGATACGCCAGCTCGCTGGAAAAACTGGCGTCGATCTCGGCCCGGGTCTGCAAGCCCAGCACGCGCACGTCGTGGCGCATCTGGCGCAGCCGGGTCAGGGCGATCGACAGCGGCGACGGCCAGTCGAGCAGGTCGCTGGCGGCGTAGATGGCGCTCGGCGACTGGGCGAAATGCAGGCTGGCCTTGAGCGTGCCGGCGTCGGGCAGGCTGCCTTTGGGCTCGGCGCGCTCGAGCTGGGACAGCACGCGCTGCAACTGGCGCGGCCCGCGCAGGGCCGGCGTGAACGCCACCTTGCCGTCGCCGACGACGACCAGGCCGAAGGCGTCGCCCTGGCGCTGGGCGATCGCGGCGACGCAGCCGAGCAGCATGCGCGCGTAGCCCAGTTTATCGAGCCCGTCGACGCTGCGGCTCGGCTCCGCCATCGAGGCGCTGGCGTCCAGCACCAGCCAGACCGCCACGTGGCTGTCACGCTCGGCCTCGCGCACGAAGTACCGGTCGGCGCGCGCGGCCAGCTTCCAGTCCACGCGGCGCCATTCGTCGCCCGGCACGTAGGCGCGGTATTCGGAGAACTCGACGCCGGCGCCGCGCTCGCGTCCGGCGTGGACGCCGTGCCCGAGGCCGGCCAGCACGTGCCGGATCACGAGGTCGAGCTTTTGCGTGTGCGCGATCAGCGCTGTATTCGCTAACGACATGGTGCCAGTACCAATTATGGAACCTTGATCTCGTTGCGCAATGCCAGCAGCACGTCGGCGATCGCCACGCCGTCGGCCTCTGCCTCGAAGTTGCGCAGCACGCGGTGCGCCAGCACCGGCGTGAGCATGGCCTGGATATCGTCGCGGGTCACCGCCAGGCGGCCCTGCATCAGCGCGCGCGCCTTCGACGCCAGCACCAGCGCCTGGCCGGCGCGCGGGCCGGCGCCCCAGCCGATGTGCTTCTTCACCGCCTCGACCGTGGTCTCGCCCGGGCGGGTGGCGCGCACCAGGCGCGTGGCGTAGCGCACCAGGTGCTCGCCGATCTCGATGTCGCGCACCAGCTGCTGCAGGCGCAGCAGGGTCTCGACATCCATCACCGGCTCGGCGTCCTGCAGGCCGGCGTGGGTGGTGCGCGAGACCATCAGCACTTCCTCGTCCTCGGTCGGATAGACCACGTCGATGCGCAGCAGGAAGCGGTCCAGCTGCGCCTCGGGCAGCGGGTAGGTGCCGGCCTGCTCGATCGGATTCTGCGTGGCCAGCACGAAGAAGGGGCGCGGCAGCTTGTGGGATTGGCCGGCGAAGGTCACCGAGCGTTCCTGCATCGCCTCGAGCAGTGCCGACTGGGTCTTCGGCGGCGCGCGGTTGATCTCGTCGGCCAGCAGCACTTGCGTGAACACGGGGCCAGGCTGGAAGCGGAACAGGCGCTTGCCGCTGGCCGCGTCTTCTTCGAGGATCTCGGTGCCGACGATATCCGACGGCATCAGGTCGGGCGTGAACTGCACCCGCCGGAACTGCATGTCGGTCGCCTGCGACAGCGATTTCACCAGCAGCGTCTTGCCCAGCCCCGGCACGCCTTCGACCAGCGCGTGGCCGCCGGCCAGCAGGCAGGTCACGAGCAGTTCGACGACGTCTTCCTGGCCGATGATCGCGCGCGCCATGCTGGCCTTCAGCGCGCCCACTTTTGCCGTCAATGCGGCGATATCCTGCTCGCTCCATGCTACCGAATTACTTGCTACGACTGAATCCGCCACAGGTCATGCTCCCAACGCATATTGAATGATGTTGACCGCGAAACGGGTATTGTCGACCGCCAGAAAACGCTTGTTGCGGAAGTCGTAATCCCATTCGCAGCCATAGTCCTTGTTCGAGTACAGCACGCGTATCCGCCCACCGATCTCGATGCCCTTCAGGTACTCGTGCACCAGGTCGTCGCCCCAGCCATTGAGTTCCATCGAGGTGGTCGGCGGGCCGTCCTCGAACTTGAAGAAGCACGAGTACAGCGGATGGTTGTTCGGGATCTTCTTGAGGGCATGCAGCCCGAAGATCTTCGCCATCTCGGCCTCGAACGACTTGGCGAACAAGCCGTCGATGTCGTGGTTGCAGTCGTCGACGAAGACGAAACCGCCGCCACGCACGTACTTCTCGAAGTTGCTCCGCTCGGCTTGCGTGAACTGCACCAGCTTGTGCCCGGCCAGGTAGCAGAACGGCGCCTGCAGCATTTTCGGATCCGACAGCGCGACCATGCGCTCCGTCTTATCCACCCGCAACGTGGTGTACTCCACCAGGGAGTTCAGCACGTTGCTGGGCATGCGGATATCTACGTCCCAGTTGCCCGATTCATACATCAGGCGCGTGAAGTAGAAGTCAAAACTGGCCATGTCAACGCCCGATCGTCAGACCGCGTCGGACAGCGAGGTGAAGTTGAAGTCGCGCACCTTCATCGGCGGCAGCACCATCTGGAACGGCACCTCGTCGCCACCGATGATCTGCGGCTTGCCCAGTTCATCGATATTGTTCAGGATCGTCACCGGGCTCTCGTTGAAGCGGAAGTTCTTGAGCGGGTACTTGATCTTGCCGTTCTCGACGTAGAAGGTGCCATCGCGGGTCAGGCCCGTGAGCAGCAGCGACTGCGGATCGACCATGCGGATATACCAGGTGCGGGTGACCACGATGCCCTTCTTGGTCCCTTCGATCAGCTCTTCCAGCGACTTGGTGCCGCCGGCCATGATCATATTGCCGTGGCCCGCAGTGGCGCGCTTGCCGGTCTTCTGCGCCCAGTAGCGCGAGTACTCGAGCGAGGCGATGCGGCCATCCTTGATCAGCTGCGTGCGTTCGCGCGCCATCGACGATTCGTTGTCCCACGGCGCAACCGGCACATCCTTGTCCCACGGGTCGGCCCAGACGTTTACCTGGCTGTCGAACAGCTTGTCGCCCAGGCGGTTCTTGCCGCCGGCCTTCGACAGGAAGCTGCGGCCTTCGTCGGCCGAGCGGGCGTCGAACGCGCCGAACATATTGCCGAGGATTTCCGACGTCGCCGCCGGTTCCAGGATCACGGTATAGCGGCCCGGCTCGAGCGCGCGCGCCTCGACCGAGCGCAGCGCCTTCTCGATCGCGACTTCGGCCGCTTCACGCGCATCGAAGCGCGCGGCGTCGACCGCCGAGCGGGTCACCCAGCCCGAACCGCGGCCGTCCTCGGTGCGCGCGGTGAGGCTGAACGACAGGTCGGTGAAGTCCTGGTGGCCGAACACGCCGTTCGAGTTGGCGATGGTGGCGAAGCGGGTGCTGTCGGTGAAGAAGCCGGCGGTGACCAGCTTGTTCTTGCGCGCCAGCTCGATGCAGGTGGCCGCCACTTCGGCGCGGAACTCCGGGTCGATCGCGGCGGTCTTCGGCACGAAGGTCGCGCTGGCGCGGTAGTCCTGCTTGCCCACGGCCGGCATGAACTCCGGGTTTTCCGGGGCCAGCCTGGCCAGTTCCTCGGCGCGGCGCACGGCTTTTTCCAAGGACTTGTCGTCGAATTCGTTGATGACGGCGGTGCCGCGGCGCTTGCCGAAGGCCACCGTCACGTTCATTTGCATGTCGTCGGTCAGGCCGGCGGTCGATACGCTATTGCGCGCGAAGCGCACGTTGCCGACACGGCTGCCTTCGACCGCCACGCTGCATTCGTCGGCTTTCGACAGCGACAGCACGCGATCGGTGATGTTCTTTGCTTGTTCTTGATTAAGGGCTTTCATCCCGGTCTCCTCATCCGATCTTGCGTGCGGTATTGATGACGTTGATGCCGTTGAAGCGCGTGGTGCTCGATCCGTGCGACACCGCGCTCACCTGGCTCGGCTGGCCCTTGCCGTCGAAGAAGGAGCCGCCCATGCGCCAGTCGCGTTCATCGCAAATGGCCGAGCAGGCGTTCCAGAACTCCTGGGTGTTGGCCTGGTAAGCCACGTCCTCGAGCGGGCCGGTGATCTTGCCGTTCTTGATCTCGTAGTACAGCGTGCCGCCGAACTGGAAGTTGTAGCGCTGCTGGTCGATCGAGTACGAACCGCGGCCGAGGATATAGATGCCCTTCTTGACGTCCTTGACCATCTCGTCCGGCGTGAGCCGGCCCTTGCCCGGCTCGAGCGACACGTTCGGCATGCGCTGGAACTGGACCGTGCTCCAGCTGTCGGCATACGAGCAGCCGTGCGACTCCTTCTCGCCGATGATGTGGGCCTGGTCGCGCGTGGCCTGGTAGTTGACCAGCACGCCGTTGCGGATGATGTCCCACTTCTTGGCGGCGACGCCTTCGTCGTCGTAGCCGATCAGGCCCAGCGAGCCAGGCGTGGTGCGGTCCGCCACAAAATTGACGCGCTCGGCGCCGTACTTGAATTTCTTCGTCTGCCACTTGTCGAGGCCCGCGAAGCTGGTGCCGGCATAGTTGGCTTCGTAGCCGAGCACGCGGTCCAGTTCCGTCGGATGGCCGACGTTCTCGTGGATGGTCAGGAACAGGTGTTCGGGGCTGAGCACCAGGTCGTACTTGCCCGGCTCGACCGATTTCGCGGAGAGCTTCTCGCGCGCCTGCTTGCCCGCCAGGCGGGCATCCTCGACGATGTCGTACGACCTGGTGTAGAGCGTGGTGACGCCGCCGGCGGCGCGCACCTTGTCTTCGGCGCGCGCGTCGAAGTACTCATAGCCCATCGAGGCCGGGGCGCCCAGGCCGCCGCGCGAGCGGAACTTGCCGGTCTTCTGGTCGACCGCGGTGGCGTTGATCGGGGCCCACAGGCGGTGGATGTCCTGGTCGATGTAGGAGCCGTCGGTCGAGGCGAAGTACTTCTGCTGGTTGATCTGGAACAGCGAGGCAGTCATGAAATTTGCGCCTGCATCCAGTCCCGCCTTGTTGGCGGCGATCAGCATGTCGGCCTTTTCCTTGACCGGCAGCGTGCGCCAATCCTTCTTGATCGGCGTGGCCCACGACACTTCGCCGACGCCCTTCACCGGCGCCAGGCGCACGGGTTCCGTTTGCAGCCTGGCGTTGGCCTTGGCGATCGCCACCGCCTGGCGCGCGGCCGTGGCCACGCCATCGGTCGACAGATTGTTGGTCGAGGCGAAGCCATAGGCGCCATTGGCGATCACGCGGATACCGACGCCGCTCGACTCGGTATTGTTGATGCTCTCGACGTTCAGGTCGCGCGTGATGATGAACTGGTTCAGGTAGCGGCCGATGCGCACGTCGCAGTACGATGCGCCGGCCTGGGTGGCCGCGCCCATCGCACTGTCGGCCAGCGCCTTCTTGGCGCTGGCGGCCCTCGGGTTGAGCAGGTCTTCGGCCGCAATTGCGTTGCCGAACACGGGAATGAGCATCGCGCCAGCAGTGCCGGCGCCGATGTGCAGGAATTTTCGACGTTCCATGTGTGTTATCCGTTTGCGTTCGCACTCATCTTGATGTGTGCCCGTCGTTCCCGCGCTGGCGGGAACGACGGTGTTGGGGCTGCAGATTAAACTGCGTCCGACAGCGACGTGAAGTTGAAATCACGGATCTTCATCGACGGGATCAGCATCGAGTAGCGTGCTTCATCGGCGCCGATGACGACCGGTTTGCCGATTTCCTCGATATTGTTCAACATCGTCACCGGGCTCTCGTTGAAGCGGAAGTTCTTGATCGGATGCTTGATCTTGCCATTCTCGACGTAGAACGTGCCGTCGCGGGTCAGGCCGGTCAGCAGTACCGATTGCGGGTCGACCATGCGGATATACCAGGTGCGGGTCACCAGCACGCCCTTCTTGGTGCTGGCGATCAGCTCCTCGGTGGTCTTGCTGGTGCCGGCCATGATGATGTTGCCGGCTGCGCCCACCGCGCGCTGCTTCTTCTGCTGCGCCCAGTAGCGCGAGTAGTCCAGTGCATTGATGCGGCCGTCCTTGACCAGCTCCACGCGTTCGCGCGGCAGCATGTTCTCGTCCCATGGCAGCACGGCGACATCCTTGTCCCACGGATCGGACCAGATATTGACCTGGCTGTCGAACAGCTTGTCGCCCAGGCGGTTCTTGCCGCCGGCCTTCGACAGGAAGCTGCGGCCCTCGTCGGCGCGGCGCGCGTCGAAGCCGCCCAGCATGAACGACATCAGGTCCGAGGTCGCCGCCGGTTCCATGATCACCGTGTAGCGGCCTGGCTCGAGCGCCTTGGCGTCGACCGAGCGCAATGCCTTCTCGATCGCGATCTCGGCCGCTTCGCGCGGGTCGAACTTGGTGACGTCGCGTGCCGAGCGCTTGACCCAGCCCGAACCGCGGCCGTCTTCGGTGCGCACGGTCAGGGTGAAGTCGAGCGAGCTCGCGTCCTGGTGGGCGAACAGGCCGTTCGAGTTGGCGATGGTGTCAAAACTGGTGCGGTCGGTGAAGAAGCCGGCCGCGACCAGGCCGCGCTTGCGGCAGCCTTCGATCGCATAGGCGGCGGCTTGCGCGCGGTATTCCGGATCGATGTCGGCGGTCTTCTGCACGAAGGTGTCCGACGGCTTGAACGCGGTCTTGGCGATCGCCGGGATGAATTCCGGATTGTCCGGGGCCAGCTTGGCCAGGTCTTCGGCGCGGCGCACCGCGCGCTCGATCGACTTGTCGTCGAATTCGTTGATGGTGGCCGTGCCCTGCTTCTTGCCGAAGGCGACCTGCACCTGCACGCGGGTGTCGTCGGCCAGGCCGGCGGTCGACACGGCGTTGCGCGCGAAGCGGATATTGCCGATGCGGCTGCCTTCGATATTGACGATGCACTCGTCGGCCTTGGACAGCGACAGCACGCGGTCGCTGATTTTCTTGGTTTGTTCCTGGGTCAGGATGCTCATATGCGTTTCTACCTTAGCCGATCTTGCGAGCGGTGTTGATCACATTGATGCCATTGAAGCGCGTGGTCGATGAACCATGTGAGACTATACTGATCTGCGGCGGCTGTCCTTTGCCGTCGAAGAACGAGCCGCCCATGCGCCAATCGCGCTCATCGCAGATGGCGCTGCAGGCGCCCCAGAATTCCTGGGTATTCGACTGGTAGGCGACGTCTTCCAGCATCTGGCCGATCTTGCCGTCCTTGATTTCGTAGAACAGCTGGCCGCCGAACTGCGAGTTGTAGCGCTGCTGGTCGATCGAGAACGAACCGTCGCCGACGATGTAGATGCCCTTCTTGATGCCTTTGACCATCTCGTCCGGCGTGAGCCTGCCCTTGCCGGGCGCCAGCGACACGTTCGGCATGCGCTGGAACTGGACCGTGTTCCAGCCGTCGGCGTACGAGCAGCCGTGCGATTCCTTCTCGCCGATGATGTGGGCCTGGTCGCGCGTGGCCTGGAAGTTGACCAGGATGCCGTCCTTGATGATGTCCCAGCGCTTCGACTTGACGCCTTCGTCGTCGTAGCCGATCGCGCCGAGCGAGCCTGGCGTGGTCTTGTCGGCGAAGATGTTGACGATCGGGGAGCCGTACTTGAAGGTCTTCGACTGCAGCTTGTCGAGGGTGGCGAAGCTGGTGCCGGCGTAGTTGGCCTCGAAGCCCAGCACGCGATCGAGTTCGGTCGGGTGGCCGACGTTCTCGTGGATTGTCAGCCACAGGTGTTCCGGCGCCAGCATCAGGTCGTACTTGCCCGGCTGGACCGACTTGGCGGTCAGCTTGCGCTTGGCGTCGCGGCCCGCGGCGCGCGCGTCCTCGACGATGTCGTACGAGTCGGTGTACAGGGTGGCGATGCCGCCGGCGGCCTTGATCTTGTGCTCGGGACGCGCGTCGAAGTATTCATAGCCCTTGCCCACCGGGGAGCTGAGGCCGTCGCGCGAGCGGAACTTGCCGCTGGCCTTGTCGACCGCGGTGGCCGAGATCGGCGCCCACAGGCGATGCACGTCCTGGTCGATGTACGAGCCGTCGGTCGAGGCGAAGTACTTCTGCTGGTTCACCTGGAACAGCATCGAACGCATGAAGTTGGCGCCGCCTTCCATGCCGGCCTTGTTCGCGGCGATCAGCATGTCGGTCTTCTCGGCGATCGGCACGGTGCGCCAGTCCTTCTTGATCGGGGTGCTCCACGATACATCGCCCACGCCCTTGACTGGTGCGAGCTGCACCGGCTCGAGCTGCAGGCGCGCGTTCGCTTTCGCGATCGCCACAGCCTGGCGCGCCGCGTTGGCGATGCCGTCGCTCGACATGTCCGAGGTCGCGGCGAAGCCGTAGGCGCCGTTCACGATCACGCGCACGCCGACGCCGGCGGACTCGGTGTTGGCCACGTTCTCGACGTTCAGGTCGCGGGTGGTGATGAACTGGTTGAGGTAGCGGCCGATGCGCACGTCGGCGTAGCTGGCGCCGGCCTTGGTGGCGGCGTTCAGCGCGACGTCGGCCAGGGCCTTCTTGGCGGCGACGGGCATGCTGGTAAGCAGCTCGTCGGCCGCGATCGCGCGTCCGAACGGCAGCAGCATCGAGGCGGCGGCCATGCTGCCGAGATTGAGAAAGGTACGGCGTTCCATGAGATCTCCTTCAATGACCTACTTCGGGCAGCGGTTCCGCAAACAGCTCGGCGCCGCTTCAGTATTTACATCGCTATTGTTTTTGGGTCTGCCTGACATGTCACATTCGGCAAACCTCTCAACCATAGCAGCAAGTGTGAATTTTGAATAGGCAATCTTTGTGCCACCTCAAGGTAATAAAGTCTGGGCATGCTAGGCACTATTCCTGCGATGAATATTCCATGCATATGCATATACATGCAGTGCTTGACGCGACGGTTGGCGTGTTCGATGATCGATGCCGCAACGGCGGCGCATCGCCAGCCGTTCAATCCATCAAGGAGACCTCGAACAATGAAACGACTGATCCTGGCCGCGCTGCTGGCAACCGGCGTCGCCGGCGCCGCGCACGCCGACGACGCCCTCAAATCCGCGATCGCGGGCGAACACCGCGCGGCCGCCAACACGGCGCGCGACACCTACCGCCATCCGTATGAAACCTTGACCTTCTTCGGCATCAAGCCGACCATGACGGTGATCGAACTGGCCCCCGGCGGGGCCTGGTACACCGAGATCCTGGCGCCCTACCTGCGCGACAAGGGCCACCTGTATGGCGCGGTCGGGTCGAGCGAAAGCCGCGGCGGCAAGGCCTTCCGCGACCGCCTGGCGGCCAACGCCGCCGTCTACGGCAAGGTCACGCCGGTGCTGTTCGAGCCGCCGGGCCGCATCGAGCTGGGCAAGCCAGGCAGCGCCGACATGGTGGTCACCTTCCGCAACATCCACAACTGGCTGGGCAGTGGCGACGACGCCGTGGTTGCCGTGTTCAAGGCGGCGCACACGGTGCTCAAGCCGAACGGCGTGCTGGGCGTGGTCGAACACCGCCTGCCGGCCAAGATGGAGCAGGACGCCAAGGCCTCGAATGGCTATATGCACGAGGCCTACGTGATCCGCCTGGCCGAGAAAGCCGGCTTCAAGCTGGCCGCCAAGTCGGAGGTGAACGCCAATCCGAAGGACACCGCCGATCATGAGAAAGGCGTGTGGTCGCTGCCGCCGGTGCTGACCAACAAGGACAAGGACCGCGAGAAGTACATGGCGATCGGCGAGAGCGATCGCATGACGCTCAAGTTCGTCAAGCAGTAAGCGTTCTGCGGGCGGACAGGCCGCGGCGTTCGCGCCCGGCCATCCGCCTGTTTCCTTTTATTGCGCCTGTGGTTATTCTTCCGGTTGATGCTCCCATTGTGCAACCGAAGGAAACCATGAAGACGCTACGATTCGCCCTCCTTGCGCTTGCCGTCTGCGGCGCCTCCCATGCCCGGGCCCAGGCCCAGGACACTGCGCCGCCGGAAGCGCCGGCCGTTCCCGCGCCAGCCACCGTTCCGACGCCCGCGGTGCCCGCCGCCGCCAAGACCACCACGCCCGCGCCGGCCCTGCCCGCGGTCGAGAATTCGGTCGTCAAGATCTTCGCCACCGTGCGCCGGCCCGACCCGTACAAGCCATGGACCAAGGCCTCGCCGGCGGCGATCACCGGCTCCGGCGTCATCATCGAGGGCAAGCGCATCCTGACCAACGCCCACGTGGTGGGCTACGCCAGCCAGGTCGAGGTGCAGGCCAGCCAGTCGGGCGACAAGATGGCGGCCAGGGTGATCGCGCTGGCGCGCGGACTCGACCTGGCCGTGCTCGAGATGGAAGACCCGTCGTTCTTCGACAAGCGCCCGCCGGTGCCACGCGCGGCCGTGCTGCCCGACGTGCGTCAGCAGGTGTTCGCGTATGGTTATCCGGTGGGAGGCAATTCGCTCTCGACCACCACCGGCATCGTTTCGCGCGTGGAGTTCGTCAACTACGGCGCCTTCAGCTCGGGCCTGCGGATCCAGATCGACGCCGCGATCAACCCCGGCAACAGTGGCGGCCCGGTGGTCGCGGGCGAGCGCATGATCGGCCTGGCCTTCGCCAACGTCACCAATGCCCAGAGCATCGGCTACGTGATCCCGAACGAGGAAATCGAGCTGTTCCTGCGCGACGTGGCCGACGGCCGCTACGATGGCAAGCCGCTGCTGCACGACAGCGTGCAGACGCTGGAAAGCCCGGCGCTGCGCCAATACCTGAAGCTGGACAAATCGGTCGAGGGCGCGGTGGTGCACCGCCCGTACCGGGTGGATGCTTCCTGGCCGCTCAAGGAGTGGGACGTGATCACCCATATCGGCGAGCACGCGGTCGACAATCAGGGCATGGTCAAGCTGGGCTCGAGCCTGCGGGTGCGCTTCCAGTACCGCATCCAGCAGGTGGCCAGGAACGGCAAGGTGCCCATGACGATCATCCGCGGCGGCAAGCAGATGAAGGTCGAGGTGCCGGCCACCGGGGCGCGCCCGCTCCTGATTCCCGACCTGGATGGCGGTTATCCGTCGTACTTCATCTATGGCCCGATCGTGTTCTCGCGCGCCACGACCGAATTCATCAGCTTCGTGGCCAGCAGCGCGCCGGGCATGAATGCGTATGCCTTCAATGCCAGCCCGCTGGTGACGCAGCGCGGCGATTCGCCGACGCCCGAGCGCGAGGAACTGGTGGTGATCAGCGCGCCGTTCTTCCCGCACAAGCTGGTGAGCGGCTACAGCAACCGGTTTGGATCGGTGATCGAGTCGGTCAACGGCCAGCGGGTGCGCAGTCTGAAGCACATGGTGGAACTGTTGCGCGACCTGAAGGACGAGCAGGTGGTGCTGCGCTTCGACCAGCGCTATGGCGAGACCATGATCCTGCCGCGCCAGGCGACGTTGGCGGCGACCGAGGAGATCCTGTCGGATAACGGGATTCGCACGCAGGGGTCGGAGGACATGATGAAGGTATGGCAGCGCAAATAGCGCCGCCTGAAAAAACCATCGGGTCAGGAAACACCGGGGGCCGGAAACACCGGGGTAAGGTCTGACATTTGCGGAAACACCGGGGTCAGGTCTGACATTTGGACACGGTCTCTACAACAGCCACTATTGATACGGAAACACCGGGGTCAGGTCTGACATTTGGACACGGCCTCTACAGGAAACACCGGGGTCAAAACACCAACACCGGGGTCAGGTCTGACATTTGGACACGGCCTCTACAAACACCGGGGTCAGGTCTGACATTTGGACACGGTCTCTACAACAGCCACTATTGATACCGTGCGGCAGCCTTTACGAACCTGATA
>Ga0265780_10001925_pt1 | contig 28767 bp, 27 predicted proteins | sample P1T30metagenome_FD_192432 | JGI IMG/M metagenome (GOLD analysis project Ga0265780, IMG submission 192432) | Plant litter microbial communities from East Loma Ridge, Irvine, California - P1 T30 | ecosystem: Environmental > Terrestrial > Plant litter > Unclassified | place: USA: California...
CTTCTGCCGGTTGAAGCAATGGCGGGGCCTGGCGACCCGGTACGACAAACTCGCGATCGTCTACCGCGCTGCCGTCGTCCTCAACGCCGTCATCGCCTGGACAAAACGATTAGGAGACACGCCCTAGTCCCCTCCGGGCCGGCCCGGCCCCACACCGCCGGCCCGGAGCGCGGGCACGCGTCCCCCACCGCACCCGCCCGCACCGCGGTCCCGCGACACCGGATCCCACACCGGACGCGGAACCCGACCGCACCGTCCCGTCCCCCCAGACCGGCGACGCTCGACCGGCCCCCCACGGCCGAGCGTCGCCACCCCGTCCCCCGGACGACCCGCACCACGCGCGTCCCCAGCCGACCCGCCCGTCCCGTCCCCGGACGACCGACCCCCGGAGCAGCACATGAGCCAGACCGCAGCGATCCCGCTGACCGGCACGCTCGACCGCCCGATCCTCCGGGGTCGAGCCGTCACCCGCTCCGAGATCGTCCTCGCCTGGTCGGTCGCCCTCGTCGCCGCCGTCCTGTTCGGCGCCGCCGCCCTCTTCCTCTCCTCCGGCGGCCGCTGGTTCGTCGTCGAGACCCCGTCGATGGGCGAGGCCGCACCGGTCGGCACCCTCGTGCTCGACCTGCCGGTGGACGCGTCCACGCTCCGTGTCGGCGACGTGGTCTCCTTCGAGACCCCGGCCAACCCCGGTGTCGTCTACACGCACCGCGTCGTCGCGGTCGACGCGGACGGCGGCCTCCACACCCGGGGCGACGTGAACGGCGCCACCGACCCGTGGACCGTGTCGCAGCAGGACCTCATCGGCGCCCCCGCACTGCTCGTCCCGCACATCGGATGGCTGTTCCGCGCCGCGCCGATCCTGCTCATCGGCACGCTGATCATCTGGACGCTCACGAGCGCCTTCACCGACCGGGTGACGCGCACCTGCCTCCGCATCGCCGGCGCCGCGCTGACCACCTCGTACGCGGCGTTCCTCCTCAAGCCGTTCGTCAACGTGACCACGATCACGAACACCTCGAGCCCGGACGGCGTCGAGGCGACGATCATCTCCTCCGGGATCTTCCCGGTCCGCGTCGACGCCGTCGGCGGGAACTCGGTCCACCTGGTGGACGGCGAGGTCGGCCGCGTCGTCATCCACGAGCTCAGCCGCAACGGCCACTACCAGCTCGTGTCGAACATCGACCTCGACCCGCTCGGATGGGTGGCGCTCATCGCCGTGTGCCTGCTCCCGCTCCTCGGGTGCCTGGCGGTCGGCCGTGTCGAGGAGGTGCGTCCCTCGTGAGCGTCGCCCGCCTCCGTGACGGCCGCGTCGTGGCCGCCGTCCTCGTCGTCGCCCTCGCCGTCGTCCTCCTGCTCAACCAGTTCGCGCCCACCCGATCCGCCTACGGCGCCCGGGTGACGAACGACACGAACACCGCGGCCACCGCGCCGTACTTCACCTGCACCGGTGCGGTCGGCGCGGACACCGCGAACGCGCTCTTCGCCTACCGCCTCACCGAGGCCACCGGCGCGAAGACCGCCGCCGACTGGTCCGGTCGCGGCGCCAACGGCACGTACCAGGGCACGATGACGGCGGCGACGCCGAGCCCGAACGCCTGCCCCCGGGACGGCGGCAGCGCGTACGTCCTGAACGGCTCGTCGAGCTTCGTCTCCACCCCGCGCTCCTACGCGAACCCGACGACCTTCAGCGAGGAGGTCTGGTTCCGCACCACGGTCGCGGGCGGCCTGCTCATCGGCTTCGGCAGCAACCCGGTGGCGTCCTCCGGGCAGCACGACCGGCAGACCTACCTGAACACCGCCGGTCAGGTCGTCTTCGGCACGTACAGCGCCACCACCCAGGTGGTCACCTCGCCGCAGGCGGTCAACGACGGGGCGTGGCACCACGTCGTCTCCACCATGTCGTCGGCGAACGGCATGCGCCTGTACCTCGACGGCAAGCTCGTCGCCTCGAACGCGGCGTACCGGAGCCCGGAGCCCTACACCGGCTACTTCCGCGTCGGGTACGACACGATCAGCGGGTGGCCGGGCGCCCCGGCCAACTACTGGTTCACCGGGTCGATGCGGTACGCGGCGGTGTACGGCACCGAACTCACCGCGGCGCAGGTCGCGGCCCACGCGGCAGCCGGCCGCTGACGGACGGGAGGCGCACCGCGCGCCCGCCACGCGCCTCCCGTCCGTCGCCCCCGACCGCGGTCAGGGAGCCGGCGGCATCGCCCGGACCAGCGATCCCGTACCGACCACCTCGACGTCGCCAACGGCGTGCGGGACGAGCACCGTGGCCCCCGCGTCGACGGACAGCGTCCCGTCCGCGGACACCAGGCGTACCGAGCCCTGCGTGACGACGAGGACGGCGTAGCCGGCCTCGAGCCGCACCGAGCCGTCGACGTGGACCCGCTCCGCCCGGAAGAACCGGTCCGCGGCCTCCGGGAACAGGTCCTGGCGGCCAGGCCCGGCCGGTCGGGGACCGCACGCGAGTGCCGCGACCTCGTCGGGTCCCCACGCGCGCCGGTCGAGAGCGGACATCGCGACGGCCGGCGCGAGACCGAGGGTCGCGTCGGCCGCCGAGAGGCCCGGGTAGCCGGCGTACTCGAGCAGGATCGAGAAGTCGGTCGGCTGCTGGAGCTCGACGAGCGTGACCCCGGGGCCGATCGCGTGCGGGACCCCCGCCGGGACGAGCAGCGTGCTCCCGACCGCGAGGGGGACCCGGTGCATCGCCGCGAGCATCGCCTCGGCGTCCTGCTCCTCGAGCCAGGCGGCTGCCTCGTCCTCAGTGACCGGGCGGCGGAAGCCGACCGCGGCGTACGCGTCGACGTCGGCGACGGCCACCACGATCCAGGCCTCGGTCTTGCCGCGCGGCGAGTGCAGGTGCGTCGAGGCGAAGTCGTCCGACGGGTGCAGGTGCACGAACAGCCGCTCGCCCGTGTCCAGGAGCTTGACCAGGAGCATCGGATCGGCGCCGTGGGAGCGGACGTGGGCGGCGCCGAGGAACTCCTCGGGAGCGGCGGCGATGGCGTCCCGGAGCGTCAGTCCGGGTTCGAGGACGGTCAGGCCGACCGTCGCCGAGCCGTGGATCGACGTGGTCGAGCCGACGAAGTCCTCCGGCGTGTACGGGTCGGACCCGTCCCAGTGCCGCCCGCGGAACGCCGCGATGCCCGCGCCGCCCCGGTACGGCCGGTCGGCGGGCTGGTTCGGCTCCAGCACGATCGGGGCCGAGGCCCAGCGCACCGCCGCTGCCCGGTCCGCCGCGGGTGCCGCGGTCACCGCTTCTCCGTGCTCAGGCATGGTGCACCACCGCGTAGAGCTCGACGCTCGGGATCGTCACCCAGGCCACGTCGCCGTCGACCCGCACGGGGAGCTCCTGCGGGGGCTGTCCCGGGCGGTGGAGCGTCGCCGTCGACGTCCCCGCGGCACCGGCGAGGCCGACCGCGAGGTCGGTGACCGGCGTGACGCGGTCCGCCTCCTCGGAGTAGTCGAAGTTGACGACGTGCACGGCACGCGATCCGTCCGCGAGGCGGTGGACGCTCGCCGCCATCCGGTCGGTGAACTCGCCGAACACGTCCCGCGGCGTGTGGTCGAGGACCGCGCCACCGGCGGCGACCACCGTGGTGCCGGCGTGCTCGAGCAGCGCGCCGCGTTCGGCGTCGGGGAGTTCGCTCCCGTAGTCGCCGACGACGACGACGGAGCCGCCCTGCCCGAGGTGCTCGACCAGTGCGCGGTGCTGCAGGAGGCTGATGTTCCACGCGTCCGGCACGATGACGGTGTCGTACGGCGCGAAGGTCGCGGCCGAGGTGTCGTCGGTGCGCAGTCCCTCGTCGGGGAGCACGAGGCAGTCGAACGTCCGACCGGACCGGCTGAGGAGCTCGATGGTTTCCCAGTAGGACTCGGGACGCGCGTCGGCCGCCTCGACCGGCTCGAACCACCGGCCGTCGTCGCTGAACATGTCCGAGTCCATCATCGCCCGCATCACGCTCGGCACGGAGTACACCACCGCGACCGAGTGGGCGGACCGGTTCGACGTCACCGGGTCGAGCGCCACGAGCGCCTGTCCGGTCTCGACCGCGAGGTCCTTCGGCACCCAGTACGAGTCCTTCACCTCGGTGCCGAGCCAGGAACCGTACGGGAGCGACATGTTCGCGCCCATCGCGTTCGCCTCGAGGATCGACAGCCGGAAGCGGTCGCGCGCGCGTCCCCGCTTGATGTCGGCGAGGAGCTCGGCGGTGACCCCGCCGTACGGGTTCTCGACGGCGACGAGCGGGCGGTCCCGGGCCATGCCGACGCCGTGGCGGAAGTACCAGGGCTGCTGGTACTTCGTCTCGCGCATCTCGGTGACCAGCAGGTCCACGTCGTCGACCATCGCCTCGTAGAACGGCGCCACGTCGTAGAAGTTCCCCGCGACCCGGACCTCCCTGCCCTGGGACGCCGCGTACTCCTTCACGTACGAGGCGACCTCGTGGAACGTCTCGGTGATCGCGATCTGCAGGAACCGGCAGTACTCGGCGTAGAGCGGGTAGGTCTGCGGCGCCGTGCCCGTCCGGTACCCCTGGTCGAGCAGCCAGCGACGGTAGTCGAAGGTGGCGAGGTCGACGTCGGCGAGCTCGGCCGGCGGGGTCGGGAGCGTCTGGAGGTACGCCCGGAACCCCTTCACGCAGTCCTTGCAGAAGCATCCGCCGTAGCGCAGCGCCAGGAGCGGCACGTCGGTCTCGTCGAGCTGCACCCCCGGTGCGCCGGCGTCGATCTGGATGCGGACGATGGCCTTGAGGTACTCGCGCCAGACCGGGTTGTTGCGGTCGGCCAGGTAGCACGACTGCCCCTTGCCGTCGACCTCCACCCAGTGCGCGTGCAGCGGGCGTCCCTCGAGGTCGCGGGAGACCACCTCCTCCCAGAGGTCCGTCACCTGCTCACCGTCGCTGTTCACCAGGCCGTCCGGGAAGTAGTGCCGGAAGGGCTTCCAGTCGGCGGGCCCGGTGTCGGTCGAGAACTCGCGCAGACCGACGGTGGTCCGTTCACCGGCGCCGCGCAGGTGGTTCTGCGCGAGCACCTCGCCGTCGACGACCTCGGCCGGGAACTCCCACGCCTGCGCCTCGAAGACGATCCCGAACAGGTCGATGCCGTGCTGCTTCGCGTAGGCGATGAACTCCGACTCGTTGACGTAGCCGTGCTGCCGGAAGCGCTGCGGGATCGTGCCGAACGCCTCGTCCTCGAGGTACGGCAGGCTGATGACACCACCGCCGAGGCCGGCCCAGACGAGCACGGTTCCGCCCATCTCGACGAAGTCGTCCGCCATCGTCAGCCGCCGAGGCGGCATGCTGGGGTGGAAGTTGTACTCGTTCGGGTACCACCCGTCGAAGTAGATGCCGCGTTCCATTGCTCACTCTTCCTCCCACTGCGTCGTGGGGACGTGCTGCGGGTTCCCCCGCTGATCAGCTCCCGGGAACGGGAGGGTCCGTGAACCGGGGCGCAGCGCTCCTCCGGATGGCCACCTCGACGGGGACCGTCTGCGAGGAGGCGCCGGCGCCCTCGGTGAGCACCATCCGTGCCGCCGAGCCGCCCATCGCGTACGCGGGCTGCGCGGCGACCGTGATGGGCGGGTCGACGAGACGCGCCCACGGCACGTCGTCGAACATCACCATCGACAGGTCGTCGGGGACGCGCAGTCCACGGTCGCGGATCGCGCCGAGTGCTGCTTCGCCCAGGATGTTGTTGGCGGCGAGGAGCGCGGTCGGCGGCACCGCCGAGTCGAGCAGCCGCATCGCGCTCGCGTAGGCGGTGTCTCGGGTGAAGCGCGTCCGGACGACGAGCTCCTCGTGCACCGGGATCTTCGCCTGCTGGTGCGCGAGGCGGTAGCCGGCCTCGCGCTCGCTGCCCGTCGTGAGCTCGGACGGACCGCCGAGGTAGCCGATGCGCTCGTGTCCGAGCGCGATGAGGTACTCCGTCAGCCGTCGCGCACCGCCGAGGTTGTCGACCACGATGGACGGGACGTCGACGTCGGAGAGGGACCGGTCCGCGAAGAGCACGTTGATCCCGATCCGGCGCGCGGTCTCCCAAGCGTCGAGGTTGCTGCCGGTGGGGAAGGCGATGATGCCGTCGACGCGCTGCTCGACGAGGAGGTCGATGTACTCGCGCTCCGTGGCCGGGTCCTCGCCGGACGCGCAGAGGATGACGTGCCGGCCGAGTTCCTTGGCGCTCGCGAGCACCCCCTGGGCGAACTCGCCGTAGAAGTTGTTGGAGATGTCCGTGACGATGAGCCCGAGGTTGTCGGTGGCCTGTCGCTTGAGGCCGCGTGCGAGCGCACTCGGGCGGTAGTGCAGGCTGGCCGCGGCGGCCTCGACCTTGGCGCGGGTGGCCGCCGACACGGAACCGCCGTTCGAGAACACGCGTGACACGGTGCCCATGCCGACGCCGGCCGCTTCCGCGACCTGCCGCATCGTCGTGTTCGGCTGCTTGCGCCGCGGTGTCGTGTCCGTCATGGGTTCCTCCTCACGGTCTCCGGGCGGAGGCCACCCGTCGAGGATGGCGGACCTTCCGCGTCCATGGTGTGCTTCCGTCCCCGTGAGCGCCGACTGCTGGCGTCCCGGTCCCGCAATTGGGAACGGTTCCACTTTGAGGACGATAGATTGTGACCGCCGCGACTGTCAACCGCGCCTCCAAACCCGGTAGAACGGGGCGTCTGCGGGGTGAGGAGTTGACAAACCCCGCTTCCGGTGCGCAGAGTTGGAACCGTTACCAAATCTCGATGGACGAGAACGCGATGGCGGCGACGGCGCGGCCAGGAGGGTTGTCACGATGACGACGATCGGAACGACCATGCAGGCGAGCGTCCTGCACGGCGTCGGGGACGTCCGGCTCGAGGAGGTCGCACTGCCGACGGTCGACCGCGACCAGGTGCTCGTCCGGGTCGAGGCCGTGGGGGTGTGCGGCTCCGACGTCCACTACTTCCACGAGGGCCGGATCGGCTCATTCGTCGTGGAACGCCCGCTCGTCCTCGGGCACGAGTCGGCCGGCACCATCGTCGCCGTCGGCGCCGACGTGGACGACGACCGGGTCGGCCAGCGGGTGTCCATCGAACCGCAGCGGGCCTGCCGACACTGCGACCAGTGCAAGCACGGCCGGTACAACCTCTGCACCGAGATGGAGTTCTACGCGACTCCTCCGATCGACGGCGCGTTCGCCGAGTACGCCGCCATCCAGGCCGATTACGCCCACCCGATCCCGGACTCGATGTCGATCGAGGCCGCCGCGCTGTGCGAGCCGCTGAGCGTCGGCGTGTGGGCGAACCAGAAGGCGGGGACCGCACCGGGCGGATCGGTCCTCATCGCCGGTGCCGGTCCGATCGGGATCGTCGCCACGCAGGTCGCCCGGGCCTTCGGCGCCACCCGCGTCGTCGTGAGCGACCCGGTCGCCGAGCGCCGCGAGGTCGCCCTCCGCTTCGGCGCGACCGAGGTGGTCGACCCGATGGCGACCGACATCGCCGAGGCCGGGTACGAGGTCGACGCGTTCATCGACGCATCGGGCGCCGAACCGGCGATCCGCGCCGGGATCCACGCCGTCGCGCCGGCCGGCACCGTCGTCCTCGTCGGCATGGGCGCCGACGACGTCCGCCTGCCCGTCTCCCGCATCCAGAACCGGGAACTGCACGTCACCGGCGTGTTCCGGTACGCGAACACCTGGCCCGTCGCGATCCGGCTGATCGAGTCCGGACTCGTCGACGTCGACGCCCTCGTCACCGGGCGCTTCGGCCTCGACCAGGTGCCGGACGCCCTCGCCGCGGCCACACGCCCCGAGACGCTCAAGGCGGTCGTGGTCCCCACGAGCGGCACCCCATGACCACCGGGCGCCGCGCGGCCTGATCCGGCGCGGCGTCCGGCCCGACGCTCGGCGCAACGGCCGAGCCCCACCCGCACCACACCCGAGACCCAGAAGGAAGCACCGATGAAGATCCCCGCACCGTCGCGGCAGATCCCCCGAGGTCGAGCGATGCGCCGTACGGCCGCCGCGGTCCTCGCCGCCGCCGTCACCGTCGTCCTCGCAGCGTGCAGCGCCGGTGGCGCCGCCTCGAACAGCGGTGGCATCTCCGCCTGGTCGACGACCGCGGACAAGCCGAACATCCAGCCGTCCATCGCCGACTGGAACGAGCAGCACCCCGACCAGAAGATCACCGACAACTACTTCGGCACGAACGACTTCAAGGACAAGATCCGGACGGCGGTGAACTCCCCCCAGGCGCCGACCCTCGTCTACAACTGGGGCGGCGGCACCCTGAAGTCCTACGTGGAGGCGGGTCTGGTCAAGGACCTCAGCTCCGACCTGGCCGACGAGCAGGACTTCACCGACAAGATCGTCCCGTCGATCGCCGACACCGGGAAGGTCGACGGCAAGACGTACGCGATCCCGGCGTCGTCGACGGCACCGGTCGTCCTCTACATGAACAAGGACGTGCTCGCGGAGGCCGGCATCGACGAGGCCCCCGCGACGTGGGACGAGCTCCTCGCCGACGTGAAGAAGCTGAAGAAGGCGGGACAGGCGCCCATCTCCCTCGGCGGGCAGAGCAAGTGGCCGTACCTCATGTGGATCGAGTACCTCGTCGACCGGATCGGCGGCCCGCAGCCGTTCCAGGACATCCTCGACGAGAAGCCCGGCGCCTGGTCCGACCCCGCGGTCATCAAGGCGACCACGATGATCCAGCAGCTCATCGAGGCCGGCGGGTTCGCCGACGGCTACGCCTCGGTCTCGGCGGACACGAACGCCGACCTCGCGCTCATGGTCACCGGCCGCGCCGGGTTCCTCCTGCAGGGCACCTGGGCCTACTCCGGCATCGCCGACATCGACCCGGACTTCGTGGACGACGGCAAGCTCGAGATCGCTCCGTTCCCCGCCGTCGAGGGCGGCAAGGGCGACCCGCAGTCCATCGCGGGCAACCCGTCCGTGTACTGGTCGATCTCGTCGAAGGCGTCCGACGAGCAGGCGAAGGCCGCGCTCGACTACGTCACGACGAACGTCTGGGACGACTCGTACGTCGACACCATGATCGACCAGGGCCAGATCCCGCCCGTGCAGGGCGTCGCGCCCAAGCTGAAGGGCGACTTCGCGAAGCAGGTGGAGCAGATGATCAGCGACGCACCCTCGTTCCAGCAGTCGTGGGACCTCGCACTGAGCCCCGCAGCGTCGACCGAGTTCTGGACGCAGCTGGACCTGCTGTTCAACGGCTCGTCCACGCCGAAGCAGTTCTCGGACGCCATGAACAAGACCATCGGCAAGTAACGCCATGCAGACTCGGAACGGTGGGGTCGTCGACGCGTCGGCCCCCAGCAGCTGGTTCGTCGTCCCCGCACTCGTGATGTTCCTCGGGTTCGCGATCATCCCCCTGGTGATCGCGCTCGGGCTGAGCTTCACGAGCTGGGACGGCCTCACCGCTCCCGTCTTCGACGGGATCGGCAACTGGGTCCGCAAACTCGGCGATCCCCTCACCTACCACGCCCTCTGGCTCACCCTGCAGGTCATCGTCCTGTCCTGGGTGATCCAGACGCCGATGAGCATCCTCGTCGGGGTGTTCGTCTCGGGCAAGCAGCGGTACCGGGCGGTCCTCGCCGCGCTGTACTTCCTGCCGCTCATCCTCTCGTCGGCGGCGATCGCCATCGCGTTCAAGGCCCTGCTGGACCCGAACTACGGCGTGGGGCACGCCTTCAACGTCGCCGCGCTCGCGCGGGACTGGCTCGGCAACCCGGCGACGGCGCTCTACGTGGTGATCTTCGTGATCGCCTGGCAGTTCATCCCGTTCCACTCGCTGCTGTACCAGGCCGGCGCGCGGCAGATCCCGGGCTCGCTCTACGAGGCGTCGGAGATCGACGGAGCGGGCCGTGTCCGGCAGTTCTTCAGCATCACGCTGCCGCAGCTCCGGAACACGATCATCACGTCCTCGACGCTCATGATCGTCGGCTCCCTGACGTACTTCGACATCGTCTACGTCCTCACCCAGGGCGGGCCCGGGTACGCGACCCGCATCCTGCCCCTCGACATGTACCTGACCGGGTTCTCCGCGAGCGACCTCGGAGGCGCGAGCGTGCTCGCCGTGCTCCTCGTCGTCATCGGCCTGGTCATCGCACTCGCACTCACGCGCTTCAGCGGCTTCAACCGCATGACGAGCGAGTCGGAAGGAGCCTGATGTCCACCGCGACCCTCGACGAGCGGACGACCGACCCGGACGCGGAACGCACCGGCACGCAGCGACCGGGGAAGCCCCGGCGACCGAGCGGCACGAGCCGCAACGTCGTCGGTGCCGTCGCCGCCTGGATCTGGCTCGCCGTCATCCTGCTGCCGATCTACTACGTCGTGATCACCAGCATCACCGCGCAGGGGTCGTACTACACGCGGAACCCGCTCGCGCCGCCGAGCGAGCCGACGTTCGCCAGCTACCTGCTGGTCCTGCAGAGCGGCTTCGGGACGTACTTCCTCAACAGCGTGATCGTGACGGCGTCGACCGTCGTCGTGACGACCATGGTGTGCCTCCTGGCCGCGTACGCGATCGTCCGGTCACGCCGGTGGGTCGTCCGGAGCACCTACTCGCTGTTCCTCCTCGGGCTGGCGATCCCGCTCCAGGCGACGATCATCCCCCTGTTCTTCGTCCTCGGACGGGTCGGCCTGTACGACACGCTCGCCGCCGTGGTCCTGCCCTCGATCGCGTTCGCCATCCCGATCACGGTGCTCATCCTCGTCAACTTCATCCGCGACATCCCGGGGGAGCTGTTCGAGGCCATGCGCGTGGACGGGGCGGGACAGTGGCAGATCTTCTGGCGGCTCGTCCTCCCGCTGTCACGGTCGTCCATCGCCACCGTGGCGATCTACGACGCGCTGCAGGTCTGGAACGGGTTCCTGCTGCCCCTCGTGCTGACCCAGAGCGACAACCGGCGGGTGCTGCCCCTCGCGCTCTGGAACTTCCAGGGCCAGTTCAGCATCAACGTGCCGGCGACCCTCGCCGCGGTCGTCCTGTCCGCCATCCCGATCCTGGTCCTCTACCTGCTCGCCCGCCGGCAGCTCGTGGCGGGCCTGACCGCCGGCGCCGGCAAGTGAGCGTCAGCGCCCGGGCAGCGTCCGCAGTGCCTGCGAGCGCTGCGCGAGCAGCTCGGCGTAGGTCCCGTCGCGCTCGGCCCAGCGCAGTCGTTCGGCAGCGGTGACGACGACCTCGTCCGGGGTGGGGTCGACGGCGATGCGTGCCAGCACCTCGTCGAGGTAGTCGTCCAGCGGCAGCGCCGCCGGGTTGAGCCGCTCCTGGCCCGCGGTCGCGACCGCGGGCGGCACCAGCTCGGTGACGTCGACCCCGGTTCCGGCGAGCTGCGCGCGGAGCGCCTCGGTGTAGGCGTGGACCCCCGCCTTGGACGCCCCGTACGTCGGCATGAGCGGGAACGGCAGGAACGCGATGCCGGAACCCACGGTGACGAGGTCACCCCCGCCGCGGGCGAGGAGGTGCGGTGTGAAGGCGTCGAGCACGCGGATCGTCCCGAGCAGGTTGACGGCGATCGTCTGCTCGGCCTGATCGCCGTGCGCGGGGTCGCGGAGGTCCTCGAGGAGCATGACGCCCGACATCGTCACCACCAGGTCGAGGTCCGGGTGCGCGGCGAGCACCTCGTCTCGGGCGGCGAGCACGGACGCGGGGTCGGTCACGTCGACGCGGACGGTCGGCAGGTCGTCGACGCGGGTCGTGTCGCGTCCGCCGACCACGACCGTGCTGCCCGCCGCGACGAGTCGTCGGGCCAGGCCGAGGCCGATGCCGGAGGTGCCCCCGGCGATGAACGCTGTGCGGTTCGTGATGTCCATGTCTGTCAGCCTCGCGCCGGCGGCACGGGCCGGGCAGGTCCCCGGCGATCCGGGGACCACCGGGACCACGCTCGCGGTCCGGGCGCCGCTGGGGGGAGGGGGAGAGCGCACCAGGAAGCGCAACGCACCGGTTGCGTCAGCGGCCTCGACGAACCCGGTAGCGGTGTGCCGAGCGGGTCAAGAGGGCAGGTCCGGTGCCGGGTAGGCGTCCCAGCCTCCGTTGCCGCTGCCGTTGCGCGCCTCGGCCGCCACTTGACGGCGGATGTACGCGCCCAGGTAGGGCAGGGAGAACTGGACGTAGCCGCGTCCGGCGGCGTGGACGTAGCCGCTGTCGATGAGACGCTTCTTGTACACCTGGACGTACGCGTCGGAGACGCCCATCCGCTTCACGATGTCGGCGACCTTCGTGCGGTCGTCGTCCTCGGCCATCGCGTTGAGGAACTTCTGGTCGACGTCGGAAAGGTCGCCGTAGACCCGGCTGATGACCCGACTCTCGACGGCTTTGATCGCCTTGTCGTGCGCCACGGTCGCGTCGGCGAGGGTGATGGCCGGTGCGGTGGGGTTGTTCCGCCAGGCGTAGTCGCCGGCCAGCTGCACCAGGTACGGGTAGCCCTGGGAGAGGGAGACGAGCTTGGCGAGCGCCTCCTCTCCGATCTCGCGGCCGCCCAGCGCGACGGTCTCCGAGATCACACGGCGCGTCTCCGGCGCGGAGAGCCGTTCGAACTCGACCTCACGAGAGCGCCGGAGGAAGGTCGTGTGCTCTTCTGCGAGGAGGGCGTCGAGACTGACCTTGACCCCTGCGAAGACGACCATGATCTGAGCGCCGTCCTCGAGCGCGTGCGATATCTGCAGGGCGAACCGGCTCAGCTCGCGCAGGCGGACCTTGCCGGAGGAGACCTCGTCGATGGTGATGAGGATGCCGCCGCTCGCCCCGAGCACGGAGGACAGCGCGACGAGGTCGGAACGCAGCTGCGGCTTGACGCTGCGATGCCGGTCGACGTACTCGACGCCTGCGCTGAACTGCCAGATCCCGAGCGAGCTCAGGCGTGCGCGGCTGCCGGGGGTCATCGCGTTGATGAGGGAAGGGATGGTCGAATCCATGACGCGTCCCATGAGACCGGCGCTGGCGTCGTCGCTGATGACCAGCCACCCTGCGTCACGGGCATCGTCCTGAAGGGTCGTCAGGAACGAGGTCTTGCCGGCGCCGCGCAGTCCGGAGACGAGGACGGAATGGTTCTCACCGAAGTCCAGGGTGTCGAACACCGCTCGGAGCTCGGTGAGCTCTTCCCCATGTCCACCGAAGATGGCAGGCTTCTTTCCGTAGCCAGGGGTGAACGGGCTTGGTGCCGTCTCCGCCATAGCGACCTCCGAATCGTATTCATTTTATTCTAATCGACGGGAGGCGCGGCGGGATCCGGCGTCGCGCCTCCCGTCCCAGCACTGCCGGACCCGGTCAGCCGCGCCCCGGTAGCCTGAGCGCGTGGTCGAACCCGGGGGTCCGCGCGCGCAGCTCGCAGCGCTCCTCGACGGCGACCGCCCGCTCGTGACCGGGATGCCCGCGGCGCCGTCGCCCCGGTCCGCCGCCGTCCTCATGCTCTTCGGCGCCCTCGACCGTCAGCCGAGCACCCGACCCGACGGCGACGCCCTCGTCCCGCGCGACCTCGACGTCCTCCTGCTCGCCCGTGCGGCCACCCTGCGCGCCCACCCCGGCGAGGTCGCGTTCCCGGGTGGACGCGTCGACCCGGACGACGACGGCCCGGTCGCGGCGGCGCTCCGCGAGGCCCGCGAGGAGACCGGTCTCGACCCCGACGGCGTGGAGGTCCTCGGCACCCTGCCGCCGGTCCCGCTCGCGTTCTCGCGGCACCTCGTCACCCCGGTGCTCGGCTGGTGGCGGACACCCTCGCCGGTCCAGGTCGTCGACCTCGGCGAGTCGGCCGCGGTGTTCCGGGTCCCGGTCGCGGACCTCGTCGACCCGCGGAACCGGGGCGTCACCGTGCTCCACCGGGCGGACCGCGAGTGGCGCGGACCGGCGTTCGAGGTCGCCGACGCGAGCGGCGGGCACGTCGTCTGGGGGTTCACCGCGGCGCTGCTCGACGCCCTGTTCGACCGGGTCGGGTGGGCGGAGCCGTGGGACCACGACCGCGTCGTGCCCCTGCCGGTCCGCGGCTGACCGACCGGCAGGCTGAGCCGGCCGACGCGACCGTACCGACCCGCCCCGCGGGCCGTCCGTTCCGAACGACCCGAGACGACCCACCACGAACCACGACGATCAGCCACGATCGACGACCCCCACCGAGAGGCCTCCCCGTGCGCATCCGCTCCCTGCTCGCCGCAGCCGTCCCCGTCGCGCTCGCCGCGGTCCTCGTCGGCGCCGGTCCCGCCGCCGCGCACGACACGCTGGTGGGTGCGGCCCCGGCGGCCGACAGCACCGTGGCGGGCGACGTCGACGAGGTCGTGCTGACCCTGTCGGAGCCGCCGCTGTCCGGCCTCGAGACCGGCATCGTGATCAGCGTCACCGGTCCGGACGGCGCGGAGCGGACGAGCGGCGACGTGCGCACCGAGGGCGACAGGATCGCGAAGGACGTCGACCTCGCCGCCGCCGGCCCGTACGCCGTGACGTGGCGGAGCGTGTCGGTCGACGGACACCCCATCTCCGGCTCGTACCGGTTCACCTCGAGCGGTGCGCCGGAGCCCGCCCCGGCGTCGGCGACGACGCCGGCCACCGCGGGAACAGCGACGCCGACACCGACGGCGACCACGGCGACCCTGGCGGCCGCCCTGCCCTCGGGTGCGGCGAGCCCGGCGGCCGCCGGCCACCAGCACGGCACGATGGTGACGCTCTGGTTCCTCGTCGGACTGGTCGTCCTCGTCGTCGTCGCCGTCCTGGTCACCCGGGTCGTGTCGCGCCGCCGGCCCACGAGCACCGACACCGGCACCGACTGACACCCACGGGCTACCGGACGGCCTACGACTTCCGTCGCAACCCCGCCAGGTGCGTCCCTCCGCGGGTCGTCCGCGCGCCCGCCGGTTCGTAGCGTCGATGGCATGACGAACACCACCGACACCAGGCACCACGCCCCCGGTCCGGTACGGGCCCTCGTCGCCCGGTACCCCTTGCGGACCTTCTTCACCCTCGCCCTCGGCCTCAGCTGGCTCGCCTGGGTGCCGTACATCCTGTCCCCGCACGGCCTCGGCGTCTGGGACCTGCACTTCCCGGAGTTCCTCGGCAGCGCGCAGTTCACCGGCGTGCTGCCCGGGGCGCTGCTCGGTCCGCTCGGCGGCGCCTTCCTGGTGACGGCGCTCGCCGACGGTCGCGCCGGGCTCCGACGCTGGGTCGGTCGGCTCTGGCGCTGGCGGGTGTCCTGGTACTGGTACGCGCTGGCCCTCGTCGGCGTCCCCGCGCTCATCGTCGTCTCCGGTCTGCCGTTCGCCGGCGGGCAGGTGCAGGCGCCGTCGCTCGTGGTCCTCGTCGCGCTCGTCCCCGGCTTGGTCGTGCAGCTGTTCACCACGGGCCTGTCCGAGGAGCCCGGCTGGCGCGACTTCGCCCTCCCCCGGCTCCAGGCCCGGTTCGGTCCGCTCGGGTCCGCGGCGGTCCTCGGTCCGGTGTGGGCGCTCTGGCACATGCCGCTCTACCTCAGCGACTGGGGCGGCTGGCCGGACGCGCACTGGACGGAACCGCTCGTGTTCGCGGCCTTCACCGTCACGTTCAACGTCGTGATGACCTGGGTGTTCAACCGCACCGGGGAGAGCCTGCCGCTCGCGCTGCTGCTGCACGTCGGCGTGAACAACACCATCTCGACGCTCTGGGCCGACATGTACCCGGGCATGGGCGCCGGCACGATGATGCACGGCCTGACGATCGTGTCCACCGTCGCCGCCGTCGTGCTGCTCGTCGTCACGCGCGGTCGGCTCGGGTACCCGGGGGCCGCCGCCGCGGAGGCCGCCGTGGCGACCGCGACGACCGAGGACCCCCGTCCGCTCGTAGGATCGAACGATGGCACCCGCTGAGGCCCGCGAGCGACGCTCCGACGTCCTCGTCGCCGTCGGCACCGCCGTCGTCGCGATCGGGCTCCTGCTCGGGGTGCCGCCGCTCGACGCCGCGGACCCGGAGAGCACCCGCACGACGTGGCCGGCGGTGGGCGGACTGCCCTGGTCGCTGACCGCGGTCGCGCTCCTCGTGCAGTCGGCCGTGCTGCTCCTCGCCCGTCGTGCGCCCCGGTCGGTGCTCGTCGCCACCTCGGCCCTGACCGTCCTCGTCGCCACGTCGGCGAGCAGCGAGTTCTTCGGCCTGACGATGCTCCCCGTGGTGGTCGCGGTCGTCCTCGCCGGTCTCCGGGTGCCGATCGCCCGGCTCTGGCCGGCGCTCGTCGGGTCGGCCGCCCTGGTCGTCGCCGCGCAGGCGATCGCCTCGGCGACGACCTCCGGGGCGTTCCGCGCCGGTGCCGCGGCGGGCGTGACGGCGTCCATCGGTCAGGGCGTGCTCCAGGCCGTCGGCGTGGTCGGGCTGCCGCTCCTCGTGGTGCTCGTGGTGCGGTCCCGCCGCGAGGTCCGGGCGGCCCGCACCGCCGAGGCGTCCGCCCGCACCGCCGAGGCCTCCGCCGTCGACCGGGAGCAGGACGCCCGGCTCGAGGCCGCCGTCGCCCGGGAACGCGCGGCGATGGCCCGGGAACTGCACGACATCGCGGCGCACCACCTCTCCGGCATCGCCCTGATGTCGGCCGTGATCGACCGCCAGATCGACTCCGACCCGGAGCGTGCGCACGAGGGCGCACGGCAGGTGCGGGAGCAGAGCACCGCGGTGCTCGAGGACCTCCGCCGGCTGGTCGGCCTGCTCCGCGAGGACGCGCCCGCCGAGCGCGCCGTCGAGACGGTCTCGGGCATCGTCGACCTGGTCGAGCGGGCCCGGTACCGGACCCCCGTCGACCTCGACGTCCGGCCCGGCGGCCGTCCGCTCGGTGACGGCGTCGGTCCGCTCGCGCAGCTCGCCGCCTACCGGACGGTCCAGGAGGCCCTCGCGAACGTGGCGCTGCACGCGCCGGGGGCGACGTGCAGCGTCGTCGTCGACGACACCTCCGACGACCACCTCACGGTGCGGGTCGACAACGGTCCGGCGACGGTCCCCGCCACCGGCGGGACCCCCGCCGGTGGCAACGGACTGCGCGGCATGCGCGAGCGGGCGGAACTGGTCGGGGCGCGCCTCCAGGCCGGTGCGACGGACGGCGGCGGCTGGTCGGTGGTGCTGACCGTCGGACGGGAGGCCCGCCCCGCGTCGGACGCGGCCGGTCGCGACCCGGAGGCGGCGCCGTGATCCGCGTCCTCGTCGCCGACGACCAGCCGCTGGTCCGCGCCGGCGTGTCCGCGCTCCTCGACGCGGAGCCGGACATCGAGGTCGTCGCGGTGGCCGCCGACGGCGGCGAGGCGCTCGCCCTCGCGCGCTCGACCCGTCCGGACGTCGCCTGCCTGGACATCCGGATGCCGGTGCGGAACGGCATCGAGGTGGCACGGGAGCTCTGCGCGCCGGGGGCGGACCCGGCGGTGCCGGTGCTCATGCTCACGACGTTCGACATGGACGACCTGGTCTTCGGCGCGCTCGAGGCCGGCGCGTCCGGCTTCCTGCTCAAGGACGCCGAACCGGACGTCATCGTCGGGGCGGTCCGGCAGGTCGCGGCGGGGAACGGCACCATCGACCAGGCGCTGACCCGGCGGGTGCTGCGCGAGTTCGTGTCCCGGCGCAGTCTCCAGCCGGTGACCGGCGACCGTGCCGACGACGTCCTGACCGCACGGGAGCGGGACGTGCTCATGCTGCTCGCGCAGGGCATGTCGAACGAGGAGATCGCGGCGGCGCTCGTCGTCGAGGTCTCCACCGTGAAGTCGCACCTGACGCGGATGCTGCCGAAGCTCGGGGTCCGGTCGCGCCTGCAGGCGGTGGTCTGGGCGTACCAGAACCGGATCGTGACGGTCGCCGAACCGGAGTGACCCGGACTCGTTCCGGGCGGCCCGACGGTCAGGCGGCCGCGGGCTCGCGGAGCGCGGGGCAGTGCTCGGCGGTCGGGTGCTCGGAGATCGCGATGACCTCGTCGAGCCGGTCGCGGGCCGCCGCGAGCTCCGCGAGCTGCGCCGTGATCCGGTCCCGCTCGGACACCAGCAGGGCCATGGACTCCACGGTCGCCGTGCCGGAGTCGACGCACGGGAGCAGCCGGACGATGGTCCGGCTCGGCAGGCCGGCGGCGAAGAGCTGCTGGATGAGCTGCACCCGCTCGACCGCCGGGACGCCGTAGGTCCGCTGCCCGCCCGAGGTGCGGGTGGCTACGAGCAGCCCCTGTTCCTCGTAGTACCGGAGCGATCGCACGCTCACCCCGGTGGCCGCCGAGAGGTCTCCGATGCGCACGCTTCCTCCACTTGCACCTGACACGGATGTGAGGTCGTAGCGTACCCGAGCCACCCCGGGAGACACCCGCGGGGCAGGAGGAACACCATGGACATCACTGGATCCGTCGCGCTCGTCACCGGCTCCAACCGCGGCATCGGCCGGCACTTCGTCACGCAGCTCCTGGAGCGCGGCGCCGCGAAGGTGTACGCGACCGCACGCCGCCCCGAGCTCGTGGACGTCGACGGCGTCGAGGTGCTGCCGCTCGACATCACCGACCAGGCCTCGGTCACCGCCGCTGCCGCTGCCGCCGGCGACGTCACGCTCCTGGTGAACAACGCCGGCATCGCGGCGCAGAGCTCGCTGCTCACCGACGACCTCGACAGCGTGCACCGCCTGATGGACACGCACTTCTGGGGCACTCTCGCGATGGTCCGGGCATTCGCTCCGGTCGTCGAGCGGAACGGCGGCGGCGCGGTCGTCAACGTGCTGTCGGCGCTGTCCTGGTTCGCCGCGCCGGGCGCCGGCGGCTACGCGGCGGCGAAGGCGGCCGAGTGGAACATGACGAACGCCGTCCGGCTCGAACTCGCGCCGAAGGGGATCGCGGTGCAGGGGCTCCACCTCGGCGCGGCCGACACCGACATCATGGCCGGGTACGACGGGCCGATGGTGGACCCCGCCGACGTCGCCCGGGCGTCGCTCGACGGGGTGGAGCAGGGCGTGGCCGAGGTCCTGGTCGACGACTGGAGCCGGCTGGTGAAGGGTTCCCTCGCGGACGAGCCCGAGCGGTTCTACTCCCAGCACGCCTGAGCCGCTCGCGGCGCGGTCGCGGCGGCCGTGCGCCGCTGCTGGACGGGAGGCGCCCCACCCGGAGGCGGATCGCCGCGGTGGCGGACCCGCGCCGCGCCTCCCGTCCGTCGGCGGACCGTCAGCGACCGTCGTCCGCCTGGTGGTCCGCCCGGGGCGTCGCCGGGGCCTCGTCGGCCGGTGCCGCGTCCAGCGTCGCGTCGACGCCGGGGTCGGGGGAGACCGTCCCGGTCTGCACCGGGAACGCGTCGGGCGCGGTCGACACCGGCGCGACGTGCCGGGTCGGGCGGCCGCGGAGACGGCTCCGCACCCGCTCCCACGTGCTGCCGCCGGTGCGCTCCGACGGGGCGTCGACCTCGAGTCCGTAGTACGCGCCGACGTGCTCGAGCAGGACCTCGCGTTCCGCCTTGTCGTAGGCGCGGCGCTCGCGGGTGAAGGCGATCACGGTGGACCAGCAGGTCATGAGCAGCACGATGCTGAACGGCAGCGCCGTCGTGATCGCCGCGGTCTTCAACGCGTTCAGGCCGCCGGTGAGGAGCAGCGCGACGGCGAGCAGCGCCGCGACCACCGCGAAGAACACACGCAGCCAGTTCTTCGGCTCGATGTCGCCGCCGGAGGCGATCATCGCCATCACGAGGGACCCGGAGTCCGACGACGTGACGAAGAAGACGCCGATGAGCAGGATCGCGCCGAAGGTCAGGACGATGCCGGCCGGCAGGTCCTGCAACAGCGTGAACAGCGCGCCCTCGACGTCGACCGAGCCGTCCGAGCCGACCAGTCCGCCCGAGCCGTCGATCTGCCGGTGAATCGCCGCGCCGCCGAGGACCGCGAACCAGAGGAAGGTGAGCGCGGTCGGGACGAGGAGGACGCCGAAGACGAACTCGCGGACCGTCCGGCCACGCGAGATGCGCGCGATGAAGATGCCGACGAACGGCGCCCAGGACATCCACCATCCCCAGTAGAACGTCGTCCACGCGCCCTGCCACTCCTCGCCGGCGGCGCCCTGCTGCGCGCTGACGTTGAACGAGAGGCCCACGATGTTCTGCAGGTACGCGCCGATGGACTGCACGAAGTCGCGCAGGAGGTACTGGGTCGGTCCGACGACCAGGACGAACAGCAGCAGCGCGGCCGCGAGCACGAGGTTGAAGTTCGACAGGATCTTCATGCCCTTGGTGACACCGGTGACGAGCGACACGATCGTCACCGCGGTGATCACCGCGATGATCGCGATCTGGCTGACCGTGCTGCTCTCCATGATGCCGGCGCTCTCCAGGCCGGCCCCGATCTGGATCACCCCGAGGCCGAGCGAGGTGGCGACGCCGAACAGCGTGCCGACGAGCGCGATCACGTCGATGAGGTTGCCCCAGCCGCCGCGGACACGACGACCGAGCAGCGGTTCCAGTGCCCACCGGATCGAGACGGGCCGACCACGGCGATGGATCGCGTACGCGAGTGCCAGGCCGAGCACGACGTAGATCGCCCACGCGTGCAGGCCCCAGTGCAGGAACGTCTGCGTCATCGCCTGCTGGGCGAGCTGGTTCTCGCTCCCGGTCACCCCGGGTCGCGGCGACGCGAAGTGGCTGAGGGGCTCGGAGACGCCGTAGAAGACGAGTCCGATGCCCATGCCCGCCGCGAACAGCAGGGAGAACCACGAGCCGGTGGAGAACTCCGGCTCGTCCTGGTCCTTGCCGAGCTTGATGTCGCCGAAACGGCTGAAGCCGACGAAGAGCGAGAAGCCGACGAAGAACGCGGCGATGAGCACGTAGTACCAGCTGAAGTTGCGGACGATCGCGCCCTGGAGAGCGTCGAACACGGCCTCGGCGGAGGACGGTGCGACGAGCGTCCAGGCGACGAAGCCGAGGACGACCACCGCCGCGGGCCAGAAGACCCAGCGGCGGAGTCCCGGGCTGGTCGTGACGGGCGATGGGACGGGAGGTCTCGTCGTTGCCATGCGATCCATGGTGCACGTTCCGCCTGGCCGGAGTTGACTCGACCGAGTGTCCGACGCCCCGGGAGGAGACCATGCACGCCGCTGACATCGCCGCGCCGCTCGTCGTCGTGGACCGGTCGACACCGGCCCTCGACGCGATCCGACTGATCGCCGAACAGGACCTGCCCGGGCTCGTCGTGAGCGAACACGACGGGCACCCCTCCGTGGTCGTGTCCGGCATCGACGTCGTCCGGTACATGCTGCCCGACTACCTCCGCGGCGATCTCGCCCTCACGAACACCGTGGGCGACGCCGGGGTCGACGACCTCCGGCAGGAGCTGCAGGGGCGGTCGTTCGGCGACCTCGTCGACTCCGACCAGGTGCCCGTCCGCGACGTGCTCGTGGTCCCGCCGGACGCCGGCCTGGTCGAGCTCGCCGCGCGGATGGTCGACGGGCGCACCCAGATCGCCCTCGTCGACGACCCGTCGCGCAGCGAGCCGGGCTTCATCACCCTGCCGGCACTGCTGGACGCCGTCGTCGCGCGGTGGGACCGGGCGGACGACGAGCGCGGAGCCGCCCGGTGACGGTCCAGATCGTCCTCGCGATCGCGGTGTTCGTCGCCGCCTACGTGTTCATCGCGACGGAGAAGCTCCCGCGTGTCCTGGTGGCCCTCGGCGGAGCCGCCCTGATGGTGGTGATCGGGGCCACCGACGACACCGCCGCGTTCTTCTCCGAGGAGACCGGGATCGACTGGAACGTCGTCTTCCTGCTCCTCGGGATGATGATCATCGTCGGCATCCTGCGGCAGACCGGCCTGTTCGAGTACCTGGCGATCTGGGCGGCGAAGGCGGCGCGGGGGAGACCCTTCCGGATCATGGTGATGCTCATCGTCATCACCGCGGTGCTGTCGGCGTTCCTCGACAACGTCACCACGATCCTCCTCATCGCGCCGGTGTCCCTGCTCGTGGCGCAGCGGCTCGGCAAGAGCCCCGTCCCGTTCCTGCTCGCCGAGGTATTCGCGTCGAACGTCGGCGGGACCGCGACGCTCATCGGCGACCCGCCGAACCTGATCATCGGCAGCCGCGGCGACCTCGGGTTCAACGACTTCATCGTCGAGCTCGCACCGATCATCGTCGTGCTGATCGTCGTGCTCATCGGGCTGTGCCGCGTGCTGTTCCGCTTGACCTTCTCGTACGACGAGGAGCGCGCCGCCCGGGTGATGGCGCTCGACGAACGCGAGGCGATCCGCGACCGCGGCCTGCTCGTCCGGTCGCTCGTCGTCGTCGGACTCGTGCTCGTCGGCTTCATCACCTCCGCCGCGACCGGGCTCGAACCGGCGATCGTCGCGCTGCTCGGGGCGGGACTGCTCGTGCTGCTCGCGCGGCTCGAGCCGAAACGCGTCTTCGGCGACGTCGAGTGGGAGACGCTGCTGTTCTTCGCCGGGCTCTTCATCATGGTCGGGTCGCTCGTGAACCTCGGCGTCATCGACGCCATCGGTCAGGCGGCGAAGTCGGCGGTGGGCGACCACTACTTCGGGGCCACCGGCGTGCTGCTCTTCGGGTCGGCGGTGTTCTCCGGGATCGTCGACAACATCCCGTTCGTCGCGACCATGGCGCCGCTCGTCGACGACATCGTGCAGTCCGGCGGATCCGACGCGCAGCCCCTGTGGTGGGCGCTCGCGCTCGGCGCCGACCTCGGCGGGAACCTGACCGCGGTCGGTGCCAGCGCGAACGTCGTGATGATCGGGATCGCGAAGCGCAACGGGCACCCGATCTCGTTCTGGGAGTTCACGAAGTACGGGCTCGTGGTCACGGCCGTCACCGTCGGACTGTGCTTCCCCTACCTGTGGCTGCGGTACTTCCTCTGATCCACGGGCCTCGGCCGGAGCCGACGGGCGAGCATGGGCCTCGGCCCAGGCCGAAGGGCCGGGGCCGACGGGCGGACGACGAGCGGGCGCGGGGCGCCCGTGCCGTCAGGACGCGCTTCGCAGGAACTCCGCGACCGACGTCCCGCCGCCGTTGAAGCGGTAGGTGCGACCGACCGTCCCCTCGTCCTCGAGCACGTCGGCGACGACCTGCGCGACGTCCCCGCGCGGCACCTGCGTCGCAGAACCGTCCCAGTCGACCTCGCCGGTGGCCTCGTCGTCCGTCAGCGTGCTCGGCGCCACGACCGTCCACCGCAGGCCGGAGTCCCGCACCACGGCGTCCGCGGTCATCTTCGACTGCGCGTACGCGAAGAAGTCGTCGTCCTGCGGCACCCCGTGGTCGAGGACGGAGCCCGACCAGGACACCATGACGTACCGGTCGACGCCGGCCTTCGCCGCCGCCTGCACCGAGAGGATCGCCGCGTCCCGGTCGATCGCCCAGGTACGGTCGGCGGAGCCGCCACCGGCGCCGGCGGACCACACGACCGCGTCGTGCCCGCGCACGAGCTCGGCGAGGTCGGTGAGGGACTGCTGCTGGACGTCCGCGACCCGCGGTTCGCCGCCGTGTGCGCGGACCTCGTCGGACTGGTCGGGATCACGGATGACCGAGGTCACCCGGTGCCCGCGCTCCGAGAGGATCCGGGTCGCGAGGAGCGCGACCCGGCCGTGGCCACCGAACATGATGATGTCGCTCATGGGCCGGACGGTACGCGCGCCCGCTGGGCGGGAGCGCGACGGGACGCCACGCCAGGGGCCTCGGAGTACCGTCCGGGGCGAGACGACGACAGGAGACCTCAATGAGCAAGAAGAACGAGCAGCACACCCTGGTCCGCGCCCTCGTACTGGGCATCTTCAGCGGCGGACGGAGTGCCACCCCGCTCGCCGTCATGGCGCTGAACCACGACCGGTCCTCGCTCAAGGGCGCGTGGCAGGACTGGAAGGTGTTCAGCACGCCGGTCGGACGCGGGCTGCTCGTCGCGTCGGCGGTCGGCGAGCTGATCGGCGACAAGATGCCGAAGACGCCGAACCGCATCTCGCCCGTCGGTCTCATCGGGCGCATCGGCTCGGGAGCGCTCGCCGGGGCGGCGCTCGGCACGACCGGCAAGCGCGACCTCCGCATCGAGGGCGCCATCCTCGGCGGCATCGGCGCGCTCGTCGGCAGCTTCGTCGGCTGGGCCGCACGCAAGGCCGTGGGCGGCGTGACCACGCTGCCCGACCCGGTGGTGGCGCTCGCCGAGGACGCCGCGACCATCGCCGGCTCCGTGAAGGTCGTCACCGCCGACTGACGCGACCGGCGGCGGGGGCGGCAGCCGCCTCCGCCGTCGGTGCCGGTCAGGCGGGAGCCGCCTCCGTCGGTCAGGCGGGAGCCGACCCGTCGGTCAGGCGGGAGCCGACCCGTCGGCCAGGCGGGAGCCGCCGGTGCCGGTCACGCGGGAGCCGCCTCCGCCGCCCCGGCGCTCCCCGACGCCCGTCGGCGGTGCGCCGGCATGAAGAGCACCGACACGAGCAGCACGAGCGCGACCACCGCGAGCGACACGAACACCAGGTGCATCGCGGTCATCAGACCGGCACCCTCGGGCACCCCGGCAGCGTTCAGCCGCACGTGCGCGTTCACCACGGCCCCGAACACGGCGACGCCGATCGCGGACCCCATCGACCGCGCGAACATGTTGGTCCCGGTCACCGCCCCGCGCTCGTTGTGGGCGGCGGAGGACTGCGCGGCGATCAGGGTGGGCACCGCGGTGAGCCCCATGCCGGCACCGATGACGAAGCAGAACAGTCCGACCACCCAGACCGGCGACGCGGCACCGAGGCTCATGGTGAGGACGGCGCCGAGCAGCACGAGCGACGCGCCGATCACGCTCGTCACCCGGAAGCCCCACCGGAGGTAGAACCGTCCGGCCTGCGACGCCGAGATGGGCCAGCCGAGGGTGAGGGCCGCGAGGGCGAACCCGGCGACGAGCGCCGAGACGCCGAGCACGTCCTGCGCGTAGATGGGGACGTACGTGGACAGGCCCATCACGACGACGCCGATCACGAGGGACGCGATCGTCGAGGCGGCCACCACCCGTCGTCGCAGCAGGGCGAGCGAGAAGATCGGCTGCTCGACGCGGAGTTCCACGACGATGAACGCCGCGAGCAGCACGGCCGCCGCGACGAAGATGGCGATGGAGGCTCCGGAGTCCCACGCCCACGTCGTCCCGCCCTCGAGCAGGCCGAGCAGCAGCGCGGTGGTCCCGCCCGAGAGCAGCCCGGCGCCGAGGAAGTCGATGCGCTCCCGGCGTTCACCCGCCGTCCGGTGCTCGTGGTACGAGCGGACGAGCATCGCTGCGGCGACGAGCGCGAGCGGGACGTTGATCCAGAAGATCCACCGCCACGCGTCGATCTCGCTGAAGAACCCGCCGAGCGTCGGGCCGACGACCGAGGAGATGCCCCAGACCGACGCGAGGTAGCCCTGCGTCTTCGCACGCTCCTCGAGCGTGTAGATGTCGCTCGTGATCGTCATCGACACCGGCAGGACGGCCCCGGCGCCGAGGCCCTGCACGACCCGCGCGGCGATCAGCACCGGCATGGACCACGCGGCGCCGCACAGCACCGAGCCGAGCAGGAACAGGCCGATGCCGACGAGGAGCAGGCGCTTCCGCCCGAGCACGTCCGCGAGGCGCCCGTAGATCGGGACCGACACGGCCTGCGCGAGCAGGTAGACCGAGAACAGCCACGGCAGCTGTTGGAAGTGCCCGAGGTCGGAGGCGATCGACGACGACGCCGTCGCGATGATCGTCGAGTCGAGGGCGACGAGCGCCGTCGCGAGCATGAGGGACAGCAGGACGGGGCCGCGCTCCGAGCGCAGCCCCACCCCGTCGGATCGAGCGGCCATGACGGGCAGAAGCGCCGCGGGGCGACGCGTATTCCGACCGGGGTACCGGCAGGGCCGCGCACGGTCGCCCGGACCGGCCTAGCGTGACCGCCATGCGCATCGTCGTCATCGGGGCCACCGGACACATCGGCACGTTCCTCGTCCCGCGGCTCGTCCGCGCCGGGCACGAGGTCGTCGTCGTCACCCGCGGGTCGAGCTCGCCGTACGCGGACTCCCCGGAGTGGGACCGCGTGGAGCGGGTCGTCGCGGACCGCGAGCAGGAGGACCGCGACGGGACCTTCGGTCAGCGGATCGCGGACCTGCGGGCTGACGCGGTCGTCGACCTGGTCTGCTTCACGGTCGAGTCGGCCCGGGCGCTCGTCACCGCGCTGCGGGGGAGCGGGACGCACCTGGTGCACTGCGGGTCGATCTGGCGCGCCGGCGTGTCCCACGTGCTCCCCGTGACCGAGGCGAACGGCACGCCGCCGTTCGGCGAGTACGGCACACAGAAGGACGCCATCGCCCGTCTGCTGCAGGAGGAAACCGCCCCAGGGGGTGTCGTCACGACCTCGCTGCACCCGGGTCACATCAGCGGGCCGGGCTGGGTGCCGATCGGCCCGCTCGGCAACCTCGACACCGCGGTCCTGACGCGGCTGTCGGCCGGGGAACCGGTCGAGGTGCCCGGGCTCGGCGCCGAGACGATGGCGCACGTGCACGCCGACGACGTCGCGCAGGCGTTCCAGCTCGCCGTCGAGCACCGGGAGGCCGCCGCTGGCGAGGACTTCTTCATCACGGCGCCGACGGCGCTCACGGTGCGCGGGTACGCCCACCTGGCCGCGTCGTGGTTCGGCCTGGAGGCGCGGCTCGAGTCCGTCACCTGGGACCGGTTCCGCGAGTCCACCGGTCCGGAGCACGCCGAGGCGAGTTGGCAGCACCTGTCGCGCAGCCAGGTGTTCAGCGTCGAGAAGGCGCGGCGGCTGCTCGGGTACGAGCCGGCGTACACCGCCGAGGAGACGGTCCTCGACGCGGTGCGCTCCCTCGTCGAGCGCGGCGAGGTGGAGGTGGCGCGCCCGCTGGCGGTCTGACCGATCGCATCTCCTTGCACCCGATATGAGTAGCGGCTAATATCAGCTTGGCCTTATGGTGCAGGGATGGAGATCGATTGGCCTCGAGACTTCGGCGACCAGCTCGACCGCCTCGAGGCGGACCGTTCTCCCCGTGGGCGGAAGCGGCTCGAGCTGCTTCTACGACTCGGTAGGAGTCCGAGCCGACCGGCTGATCGAGCGGTGGATGAGCGAAACGGAGACGACATGAGCGGGAAGGACTTCGTCCGTGGCGACGAGCGGCTGGAACGACTGCTGCGCCGACCTGGGATGGCGGAAGCCGTGGAGGCTCTGGAGGTCGAGGCGGACGAGCTCGACCGCGTACACGCCATGAGTCTCGCGATGGTCAGGGAAGCGGGCAGGCGGACCCAGGCCGAGATCGCCAGTGAACTCGGCATCAGTCAGGGCGCGGTCTCCCAGATGGAACGGCGTCAGGACATGCTGCTCTCGACGCTCCGGAACTACATCACGGCGACCGGAGCCGAGAACCCCCGCATCGTCGTGACCGTCGGCGGACGTGACATCGAGTTGCTCATCTGACTCCGCGCAGCACCGTGCCCTCAGCGGTCGGCGGCTACCACGACGAGGCCGCGGCGACGCTGGGCGACCCACACCGTCAGGGCGAAGCCGATGAGCACCGCGCCCCCGACGCTCACGGCGGTCCAGCCGCCGACGTTCCAGAGCACGGACGCGCCCGCGGAGCCGATCGCCCCGCCGATGAAGTTCCCCGTCACGAACGCGGTGTTCAACCGGCTGCGTGCGGCCGGGTCGACGGCGAACAGCCGGGTCTGGTTGAGCACGTTCGCGGCCTGGACGCCGACGTCGAGCAGGACCACCGCGACGACGACCACGACGATGGACCGTGCGCCGACGCCGGCGACGACGAGGGACACGAGCACGAGGACGAGTGCCGCCCCGGTCACCGGGACCGAGAGCCCGCGGTCGTGCAGCCGGCCGACCCGCTGCGCGGCGACCGCCCCGGCGAGGCCCGCCAGGCCGACCAGGCCGATCGCCGAGGTGGAGTACCCGTACGGCTCCGCGCTGAGGAGGAACGTCAGCGCGGTCCAGAACATCGTGAACACGGCGAACACGGACGCGCTGATGAGCAGCGTCACCCGGACCGACCGGTGCGCGGCGACCGCGCGGCCCACCGACGCGATGAGCTGCGGGTACGGCACCCGGTCGCGCCGACCGAGGTCCGGGATCGACCGGCGCAGCAGCACGGCGAGGACGAGGGCGGCGACCGCTGCGGCGACGTAGATCGACCGCCAGCCGAGGAGGTCCGCGACGAGTCCGCTCACCGTGCGCGAGACCAGGATGCCGGTCAGGACGCCGGAGGCGATCGTCCCGACGACGTGCCCGCGGGCGGCCGGGTCCGCGAGGTCCCCGGCGAGCGGGATGAGGAGCTGTCCCGCGAGCGTCGTGAGCCCGACCAGGGCGAGCGCGAGCAGCAGCACCCCGAAGGTCGGGGAGACGGCGGCCCCGAGGAGCGCGACGGCCGAGGCGACGAGCACGGCGGGGACGAGCCGCCGCCGGTCGAGCACGTCGCCGAGCGGCACGACGAGCAGGATGCCCAGCGCGTAGCCGACCTGCGTGAGGGTGACGAGCAGCCCGGCGACCGCCGACGAGGTGTCGAGCGAGGTGGCGATGTCGTCGAGCAGGGGCTGCGACCAGTACAGGTTGCCGACCGCCGCCCCGCCGGCGACCGCGAACAGCAGGGTCCGGCGTCGGGTCATGCCGCCGTGCGCGGGCGCACCCGGTGTCGTGTCCATCACCCCACGCTAGCCGCGCGCCCCCGGACGGAGCAGGGCCTGACGGGACCCCTGTCGGACCCCCTGCCGGACCGCCCCTGACGGGACCCGCACGACGGACGTGGGCCGGGTGGCGGGCGGCCACCGGGCCTCCCGTCCGACCGTCGGCAGCGGAGCGGACCCCCACCCCAGCCCGCCCCCCGGCGCGCCGGGGGGGCAC
>Ga0265780_10001927_pt1 | contig 28731 bp, 18 predicted proteins | sample P1T30metagenome_FD_192432 | JGI IMG/M metagenome (GOLD analysis project Ga0265780, IMG submission 192432) | Plant litter microbial communities from East Loma Ridge, Irvine, California - P1 T30 | ecosystem: Environmental > Terrestrial > Plant litter > Unclassified | place: USA: California...
CGACCATGGTCTGGACCCTGCTCAACGCGTTCCCGATCAAGATCACCAGCACCGACCTGAAGGCCGAAGGCAACGAAGTGGCGATCGAGACCATCGAGATCGCGCACGAGGGCCTGACCATCGCCAACAGCTGACGGTGACCGCATGCCGACGATGCACGACAGGAAGGAGACGGCGCGGTGACGGATGACGCCAGGATTCCACCCGCGCCCCCGCCGCCGCCCGGTCCCGCGCCTGCGCCGCGGTCCGCTCCGGCGAACCGTGGCGGCGGCGTGACCGCCAGCAGCCTGCAGACGCAGATCCTGGCGCGCACGCTGCGCGCCGAGCAGGCCAATCTGCCGCCGGTCGCGTATTCGTTCCGGGTCGTGTTCGCCGAAAATGGCATGAAGGACGAGACCAGCTTCCAGGAAGTGTCGGGCATCGGCGGCGAGATGCAGGTCGAGGAGGTGACCGAAGGCGGGGAGACCCGTTTCGTGCACCGCCTGCCGACCGGCGTGAAGTACAAGCCGCTGGTGCTCAAGCGCGGCGTGGCGCCGGCCGGCTCGGCGCTGGCCAAATGGTGCCGCGCCACGCTGGAAGGCGGGCTTGGACGCCAGATCCTCACGGTGCCGCTCACGGTCTACCTGCTCGACGAGGAGGGCAATCCGCTGCGCGCCTGGCTGTTCGCCGACGCCTATCCGACCCAGTGGGAGATCGGCAATTTCGACGCGATGAACAATGCGGTCGCGATCGAGACCATCACCCTCAGCTACACCTATTCCACCCGACTTTTGTAACAGCATGGCCATCGAAATACGCAATCTGTCGATCACGTCGAAGGTGGTCCAGCGCCAGGCGAGCCAGCCCGACGCCGGCCACGAGGCGATCGACGAGCAGAAGGACGGCTGCTGCAAGCCGCCGTCGGACTGGCGCGTCGAGTGCCGCCGCATGATCCAGGAACTGCTCGAACTGCAGCGGGAGCGTTGACATGGCCGACAAGGAACGCTTCAAGATCAGCAAGTGGAACATCGTCGCCGGCAAGCCGAACGGCTCGCCGTTCCAGGCCATGCTCAATCCCTCGGGCTACGAGATCGCGCGCCAGGCCAAGGCCAGCAAGGATGGCGCCGCCGATGGCTGCATCGAAGAGACGCTGACGCTGGAAGACCTCGTGGTGGACGGCACCGGGGTGGTGGCGTCGCCGACCGGCGTGCCGCAGAGCGTCGAGCAGCAACTGGCCGACCTGCTGGCGATCGTCCAGATCAAGCGCATCGGCCAGACCACGGTCTACCCGATGGTGCAACTGGTTTGGGGCGCCCTGTATTTCGTGGGGCGCGTGCGGCGCGTCGGCACCAAGTTCACCCTGTTCGCGCCGGACGGGACGCCGCTACGCGCCCGCGTTTCGCTGTCGGTCGAAGAATACGTCCCGGCCAACAACACCAAGCCGGCGCGTGAAACCGCGGCCATGAGTAAGCAGCTCAGCGTCGATGCCGGAGTACGCCTGCCCGAGCTGTGTTTCGCCACCTATAACGACCCGGGCATGGCCGCCGCGCTGGCCCGCTACAACAACCTGACGTCGATGCGCAACGTCCCGGCCGGGACCACGCTGGCGACACCACCGAAAGTCTGACGATGGCACAGTCCCCCCTCGAAAACACCGACGGCGAATTGCAGGTGGAAGTCAGCTGCGATGGCGTCGCGCTGCCCGACACGGCCCGGTTGCTGTCGGTCGAAATAACGCATGCGGCCAACCGCATTCCTTCCGCCCGCGTCGTGGTGCTCGACGACAGCGACGTCGCCGCCGACCTGCGCCTGGCATTGAGCGACGGCGAGCTGTTTAAACCGGGCGCCGCGATCGAGATCAAGGTCGGCCGCGGTGAAGCCGCCACCGACCTGGTCTTCAGCGGCATCGTCATCCGCCACGGCGTGCGCATCGGGCCCTTCGGACGCAGCCGGCTGGAGGTCGAGTGCCGCGACAAGGCGATCAAGATGACGGTGGGCCGGCGCAGCGCCAACTTCGTCGACATGACCGACGACGCGATCCTGTCCAAGCTGATCAAGGCGCACGGGCTCGATGCGACCGTCGACGCCACCGCCGTCACCTACAAGGAACTGGTGCAGTACGAGGTCAGCGATTGGGACTTCGTGCTGGCGCGGGCCGAGGCCAACGGCCTGCTGGCGCTGGTCGACGCCGGCAAGGTGACGCTGGCCGCGCCCGCGACTTCCGGCGCGGCGGCGCTCGCGGTCGAGTATGGGGTCGACCTGCTCGCGTTCGACGCCGACATCGACGCCAGGGGCCAGCTGGCTGCGGTCGGCGGTGTTGCCTGGGATCCGTCCACCCAGGAGGTGGTCGAGCAGAGCGCGGGCCCGGCGACGCTCAACAGCCAGGGCAACCTGGACGGCGCGACGCTCGCCGGCGTGCTTGGACTCGACAACTATCGGCTGCAGTCGGGGGCGGCGCTCGACAGCGAAGGCCTCAAGGCCTGGACCGCCGCGCGCCAGATGCGCGCCGGCCTGGCGCGCGTGCGCGGGCGCATGCGTTTCGTCGGCAGCGCGCTGGCCAAGCCCGGCACGCTGCTGACCGTGAGCGGCGTCGGCAAGCGTTTCGACGGCGACGCCTGGCTCGCGGGCGTGACCCACATGATCGCCGACGGCGACTGGACCACCGAGGCCGAGTTCGGCCTGGCGCCCGAGACCCAGTCCGAGCGAGGCGAGCTGGCCGCGCCACTGGCGTCCGGCCTGACCGCCGGTGTAGCCGGGCTGCAGGTCGGGGTGGTCATGAAGCTCGACGCCGATCCCGAATCGCAGTACAAAATCCAGGTCTCGCTGCCGGTCACCAAGGCCGAGACGGCCGGGGTCTGGGCGCGCCTGGCCAGCTGGTACGCCTCGGATGGCATCGGCAGCTTCTTCATCCCCGAGATCGGCGACGAAGTGGTGCTGGGCTTCCTGAACGGCGATCCCTCGCATCCGGTCATCCTCGGCAGCCTTTACAGCAGCAAGCGCAAGGCGCCCCACGAGCCGACGGCGGACAACTTCACCAAGGCCCTGGTCACGCGCAGCAAGCTGAAGGTGGAGTTCGACGACGACAAGAAGTCGATCACCATCGCCACGCCCGGAAACAACACCATCGTGCTGAGCGACGACGCCAAGTCGATCGTGCTGCAGGACCAGACCGGCAACAAGGTGACGCTGGACACGGGCGGCATCACGCTCGACAGCCCGAAGGACATCGCGATCACCGCCAAGGGCAAGATCACGCTCGACGCGGTCGGCAATATCGCCATGTCGAGCAAGGGCGACATCAAACAGGACGCCCTCAACATCGCCAGCACCGCCCAGATGACCTTGACCGCGAAGGGCTCGGCCAGCGCCGAACTGTCGGCCAGCGGCCAGACCACGGTCAAGGGCGCCCTGGTCATGATCAATTGAGGACGCCATGCCGCCCGCCGCCCGTTTAACCGATATGCATGTGTGTCCGATGGTCACCCCCGGCGTGCCGCCGATCCCGCACGTGGGAGGGCCGGTGGTCGGCCCCGGTGTGCCCACCGTCCTGATCGGCAAGCTGCCGGCCGCCGTCGTGGGCGACGCCGCGGTCTGCGTCGGCCCGCCCGACAGCATCGTCAAGGGTTCCGCCACGGTGCTGATCGGCGGCCGTCCGGCCGCACGCATGGGCGACAGCTGCGCCCACGGCGGCACCATCGTCATCGGCTATCCGACCGTCCTGATCGGGGGCTGAGGTGAGCGCAGCGCGCAAGACGCCATCCTTCCTGGGGACTGGCTGGGCCTTTCCGACGCAGTTCGGCCGCGATGGCCGCACCGCCATGGTGTCGGACGAGCGCGACATCCGCGAGAGCCTGGGCATCCTGCTGGCCACGCGCCCGGGCGAGCGCATCATGCATCCGCTGTATGGCTGCAACCTGCACGCGCTGGTGTTCGAGCACGTCAGCGAAAGCGTGGTCACCGAGATCCGCCAGGCCATCCTGCAGGCGATCGCGCGCTGCGAGCCGCGGGTCGAGGTCGAACGGGTGGCGGTGCTGCCCGGGCCCGACGCGCACGGCGTGCTGCCGATCGAGATCGTGTACCGTATCCGGGCCACCAATACCCGCGCCAACCTGGTCTACCCCTTCCATGTGGAAGCCGCTTCATGAGCATGCGGGAGGGACTCGCGCAGCATACGCGCCTGCCGGCGGCGCTGGCGCCGCACTACATCGACGTCGACGAACTGGGCCAGGCCCAGTTGATGACGCTGGCGCTGCACTTCGCCGGCCTGGTGCGCTTCGCCACCGAGGGCTCCGCGGCTGGCTGGGACCGCACCTGGCGCGACTACTTCGGCGACGACGAGACGCTGGTGATGGCCGAGATCCTGTCGCTGCGCGTGCACCGCAACCGGCCCGGCTTCGACGCCCTGGTCGATCGCGCGCTGGACGGCATGGCTCCGGGCGGCACGCCGGCGCCGCACGGCGGCTCGCCGACCGCGCTGCTGGCCGCGATGGTCGAGCGGCTGGCGTCCTGGTCCGACTTGCTGCTCAGGCACGGCAGCCCGGTCGGGATCGACCTCGGTAACCTGATCGCCGGCGTGCTGGACAAGCTGCCGGAATCGCTGCGGCGGGCGCTGGCCTACCGGGCGGCGCGCCCCGAATGGAACGTGGGCCGCGACGCGTCGGGGCTGGTGGCCGAACTGGGCGCGATGCTGGGCCTGGAACCGGGCGGGGCGGAGCGCGACGACGAGCTGCGCGCGCTGTGCCGCACCTGGTTCAACCAGTTGGCCAAGGCCATCGAGATGGTCCAGCGCGGCGCCGCCCAGCGCATCGAACAGAGCCTGTCGAGCGGGGTTCACGATCCGGGCGCGGGCCTGCTGCTGGCCTTCGTCCAGATCTACCGGCGCGCCCAGGACGCGGCCAATACCCTGACCGAACGCCACCTCGATTTCTACTACGATCGCGTGCTGCGCATGCGTCCGAAGCCGGCGGAATGCGATTCGACTTTCCTGGTCTTCGGCCCGACTGTGCCGGGCGTGCGCAGCGCGGTGCCGGCCGGCGCCGCCTTCCTGGCGCCGGCCGGCCGCCAGCTGGGCGACCTGGTGTTCGCGCCGCGCGAGAGCCTGGTGGTGGGTGACGCCCGCCTGCGCGCGATGTACACGCTGTTCTGCGAGCGCAATCCGCTGACCGCGCCCGAAAACGCGCTGTGGGAGCAGCGCCACGGCGGGCGCAAGAGCTACCCCACCGCCTGCCGCCTGGCCAGCCTGCCGGTGCTGGATCCGGACCAGGCGCTCGACCGGGCCAACCTGGCGCCGCGGCCGCTGTTCGGCGCGCCGCGCACGGCCACCGGCGCGGCCCCGGGCCGGGCCGCGCGCCTCGGCTTCGCCCTGGCCAGCAACGTGCTGCTCATGCGCGAGGGCGAACGCAGCGTGCACGTGACCCTGCTGCTGGGCGCCCAGCGCCACGGCGCCGCGGCCGACGAGACCCTGGGCAGCCGGCTGGCGGAGCTGGCCACGCAGATGCGCGAATCGCAGGCCGAGGTGCGCTACAAGGTGCTGCGCCGGATGTTCACGCTGGCGCTGACCGGCGCCGACGGCTGGATGGCGGTGCCGGCCTACAGCGCCACCTTCGACGCGGCCGGGGAGGGCGGCCAGGGCGGCGCCGATGACGCGCTGCACATCCATTTCACGCTCGGGCACGAGGCCGGCGCGGTGGCGCCTTACGACCCGACGCTGCACGGCCCTGGCGTCACGGGCGCCTGCCCTCTGCTGCGTTTCGAGCTCAACGGCGAAGGCTATCTTTACCCCTACGGCCTGCTGCGTGGCCTGCCGATGGCGCGCGCCCAGGTCGACGTCAACGTGCGCGGGCACCGCTCGCTGACGCTGTACAACCAGATGGGCGCACTGTCGCCGGCGGCGCCGTTCCAGCCTTTCGGTCCGCTGCCGGTGCATGGCGCCTGGCTGGTGGTCGGCAGCGCCGAGACCGCCTGCAAGCGCCTGACGGCGGCCGAGCTGGCATTCGAGTGGGGCGGCCTGCCGCGGGTGGCCGGCGGCCTGCGCGCCTGGTACGGGGGCTACGACGGCGAGCCGTTTCGCGACGTGCGCTGCACGGTGGCGGCGCTGGCCGACGGTCGCTGGCAGCCGGTCGATAGTCAGGTCCAGGCGCGGCCGGCGCAGGCGCTGTTCGCCGACGCGCCGGCCGGCCGGCGCCAGGTGAGCGCGCCGGCCGCCGCCGCCAGCGAGGTGGTCGACCTGGGCCCGGTGCTGCACCTGGCGCGCCCGCTGCCGTTGGGACGCTGCGCGCCGGACCAGCCGTTCGCCTGGGAGCCGGGCGCCAGCAGCGGCTTCTTCCGCCTGACCCTCGACGCCGGCGAATTCGCCTTCGGCCACCGCGACTATCCCTACCAGCTGGCGCGTGTGCTGACCCGCAACAGCCAATGGCGCTACCGGCGCGACGCGCGCGCGCTGCCGAATCCGCCGTACACGCCGACGGTGGAGACGGTGGCGATGAACTACGCGGCCACCAGCACGATCGGCCCGACGCCGGCGCCCTCCGGCGAGGCGCTGCTGCGCCTCCATCCCTTCGGCTGGGAGGCGGCGCGCGGCGGCAGCGAGCACGGCGACCTGCTGCTGCCCTCGATCGACTATTCCGGCAACCTGTACCTGGGCCTCAGCGCGGGCGCGCTGGACGCGCCCCTGAGCCTGTTCTTCAACCTGGTCGAGGACGCGCTGCCGATGTCGGGCCAGCACGCGCGCCATATCAGCTGGGCCTACCTCGCCGGCAACCGCTGGATCGCGCTGCCGCCGCACGCGGTGCTCGGCGACTCGACCCAGGGCTTCATCCGCCCCGGCATCGTGACGCTGGCGCTGCCGCCGGACGCGGGACGCGACAACACCATCATGCCGGAAGGACTGGTCTGGCTGCGGGTGTCGTGCGAGGATGAGCTGAATCGCTTCTGCCAGCTGTATTCGGTGCATCCGCATGCGCTGCAGGTGTGGCGCGCCGCAGACGACATGACGGCGGGAGCGCCGGAGCGCATCGCGGCGGCAACGATCCGCCGTCCGCGCCAGGCGATCCCCGGCCTGGTCGGCGTGACCCAGATGACGGCGTCCAGCGGCGGTCGCCTGCCGGAAGACCGGGTCGAGCTGCGCCGCCGCAGCGCCGAACGCCTGCGCCACAAGGGCCGCGCGATCGTGCCGGACGACTACGAGCGGCTGGTGCTGGAGCGCTTTCCGGACATCGACCGCGTCAAGTGCTTTCCCAACCTGTCGCTGACGCTCAGGCCGGATGGCGGCGCCTGCCCGGGGAACGTGCTGGTGGTGGCGCTGCCGGCGTTCGCGTCGAGCGGCCACCTGAGCGTGCTGCCGCGCCTGAACGGCGACGTCGTGGCGCGCGTGCACGCCTTCCTGGCCGCGCGCGTCGGCGCCGAGGTGCGCCTCGAGGTCGCCAATCCGTTCTACCAGCGCATCCAGGTGCGCTGCACGGTGCGGCTGGCGCCGGGGCTGGACCACGGCCGCCACGTGAACCTGCTCGACCGGCTGGTCTCGGACTTCATCTCGCCCTGGAACCCGGCGGGCAACACCAGCCTGTTCGGCTGGATCCTGCGCCAGCACGACGTCGAGGCATTCCTGCTGGCCCAGCCGGGTGTGCTGGGCGTCAGCGAATTCTCGATGCTCAGCGTGAGCGACGCCGGGAGCGACCGCTATACGCTCACCGATACCGCGGCGCCCGGCCGCAAGGGCGAGCCAGCGCCCGACGTGACCCCGCTCTATCCGTGGAGCGTGGCGGTGCCGATCCGGCGCCACGCCATCCTGGTGGCCGGCAGCGAGCAATCGCGCGTCGCCCGGCGCACCGGCATCGGCAAGCTGGAGATCGGCAGCACTTTCATTATTTCACCCGAGACCGACAATGACCAAGCGAAATAGAGACACGCTGAAGAAACGCTTCGGCGATGGCGAGATGCCGTCGGCCGGCGATTTCAGCGACCTGATCGAATCGGTGCTGAACATCCATGACGACGGCATCGCCCACAACGAGCGCGACGGCCTGCGCCTGACCCAGATCAGCGGCAACAACCGCGTCCTCAGCCTGTACGGCGCGGTGGAAGAGGAGAGCACCGCCTGGGCCTTCGGGCTGGACGGGCGGACGGCGCGCCTTACGCTCGATGCGGCGCGGCGCGGCAAGGCGTCCGGGGAGATCGATGCCGACGATGAGGCCGACGGCGGCGGCTATGCGGTCCTGACGCTGCTGGCGCCCGACGGCAACGGCAGGGCCGATGGCCGGATCGGCGTCAATACCCGCCATCCGCGCCACCAGCTGGACGTGGACGGCGTGGTCGCCAGCAGCGGCCGTATCGGCGCCGTCGGCAGCCGGCCGGCCCCGGCCGACGCCGAGTGGCACACCATCGGCGGTCCCTACCTGGGTTGCACGGCGCTGGAAGTGATGGCCGGCGCCGGGCGCCGCGATTCCGGCAAGTACGCGCTGATGCATGCGTTTGCGCTGCGCGCCTTCGACGCCAAGGGCGAGATCACCTATCACCAGGCGCATTACGGCTCGCGGCGCCACCGCCTGCAGCTGCGCTGGCTGGACGACAAGGCGGTTCCGGGCAACTACTACCTGCAGTTGCGGGTCGGCTGCGCCTATGGCGAAAATACCCGCATCCAGTACCACTTGACCTCCCTGTGGCTGGATCCGCGCATGGACGGCAGCGCAGCGCCGGAGCAAGCATGAGCGGCCACGCTGACGGACTGGCGCGCTTCGCCCTGCAGCTGGCGCCGCGCCAGGCGCGGCTGGTGGCCGAGGCGCTCGGCCTGCGTCCCTATGGCCAGGTACAGGCGCTGATGGCGCGCCTGGAAGCGTGGGCCCGGGGCTGGACGGACGGGGCCAGGGCCGACGGCGGCGCGGCCCCGTTCGTTCTGGACGCGGGCGAGCTCGCGCTGGTGGTGTCGGCACTTTCCGACCTGCCGTACCGGCGGGTGCATGCGCTGGTGCGCGGCCTGGAGGCGCAGCTGGCGGCCCTGCGGCCGGGGAACGCACGAGCGACGCTGGAGCGCGCGGCATGACGGCCGGAACGGGCATGCAGGACGAGGCCAGTTTCGACGCCCTGCGCGGCGCCGGCATCGCGGCGCTGCAGCGCCTGTGCGGCGAGGTCTGGACCGATTTCAACCTGCACGATCCGGGCGTCACCACGCTCGAGCAGCTGGCCTACGGCCTGACCGACCTGGCTTACCGCACCGGCTTCGACATGCCCGACTACCTGGCCGGGCCGGACGGAGAAATCGACTATGCCGGCCTGGCCCTGTACCCGCCGGAACAGATCCTGCCCGGCGCGCCCCTCACGATCGACGATTACCGGCGCCTGCTGTATGGCGAGATCCCGGAGCTGGCCGACGTCTGGATCCGGGCCGGGGGCGGCGGCCTGCTCGCGATCGACGTGCTGCCCGAGCACGACGGCTCGGCGGCGGCGCCGGCGGCGGGCGCGGCCCGAGAGGCGGCGGACGGCGCCGCGCTGGCGCGCCGGGTGCGCGCGGCATACGCGGCCAGCCGGGCGCTGGGCGCCGACCTGGTCCGGGTACGCGTTCTGCGGCCGCGCGCCTACTATCTGCGCGGCGAGATCGACACCTGGGGCGAGCGCTCCCAGGCCGAGGTGCTGGCCCAGATCCTGTTCGACTGCGACCAGTACCTGTCCTCCGGCCTGTCGGCGCAGCGCCTGCGCGACGTGATCGCCCTCGACTGGAGCCCGGAGCGGGTCTACGATGGTCCGGCCACGCGCCACGGCCACGTCAGCGTGGGCGACGGCGCCGACGACGAGGCGCCGGTTTCCGTGAGCGAACTGATCGGCGTGATCCAGAAGATCGACGGGGTGCGCCGCATCCGCGCGCTGTCGATCGTCGACGCCGACCTGCGCCCGGTGCCGGCGATTCCGCGCGACCGCGCCGATGGCGCCTGCGGGGTGCTGGCTTTCCCCGTGGGCGAGCAGCTGGCCGAACTGTTGCGGGTGCAGCCCGAGCAGGGCATCGAGTACGGCGTGAGCGAGCAGACGATCCCGCCGGTGCCGGCCTGGCGTAGCGCCAACCGCCTGCTGTACGAAGAGGCCAGGCTCGAGCTGGCCAAGCTGCGCTTCGAGCAGCGCGCCTTCCGCGCCGACGACAGCGGCGCGCGCACCCGCTACGCGCTGCCGAGCGGCACCCACCGCGAACTGCATGCGTATTACTCGGTGCAGCACGAGTTCCCCGCCGTGTACGGGATCGGCAAGTACGGCCTGCCAGACAGCGCGAGCGCCGAGCGCAAGGCCCAGGCGCGCCAGCTGCAGGGCTACCTGTATCCGATGGAACAGCTGATGGCGAACTACCTGCAGAACCTGCAGGATTTCCCGCGGCTGTTCGGGCTCGGGCACGAGGACGCGCGCAGCTATGGTTCCCAGTACCTGGACGGCCCGGCTGCGCCCGGCCTGGACGCGCTGTACCGCGAAGGGCCGCAGGCCACGCGCGCGCGCCTGGACCGGGTGCTGGGCCGCCAGGACGAGCATATGGAACGCAAGGGGCGGGTCTACGACTACCTGCTGGCCATCTATGGCGAGACTTTTGCGCAGACCGCGCTGCGGCGTTTCAACCACTATCACCCGCACGACACCGAGGCCTGGCTGCTGGACGCCAAGCGGCGCCTGCTGGCGGAGCTGGTCGAGCTGAGCGCGGGCCGCGGCAGCGGCGCCGACTACACGCTGCCGCTGGACGCGCCCGGCGCGGTGGCGCCGCTGGTCCGGCGCGCCGCCATCCTGCTCGGCTTCGATGGGGGCGAGCGCCATCGAAGCCTGTGCCCGGGCGGCGACGGCGCGCGCCTGCAGCTCGCAGAAGAGGAGGGGGCCGAGCCGGGCGCCGTGGCGCCGGCGGCGCCGGACGACTGGCTGCCGGTGCCGCCAGCGAGTGGCCGGGCCGCGACGGCGCCGGGCGCGCTGCCGGCGCGTGCGGCGCGGCTCGACGAAGCCCTGTTCCGCGACGGCGCGCTGCTGTCCAACTACCGGCTGGCGCGCCGGGGCGGCGCCTACGAGCTGCATGTGCAGGCCGGCACGCGCTGGCGCCTGCTGGCCAGCCACGGACGGCGCGCCGAGGCGGTGGCGGCGGCCCATGCGGCTGTGGCGGAGCTGGCGCGCCTGAACCGGCGCTGCGAGGGCATGCACCTTGTCGAGCACGTGCTGCTGCGGCCCGGCCTCGGCCGCGAGGACCAGCAATTGCAGGGCGATGAAGGCCTCGGCAATCCGTCCTTCTATGCGGCCCACATCAGCGTGGTGCTGCCGCGCTGGACCCTGCGCTGCGCCGACCGCGGTTTCCGCAACTTCGTCGAGGAGACCGTGCGCGAGCATTGCCCGGCCCATATCCAGCCTGGTTTCCTGTGGCTCGGCCCGGCCGACATGGCCGGGTTCGAGGACTTGCACGCCGCCTGGCGCAGCACGCTGCGCGACTGGCATGCGGCCCCGGAGGATGCGCGCGCCCGCCACGTGCAGCCGCTGCATGACGCGGCCGGCGCGCTGGTGCACTTCCTGCGCGCGCACCGCAAGGAAGCCGCATGAGGAAACCAGGATGAGCGGCCCGCACCTGATCGAGCGGCTCGACGTCGCCTTCGAGTTCGATCCACCGGATCCCGAGCTGCAGGACGAGGGTCGGCTGCTGCGCATGGTCAAGGACACGCTGCTGTCCGTGCTCGACGAGGTGATGGATGCCTGCGACGAGCCCGGCGCCATTCTGGTGCTGCCGTCGCTCGCGCTCGATCTGGGCACGATCGAGCGCCACGCGCTGCGCCAACAGGCGCCGGCGCGCCTGCGCGCGCTGCTGGAAGATGCACTGGCGGCCGCGCGCCAGCAGGCGCGGCTGGCGGCTGCCGGGCCCGAGGGAGGGGCCGTCGGCCCGTCCGCATCGGCCCTTCCCAGCATCAGGAGCGTCCAGGACGATACGCTGGCGCGGCTTGCGGCCTTCCTGTGCAGCGGACGGCTGGGCTGGGATGCGCCGCCGCGTCGCGGCGAGCTGCACGTGGAATTGCTGGATGACCTGCTGGCCTCGGCGCCAGGGGCGCTGGCGCGAATGCTGGCCGACGCCATCCGCCAGCCGCAAGCGCTGCGGCGGCTGGCCGAGCAGTTCCCGCCACGGCAGCTCGAGGCGATCCTGGCAACGGCGGCGCCAGGCCAGGCGCGCGCGCTGCTGGCCTGGCGCGCCACCCTGGCGGTCGGATCGGGCGGGACGGACGCCACGCTGGCCTGGACCTGGGTGCTGGGCGTGGCCCTGGGCGCCACGGCGCCGGCCGCCGGCCTGGCAGCGGTGGCCGCAGCGATCGGACGCCGGTCAGCCGCGTTGGCGGGGGCGGCGCTGGCGCCGGACGACACGAAGCGCCTGGCGGCATGGTGGCGGCGCGGCGAGCGCGACGCCGGCGCCGCGGCCATGCTGGAGCGGCTGCTGTCGGCTGGCGGCGGGCCGGCGTTGCGCGACGGCCTGGCGCGGGCCCTGCGAGCCGCGCTGCCCACTCCTGACGGGGCGCGACGGCTGGCGGGCGCCATGTCGCTGCGCCTGCGCGAGCGCTTGCTGCACTTCCTGATGCCGTCCGGCGCGGCGCGCCTCCTGGGGCTGATGAGCGAGGTGGAACGGCAACTGGTGGCGCGGGTGGGCGACCGTGGCCGCGCCGCCGACGCGCATGCGCACTGCTGGCTGGAGCTGCTCGTGGCCGGCCTGGACGGCGTGGGTGCGGTGGTCCACGTCGATGCAGTGCGTGCGCGCCTGCACGCGGTGCTGGACGCCGCGGCGCAAGGAGCCTCGTTGCCCGTGCGCGGCGGCGGCGAAGCTGCCGATGCCACAACTCCGGACGAACTCGCGCAACTGGCGGCGTACCTGGAGCGGGGCCGCTTCGACGGCGCAGCGCCGCTGGCTGGCGTGCCGCACGTCCTGTTGCTCGCGCGCCTGCTCGAACGCGCCGGGCGCAGCCGGGCGGCGCGCGAGGCGATGCTGCGGATGCTGGCCAGGGTGTCGGCAAGCCCGGCGGCGCTGCGCCGGCTGGTCGGACAGTTCCCGCAGCGCCAGCTGGCCAGCATCGTGGATGCGGCGGCGCCCGGACAGGCGGCGGCGCTGCTGGCGCTGTTGCTGGAATTGCAGGACGGCGCGCGCCTGGACCTGCCGGCCATCGAGGACGACGTGCGCGACGCCTGGCGCGACCTCCTGCTGCGCGTTTTGAGCGAGGGGCTGCCCGAGGCGCAGGCAGACGGTGAGGACGATGCGCAACTGGCCGGATTGGAAGCCTGGTGGCGCGGCGGCCGCTACGATCAGGCCGGCGCGGCGCGGCTCGAGGCGCTGCTGGCAAGGGTCGAGACGGATGGCGTGGATGCGTCCCTCAGGATGGCGCTGGCGCGCGTGCTGGTCGCCCCCGACGGCGCGCTGCGGCTGGCCCGGGCGCTGCCGGAACGCCTGCGTGAATCGCTGATCCGCTTCGCGCTGCCGGGCCTGGCGCCACGCGCGATCGCGCTGATGCAGCGGCTGCGCGCGCGCCACGCCCAGGCGCCGGACACCTGCACCGATGCCTGGGCGCGGCTGTTGACGGCATGCCTGGCGCCGCCGGTGTCGGCGGCCGCCGTGCAGGTCTTGTGCGAACGCCTGGATGCAGAGCTCCTGCCGCCGTCGGCGCGGGAAGAAGCTCCCGCCGCGCTCCGGGAGCGGATGCCAGCGGCGCTGGACGAACTCGAAGCCTGGTGGCGTGGCGGGCAGGCCGATGCCGCCCGCGCCGCGCGGATGGAGCGGATGCTGGCGCGGGCCACGGCGGCCGGTGGCGACGACGATCCGGGCGCCGGACCGCCGCTGGCGAAGGCGCTCGCCGCAGCGCTGGCGCGTACGGTGGCCTTGCCCGAGGGGCCGCGCCGCCTTGCGGCTGCCTTGCCCGAGCAACTGGGTAGTGCGCTGTTGTGGTTCGCCGTGCCGTCGCTGGCGCCACGGCTGGTCGCCTTGCTTGAGCGCCTGGGCCGGCGTCTCTCTTCCAGGCCTGACGCCTTGCGCGATTGCTGGGCGCAGGTGTACGCGCTGTGCCTGGGTCCGGCGCCGTCCTCGGCGTCGGTGGACGCATTGTGCGGGCGCCTCGAGGCCTCGGCCCCGCCGCACGCCGCGCCACGCGAGCGCCGCGCGAACGTCAGGGGCCGGTGCGAGCAGGGAGTCCTGCAAGGGCTCGAAGCCTGGTGGCGCGCGGGATATGCCGATCATGGCCGCGCCGCGCAGCTGGAGCGCCTGCTGGCGGCTGCGCCGGCCGAGGCGGCCGATGTCTGGGCGCTGGAGGGCGCGCTGGCCGCGGCGCTGCGGCGCACGCTCGCCTCGTCCGGTGGCGCGCGCCGGCTCGTGTCAGCACTCCCGGTGCACCTGCGCGAAACTTTGCTGGCGCGCTTCGCGCCGGCTTTCGCGTCCGCCGCGATCGTGCGGCTGCGTGCGCTGGGCCGGCGGCTGGCCTCCACACCCGGCGCCGCCGGCCCGGCGCCGGGCCTGCATGCGCGGTCCTGGGCGGAAGTATTCGGGGCCTTCCTGTCGCCGATGGTGACGGCGGCCTCGGTGCAGGTACTGTGCGTCCGACTGGACGAAGTCATCGCGCGGGTCGCGTGCCACGGCCGGAAAGAGACGCACGATCGGATGCACGAGCGGACGCAGGATGGGCCCGCGGCGTGGCGCGGCGCCTCAGCCCTGGAGCGGCTCGCGGCTTTCCTGCGCAAGGGCCGCCTGCTGGCAGGGCATGCGGCGGCCGGCGACGGGCAGGTGCCGCTCGAGGAGACCCAAGTGACGCTGCTCGATGCCTTGCTGGCTTCGCCGTCGCTGCAGCCGTTGTGGCGCATGCTGTCGGCCGCCCTTGCGCGTCCGTCCGCGGCGCGGCGCATGGTGGAACAGTTCCCCGAACGGCAGTTGCGCGACGTGCTGGCGCGGGCGGCTCCGGCAAGGGCCGCGGCGCTGTGCGCGCTGGCGGACGAGCTGCAGAACGCGGGGCTCGAAGCGGGCATTGCGCCGCGGCGACTGCGCCTGCTGGTCTGGCCCGCGCTGCTCGGCGCCGCCGTGCGCGCCGCGACGGGGCAGGCGCCATTGCCGCCGTTGAAGGCGCTGCGCGGGAACATGCTGGACCGCCTTGCCGCTCCGCCGGACCAGGCCGGCGCGGAGCAGGACAGCGCTGCGGTCCTGGCCGAGATCTCGGCGCTCGCTCCCGGCGCGCCGGTACGCGCGCGCCTGCGCGAGCTGGCGGGCGCTGCAAGCGTGGCGGCGCTGCGCGCCCTGGTGCGCACGGCGGCGCAACTTGACGCCGCTGGCGCGCTGCTCGCCATTGCCGACGGCGTCGCGCTGCGCGCACGCACGCACCCAGGCTATCCGCGCGTGGAGGCCTGGGCCGAGCTGCTGGAAGCCGCGCTGGGCAGCCCGACGTCTCACCATGTCGCGCAGTTGCATGACCGCTATCTGGGCGTCGCAGGCGATGCCCTGCGGTTGCACCAGGCCGACGCCGGGGCGCCGGAGTCCAGGCCCTGGCAGCCGGCGGCTCCGGATGGCGGCGCCGGGCGCGCGTTGCGCAAGCTGCTGTCCGGCGCCGCGCGGGCGCGGGCCGGCGACCGGGAAGCGTTGGAGGAGGTATCCGGCCGCGCCGCCCCTGTCCGGTCCGACCCGGTGGCGCGCCGCCTGCTCGACGCGTGCGCCGTGCTGGAGACCGCGCTGGCTGCCGCCACGGCGCCGCCGGCAGCGCTCGACGCCGCGCGGTGGCTGGAGCGCATCCGCAGCCATCTGGACCGGGACGATCGCATCGCGCCCGCGCGCCGCCCAGTCATGCTGGAGGCGATCGCGGCGGCGGCCCTGGCCAGCGGCGGCGAGCAGGCCTGCCTGCGCGCGGTCATGGATGCCCTGGAACGCGGCGCGCCGCTGGATCTCGAAGTGATCGTCCTGCCAGGAGACGCGCAAGCGCAGGCGACGCACGCTGCAAGCGAACCGCGGAGCGCCATCGTTGCGGCGCTGCTGGCGGCCGACGGCGATCCGCCGCCGCCCGCATGGACCGCGCTGCTCGAAGGGCGGCGCGACGAGGTATTGCGGGCATTGCGCACGGTCGGACGTCGGCGCGGCTGGCGCGCGGCGCTGCGCGAGGGTCTGCCGCAGGGGATGCTGGCCGACCTGGTCGCGCTGTCCCGGCCCGATCTCGGCGCCGCCGCGCGTGGAATCGCCGCACGCGCCGAGGTCGTCGCCCAGGTGCTGGGAAGCGGCTGGCAAGACGCGTTGTGGCGCGGCGCCTTCGACCTGGCGGCGCGGCCGGTTCGGGCCGCCCCCCCCGACCTGGCCGCCGCCTGCGAGCAGGTATTGCGCGCTGCCGCGCAAGGTGCGCGGCAGCAGGCGGCGTTGTTGGATGCATGGCGCGCCGTCCCATCCCCGTCCCCGGCGGCGCCGGTGCGCGAGGCGCCCATGCCCCCTGCGGTCGCCGCGGCGCCCGGCATTCCCGAGGGCGAGCGCATCGCTCTCGCAAATGCTGGCATGGTGCTGATGGCGCCTTATCTGCCGCGCCTGTTCGGCATGCTGGGACTGGTGGTGGACGGGGCCTTCGTCGACCTCGACGCCGCCGAGCGCGCCGTGCACCTGCTGCAGTTCGCGGTATCGGGCGCCAGCAGTACGGCGGAGTATGCGCTGCCCCTGAACAAGCTGCTGTGCGGCCTGCCGCTGGAAGCGCCGGTCCCCGCCGGCATCGCACTCACGGCGGTCGAGCGCGAGACGGTCGAGGGCTTGCTGGAGGCGATGATCGCCAGCTGGAGCGCGCTGGGACGCACCTCGGTGGATGGGCTGCGCCAGTCCTTCCTGATGCGCGACGGCGAACTGTCCCTGGGCCCGCAGGGCTGGGAGCTGTCGGTCGTGCGCGGTCCCTTCGACATGCTGATGGACCGCCTGCCGTGGAGTTTTTCGATCGTGCGCTTCGCGTGGATGCCGGCGCCGCTGCACGTGACCTGGCATTGATGTGGATTTACCGAAGAAATGAAAAGGATGACAGACATGGAAAAGACGACGGATAACGCCACCAGCGCGGGCAAGCCTCAGCAACTGCTGCTCGCGGCGCTGCCAGCCGCCGAGGACGGGCCGCCGCCGCCCGCATGGAGTGCATTGCTGGAGACGCGCCCCGAAGAAGTGTTGCGGGCCGTGCGTGCGGCGCACCGGCGCCCGCTGTGGCGGGGGGCGCTGCGCGCCGGCCTGCCGCAATGGATGCTGGCCGACCTGGTGGTCCTGGCCCGCCCCGACCTGGGCGCCGCCGTGCGCGCCATCGCGGGCCGGCATGCGACGATTGCCCATGTGCTGGGAAGCGGATGGCAGCGCGCCCTGTGGGGCGGCGCTTTCGAGCTGGCGGCGCAGCGTACGCTGCTTGCTGTCGCCGACCTCGAAAGCGCATGCATCGAGGTGCTGCGCGCGGCGGCCGGGCCGGATGCCCGGGCCCAGGAAGCATTGCTGGCGGCCTGGCGCGGCCTCTCGCCCGTGACAGCGCGGACGGAGCCCGCGCGCGTTCAAGTCGAGGCGCCCCCCACGCCGGCCCCGAGCCCGATGGCCGCTGCACCCGCCGTCGACGATCACCCCGCGCCGGCGGACGCACCGGCGGGCACTGGTGACGTGCCGCAGGTCGTGCGGGAAGGAGAATTCATTTACCTGGGAAATGCCGGCCTGGTCTTGGCCGGACCCTACCTGACACGCCTGTTCGCCAGGCTGGGGCTGACCGACGGCCCGGCCTTCGTGAGTCCGGCCGCCGCCGGGCGCGCAGTACACCTGCTGCAGTTCGTGGCGTCGGGAACGAGCGGCGCGCCCGCCCATGCGCTGCCCCTCAACAAATTGCTGTGCGGGCTGGCGCCGGAGGCGCCGGTCCCTGCGGACATCGTGCTTACGCAGGCCGAGTGCCAGATGGCCGAGGAAATGCTGAAGGCCCTCATTGCCCAATGGCGTGGACTGAAGAGCAGCTCGGTGGAAGGGTTGCGCAGCGCATTCCTGATGCGCCGAGGGTGGCTGGAACCAAACGGGCAGGGCTGGCAAATGCGGGTGAGTCAGGCACAGATGGACATGCTGCTGGACCTTCTGCCCTGGAGCTTCTCGACCACCCGCCTGCCGTGGATGGCGGCGCCCCTGATTGTGCACTGGCGCTGAGGAGGGGCCTGTGACACAGTCCACGATGGAGCAGCCGATGTTGCAGGCCAATGCGGCGGCACTGGCGCGCGAAGCCGACTGGTTCGGCCGGGTGCTGCACGCGCGCTTCACCCATTATTTCGGTGACGGCGTCGGCGACGGCGGCGCACCATGCGCGCTCGAAGCGCCGCCGGGGCTGGATGGCGACGCCTCCGAGTACGCGGCCCTGGTGAACGAACTGGAATTCGGCATGGAGGAACGGCTGGTGCTGATGCTGGCGCTGCTGCCGCACATCCGGCCGCAGGCGCTTGACCTGTTCTTCACCCAGAACAAGCTGCAGGGCCAGCGCTTCACCGAGTTCGGCGGCTGGCGCGGCAAGACGCATGAAGGATTTCTGCCGACCTGCGAGACCGCCGCCTTCCTGCTGGCGGGCGACGACCTGGCGCAGCGCTTTCGGGTGCTGGCGCTGTTCGACGACGACCATCCGCTGGTGCGGCGCCGCATCGTGCGTCTCGAACAACCCGCCGCCGGCGAACCGCAGCTCGGCGCGATGCTCAGCCTGGCCCCGGAATACCTGCAGCGTTTCACCACCGGGTCGCGCCACAAGCCGGACTACGACCGCCAGTTTCCGGCCAAGTTGATTGCGACCCGGCTCGGCTGGGACGACCTGGTGCTGGCGCCGGAGGCGCGCCACGACGTCGAGAGCATCGGCCTGTGGATCCGCGAATCGGGCAAGCTGCTGGAGGAGTGGGGCCTGGAACGCGCCGTCAAGCCGGGCTACCGCTGCCTGTTCTATGGTCCGCCCGGCACCGGCAAGACGCTGACGGCGACCCTGATCGGCGCCAGCGCCGGCGTCGACGTCTACCGTATCGACTTGTCGATGATGGTCTCGAAGTACATCGGCGAAACCGAGAAGAACCTGGCCAATGTATTCGACCAGGCCCAGGACCGGCGCTGGATCCTGTTCTTCGACGAAGCCGACGCGCTGTTCGGCACCCGCACCGAAGGCAATACCTCGAACGACCGCCACGCCAACCAGGAAATCGCCTACCTGCTGCAGCGGGTCGAGGATTTTCCGGGCGTGGTGATCCTGGCCAGCAACCTCAAGGCGAATATCGACCAGGCCTTCGCGCGCCGATTCCAGAGCGCCGTGTATTTCGGCATGCCGGACGCGACCCAGCGCCTGCGCCTGTGGCAGGGCATGTTCCGCGACCCCCGCCGGCTGGGCCCGGACGTCGACCTGCGCGCGCTGGCCGAGGGTTACGAGCTGGCCGGCGGCGCCATGACCAATGTGGTGCGCCATGCCGCCATCAGCGCCACGCGCCAGGGACGCGACCACGTGACGCAAGCCGAGCTGCTGCTGGGCGTGCGCAAGGAACTGATCAAGGAAGGAAAGACATTCTGATGAAGCCGATTGCCATCGTCATCCGTATCGTCCTGGCAGCCGCCTTGCTGGGCTTCGGCGGCGTCCTGGCGCAGCCGGGCGAGCGCGCGTCTACCCGCACCGCCGTCGACGGTTCCGAGCGGGACTTGCAGGCGCGCCTGAAGACGCCGGCCGCGGCGCGCGCCTTCCGCCAGTACAACGCAGTCAGCAGCCAGAAGATCCAGGACCATCTGGCGGTCATCTACCGCCTCGATCCGGCCTATGCGCACGATGCGGGCGGCGCGCGGCGTCCGTTGGGCGACAGCATCGTCGGCCCCGTCACGCTCCATTGGCTCGCCCGGTTCTGCCGGGACTACGGCATCGTCGCCGGCGATCCGCACTTCGAACGCGTGGTGGTGGCGTCGCTGGAACAGGTCGCGGACATCGCCAGGACCCATCCGCTCTGGGTCGACATCCTCTCCAGCCCGGAGTTCGAGCGCTGGATCACGCGCCAGGCGACTCCGGATCGGGTTCGCAGCCTGCAACGCCGACGCTCGGGCGACGCCTCGCAGGTGAATGCGCTGATCGAGCAGTTCGAGCGCGAACGGGACGCGCCGGCCGTTTCGGCTGAGCCTGTCACGCTGACCTTTGGCTACGATCCCAAACGGTCCGGGAAAATCGATCATCTGGCCGAGGTGGCGAGGCGAATCGATAAGCTGTCGGCCCGCTTGCCCGAGGAAGAGCAGGCGTTCGAAGAAGACGTGGTGGACGCGCTGGACGGACTCGGCGTGACGCCGGCCATGCTGCAGGCAGTAAAGCGCTACTCGGAAGTGGATGCCTACCGGATGGATGCCACGCTACTGCAGCAACTGCGCCGCGACGGCTTGCCGGAGGCTGCCATGCTCGATTTGAAGGATGCGCTGGAGGGCGAGGAATATCACGACGTCCAGCAGTTCATCGAGGCGCTGCGCGAGGTGTCCGAGTCGAGCGAGCAGCGCGAAGCGATCGAGCGCAAGCGGTTCGCTATCGTGCGCGGCGCGCGGGTGACGCGCTATCAGGTTCCGGCGAAGCTTGGGGAAATCCTGGCCGCGGACGCGCCGCCGAAGGCCGTCACCGACGTTTTCGCAAGTTTCACAAAGGCCGAATACCCGACCAGGAAGCTGTTCGACGCGGCCTTTGCCTGGCAGGTCAGGCGTGCGCTCGGCATGTGCCACGAGTTGCGCCGGGACCAGCAGGGTACGACGCTCCATTGGGGCCCGCAGGGGATGCTGGACGACGCTGGAGTCGGCGCGCTGGCCGCGGTGATGCCGGGCCAGGACGACAAGTTCAGGAGGATCATGGATCTACGCGCCAGAAAGGGAGGATGTTCCAGCGACGAACTGATCGAAGTCGACGCCCTGGTCGACGGCGTCGCCCGCTTCGTGAAGCCGCTGCTGGGAAGTGACATGCGCTTCGACATCCCGAACCGGATGCCGGCGCCGGTCAAGCGCGCCAAAGACTGGGCCCCGGATTGGTGCCGTTGCGCGCGTCCGGAGCATGAAGGCATGGTCTATGGTTTTTATCCGCTGTGGCGCGACGCCGGCGAGCAACAGATCGATTTCGGCGCGCTGACGCGCATCGGGCTGTATGGCCTGACGTTCGATGACCAGGGCGTCCTGCAGCCGCCTCCAGGCATGGATGTTCGCACCATACCGGACCACCTGGCAAAGATGATGCGCGCCGCACACCGGCATAACGCGAAGGTCGACTGGATCGTATCGCGCAGCGATTGGGGCAAGTGGCAACTGCTGGGCGTCGACGCCAAGCGCAAGACCCTCAGGACCCTCGGGCAGGAGATCGAGGACCTGCTCAAGCGCGCGGTGCCCGGACACGGCGACACCATGACATGGCTTGCCTCTCTCGGCATGGATCCCGGCCCCAATGGCGGTGACGGCGTCGCATTGCATTTGCGCGGCTTCCCCGAGGATGACAAGGCGCTGCTTAACGAGTTCGTACACGGGTTGTCCGCCGTCCTGAAGGACATGCGGCCCAAGCGCCGGCTCAGTATGGTGATCGACTACGATGACCTGGGCCGTCCCGGTCCGTTCGCGCTGCGCAACCTGGTCGAGCTGATCGAGGCCACCAATCCCTTGCACGAGCCGTTTGCGGCTAGCGGCAGGCAGATGCAGAGCGACATGCCGCTCCTGGTGCTGATCCCCGAGCCGACCCAGGACAGCAAGAAGGCCTTGCGCACGTCGATCCAGAACGCGCTGCACGGCGCCGAGGCCGCGCGTCTGCAGTGGGCGGTGGTGCCCGTCGTCGAGTATGACGGGGTCGGCTCGGCCCAGCTGGCCGACGACATTGTGTTCGCCTCCGCCAATTACCATGGGATAGGCTTCTGGCCACTCGCCTTCGCCGCCCCAGCCCCCACATCCGAGGTCCAGCACCATGCGGACGCCAACTACCTGCTCGACGAATACCTGCAGCCGTTCGGCGACCCGAGCGATGGGATCGTATACAAAGCGGGTTTGCTGTGCCCGCACCGTCTATGGCTGCGCTGGCTGTTCTGGGGATCGCTGGCGCTGGCGATCGGCGTGGGGGCGGTGTACTTCAACTGCCGCGGCTGCAATGAACGCGTGGACAACAGCGGCCTGTACTTCGCAGGCATGGTGGCGCTGCTGGCCCTCCCGCTGCTGACGCTGGCGGTGCTGGTGGTCAGCGATCCGCTGCTGACGGAATACCTGAAGTTCACCCTGGCGCTGTATGGCACCGGCGGCATCGTGGCGGCGGCGCTGGTGTCGCGTTATTACTTCAAGAAGTCGCGCCGTAACCTGCCGTAAGGCGCGTACGGCGCATTCCGGCACGGCAGGCCCGAGCTGGGCATCATCTTATCGCACAGGAGGGGCAAGGTCATGCGGGAACGTCGGCAATCGCCACATCGAATGGAAACCGAATCGAGGGATGTCCGGCAGTCCTGTACAACGCCCGGGGCGCATACGCAGCGGTTCGCCGATAAGCGTTCATCCGCTGTGGTGCAAGGCAAGCTGGTCGAGATGATGCATGACAGCCTGCGTCTGTCCCGGCAACTGGCGCCGGGCGATGCGCGTCACGATAGTCCGCGGGTGGCGGATCACGGCCATCGGACCAGATCGCTGCCAGGAGAAGAAAACAGCCGCGCCGGGCTGCCAGGCCGCCTGAAGTCCGGCATCGAATCACTGTCCGGGATGAGCATGGATCATGTGAAGGTCCACTACAACTCGTCCAAGCCTGCGCAGCTGCAGGCGCATGCGTATGCGCAAGGCAGCGAGATCCATGTGGCGCCGGGGCAGGAGCGGCATCTGGCGCACGAAGCCTGGCACCTTGTCCAGCAAGCGCAGGGCCGGGTGCGGCCTACCTTGCAGATGAAAATGGGCGCGATCAACGATGATCGTTCGCTGGAAACCGAGGCCGACGTGATGGGCGCGAAGGCCGCCCGGGTCGAGGGCGGCCACGATACAGCGACGCCTGCAGCCGCCCCTGTGCGAACGGCGCCGGTGCAGCGGGTCGTAAAAGTTGGCGCCATGTCTTATCAGGCGCCAACTGGCAAGGCAACGACCGAACTGATCGCGCGGATCGACCAGGCCCTGGAGGCGGTGGGGAAACGCCTCACGCCCGGCTGGAAGGGGACATTGAGAGAGTGGGTAAGGGATGACCAGGCGGTCCTGCATGATTTCGCCGATGAAGACGCCTTGCGGCTTGCGCTGGAAGTGATATATCCGCCCAAAACCGCTGCCAGCGGCAGCACCAAGCGTAAAGCCGACATCGACCTGCAGGATGAGCATATCCGCACGCTGACCACCGGCGCCGACGACGGCATGCGCAAACGCGCCAGATTATTGTCCGACCATTCGGGCAAAGCCTGGAGTGCGATGGTCGGTGATGTATCCGGGTGGAACACCGTGACCGCGACAGCCCGGAGCCTGGAGGCATTGCCTTCCGGCGTAATGGACGCCACGCCGAACATCGCGAGTACCATACGCCCTTTCGACTTCTTCGCAGCGCTGAACGACAGCGGCAAGCGTGACAAGCTCGACCGCATGGACTTCAACTTCGGCGGCACCCAGGTGGTCACCCATGGCTATGAATCGCAGGGTAACCGCGCACTGGCGCCGCGCGGGTCCTACGATACGGCGAAAGGCAAGAGCAAGAAATTTCTTCCTTTTAAATTCAACACCGTGAAGATCGGGAATGATATCGGCACCTATGCGCAGCATCAGAGTGCGCAACCGGCCGATTTCATGGGTAGCGCTTTCACCGCCCTCAACACGCTCGAGAAATACCGTTTGCCCGAGCAGGCCTTCGGTACATCGATCAAGCGGGATTTGATGGGCAACGGCGAGTTCAACACGCAGCAGGGAATCGGCCAGAACCACCCGCATGCGAATGTCGAATTCCTGGGCGCGACGGCGGGCTCGGGACTGAACAATCAGCAGGTGGAGAATATGCGGCTCCAGCAGGAGCTCAGCAATATCCGTATTCTCGAATCCGGCTTTCTGGCGGCGCCTGACCGGGAGTTGGGCGAGGACATGCAGGACAAGAAGAATCGCACCACGCTGCGCGCAATCCACGAGCAGCTCGAGGTCGTCATGGGTTCGGCGTCCGCCGACCGGGCGACCAGGAAAGCTGCGAAGAAGCAACTGCGCCGCCTGATAAAGCGGGCAATGGCCTCGATCGAGCGCTTGCCGGGTATCGAATCGGACGATGAGGTGTCGGACACCGACATATAACCATCGCCACTGGCGCGATGCAGGCGCTGCCCGCCGTCCGCACCGTCAGCGCGGCGCATGACGGCGCCGCGGCCTGTCAGTCCGCGGCCGGCTCGTGAAACTCGTCCGCGCGCGAGAACAAATCCCAGGCCGCGATGAACAGCGCCGCAATCACCGGCCCGATTACGAATCCATTCAGCCCGAACAAGGCCATGCCGCCCAGGGTCGACAGCAGGATCACGTAATCCGGCAACTTGGTGTCCTTGCCGACCAGGATGGGGCGCAGGATGTTGTCGACCAGGCCGATCACCAGCACGCCATAAGCGGCCAGCACGATGCCCTGCCAGATGTCACCGGTCGCCAGGAAGTAGACCGCCACCGGCGCCCACACCAGGGCCGCGCCCACCGCCGGCAGCAGCGACAGGAAGGCCATCACCACGCCCCACAGCAAGGCGCCGCTGACGTCCAGCGCCCAGAAGATCAGGCCGCCCAGCGCTCCCTGTGCCATTGCCACCAGCACGTTGCCCTTGACCGTGGCCCGGATCACGGTGGTGAAGTTCTGGAACAGGCGGCCCTTGTATTCCACCGACAGCGGCACCGCGCGCTGGATGCGCGCCGCCAGAATGCGGCCGTCGCGCAGCAGGAAGAACAGCAGGTACAGCATGATGGTCATGCTGACCACGAAGTCCAGCGTATTGCGGCCGATATTGAGGGCGTAGTGCGCCGTGGCCTGGCTTATCTGGGCCGCGCCCTCGGTGATTTTTTCCTGCAGCGAGGCCAGGTTCGTCAGCTCGAAACGCTCGAGAAGCGAGATCGCCCAGTCCGGCAGGGCGCGGATCACGAGATTGAAATAAGTGGCGAAGTTGACCTGGCCGGCGCTGACCCGGGCATAGATGGCGGTGACTTCATTGATCAGCGACGAGGTAATCAGGGCCAGCGGCAGCAGCACCATCAGGATGATCACCAGCAGCGAGAGCAGGGCGGCGACCGTCGGCCGGCCCTTGGTCGCCCGCAGCAGGCGCGATTGCAGCGGCGCGAACAGGATGGCGAACACCACGCCCCAGAACACGGCCCCGGAATAGGGCAGCAGCACCCAGATGAAGGCGATCGTCACGATCGCCAGTAACAGGAGAAACGAGTTCTGCGGCAGTGTGTATTGCTTCATCGGCGGGCAAGGCGAAATGGTTAATGTTTCCTGATAATAAACCATGCCATCGCCTCATATGGCTGCCTTTTGCGTGGCGCGGTACGCCAGCTAACATATGTTTCGACTTTTGGTGAAGTGTCGCTTGTTGACCACAAAGTCATTTCAATCGTGCGCATTGTTCAAATGGCATCTTGCGATAATGAATGTCGCCGCGTCAAGACATAGTCTGGCGGGCAGTAAATTACATCTTTTTATCGGAGAGCTCCATGTCCCGCACCACGTCGCGCACCACCATGTCCACCGTTCACACCACACTCGTCTCTGCGCTGAAGGGCGCCATCCTGCTGGGCGCGGCAAGCGCCGGCATGGCCCAGGCCCAGCAGTCGCCAGCTCTTGACCGCATGAGCATCTCAGCCGGCGCCTTCTATGCCGAGCCGAAGATCCACCTGGGTGGCGACACCCGCTACGGCCGCATCGATACGCCCGACGAGAAGATCGACGACGTTACCCTGCCGCGCGTGAAGGCCGAGATGCTGATCGGCGACAGCCATGGCCTGTCGTTCGATTACTTCCGCTTCGACGAAGACTGGGCCGGCAGCGCCAGCGGCGACACCGTCTACGAAGGCCGTCCGGTCAGCGGCACCATTACCGCCGACGCCGACCTGCGCCTGGAAATGGCGCGCTTCGCCTACAAATGGTGGATGGGCAAGGAAAAGAACGCCTTCGGCGTCGGCCTGGGCGCGGCCTACCTGCGCGCCAAGATCTCCGGTTCGGCCGAGGCCAACCTCTCCGCTTCGAATCCGGTCGAGAACTACTCGTTCAGCGGTTCGGCCTCGGGCAGCGACAGCGTCTGGGCGCCAACCGTCGAACTGGCATGGCGCCACCAGATGAACGAGCAATGGCGCTTCTACGCCGAGGCCTCGGGCATCAAGAAGAATGGCGGCACGGTCGAGGGCCATATCTGGAACGGCGCCGTCGGCGTCGAATGGTTCCCGCACAAGAACGTCGGCCTGGTGCTCGACTACAACGTCCAGAAGATCGACCTGCACCGCAATGGCGACCGCACCGCCGACCTCGACCTGAAACTGAAGGGACCGTCGGCCTTCGTCAAGGTCCGCTTCTGATCCACCTGGCACGCGCGATTCGATCGAAAAGACGCACTCAGTTGCTTCCGGTCATAATACATAGTGCGAAAGCACTAATGTAGCGGAGCGAGGAGAACGATTGAGCGCGGAGCATCTGATCGGCTGTCATGACTGCGGTTGCCTGTACCACCGGGAGCCGCTGAACTCGTGCGAGCGCGCGCGCTGCACGCGCTGCCGCCACGAGCTGTATCGCTGGCATGCCGGCGGGCCGCTGCGTCGCGCCGACTCGCTGGTGGCGCTGACCCTGGGCGCCTTGCTGGTCTACCTGCTGGCCCAGAGCTTCCCGATCGTCACGCTCGAACTGGGCGGCATGGCGACCGGCGCCACGCTGCTGCAGGCAGTGGGCGTGCTGTGGGACGCCGGGATGCAGGTGGTCGCCGCCATGGTGCTGTTGTGCGCCATCGTCTTCCCGGGACTCGAACTGGGCGCGCTGCTGTACGTCGCCGTCGGCCTGCGGCGCGGTCGGCGCGTTCCCGGCTTTCACCTCGTGCTGCGGGTGGTCCAGGGCGCGCGCTACTGGGCCATGACCGAGGTGCTCATGATCGGCATCCTGATCACGGTCATCAAGATGACCAGCCTGGCGCGGGTCGTGCCGCATCCGGGACTATTCGCCTTCGGCGTGCTTACCATCCTGTGCGCGCTCGTGATGCGCTATGAACCCAAGGCGCTGTGGGAGCTGGCCGACCGCCTCGCGCCGCGTCCGCGGGAAGAACCCGGCGCCTATGCCGTGGCCCATGCGCCGGACACGCTCGTGTCCTGCCGTGCCTGCGACTTGGTCAACGGCCACCCTTTGCAGCGATCGAAGGACGGCGCATGCCACTGCCGCCGCTGCGGCGCCGCGTTGCATCGACGGATCCCGAACAGCATCGGCTGGACCTGGGTGATGCTGGCCGCGGCCACGCTGCTCTACGTTCCCGCCAACCTGCTGCCGGTGATGTACTCGCGCATGATCGGCGGCGGGGCCGAGGGCGACACGATCATGAGCGGGGTGGTGCTGTTCTGGGATACCGGTTCGCCGGGCCTGGCCATCATCATCTTCATCGCCAGCGTCGTCGTGCCGGTGTCGAAGCTGGTGGCGCTGGCCTGGCTCAACGCGACCGCCCAGCTGCGCTCGCGCGCCGCGCCGCTGGCGCGTACCCGCGCCTACCGGGTCGTGGAATTAGTCGGCCGCTGGTCGATGCTCGACATCTTCGTGGTCGCGCTGACCGTGGCGCTGGTGCGCTTCGACGCGCTGGCCACGATCACCGCCGGCCCCGGCGCGATCGCTTTCGGCTGCGTAGTGATCCTGACCATGGTCGCCTCGCACCAGTTCGACCCGCGCCTGATCTGGGACCCTATTGAATTGAATGGAGAACGACATGTCTGAACCGGATGGCGCCCGCCCGCCGCAGGGGCCCACCTCGCCCGACGTCGACCGCCCGAATCGCTGGCTGCCGTCGCTGATCTGGCTGATCCCGCTGCTGGCGGCCATCATCGGCGCCTGGCAGGTGGTCCAGTGGGTGACCGACAAGGGGCCGACGGTCTATGTGTATTTCGCCACCGGCGAAGGACTGGAGGCGAACACCACCCGGGTCAAGTACAAAGACGTCGATATCGGCCGCGTGGTCTCGGTGACGCTGGCCGAGGACGGCAACCGGGTGGTGGCCAAGATCGAGATGGTCAAGGAGGCCGGCCGCTTCACCGCCAAGGATTCGCGCTTCTGGGTGGTGCGCCCCCAGATCGGCGCCAGCGGCGTGTCGGGACTCGGCACCTTGCTGTCCGGCCCGTATATCGGCGCCGCGCCAGGCACGTCCGAGGATTCCAGCGATGCCTTCACCGGCCTGGAGACGGCGCCGCCGATTCCGATCGGCCTGAAGGGCCGCGAATACCTGCTGCACGCCGACAGCCTCGGCTCGGTGGCGCCCGGCTCGCCAGTCTACTTCCGGCGCGTGCGCGTCGGCCAGGTGGCCAAGGTCGAGCTGGACAAGGCCGGCCAGGGCATCGACATGTCGGTGTTCGTCGAGGAGCCGTATATCGGCTTCGTCGGCATGGACACCCGCTGGTACCATGCCAGCGGCGTCGACCTGCGCCTGGACGCGAGCGGCCTGAAGCTCAATACCCAATCGCTGGCGGCCCTGGCCACCGGCGGCATCGCCTTCGAATCGACCGACGGCAAGAAGCCGGCCGCGCCCGCTCCGGCGGGCAGCCGCTACCGGCTGGCCGAAGACCGCGCCGCGGCGCTGCGTCCGCCGGACGGCCCGGCCACCAGCGCGGTGCTGTACTTCGACCAGACCCTG
>Ga0265780_10001928_pt1 | contig 28729 bp, 29 predicted proteins | sample P1T30metagenome_FD_192432 | JGI IMG/M metagenome (GOLD analysis project Ga0265780, IMG submission 192432) | Plant litter microbial communities from East Loma Ridge, Irvine, California - P1 T30 | ecosystem: Environmental > Terrestrial > Plant litter > Unclassified | place: USA: California...
CCGACGTGGTCTACCGGAACCCCGGTGCGGAGCCGACCCGGTACGTCGTCGTGGTGGTCCGGGGCCAGTAGGCGCAGGAATAGGATCGGACCCATGCGCATCCACCTCGGAACGGACCACGCCGGCCTCGAGTTCAACAAGATCCTCGCCCAGCACCTCACCGAGGCGGGGCACGAGGTGGTCGACCACGGTCCGACCGAGTACGACGCGCTCGACGACTACCCCTCGTTCTGCATCAACGCCGCGCACGCGGTCGTGCAGGACCAGCGAGCCGGGGTCCAGGCCCTCGGCGTCGTCTTCGGCGGTTCCGGGAACGGCGAGCAGATCGCGGCCAACAAGGTCGAGGGCATCCGGGCGGCGCTCGTCTGGAACGAGTCCACCGCGCTCCTCGCCCGCCAGCACAACGACGCGAACGTCATCTCGATCGGGGCCCGGCAGCACACCGAGGACGAGGCGATCCGGTTCGTCGACCTGTTCATCGCCGAACCGTTCTCCGACGAGGAGCGCCACGCCCGTCGGATCGCCCAGCTCGCCGAGTACGAGACGACCGGGCGCATCGCCGGCAAGCAGATCGACGAGTAGGCCGGGAGACAGGCGCCATGCCCGAGGGCCACTCCGTCCACCGCATCGCCCGCCAGTTCGCCCTGCACTTCGTCGGGCGCGTCTGCGAGGTCTCCAGCCCGCAGGGCCGCTTCGCCGCCGGGGCCGCCCGGCTCGACGGCAAGCGCATGGTCGCCGCACGGGCGGTCGGCAAGCAGATGTTCCTCGAGTTCGAGGACGACCTGTTCCTGCGCGTGCACCTCGGCCTGTACGGCGCGTGGGACTTCGCGGGCGACATCTCGACCGACGCCACGATGCGGAGCGCGAACGGCCGGATCGGGCAGACGAACCAGCACGGTACCGACGAGACCAGCACCGACGAGACCAGCACCGACGAGACCGGCACCGACGAGACCGACGAGGGCGGCGCCGACAGTGCTCCGGAGCACGTCCCGGACGACGCCGGCGAGGACTCGCTGACCAGCATCGGCGCGCCCCGGCGGGCCCGCTACCGGATGGCCGAGCAGGAGAAGGTCGAGGACCCGATCGAGGCGTTCCCGCCAGACCCCGTCGGCGCCGTCCGGGTGCGGATCCTCACCGACGACGCCGTCGCCGACCTCCGCGGCCCGACCGCGTGCGTCGTCGAGGACCCGGCCGGGGTGCAGCGCGCGCTCGACAAGCTCGGGCCGGACCCGATGAACGACGACGGTCCGGAGGCCGAGCAGCGCTTCGTCGAGAACGTGCGGAAGCGGAACGTCGCCATCGGGCAGCTGCTCATGGACCAGGCGGTCGTCTCCGGCATCGGCAACGTGTACCGCGCGGAGCTGCTCTTCCGGCAGCGCATCGACCCGTACAAGCCGGGGAAGGAGATCACCGTCCGGCAGGCGGAGGCGCTGTGGGCGGACTGGTCGAAGCTCCTGCACGACGGCGTCCGCGTCGGGCAGATGATGACGATGGACGACCTGTCGCCCGAACAGCGGCGGAAGGCCATGGCCTCGCGCGCCGACCGTCACTGGGTGTACCACCGCGAGGGGGAGCCCTGCCGGCTCTGCGGCACCGAGATCCGGATGGCCGACATGGCCGGCCGGAAGCTCTACTGGTGCCCGAAGGACCAGAAGTAGCGCCTGAACCCGCGTGAAGATGCTCGTTAGGTCGCTATGTCCACGGTAACCGAGACGACAGAAGCCTCGCTGACCTCCTCGGGGGTCGCAGTGCTCGGGTTGAAGATGGCGACATTTACGCCAGGTCCGACGGAACTGCGGTATGCGACTCCGTCGAAGCCACTGTGCTTCATGAACTCGCAGAGGTATTGGCTTGGGATGTACTCGTAAGCTGCGCTGCTCGGTACCACCGGACGAGTCAACTCCTCGCCCAATCGTTCGAGCAATGGAAGATCGAGCCGGAGCTCCGTTACAGCCGTGTCGTCGAGTAGAAACGGTGAGACGAGGGCGCGGGGATCGCGCACGTCGACGAGCTGCAGTTCCGGCAGGCTGAATCGCGCGATGGTCGCTCGCTCACCGGTGTGCGGGCGGACTTCCGAGATGGCTGTCTTCGGGTCCGACGCTAGATACAAATATGGAATTCCCGCTGGATTGGCGCGGCCGTGAGCCGCCAATTGCGCGGGAGGTGCTGCCATCTGGTCAAGCGGAAACAGTTCGGAACTGGTCATCAGACGTGCGCGGAACCATTGGGTGTTGATCAGCGGCGATTGAGTGATGATCTGGTCAAGCAGTCCCCTGAGGCGTGGTAGGTCAACGGGCTCAGCGGGGAACCAACGATTGCGATGCATCATCTCGGACCGTAGACTCTCCCACTGGCCGAGGCTACGGGAAGGTAGTTCCTCTATCGGCACAAAGTTTCTTCGGACCAGATCGCCATCGTCCAAGATTTCCGCGAGGAGCTCTTTGGCGTGCGCATCGTCCATGGCGGGGTGCGAGAACAACCGCCAGTCGGCCTTGAGCTGTCTTACGAGCGGTTCGCCTTCAGCACCGACGCGGTATGGCGCCAACAGCAACTCGAACTTGTCCCGCAGCTTGATTGGCTCGAGCAGGTCAACGTCGTCTGATAGGCAAAAGCCGCACGTACCCTTTGTCGCACCGAGCTGCGGAAATATACTCTCGCGTAGCCCTCGATCGCCAAAACACTCAGGGCAGCAGAGTCGGTCAGGCATTCGCAGACTGCTCATAGGCTGCGAGGGTTTCCATGTGATGCTTCATTGAAAGCTTCTTGACATGCCCAAGGCCGGGAAAGTGCTGGCGCTCATAAAGTTCGCGGAATTCTGTGATGGCCGATGTCTCCAAGAGGCCCGATGTGCCGGTGTCGAGCGCCGCAATGAGCTTTTGCAGTGCTTGCGCGAACTTCCCTGCAGGGTCCGTTGGTGTGTCGTTGGAATCCGAGACAAAGTGATATATTCGCATTGTGTTGTCTTGAGTGGCATCGACAAAAGTGAGGTGGATTGCCACCGCATACGCGGGGCCTCCACCTTCGGAATAGAAATCTCCGACAGTCAGAAAGTCGCCAAAGCCGTCCATGCCGAAATCTGTATAGGTCGCATGCAGGTCTGAGAAGTTGTCGAGCGGGGGAAACGCCGAGTTTTTCATCCGCTCGAAACCATCCTTGACAAGGATGCGGTTACTCCCGCGGAAGTGACGACGATACAGCGTGTTCGCCTTGTCATCGATGAACACGTGTACTCGAGCGTCCTCGCCCCGCTCCTGCAGAGCCGCAGCGAGCTCATTTGGGGCCGCGAAACCCGCATGAATGAGCGATGGATTCCAGGCAGAGTCGGACCGCAGCTCGTTGATTGCTTCCTGTAGCGAGGTTTCGCTCGTGAGGAGGACACCTGCAGTAATGTCACGATCGTTTGGGTAGGTCGAGTCGAGCATCTCGAGAATACCTCGACCGTCTTCACGTAAATCGCCGTGTCGAGGGTTTGTGATGACAATCGCTTTCGCCTGCGCCTCAGCGAGTGCAGCGAGCGTTCGGGTGAGACTAGTGAGTGATTCACGAACGGGCTCGATGATCGGGACAAAACCGCTCTTCGCGATCAGGCTGGCCGATTCCCGTATTGCGATCAATTCAAATTGCTTGCCGCGGAAGTATGGATAGTAGACCACGCATCAGCTCCAGGTGAGGGCTTGCGGCAGCGGTGTCGCAAGCGCTGTGTGTAATTTATCATATGAGTCGCTGCCGAAGTGCTGGCTCATAGACGCGGCGCGAAGGAACGGGGGAAGTTCCTTGACCCGTGCGGCTGATGCAGGGCGCGAGCGCGACCTCTTCAACGTTTCTACTGCGAAGTTGTGTGCGGTAGTGGGATCCAGTCTCGAGAACTCCGCTCGGAGGTACGAACGCACGACTGTGTTGGGAAGCCGGGGGCGCTCAGCTCCTGCCATTTCGAGAACCGCATGCGCCTCTTCGACCCTCAGAGCATCGAGGAGGAACGTGGGGGAGATTCTCTCGGGTACGGTGATGGCCTCCTTCTCAACGCGCAGGCTGAATCGGTCGGTCAGAACCAGTATTCCAACATCGCTAGGCACGAGCCTCCGTATGTCCTGCGCCTGGCGAAGGCTCGTGACGACGTTGACGGTTGCCCAGACTTGTCGGTAGTCGAGCACCTGGTTATGAAGACGCGATGTGGAGTCGCGCTCGGATTTAATCTCGTAGGCCGTCGAAGTTCCGTTGAGGATGACCACGTCGGCCCGCGAAGCACCGGAGCGAGCCTCGAGGAGAGGTGTGGCCGTTCGGAATGAGTGTCGAGCAATGAACAGCTTTTGGATGATCGCGCTCCGATAGACATAGTCGTCCCGGTTGCCCGTTCGCCGGAGGATGTCGAACGCCCGCTGGAGGGCATCCGCGACCGTCCCTGAAGAACCGTCGAAGCTCTCCCCGGCATCCTGAAGAAGCCGGGCGAGGAGTGCGGAGCTACCTCGTGCGCCGAGGCTTCGGAAGACTGACGAAGAAAACATCCGCGTCAGGACGGCGAGGCGGCGCTCGTTCGTCATTCGTCCTCCTCCGCTCGGCGTTGTCGTTGATCGTACCGGGCGGCGGAGAGGCGACGAAGGAGTGAGTTCTTGCGGTCAGCAGGGCGCAGTAGCGCCGGTCACAGCTCCCGGTGGGTGAAGCGGCCGGCGACCGCCGTGGAGAGCACCCGCATCCCGCGGAGCGAGGACGACGACGCCGTCAGCGGATCGGTCTCCACGAGCACCAGGTCGGCGACGTCTCCGACCGCGGGTGCGACGGCGCCGCCGGTCGTGGAGGCACGCCACGCGGAGAGCGCGGACAGCCGCTCCTCGGGGTGCCACGGCTCGCGGCCGTCGCGGTCCCGCCCGACCGCGGCCGCCATCGACACCCACGGGTCGAGCGGAGCGACCGGGGCGTCCGAGCCGAGCTGCAGGCGCGCGCCGGCCCGTTCCAACGACGCGAACGCGAAGGTCCGGTCGGTGCGGTCGGCCCAGTAGCGGTCGGCGACGTCGCGGTCGTCCATCGCGTGCTCCGGCTGCACGGACGCCGTCACGCCGAGCCGCGCGAAGCGCGCGACGTCGTCGGTGGCGAGCAGCTGGGCGTGCTCGACCGTCCCGCGGGCGCCGACGGCCTCGAACAGGTCGAGGGCGAGCGTGGCCGCCCGGTCGCCGATGGCGTGGATCGCCGGCACGAGCCCGGCCGCGACGGCGCGGCGGACGAGCGGCACGGCTTCGTCGAAGGGCCACGTCAGGACCCCGTGTCCGCCGACCTCCCGGTACTCGTCCACGACGGCCGCCGTCCGGGTACCGAGCGAGCCGTCGGTGATGAGCTTGAACGGCCCCATCGCGACGAGGCCGCGGGTGCCCTCGACGACGTCGCCCGTCCGCAGCCCGCGCGCCACGACGCCGTCGAGCTCCGCCGGGTAGACCCCGGACGACACCCGGAGGCCGTCCGTCCCCACCCGCACCCGCCGGGTCCAGCGGTCGAGCCCGAACACCATCTCGAGGTCCACCACGCGCGTCACACCCCGTGCGGACGCCGCTTCGACGGCGTCGGCGACGTACCCGTCGAGCACGTCGTCCGCCACGGCGGACAGCGCGGCGGTCACGTCGAACGCGTCCTGCTCGCGCAGGACGCCGTCCTCGCCCGCGGGCAGCGGCCGCCCGAACGCGGTGGCGAAGTGGTCGAGGGCGAGTGCGTTGCACCAGACGGCGTGCAGGTCGCCGGCGATGACGACGACCGGGAGGCGCGGTGCGGCCCGGTCGAGCAGCTCGCGGCGCGCGGGGCGGGGCCAGAGACCGTCGCGGTAGCCGTGGCCGACCAGCACCCCGTCCGACCGACCGGTGCGCGCCGCCCCGGCGAGGAGGTCCGCGGTCGCCTCCGCGGAGTCGCAGCCGGAGACGTCGACCCGACGACGCACCAGCGCCCACTGGTCGAAGTGCACGTGGTGGTCGACCAGGCCCGGGCCCAGCCACGCGCCGGCCGCCTCGACCACGTCGGTGTCCGCGGTCGTCGGGTCGAGCGTGCCGGCCGGCGCCACCTCGGCGACCCGCCCGTCCGCGACCCGGACGTCGGCGGGGGCGCCGGAGGTGCCCACGCGGCGGACGGTGCGGAGCAGGACCTCGGTCACGACGCCTCCCGTCCGGCCGCGGCGTGCGCCCGCTCCATCTCGTCGGCGAGCGCCGGGGCGGCGTAGGGGCCGTCACCACGGAGGCCCGCGACGATGCGCTCGACGACCTCCGGCGCCTTGTTCTGCGACAGCTTCGCGCGGGCGTCGAACCGGGCGACCCGGATGCGGATCCCCACGGTGCCCCGCGCGACGCGCCGTGCGGTGGCCTCGTCGACGTCGAGCGACACCGGCTCGGGCATGACCCGTTCGAAGTGGTCGACGAGTTCGCCGAGGACGCGGAAGTTCTCCTCGTCGGACAGGACCTCCGGCGTGCCCCAGCAGTGCGCCGTGACGTGGTTCCAGGTCGGCACGAACTGCTCCGGCGGGTACCAGGCGGGGGAGACGTAGCCGTGCGGTCCCTGGAAGACGACGAGCACCTCGTGCCGGCCGAGCTCGTGGGCGACCTCGTCGGGTCGTCCGACGTGCGAGACGAGGACGATGTCGTCCCCGGTGCTCGCCGCCTCGTCGAGGAGGACCGGGTAGTGCGACGCGACGATCCCGGCGGCCGTGTGCGACACGATCGTGGCCCACGGGTTCGCGCGGACGAGCCGGCGGACCTCGTCGACGTCGGTCATCAGGAAGTGGGGGGTGTGCCGCATGCACGTCAGCGTGGCACATGGAAGGGTGGTCGTCATGGCGAACCGCGCAGCCCTCGAGACCGTCCTGCCCTACGTCCGCGAGTGGGTGTCGTACAAGGTGTGGCAGCTCCGGGTGCCCGGGGTGCAGGTCGCGATCGGGTACCAGGGCGAGGAGCTGTTCTCCGAGGCCTGGGGGTACGCCGATGTCGAGGCGGGCCGCGCCCTGACCACGACCGACCTGTTCCGGGTCGCGTCGCACTCGAAGACCTTCACCGCCACGGCCGTCATGCTGCTCGTCGAACGCGGGTCCCTCCGGCTCGACGACACCGCTGGCGCACACGTGCGGGCACTGGTCGACGGCGCGTCGCCGCTCGCCGATGTCACGGTCCGTGAGCTGCTCGAGATGGGTGCGGGGGTGATCCGCGACGGCAAGGACGGCGACCACTGGTCGCAGCTGCGACCCTTCCCGGACGGGTCGGAGCTCCTCGCGCTGCTGCTCGACGACGGCCAGAAGGTCCCCGCCGGGTCCTCCTTCAACTACTCCAACCTCGGCTACGGGCTGCTCGGTCTCGTCGTGGCGGCGGCCGCGGGCCGGTCGTACGACGACTTCGTCCGGTCCGAGGTCGTCGAGCCCCTCGGACTGATGAACACCGGGCCGGACTGGGACCCGGCGCGCGCCGACGACTTCGTGGTCGGCTACTCCGGGTTCCACACCGCCCGAACCCGACACCGCCTCGACCACGTCGACACGCGGGCGCTCGCCGCGGCGACCGGGTTCCACAGCACGGCGTCCGACCTCGTCCGGTACTTCTCGTCGCACGTCGTCGGACGACCCGGCCTGCTCGACGACCGGTCGAAGCGGCTCGTGCAGCGACCGGCCTGGACCGCCACCGACACCGGGTCGCCGAAGGGGTACGGCGCCGGGTTCATCACCGAGCGCATCGGTGACCGCGAGGTGCGCGGGCACTCCGGGGGCTTCCCCGGGCACATCACGCAGTCGCTGTTCGACCCGGCGTCCGGGCTCGTCGTGTCCGTCCTGACCAGCGCGGCCTCCGGACCGGCGACGCTGATCGCCACCGGCATCGTGCACCTGCTCGACGCGGCCGCCGACGAGCAGGCTCCGGGCGGTGCGATCCCCGACGGTGTCGAACCGGCGTCGTTCACCGGGCGGTTCGCGAACCCCTGGGGCGTCACCGACATCGCCCAGGTGGGGGACCGGCTCCTCGCGCTCGACCCGACCGCGCCGGATCCGCTCGAGTCGCCGACGCGCCTCGAGGTCGTCGACGCCGACACCCTCCGGATTACCCAGGGACGCCGGTTCGGCTCCATCGACGAGGACGTCGTGTTCCAGCGGGACGCGGACGGACGTGCCGCGTCGATCCGGGGTGACGGCGGCATGACCTTCCGGGCGTGGACGATCCCGGACGAGTCGCCGGAGGTCGCCGCGGGTCTGGCCTGACCGCCAGCCGTCGTCCGCCGGTGGCGCCACCGGTGCCGCGGGGTGCAGCGGGGTACCGCGGGGTGCCGCGGGGCGACCCAGGGTGCTGCGGGGCAGCTCGGCTCAGCGGACCTCCGCCGAGGACCAGAGGGAACGGGCACCGGCGCCGACCGGCCGGAGGAGCGGACCGGCGACGAGGGCCGCGGCAGCGAGGTACCCGAGGGTCTGGAACAGGTACGGCAGCGAGAGCGTGACGCCGAGGGAGTCCTGCGGCAACGCGACGAGGAGCGGGGTCGAGAGCGACAGCAGGGAGACGAACCACAGGGCGGCAGCGATCGCGGCCGTCCACCCGAGCGCGCGCCGGGTGCCGCGCGCCGACCGGATCGTCCGGACGCCGGACGCCAGGAGCGCTCCCTGCGCCACGACGACGACCACGGTGACCAGGACCCCGGGGGCCACCCAGGACAGGGCGTACGCGAGCACGGACACCGCGGCGGTGAACAGGACGCGGTCACCGTTCCGCCAGGACCACCCCGCGGCTGCGGCCGCCGCGACGCCGGCGACCACCGCGCCGACGAGGAGGACCGTCGGACCCGGATCCCACTGCGTGAGCGCGACCGCTCCCGCGAGGCCGCCGAGCGCGGCGACGACCGCGGCGGTCGCGGCCGCAGCCGACGCCCATCGTTCCCCCGTGACGTGCTGCATGCGGCACATCGTACGACGATCGGGGGGATAACCCCACCCCGGATCCGGGAGAGGGCAGGATGGGGGAACGCGCCCGAGATCGCGAGGCTTGGTGTCATGAGCGACACCGCCCGCATCGACCAGGCCGAGACCGTCCCACTGCACGACGACGTGCCCTCGCACGACACCGTCCCGCTGCACGACTCCGTCCGACCAGGAGCCACCGAGCCCATGTCCACCCAGCAGAACCCCACGCCGCCGTCGTGGTCGTCGACCCCGGCGCCGACCGGCACGGCGCAGTCCGGCACGTCGCAGCCCGGTACCGGCCCGACCGGCGCGGAAGCGACGGGTACCGGCGCGACCGCGTCGGCACCCGGCGGCGGCTCGGGCTCCGGCGCGACCGCAGGCGGGTTCTACCGCGACGCCTGGCGCCGGCTGCCCCGCGACTTCGGGTACATGGCGCTCACCGCCGTGCTCCTGGGCACGCTGTACTTCGCGTTCCCCAGGGCCGTCCTCAGCCGCGGCTCGCACGACCTGTTCAGCCCGTTCACCCTGCTGATGTTCTTCGTCGCGCTGTTCGTCGCCCGGTGGCTCGGCGCGTTCGAGAAGCTCCGCATCGGCTGGGCGGACCCCCGGCCGATCCGCCCGGTGGACTGGACGCCCCGGTGGCAGCAGAACTGGTGGACGCGGACCGGGTCCGCGGTCGCCAACCCGCACTACTGGCTGTACCTGCTGCACGCCGCGGTCGTCTACCCGCTCGTCGCGCTGTTCACGGTCGGCGCCGGTGCGCTCCTCGTCGCCGGGTTCTTCGGACCGCTCGTCGCCGGGTTCACCGCGCTGCGGTACGGCTGGGAGATCAACGAGTGGCTCGTGCTCCACGGCAGGGACGTGACCGCGTCGTGGGTGCTCGGCGCGGTGGCGTGCCTGGTGAGCATGACGGCGGCCGTCGTGCTCCTGCCCCTCTGGGCGCGCGCCTCGGTCCTCGCGCACTACTGGGTGGACTTCGGGCTGCTCGGCGGCTTCCGGTCCGAGCAGCTCGAGCAGCGCGTCGCCGGGCTGCAGGCCTCCCGCGCCGGTGCCGTGACCGCCGAGGGGCAGGCGCTCCGGCAGATCGAGCGCGACCTCCACGACGGCCCGCAGCAGCGGCTCGTCCGGCTCCGCATGGACCTGTCGGCGGCGGAACGCGCATTCGACAAGGACCCCGAGAAGGCCAAGCAGCTCATCGGCGAGGCTTCCGAGCACGCGAAGGACGCCCTCGACGAGCTCCGTGCGCTGTCCCGGGGCTTCGCGCCGCCGATCCTCCTCGACCGCGGACTCGTGGCGGCGCTCGAAGCGCTCGTCGCCCGCACGCCGATCCCGGTCGGTCTCGAGGTCCGGCTGCCCGACGGGCTCGAACTCGCCACCGAGATCCAGCGCAACGTGTACTTCACGGTGAGCGAGCTCCTCACGAACACGACCAAGCACGCGGGCGCCTCGACCGCCGGGGTCTACCTCGGGCTCATCGTCGACGCGTCGGGCGTCTGGTACCTCACCGTCAGCGTCACCGACGACGGCCGGGGTGGTGCGCGCCCGCAGGAGGGGCACGGCATCGAGGGGCTGATGGGCCGGATGCGCGCCCTGGACGGCGAGCTGACGGTGTCCAGCCCCGAGGGCGGCCCGACCGAGGCGACGGCACGGATCCCGCTCGGCGCCCTCAACGGGGTCCCCACCGCACGCGCCTGATCCCCGCGGGGAGGGGCACGCCCCACCCGCGGGGAGGGGCACCGCCCACCCGCGGGAGCGGCACCGCTCCCACTAGGCTGGACGGCATGAGCGACGGCCCGGATGCACCACGCGTCCGGGCCGTCGTCGTCGACGACGCCGTCCTGCTCCGCGAGGGCCTCGCACGCGTGCTCGACGAGGCGGGCATCGAGGTCGTCGGACAGTACGCGGACGCGTCCTCCTTCCTCGCCACGCTGCCGGACCACGCCCCCGACGTCGTCGTGATGGACGTGCGGATGCCGCCGACCTTCACCGACGAGGGCGTGCGCGCCGCCGTCGAGACGCGCCGCCTCGCCCCGTCGACGGGCGTCCTGCTGCTGTCGCAGTACGTCGAGGCGACGTACGCCGAGGACGTCCTGGCCACCGGCGCGACGGGCATCGGCTACCTGCTGAAGGACCGCGTCACCCGGCTCGAGGAGATCGACGACGCCGTCCGCCGCGTCGCCGCCGGCGGCACCGTGCTCGACCCCGAGGTCGTCACGCAGCTCATGACGCGCCGCCGCGACCCGCTCGCCGCCCTCACCCCGCGGGAGCGCGAGGTGCTCGGGCTGATGGCCGAGGGCCGGACGAACGCCGCGATCGCCCGAGCCCTGGTGATCGGCACGGGCGCCGTCGAGAAGCACGTGTCGAGCATCTTCGGCAAGCTCGCGCTCGAGGACACCGGCGAGGACCACCGCCGCGTCCTCGCCGTCCTCGCCTACCTCGGCTGAGACCGGGCACCGATGGCGACCGCGTCGTGACCCGCATCCCCGCACCGCTCCTGGCGCTGGCCGCGATGGTGTCGGTGCAGCTCGGAGCCGCCGTCGCGAAGACCCGGTTCGACGACGTCGGACCGTTCGGCGCGGCGACGCTGCGGCTCGTCATCGGCGCGGTCGTGCTCGCGCTCGTGGTGCGCCCGCGCGTCCGGCACTGGACCCGCGCGCAGTGGACCGGGGCCCTCGGTCTCGGCCTCGCCCTCGGCGGCATGAACGTCTTCATCTACGCCGCGTTCGCGAGCATCCCGATCGGGGTCGCCGTGACGATCGAGTTCCTCGGACCGCTCGCCCTGTCGCTCGTGCACACCCGGCGGTGGCGCGACGTGACCTGGGCGGTGCTGGCGCTCGCCGGGGTCGTGCTCCTCGGCGTCGGACCGGCCGCCGTCACCGCGGTCGGCGGTGTCCTCTGCGCCGTCCTCGCGGCCGCGTGCTGGGCCGGCTACATCGTGCTCAACCGGCACGTCGGCGCGGCCATCCCGGGCGTCGACGGGCTCGCGGTGTCGATGGTCGTCGCGATGCTCGTGTCGCTGCCGTCCGGCCTGCGCTCCGCCGTCGACGGCGTCGTCCGCGAACCGTCGCTCCTCGTCGTGTTCGGGATCGTCGCGGTGCTGTCGAGCGTGCTGCCGTACGCGCTCGAGATGCTCGCGCTCCGCCGGATGCCGACGCGGGTGTTCGGGGTGCTGCAGAGCCTCGGTCCGGCGCTCGCGGCGCTCGCTGGCCTGGTCGTCCTGCACGAGGCGCTCGCGCCGTTGGAGGTCGTCGCACTCGCGTGCGTCACCGCGGCGAGCGTCGGCGTGACCGTGTCGGCGCGACGGGGTCGTGCCACCGAGGGGCCCGCGGGGACGCGGACGGCGGGAACGGGGGGCACGGACGCGGCCCCCTGATCGGGACCGGGTCCGTGCCTCCGGAAGATCCGCCTACTCGACGCGGAGGAAGTCCGCGTACGTGGGCTCCGACTGCTCGCCCGTCAGCAACGCCGGGTCGTTGATCCGGCGTTCGACGTAGGCCGCGATGACCTCGGGCGGGGTGAGCAGGTGGGCGACCCAGGACGGCACCTCGCTCTTCTTCATGGTGCCTCCTCCTGGTACGTCGGTCGATGGATCGAAAGCCTCGATCATCGAGTTACTTGCTGTACCGCTGTTCCCCAAACGATCCTCGCCCTCCGCGGGGAAGTCAATGCGGTGCGTTCTGCGGACTCCGCGCGACCGGCATCGTGCCGTGCACGGCTCGACGCTCGGCGTCGGCGCGCAGCGCCCGGTGCTTCACGGCGGAGCGCCACACCCACGCGTCCGCCTGCTGGCCGAACTGCGCCCACTCGACGAGCACGGCGTCCCGCGTCCAGCTCTTCGCGAAGGCCTTGACCCGCACGTGGAAGGTCGGGAACTGGACCCACGCCCAGACCGGCACCGGGGTGACCGCGTGGCAGACGTCCGGCCCGCGCGCGTCCTCGGACAGCGAGTAGGCGCGCGGTCGCTCGACCTCCGGATGCTCCGGGGGCTGCCACCGGTTCTCGCGACGCCGTCCCACGACGGTATTCGAACGTGTGTTCGAATGCTCGTCAAGTCGACCGCGCCCGCTGGACGGCGGTCGCGCGGGCGGCGGGCGTGTCGCGCACGATCAGGCCCGGGCGCGTGCCGTCGACTCCCGGACGCTCAGGGTCAGGAGCGGACCGGGCCGCGACGGCAGCACGGAGCCGGTGTCGATCTGCTCGCGCAGCAGCGTCGCCGCCCGCTGCCCGAGCTCGACGGTGTCGCGCGTCAGCGAGGTGATCGCGGGGCGCACGAGCCGGACCATCGCGGAGTCGTCGAACGACACGATGGAGACGTCGTCCGGGACCGACACGCCCATCTCGCTCGCGACGCCGAGGCCGGCGACGGCGAGCACGTCGTTGTCGTACACGATCGCGGTCGGCCGGACGCCGCGGGAGAGGAGCGTGCGGGTGGCCCGGGCGCCGGACTCGGCCGAGTAGTCGGTCGCGACGGACAGGGTGTCGCCGAGCCCCTCGGTCTCGGCGAACGACCGGAAGCGGTCGATCCGCATCGCCGTGTGCTCGAACTCCGGCCGTCCGGCCACGTGCGCGATCCGCCGGTGGCCGAGCGCGTGCAGGTAGCGCAGGACGGTGTCGGTCGCGTCGGAGTCGTCGATCCAGACGCTCGGCGCCGTGCCCGCCGGGGTCGGGTGCGACCCGACGACGACGGCCGGCATCCCGAGCTCGGCGAGCAGGGCGAGGCGTTCGTCGCCGCGTCGTGGGTCGATGACGATCACACCGTCGACCCGGTGACCGCGCCACCAGTCCCGGTAGGTCGCGAGTTCCTCGTCGGCGTCCCGCGCGACGAGCAGGTTCATCCCGACGTGGGTGCCGGCGAGGCCGAGCTGGATACCGGAGATGAGGTCGCCGAAGAACGACTCGGTGCCGAGGGTCCGGGCCGGCCGGTTCAGCACGAAGCCGATCGACCCGGCCCGTGCGCCGCCGAGGGCCCGGGCTGCGCTGTGCGGCTGCCAGTCGAGTTCGCGGGCGACCTCGCGCACCCGGCGACGGGTCTCGTCGGACACCCCGGGGCGGTCGTTGAGCGCGAACGAGACCGCGCTGATGGACACGCCGGCGCGTGCGGCGATGTCTGCGATCGTCGTACGACGTTGTGCGGCCACGGGCTTGACTATAGCGCTTTAGTCCAGCACAGTGGCTGCCACACGACGGTTCGGCGACGGGAACTGAACCGGTTCAGCACGATGATGACGAGGGAGTCACACGCCATGAGGACCACCACATCCGCGACGAGGGGCCGTGCCGCAGCGCTGCTCGCGACGGCCGCCACCGCGGCACTCGTCCTGACCGGCTGCTCGAGCGGCGGGAACGCCTCCGACTCCGGCGACGGCTCGATCAGCGGCACGATCACGCTGCAGACCTGGGCGCTCACGCCGACCTACACGGACTACCTGCAGGGTGTCATCGACGACTTCGAGCAGGAGCACCCGGACGCGACGGTCAAGCTGCAGGACCAGCCAGGCGACGGCTACGCCGACAAGGTGCTCAGCCAGGCGTCGTCGAACTCGCTGCCGGACGTGGTCAACCTGCCGCCGGACATCGCCCTGCCGCTCGCCAAGCGCGGTTTCCTGCAGGACGTGTCCAAGGACGACACGAAGCTGGACAGCACGTACGTGGAGGGCGCACTCGCCTCGTACCAGTACAAGGGCCTCGACGGCACGTACGGGTACCCCTGGTACCTCAACACCGACGTCGACTACTGGAACAGCGACATGTTCGCGAAGTGCGGCCTCGACGCCGACAACCCGCCGAAGACCACGGACGAACTGTTCACGCAGGCGAAGACCATGCACGAGAACTGCCCGACCGACTACCTGATGAGCCGGAAGCCGGGCCTGGGCGACTTCACCCTCGCCGGCGTCAAGGTGCTCAACGCGGACGGCACGAAGTTCACCTTCGCCGACTCCTCGAAGGCCGCCGACCTGATCACCCGGTACAAGCAGGCGTACCAGGACGGCTACATGCCGTCGAACGTCCTCAACAGCGACTACCTCGGCAACTCGACGCTCTTCACGCAGGGCAAGGTCGCCTGGACCACGGGTGGCGCGACGTCCCTCGCCGACTTCGAGAAGAACAACCCGTCGCTGAAGGGCAAGGTGACGGTCTCTCCCGCGCTCGACACCCCGCCGCTGTACGTGCAGGGCCTGTCGGTGTCGAGCCGGTCGAAGCACCTCGCGACGGCCGAGGCGTTCGCGCGCTTCATGACGAACGCGAAGAACCAGGAGGCGTTCGCCCACCAGGTGAACATCTTCCCGTCGACCACGTCGTCGCAGTCCGACCCGTTCTTCTCTGAGGACGACGGCACCGTGAACGGCAAGGCCCGGGTCCTGGCGAACGAGGCGCTCAAGGAGGCGGAGGTCATCAACCCGGTCGAGGCGAACTCTGCGATGACGGACTTCCTCGACCAGCAGATCGCCCTCGCCATGAAGGGCCAGGTGTCGCCGGAGAAGGCCCTGCAGACGGCCCAGACCAAGATGAACAGCCTGCTGGCCAACGGCTAGCGGGAACGGGAGGATCGTCATGCGCGCGAACCGCTGGTTCACACCCTGGTTGCTCGTCCTGCCGGCGCTCGTCTGGCTCGTCGGGTTCAGCCTCTGGCCGTCGATCAACACCGTCCGGCTGTCGTTCACGAACGCGAGCCCGCTCGGCGGCGTGAGCCAGTGGGTGGGGTTGCGGAACTTCGAGACCCTGCTCGCGGACCCGCAGGTGTGGGAGGCGCTGCTCAACAGCGTCGTCTACATGGCGGTCTGCCTGCCGCTCCTGACGATCCTCCCGCTCCTCATCGCGGTGCTCGTGCAGCAGAAGCTGCCCGGGATCGCCTTCTTCCGCACGGCCTACTACACGCCGGTCATCGCCTCCGCGGTGGTCGTCGGACTCATCTGGACCTGGATCCTCGACGACCGCGGCGTCGTCAACGAGATCGTGAAGGCGCTCGGCGGAGCGGGCATCCCGTTCCTCACCGACCGGTGGCTGCTGCTCGTCAGCGCGATCAGCCTGACGGTCTGGAAGGGCCTCGGGTACTACATGATCATCTTCCTCGCGGCGCTCGGGAACGTCGGCAAGGACCTCCACGAGGCCGCCGCCATCGACGGCGCCGGGGCGGTCCGCCGGTTCTGGTCCGTGACCGTCCCCGGCGTCCGCGGGACGATGACCCTCGTCGGGATCCTGGTGTGCGTCTCCGCGCTCCGGGTGTTCAGCGAGCTCTACATCCTCACCAACGGCACCGGCGGCCCGGGCGGGCAGGACAACTCGCTCGTCATGCTCATCCAGCAGTACGCCCGCGGCTTCACCGGCAACCTCGGCTACGCGTCGGCGCTGAGCCTCCTGCTCTTCGTCGTGACGCTCGTGCCGATGCTCGCCCTCGCCCGCATGAACAGCAAGGCCGACAAGTGACCGACACCACGACCACGACCGAACCCGTCATCGGCGGTGCCCGGGGCGCCGCCGCCCCCGCGCCGGACGTGACCGGCGCGACGGGCGGCGGCCGGGCCTCCAGGCCGCCCCGCGGACGCCGCCGCGCCGCCTGGGGGGTGATGTCCACCCGCGAGCGGGTCATCCGCTACGCCCTGCTGGTCGTGGTGCTGTTCATCACCATCGGCCCGTTCCTCTGGCAGCTGTCCACCTCGCTGAAGGGCGCGGGCGAGGACATCTACACCGCGAACCCGTCGTTCATCCCGGCCGAGCCGACCTTCGAGAACTACCTCAAGGTCGCCGCGGCGATCCCGGTCTGGCGGTACATCGGCAACTCGCTGCTCGTCGCCGCGATCGACGTGTTCGGCAACATCGTGTTCGCGACGCTCGCCGGCTTCGCCCTCGCCCGCCTGCAGTGGCGCTTCCGCAAGGCCGTCCTCGGCCTGTTCCTCGCCACGCTCGTGCTCCCCGGCGAGGCGACGATCATCAGCCAGTTCGTCACCGTGAAGGACCTCGGCCTCGCCGACAACCTGGTCGGCGTCGCGCTGCCCGGCATGATCGCCGCACTCAACGTGCTCCTCATGTTCAACGCGTTCCGACAGATCCCCGAGGAGATCGACCAGGCCGCCGTGATGGACGGGGCGAACGCGATGCAGCGCCTCCGGTACATCTCGCTGCCCGCCGTGCAGGGGACGATCGCCGTCATCGCGATCTTCTCGTTCATCGGCGCCTGGGACGACTTCCTCTGGCCGCTCATCGTGCTGCAGTCCCCGGAGAACCTCACCCTCACCGTCGGCCTGCAGTACCTCCAGGGGACCTTCGCCACCGACCAGCGCATGATCGCCGCCGGCACGATGATCGCGTTCATCCCGATCGCCGTGATCTTCGCCGTGCTGCAGCGCTTCTTCTTCAAGGGCGTCGAAGAGGGCGGGGTGAAGGGCTGATGCGGTTCGGGGTCAACTACACGCCCGCCGTCGGCTGGTTCCACTCCTGGCTCGACTTCTCCGCCGAGGACACCGCGCGGGACCTGGCCCAGATCGCCTCGCTCGGCGTCGACCACGTGCGCGTCTTCCCGCTCTGGCCGGTCGTCCAGCCGAACCGGACCCTCATCCGTCCCGCCGCGCTGGCCGACGTGGCGACCGTGGTCGACATCGCCGGGTCGCTCGGGCTCGACGTGAACGTCGACGCGCTGCAGGGGCACCTGTCGAGCTTCGACTTCGTGCCCTCGTGGCTGGACAGCTGGCACCGCCGGAACATGTTCGCGGACCCGGACGTGGTCGCGTCGACGGCCGCCTACGTCGAGGCGCTCGCCGCGGCGGTCGCGGACAAGCCGAACCTGCTCGGGATCACCATCGGCAACGAGGTGAACCAGTTCGCGCACGCCCCGCACCCGACGCCGCACGGCATCACGGCGGAGCAGGGGCACGCGTGGGCCGAGGAGATGGTCGCGGCGGCGCGCCGCGGCCTGGGCAGCGGACGGGAGGCCCGGCGCGGACCCGCCCCGCTGGTCACCGTCGCCCAGTACGACGCGGCCTGGTACGACGACGCGCAGCCGTTCGGCCCGGAGCACGCGGCGGACCACGGCGACGCGACGGTGACGCACTCGTGGGTGTTCAACGGCTCGGCGGCGCTGCACGGCGCACTCGGACCCGGATCGGTGCGGCACGGGGAGTACCTCCTGCAGCTCGCGGCCGCGTGGAACCGCGAACCCGGGCGGCCGAACTGGCTGCAGGAGGTCGGGGCGCCGACGAACGTCGTCGACCCCGCGGACGCCGCGTCCTTCACGGAGCAGACCGTCCGGCACGTGCTCGACGCGCAGGACGTGCTCGGCGTGACGTGGTGGTGCTCGCACGACGTGTCCCGGTCGCTCGCCGACTTCCCGGAGCTCGAGTACGACCTCGGCCTGTTCACGAACGACGGTCGGCTGAAGCCCGCGGGGGAGGCGTTCGCCGCGCTCGTCCGCGAGCACGGCCGCGGGTCGGCCGGGGACGCGGGCGCGGCCGCGCCGGTCGCGCCGCCGTCGACCGGGCTCGTGCTCGACGACGTCCTGCCCGACGGGACGACCCGGTACGGCCTCCGCGCCGACTGCGCCCCCGGCGGACGCTTCGCCGCCGCGTGGCTCGCCCTCGCCGAGGCGGCGTCGGACGGCCGGGGACCGCAGGTCGTGCTCCGCTCCCGGTCGCACGACGCCGCGGCGCTCGCCGCCCGGGGCATCACCCGGTGCGAGGAGGTCCCCGCCGAGATCGACGGCACCGCCCTGTCCGTCGCGCACCCCGCGACCATGCCCTGACCGACCGACCGACCGCATCACCGCACGACCCATAACCGCACGCCTGAGCACCGACCGTCCCGCCGCCGGCACCGAAGCCGGCCCTCCCACCACCTCGAAGGACCCCATGCACGACGACATCCCCCTCACCACCGGACGCGCCCGACGTGTCCTCGACGAGCGGATCCTGCCCGCGGTGCACGCCACGGCGGCGCCGCTCGAGGCCGCGTGGCACGAGCTGCCCGGCGAGCCGGTCCCACCGGCGTCGGGGCTCGGGCTCGACTTCACGCCGTACGAGGTCGGCACGGCGTGGGGAGCGGCCTGGGGGACGACGTGGTTCCGGCTCACCGGGACCGTCCCGGCGGCGTGGGCCGGGCGGCGGGTCGAGGCGGTCATCGACCTCGGGTTCGACAAGAACATGCCGGGCTTCCAGTGCGAGGGGCTCGTCTACCTCGCCGACGGCACGCCCGTGAAGTCCATCAACCCGCGGAACCAGTGGGTGCTCGTCACCGAACGCGCCGAGGGCGGCGAGACCGTCGAGCTGTTCGTCGAGGCGGCGTCGAACCCCGTCCTGCTCGACTACCACCCCTTCCTGCCGACGCAGGAGGGCGACGTGCAGACCTCGTCGTCGAAGCGCCTCTACGCGAGCCGCCGCATGGACCTCGCGGTCTTCGAGTCCGACGTGCACGAGCTCGCGCTCGACCTCGAGGTCCTGCTCGAGCTGCAGGCCGAGCTGCCCGAGGGCCCGCGGCGGATGCGGATCCTGCAGGCCCTCGACGACGCGCTCGACCGGCTCGACCTGCAGCACATCGCCGAGACCGCCGCCGACGCCCGGGCCGCGCTCGCCGACGTCCTGGCCGCTCCCGCCGAGGCGTCCGCGCACACGATCTCCGCCGTCGGCCACGCCCACATCGACTCCGCCTGGCTCTGGCCCGTCCGCGAGACCATCCGCAAGGTCGCCCGCACCACCTCGACGATGACCGAGCTCATCGACCAGACCGACGACTTCCTCTACGGCATGTCGAGCGCGCAGCAGTACGCCTGGATCAAGGAGCACCGCCCCGAGGTCTACGCGCGCGTCACGGCCGCCGTCGAGGCAGGGCGCTTCCTGCCGCTCGGCGGGATGTGGGTCGAGTCCGACACCGTGATGCCGACCGGCGAGAGCCTCGTGCGGCAGTTCTCGCAGGGCCAGCGGTTCTTCGAGCGCGAGTTCGGCATCCGGCCCAAGGGCGTCTGGCTGCCGGACAGCTTCGGGTACTCGCCGGCGCTGCCGCAGCTCATGCGTCGCGCGGGGTTCGAGTGGTTCTTCACGCAGAAGATCTCGTGGAACCAGGTGAACAAGTTCCCGCACCACACCTTCCTGTGGGAGGGCATCGACGGCTCGCGGGTGTTCTCGCACTTCCCGTCGATGGACACGTACAACTCGCGGCTGTCCGGCAGCGAGGTCGCGAAGGCGTCCCGGCAGTTCCGCGAGAACCGCCTCGCCACCGGGTCGATCGCCCCGGTCGGGTGGGGCGACGGCGGCGGCGGCACCACCCGCGAGATGACCGGCACGGCGCAGCGGCTCGCCGACCTCGAGGGCAGTGCGAAGGTCCGCTGGGAGCACCCCGACGCGTTCTTCGACCGGGCGCGGTCCGAGCTGGAGAACCCGCCCGTCTGGGTGGGGGAGCTGTACCTCGAACTGCACCGTGCCACGCTCACGAGCCAGCACCAGACCAAGCAGGGCAACCGCCGCTGCGAGCAGCTCCTCGTCGAGGCCGAGCTGTGGGCCGCGACCGCCGCCACCCGCACCGACTTCGCCTACCCGTACGACGAGCTCGACGCGCTCTGGCAGCAGGTTCTCCTCCAGCAGTTCCACGACATCCTGCCCGGCACCTCCATCGCGTGGGTGCACCGCGAGGCGGTGGCGAAGTACGCCGAGACGGCCGCGGCGCTCACCGCGATCATCGAGCAGGCCCTGTCGGCACTGGCCGGGTCCGGTACCGAGACGGTCGTCGTGAACCCGGCCCCGTTCCTCCAGGCCGGTGCACCCGCGCAGGGCGCGGTCCTCGCGACCGACCTGCCGGCGGCGACCCCGGTCGCGCTCGTCGAGCAGGACGGCGGGTACGTGCTGACGAACGACCTCGTGCGCGTCGTCGTCACCGCGGCGGGACTCGTCACGAGCGCCGTCGACCTGACCACCGGGCGTGACGCGATCGCGGCCGGGCAGGCCGCCAACCTGCTGCAGCTGCACCAGGACTTCCCGAACATGTGGGACGCGTGGGACGTGGACCGGTACTACCGGAACCGGGTCGAGGACCTGGTCCAGGTGTCCTCGCTCGACGCCCGGGTGGACGACGACGGCGTGGCGCACGTCACCGTGCAGCGCGCCTTCGGCGCGTCGACGGTGACGCAGGACGTCACGCTCGCACCGGGGTCGCGCACCCTCGAGTTCGACCAGACCACCGACTGGCACGAGACCGAGAAGTTCCTCAAGGTGGCGTTCCCGCTCGACGTCCGCGCCGAGCACACCATCGCCGAGACGCAGTTCGGCGCGCAGAAGCGGGTCACGCACACGAACACGTCGTGGGAGGCCGCGAAGTTCGAGACGTCGATGCACCGGTACGTGCTCGTCGAGGAGCCCGGGTTCGGCGTCGCCCTCGTGAACGACTCCATCCACGGGTTCGACACCACCCGCGACGCCGTCGACGGCCACGTCACCACGACCGTGCGCCTGTCGCTGCTGCGTGCGCCGCGGTTCCCGGACCCGGAGACCGACCAGGGCGTGCAGACGCACCGGTACGGGATCGTCGTCGGGACGGACCAGCTCGGTGCGACGGCTGCCGGCGTGACGATGAACGCCGGCCCGCGGACGGTCACGGGCGCGACGGGCTTCGCGCCGCTCGTGCAGGTCTCCGGCGACGTCGTGCTGTCGAGCGTCAAGCTCGCCGACGACCGCTCCGGCGACCTGGTCGTCCGCGTCTACGAGCCGTCCGGGCGGCGGGGGACCGGCGGCATCGCGGTGTCCGGCGCGGCTGCGGACACCGGCTTCGGGAACCCCGGCTTCGGGGACCCCGTCGAGGTGTCGTTGCTCGAGGAGCCGGACCCCACCCGGCCCGGCGTCGCGGCCGTCACCGACGGGGTCGCCGCCTTCCCGGTCGACGCGTACGAGGTGCGGACCTTCCGCTACCCGCGCGCCTGAACGTCCCGGGGCCGGCTCTCCGGGTGAGCCGGCCCCGGACGGCACGACGGCACCCGCCGCCGTGGTGATCCCCTCGACGAGGAGCGTCATGAAGAAGTCCACGAAGTTCGGCATCGCGGCCACGCTGGTCGCGATGCTCGCGGCCCCGATGGTGCCGTCCGCGGCGTCCGCGGCGCCGTCACCCACCGGTCTCTCGCACGGCCAGGGCCACGGCCACGGCAAGGGTCACGGTCATGGCCCGCACCACCCGCGCAAGGCCGGACCGACGAGCATCGCCTACGTCGAGGTCAACAACGACGAACTCGCCAACGTCGGCCGGTACACCCTGGCCGACGGCTCGAACGCGTTCGACGTGGCGATCATCTTCGCCGCGAACATCAACTGGGACGGCGAGAAGGCCGTCCTGTACGAGAACGAGAACGTGCAGGCCACCCTCGACGCCGCCGCGACGCAGATCCGCCCGCTGCAGCGCAAGGGCATCAAGGTGTCGCTCTCGGTCCTCGGCAACCACCAGGGCGCCGGGATCGCGAACTTCACCTCGCCCGCCGCCGCGCGCGACTTCGCCCGACAGGTCCGTGCCGTCGTGGAGAAGTACGGGCTCGACGGGGTCGACCTCGACGACGAGTACTCCGAGTACGGCGTGAACGGCACCCCGCAGCCGAACCAGGAGTCCATCGGCTGGCTCATCAGCGCCCTGCGCGCCGAGATGCCGAAGAAGCTCATCTCGTTCTACGACATCGGCCCGGCGTCCGACGCGCTGAAGACCACCAGCCCGACGATCGGCTCGAAGCTGGACTACGCCTGGAACCCCTACTACGGCACCTACACGGCGCCGACGATCCCCGGGCTGCCGAAGTCCAAGCTGTCCGCCGCCGCGGTCGACATCCAGAACACCCCCGTCGAGACGGCCGTCTCGCTCGCGCAGCGCACGAAGGCGGACGGGTACGGCGTGTTCATGACGTACAACCTGCCGGACGGTGACGTGTCCGGGTACGTGTCGTCCTTCACGAACGTGCTCTACGGCCAGGCCGCGTCGTACGAGTAGCGGTTCCGCCACGCGCCCCGCGTCTGCAGGCTCCGGCCTGGAGGCGCGGGGCGCGTCCGTCTCGCCGGGTCGCCTCGCCCTCCTCCACAGCTCGGATCCCACTGCTCGCGCTCCACAGGCGACAACAGCAGCCCTCGCGGTGCACGGTCCTGCTCCTAGCGTCAGCAGCGCGTCTCTGAGCAGCCTCGCGGCGCGGGCGTCGTGCACCCTACGATCGCGGTGTGGACATCGAGTTCGACGGCGAGGTCATCGAGTGGCGCGGCCCGGCGCCGTTCTTCTACGCCGTCGTACCCGAAGACGTCGCCGACCTGATCCACGGCATGGCGTCAGAGCTGACCTACGGGTGGGGCGTCATCCCTGCCGCGGTCACGATCGATTCCGTCCGCTGGACGACCTCGCTGTTCCCGAAGGACGGCGGCTACCTGGTGCCGTTGCGCGCTGCAGAGCGGAATCAGGCCGGGGTCGAGCTCGGCGACACCGTGCGCCTCACGCTGACCCTCGGCGGGAACTGACCGTGACGACGGACGACCACCACGCAGACGACCAGGAGGCACTGGTGCCGGACGTCGCTCCTGACGAGGTCGTGTTCCTGAGCGGAACGGGCACCTCCGCCGACCCGGGGCAGGTCTCCTGAACGCTGACCGAGCGAGCACGTTCACCGCACGGCCCGGCTGGCCGTCCCCGCGCCCCAGATCGCTCCAGCCAGGATCGGGACCGCGCAGATCACGACCGACGTCGTCTCGTTCATCCGTCCCGTCGCGATGCACGCGATGCCGATCGAGACCGTGAGGACGGCGGCCATGCTGACGGGGAGGACAGCGGCCCGGTGTCCGCGCTGCCAGGCCTTGTCGTCCCGCATCAGCGCCCGCGTGCGGATGCCGATGACGGCGTTCCTCCCGATCACCCCGCGGGCGGGAAGCGCGGTGGCGACGACCGTCACCACCGCTACGAGCATCTCGAGAACGATCATGCATCGACTCCTCTGCCTCGGCCACTAACGGTTGTGGCGTCGCCGCCGGATGGCGGCCCCGGTGGAGACGATCGCTGCGAGCAGGGCCGAGGCCGCGATCGCGTCGCTGATCCAAAGCCCGGCGGTGACCGGACCGGTGGTCACGACCGCCCCCAGCGCGACCAGGGCAAGACCGACGACGAGGGCGAAGGGGACGCTCAGGACGACGCTGCGCACGGTGAGCGCGGTTGAGTGGGCGATACCCGTCGTTGCGGTGCGGATGTCGGCCACGAGTGTTCCCCTTGCGGTCAGGGGCCGCCACGTTGCGACCCTGTCGGGGAACCTACCGATGCCGACGGTCGGAGCGCAAATACTGAACATTGCATCTCCCACTCGTGGAGGCGCTGAAGAATGCGCTCGGTGCCGTCTGGACCGCGCCGAGCGCTGCAGGTCGGGACATCCCGGCTCGGATGGTCGCTGTCCGACGCCCGGCAGGAGATCGAGACGCAACCGCTCGGCATCGCCCGACGAACTCGGTGCAGTGGCGCGGAGCCGAGGTGGGGCAAACCCGCAGGCTGGCAGGCCGTACCAGGAGGAGCGGCCGCCGACGCGGCCGCGGACACGGAGGGGATGACGGGAATCGAACCCGCGTGGCCAGTTTGGAAGACTGGCTGACCCGCCACAGTACGCCTAGCGATACCGCGGAGATCCGCGCCAAATCGAGATTTGAGCAGTCGGTGTCCGGTACACAGGCTAGCCGAGTTGTGTCACGCCAGTGTCACGGGTGGTGGGTCACGCATCTCGCGCACCTCATGCAACAACTCCGAGACGGCTGAGGCTCCGCTACGACCGCGTACGTCGTCGTCATCCTCGCAAGCGTGGCGCGTCAAATGTGTACTTCTGATCCCTTAGTCTCACGTCGTGATCACTACTCAGTTGTTCTCATCGAGTGACGCGGAGGTCCCGTTCGCCTCCTCCGCTCTCTTCTTCGAGACCCCTCCCGAGGTCGACGATGAGGTAGTGCTGAAGCCCGCGTCCGCTGGTTGGAGCGGGAACCAACCCGTTGCTCGGGTGACTTCAGTTGAGCGACTTGACGGTGCGGACTGGAAGGTCACGCTCCTCGCCGACATGCCTGATTCGGACCTCCACCAGTCCGCCGTCCTCGACGGCTGGAATCGGCACCGGCGAGCAAAGGACTGACAGACAAAGGGTCCTCCGCCCGTTGGGAGAGCAGGTGGACGGCGAAGAACCTCGACTGAGATGTCGGCAGCGCTCCCAACGACAAGACAAGCGGCAATGCGAGTCTGGCTACGAGGCCGACTCCAGAACGATGGGGATCAACAGTGGTGGCAGCTGGTCGTAAGCGACGCGTCTACTTCTTCGAGCCGGTCGTGGTCGATCAAAACGACCACGTACAGCCGATCGGGGACGGCTTCTGGGAGGACCTCCACCAGCACGTGGAGACTCTGTCGGATAGCGACCGCACCATCTCCTTCTTCGGCCGTGACATCGCAGGAGAGGCTCGAACCAACGTCTCTCCGAGCGTCCGGTACTTCTACCTGGACCGAGAACGGCCTGGACAAGACTGGCCGGATGCCCGCGGGCTTGACGGTGTGCTCGACACGCTGGCATCTCGCGGAGACCTCCGCTCCTTGCACGAACCCGCCTACCTGCTCAGTGTCAGTGGCACGCGCTACGTTGCCTTCGTTCGCACGAGCGGAGGGCCGTCGACCTCCGCAATCGAGCGGTGGCTCAACCTTGTGATGGGATTCGAGGAGACTGAAGACCGTGTCGAGCTGCGTGCGTACACACGTACCGACGCCCTGGAGCGGTTCGCCCGAGCGACCGCCGCGACAAAGGTTCGGCTGGCGGTCGAGCCGAACTCCTTGTCGGACGAGGACTTGACCGGCGAACTCGGCCAAGCCATCGCACATGCTCAGCAGGTAGGACGAGGGGGAGTGTCCGTCGACATGACGATCAGTTTCGGTCGCGTGCGCCCTGACGACGAGGCAGGCCAGACGATGATCCGGGAGGTCCGCGAGGTGTTGAATGCACCTACCACCTTCCGGAAGGCGAGCGCGACGGTTGTCCTCGATGGAGAAGACGGGGAGACTCGACGCGAGATGATCGACTTCAAGCGCGATCGTGTCACCGTCAGCCAGGTGTTCGGAGACGACCTGGACCAGGAACCTCGACCGGAAATTGTCCTCACCGGCCTCCTCGAAGCCATTAAGACCTTCCGACCAAACCTTCGATAGGAACGAGACATGCGCCGCCTCCGAGCATTCGTGCGCGAGCAGCCCTTCTGGGTTGACCTCATCGCTCTCGCGCTGGTTGGCGTCCACGCCACGCTCACGGCCCTCGGGTGGTTGCCCAACGTTTGGGCCGTCCTCGAAGGTTCGAAGCGCGTCGAGGGCGCTCAGGCGCTCTACCTCGGCATGCTCGGTCCGGCAGCGATCGTCGCGGGTTTTGCTGGTGTCGTGGTCGTCTTCGGCCTCAGCGCTGGTTCGACTCGTTTTAGCGAGTTCCGCGCCAAGGCGGGGCAGAGTCTGAAACGAACTTGGGTCGCGAGCACGCTGGCCGGGTTTGAAGCCGCGGGACTCTGTACCGCAGCGACGGTCATCAACTGGATCGACGAGATCCAGTGGCTCGCTCCGTTCGCCTTCGAACTCGCGCTGTGGCTGTTGCTCCACGGATCAGGGCGGCTGGTCTGGATCTTGTCCGAGATGATAGGTATCACGCGGGCGGATGACGTCAAGGCGACTGACGAAGCCAAGGTGTACCCGGTGTCGCATCTGCCCTTCAGGCGGAACGCGGGCTGAGGCGCGCGGACTCCAAGGCTCTGTAGACAGTGGGGCGCGTCACGTTGAACGAAGCGGCGATGCTTACCGTTTCCCCGTCTTCGTAGCGACGCAACATGTGTTCTGCATTTGGTCCTGACACCTTGGACTTCCTACCCCCCCTTCCTGCCGCGTGCGCGCGCTGCGGCCAACCCGTCATGCGTACGCGCGACGATGAGTTCGTGCTCGAATTCGGCGACAGCCGCCATGATGGCGAAGAACATTCGGCCTTCCGCCGTTGTGGTGTCGATGGGCTGCTCCGTCACCACTAGGTCGACGTTCTGATCCCGCAGCCAGTCCGCAATCTCCAAGAGGTCCTTGGTCGACCTGCCCAAACGGTCGAGTCGAGTGATCACGAGGATGTCGCCCGTTCGGAGGTGTTCCTTCGCCCGGTCCCACTCTGGGCGAGACGCTTTGGTGCCAGTGAAGCGGTCGATGAACACGACGTCCACACGTGCCTTGCTGAGTGCGTCTGCCTGCGCATCCGGATTCTGATCAGTAGTGCTAACTCGTCCGTACCCCACAGGCTGTGATGACATGCGCTACGCGTAACGCAAACGTACCTAACTTTACAATGATTTCGTACATGGATTTCGGACGCCTGACGCGGCGGTGTCGTGTCCTCGCACGCGTTCGTCCGTAGACGATCGTTTCCGTACACCTTCGGTGACAACACCAGCCGTAGGCTGATCGTGAGGGGGAACTGATGGATCTACGGTGGGACACGTTCGGGACGCTCAGTACCCGCGAGCAGGCGGCGTTGCTACTGATCGCGCTCGTTGTGTTGTCTTTCACCGTCGTGCCCGGCCTGCGCCGAAGCCTCCGCGGCGCGTTCCGACCGCTCATGGCCGCCGCCTTCGCTCCCCGCATCTTGCTCGTGTTCGGAGTGCTCGCGATCTGGTGCTGCGGTTGGGTCTACCTCGCTTACGAACTCGGGGTGTGGCAGGTGTCTCAGGCCAAGGACACGCTCGTCATCCTTGTGGGCTTCGGGTTCCCGTTTCTCATGTGGGGGGTCACGAAAGCCGGTAGTGGGGTGGCAATAGCTCGGCACACCATGACTGAAGTGATCGGAGGCGTGGCCCTCGTCGTGTACGTGATCGGTCTTTGGCCCTTTCCGCTCTGGGCCGAACTGGTCTCGCAGGCCTTCGCGGCCTTCTTGGTCATGCTTCGCGCGGTGGCCCAGCGCCAGGACAACGGACGCGCTGTCGCCCGTCTGTGTTCCTTCTTACTGATGGCCCTGGGTGCCGCTTCAATTCTGTGGGCTGTCGTTCATGGTGTTGAGGCGCTGCCGAGGCTTGACCCTCTCGCGGCCGGTCGAGACTTCGCCCTGACGCTCTGGTTACCGTTGGTCTTCATCCCGTACGTGTACTTCGTGGCGTACTACGCAGCATGCGAGCAGATTGTGGCGCGCGAGCGTGCGATGACCGGTAGGCGGGTCAGGCTTCGGGTTTGGCTTGCGCTTCTCCTCGGGTTCCGCGCTCGTTACGGAAGCGCCCGTCAGTTCCACGCGGAGAGAACTCGTCTCCCTCCGGCTCGGACATTCCGGGGCACTGTTGCTCTGATCAAAGAACGTCGCTCGACGAACTCTGGCGCTCGCGGCCTTGGGTCTTGACGTCCGCTCAACAGACCGGGGGTGAACGTGTAAGACGGAGCCGCCGTCGCACGAGGATCTGGCGCGGGCCACCGATACCCCGCTGCCGGACTGGGCGGACCTACTGAGGTCGGTCGAGGAGGTCCCGCCCGGAACGGAAGGGGCGAATGACTACCACTGGGCAATCCAGAATCTGCTCAACGCGCTGTTCTTCCCGTCGCTCACGACACCTCAGAGAGAATTTGAGATCCACGAGGGGCGGAAGCGGATCGACATCCGGGACTGCTGTCGATTCAGTTGACTCGTTGATTTAGGCTGCGAGTGCGACCTGTGGGTTGATGATTGCTTCGTACTCGATGGGCGAACGAACTTTTTGGAGCGAAACTGGCTGCCTCGGTCGGAATGAATGACTGTTCCGGACGGGTTCCGGCGCGAGATTGCCATCTGCAGCGCCGCAACCGCGAGGGAGGATCGCATCCGGGCGTCGATCGAGTAGCCCACGATGCGGCGGG
>Ga0265780_10001929_pt1 | contig 28727 bp, 27 predicted proteins | sample P1T30metagenome_FD_192432 | JGI IMG/M metagenome (GOLD analysis project Ga0265780, IMG submission 192432) | Plant litter microbial communities from East Loma Ridge, Irvine, California - P1 T30 | ecosystem: Environmental > Terrestrial > Plant litter > Unclassified | place: USA: California...
ACCTCATCTTCATCCATATCCTCCACGAAATACACCATAAACTCCGGACACGAATCATCTGCTCCACTCCTCCTCCCACCCATCGCACACTCATACCAAAACCGCGCCCTCCCCAAACATCACAGCACTGACATAACACCCCCCTCAGCGGCAGCGCATACCCATGCACAGCCTGAATCCACTGCCCCGCTGAAACACACCTCCCATCACCATTCTACGCGATGGTCAATTATCCCATACAGGGCTTACTCGTGCTTGAAAGCGAAGACCCAGGATGGTGGCATTTCTACAATCATTCATGTACTCGACTGCGACATATAATTGAATCCTGCAGCGTAAGAGTCATCTATGGGAACATCTTGGTGTGACTACGCCCCAATATACACGAGACTAAAATTAGCAATATACCACGAGTCCTAGTTTCTTAGCGCAGGTATCAATCGGCCTTCGAAATCGCGTAAAGCGACATGCAGTCTAACCTACGTGATGTTTGATGATGCGAACGATGGCGATGGCCTCTCCCCACTTCCGAAGTCCGCAGATGGGCGTGAAGCCGCCAATCAAAACCCGAGGAAGTCCGATGCATGCATCATGCAGTGTGAAGGTAGAACATGAGGCTCCGCTGTTTTGGCATCAGTGTTAGTATAGAAAAGCGAAGCTGTGTCGCGTCTGCTCTTCCTCGTCGTCGCTGCCGATCAACCAAAATCATGTCCAACCTCTTCCATCACCTCCCTCCGCCAGCGGAATGCCTCGCGCTCATCATCGGAACGCTCGAGCTTCTGCCGTTTGGCATCATCGGCCTGCGCAATCCCGCCTTGTTCGCTGATGGCTACGGTCTTCCCATCTCTGACGCGCCTGCTTCGAGCGACGCCTCGACATCATCAAAGTCCAACACGAGCACCCCCTCGCGCGAAGCCGAACAACAAACGAAGAAGGCATTGGTCGCAGCAATCGCAGCGCGCAATGTACAAAATGGGATTTTATTGTTGACGTTTGGGTTAGTCCTGCGAGACCGAAGGAGTCTGGGTGTCGCCGTGATGGCAGGCCTCGTAGCGACAGTCGCAGACACCGTCATCGTGCGAGCATACGGCGTCAAAGACAAGATTGCGGGTCATTATGTTGGAATCTTCAACAGCCTCGTTGTTGGTGGCAGTCTGTTGTACTGGGGACAACACGACACCTTGTGGTAGACGAGATTAAATGAGACAAGGTTCACTAAGCAATCAGCGCTATTCCCAATGCGGGGAAGGTCATTCCCGGCATTCGGGCTTGCACGTTATTGTCCCAGGATCTATTGTCAACTTTCCATGCTAACGGAAGCCCACCCGAACTCTATGGGGAAGATGCGCGAATCGGGACCTCTAGGAAATTAGACGACGATGTCCTTTCGGCGTCTGTTCCCCGCAAAAGCCCCGGGACCCATGAATGATCATTTCACAGACCAAAACAAAGGAGGTGCGACCGATATGCAGAACACATCGTGTTCGTGGTCTTGTCATTGGCGCAACAGTCGTGCAAGGCACTGACCTCCAAGAATAGTCCAGCTCTGACCCTCTTGCCATGGGCTTGCTTGCTTTCATGTCGCGCGGAATGTGTCCCTGATGCTTGCAGTCCTTAGTATAAACTACACTCGAGGATCTCACAGTTCCACTGCTCACGTCTCACTCATTTGTCGCATATTCTTGCTCGCCGCTGATAAAGATGGCTCGATTCACACAGTCAAGTCGCTTGACAACCCCGCTTTGCACAATATTACTGCTGACGACGACTTCCGCTCTGCCCACAATCACGTCACGGGATTCGACTGCTCTTTCTGCAGGCAAAACTCAGTCCACCATCGAATGGAGTGCTTGCCCCAAGGAGATCGGTGCTAGTCTGCAATGCGGCAACCTTTCTGTGCCGATTGACTGGGCCCAGCCTAGTGGAGAGCATTTCACTCTTGGAATGGTCAAACTTCCCGCGATCTCATCCAACTCGACAAAGAAAATTGGGAGTCTGTTCATTAATCCCGGGGGACCTGGTGGAAGCGCAGCAGAGATTGTACCTTTATTTGGTCCTGGGGCGCCCGGCTTCGACGAAACATTACGAGCCAGCTTTGACATTATCGGGTTGGACCCTAGAGGTGTGGGACTGAGCCATCAAGTCAAGTGCGACAACACCATCTATGGGGAGCGCGTTTCAATGTTTCCCAAGAACGAGGAGGAATATGAGAAGTTGGTAGACAAGAACAGAAGACTTGGCGAGTCGTGCCGCAAGCTCACCGGGCCATTGTTTGAGCATCTTGACACCATCAGGTAAGTTGCACCTTCCTTAGTTCGAGCTATCATTAACATCCATCAAGCGCCGCAAAGGATCATGAAGCTGTACGAGTCGCTCTTGGCAATGAGCCCATCAACTTCCTCGGTCTCTCCTACGGCTCGCAGCTTGGGTACACATACGCAGATTTGTACCCGAACAATGTCCGCACGCTCGCACTAGATGGTATCCTACAACACTCGCAGTCAGAAGCGGCAAATTCGCTAATCGAAAGCTCAACTTACGAACTCGTTCTCAAGAAGTTCTTTGACTGGGCTGCAAAGGACGAATCATCCAAGCTGAAGGGCCAAGATGTACAAGCGCTCTGGGAGTCACTTTTAGAAAAGGCCACAGCGACTCCTATTCCAGCATCAAAGTGCAACGGCACGAACTGCTACAAGGATGTAAACGCTGAGGAAATCACTTTCAACGCACAGCAATACCTCACATTTGATGGTAGGAACCCGAAGTTTGGGAGCACTTGGGGCGTTCTCTCAGACGCGCTGTATAACGCTAGTCGCGGCGATGCAACGACTCTCTCCACAGTCGTCCAATCTCCGCAAAATCTCGCGTTCCTCGGTATCGCATGTTTAGATTGGACGCACAACGATAACACGTTGGCGGCTATCCGGGCAAAAGAGACACAGGCAACTGAATTCAGCCCTTTGACACGCGGTGCATCAACAAGCTGGATTCTCCAACACGCTTGTTTGGGCTGGCCGATACCTATCAAGAACCCGCCCAAGAAGCTGGATGTGAAGACAAAGGCCACGATATTGCTTGTGAACAGTGTCGCGGATCCCAGCTGCGGATTACCTTGGGCATTGGGCATGATGGAGGAGCTGGAGAACAGGGTGCTTGTAACGCGGGATGGCGCGGGACATACGAGCTATTTGCTCGGCGGAGAGACGCAGAAGGTCATTAGTGACTACTTGATCACGGGCAAGGCACCCAAGGATGGACTGGTCACGAAATCGTGAGACGTTGCTATGGTCGTTCCTATATACATCCACCATACTGGTAGCCAGAAAGCTCTCCCTGTGCAATTTCGCGATGATGCTTACATGTTAACGCTCGCGCTAAATTCATCCACGGTGAACTTGGCTGGTCCTCCAGTGAATGCTTCGGTGCCGACCTGGTAGACTACAGACGAGATATTAGCTGCATTCCTCGCAAAATCTTGTTGCCTCACTTACCGATCAAGTTCTGCGTGCTTGCGGGGTAATCCTGGTTCTGAGTCAAGTAGTCGAAGAACAACTTGACATCAGCGTTGAAGGTAGTGTATGGGCTCTCGGGTGTCGGTGTGAGGAAGCTGTACACCTTCATCGATCCGTTGTAGCCAAAGTACAAGTCGAATTTGTACCCGGCGATGGTGACGGATGCGATCTTAGCACCAGACTGACTAATGGGGAATACTTCACCGTAACGACCGAGCCTTAAAACGGTCGTTAGCAACAAGGCTCTAGGGCATGGAGTAGCTATGAAACTCACCAAATCATCAACTCGTAATCGCCACTGCTGTTGACATGGTCGGGGTCCGCCGCGGTGAAGATATCATATGCGACATTGCATCGCATGGTATTCACATCATACTTCCACTGGATCGTCGTGGGCATGCTCTGTACTTTACTGACAATTTGTCCCTTGGTCAAGATACGTCCAGCGTATGCATAACTCTTCACGTTGTCCTGAGCGCCAACCCAGGTCCAGTCGGTGCTCCACTTGATACCGGATCCGATAGTGCCATCGAAGTAGGTACACTGCGAGCCGGATGTGGCAGCGTCTTTGCCCCAAAGGTTGTTCAAGACTTCGTAACCGGCTTCTGCATAGTAGGCATACTGAGTGCAGAGACTGACTTGCTCCTGGGCAGCTGAGACTTCTTGGCGAATGGTGGGCGTTCCTGCGGATGCGGCTAAAATTCTGTTAGAGTCGTGAAGACTGAGTTCGTCTCGAGTACTCACGTTGTGCAGCAGGGTTAGCACATGCCACTGACAGGAGCGTCGCAAAAAGAGCAATTGAGGTTTTCATGGTCAGTAGTAAGGTCGTCTATCAATACGAGGGAATCTGAAGATTGCATTGGCGAGCGGATTTGCATCACCTATTGTACCACCCAAGCAGCCATGTTCCTTTCCCTATAGCACCGTCATGGTTTATGATTTAGTCTCCCCTGTCGTTGTACCCCGCAAAAGAAAGTGCGTCTCCAAAGTTCGGGGTCGATGAGTCGTATACAGATCTTATTTTTATATTAGATTTTTTTTATATTAGATTTTTTTTATATTAAATTCTCTCCGTGAAACGCGGGGGGTTTTAGCCACTTACCACATGTTGTATAATTCCTGCTGCGCCAGCATAAACATTGGTCGAGAAGATGTCCGCAAAATGCAACTAGACGAGGCACCCTGGCGAAAGTGCGGCCGGAGTTGAGCCTCATCACTGCACGTTGTAAGATTCATGTAAACCCGGTCCGTCTGGATTAAAGCAATATATTTTGCGAAGTGGCAACCCTGGTCTTACTGTCAGCTGATGCTCTTCTGGAAGCAACGCTTTGTAGAGCCGCAGATTCATACTCTTTCGCGAAGACGACGAGAACTCACCTCTGGGCGATCAGGCAAGCGCAGCAGATGATCAGCCGAGGTAATGTATGAGACTTATTCCGGTTGTAAGTTGATGCATTATAACATTGACAATGCCAGGGAATAGGCAAGCGAGGGAGAGTTGGATTGTGTAGTTAGCAATGTCACCTAGGCACGTAGAGTAGAGATCAAAGAAGCTCATTTACACGTTTGTACGATAGGGTAAGAAAAGAGAGAGAGAGCGCGCAAGGGCAAAGAATTAAAAAGAGGTTATACAGATAATTAATAATCTTTCTGAGAGACTATGCAGGCGTTCTAAAGCCGTCGGATAAACAGGCACAGATAGAAAATAATAACTTTACAGGGCGACAGCGACGTCTATAGGGCATAATAAATTTTCTAGATAGTAGGAGGATGTAGCGGCAGTCCTAACAGATATTTTTATAGTAGATTTAGGCTTCGCACACCCGCTGCGCGGGAGATGTGAAACCTAAAATTATGTATAAGATGCTACTTTGTGTCCAGGTCTGTGAACCCGGTCTTAGATAACCCGAGTTAGTGGATGTGCCTTAGGATTACAAAATCCCTGGCTCGATCGAGCCTACCAAGCAGTCAACTCTGTTTGCAGCGGGAACGTTCTTTTACACAAGAAAGAGGCGCGCGCAAAATATGTTGTGCAATTGATTGAAGAAGAATAGCTACTTGACACCGTTTGCTGGATTGATACCAGGATCTTCCTAGACAATTGAAATACTATAGAGTGTCTACCGGAAGCTAGCGATATTCTCTTGTATGTTGGTGATCGTTTATAGATGTGATTATAATGACGTACAGCGACGTACCTTGATCATGACTGGAATTTCGCCAACTGCACAACAGGCTCGCGCTCATTGGACAAGCCAGAGACTCAAACCACGATGCAATACAGGACTGAATCAAGTAATGTTGGTAGAGATCGAAAGGTCCGCCGCCGCCGAGCTAGCATTTGTTTCTGGGCATCGATGCAAGCCGCTGAACTTGTACCTTCGTAACGAAGCGGGGTATCGTGGTCAAGCTGACTGTGCATGAGGCATCACCCGAAAGATACTGAAAAATGGGAAAAAAGACGTTGCGAAGGAAATGGACAGGGGGGTATTCTGTATTTGACAGGCGCATTTGTTATAAAAAAATGCACGTACTTTTTGCTCTTTTGACAGAAAGATGAATGTCCGGTACATATCTGCAACGAGACCTTCAAGATTACCTCCAGAACCAACTACGGCTATTATGATTGTATCCAGTAGTTTCCTTGGACGATGCAAATGTGCGCGCGTATGTATCGACCTTGTGGCGTGCGGGCCATGTGGCGAGCCGGAAGGGGACGAAAGAGTCACCTACGGCATTAATCAGCCGGCCAGTCCCTTATCTCCGCACTAAGTAAGCCCCGCTCGTGTGCATCGCGACATCGACATTACACCTGCATACTCGCAACACCACATGTCGAGCAGTTTTTTCTGTTGATTATTGCCGCTAACTTAATATCTATGAGTTGATACGATGACGGAACTTCTCGATCTCTGCTACGACGTCCTCATTCGCATCTTGGAAGAGATCAACGCCGAGGACCTCGCATGTGTAGCACAGACATCATCAGGATTTAACAAATTCATCAAAGAGAACACAAGACTGTACAAGTGGCATTACTTACGCAACTTTGTATGACTCTTGTGAGTTCGCAGCAGGCAATATCCCAGGCTAATATGTGCACAGGACGATCCGCGACGCAGGCCGACAGATCCGGAACCCGAATGGGTTTCAGAACTTCAGAAGCTTATTCGCTGTCAAAAGACCTTGGAATCCGCTAACAATGATCTGAAGGTAGGATCGATGAATAATTAGGGAACAGTGAAGCTGATTACTCGGCAGCGTGACGAGTTCACATTTGTTGGCGAGACTGTGAACCAATTGATTGCCACTGCATCACAGGACCAGTTCGGCAACTCAGCCAACCAAGACAAGATCGCAAAACTGTTCCTACACATTTCGCAAAATCGCAATGCCTTCCTGTGTCGATCATCGCTATATTCGCGAGCAGGGAATGAATTGCAGAAGCCCGCCAACGACGAGGAAGGGCGGCAACTGAGTGCCAAATTGCACTGCCTTTATGGCATCCCGGCATCGAACACCGGGAACCGCGTTCTATCAACACATCCTTTCGCAAGGTCGAAAGTATATGATCTGAGAAATTACACTGATAATACCAAATGGGGCCCGTATCGTGATGATGGGAGTATGAGGGTCGACTGGGAGATGATTGAGAGTCTGATGATCATCCTGAGTTACAATGCCGGTCTGTGCTGTAGAAGGTACCTACCAAGATTTTCCCCGCCCTGGCAGGACGTACTCCAAGGCGTGGTACCGGAACGCGCAAAAATTATGCCAGAGTACTCAACGAAGCTGTTATACGAGCCAGATGTTCCGCTGATGCTAAAGGATCCGTACAATGTGTCAGGCATCTGGTCACGAGTATGTCAATGATAGCGCTCAGACTTCGATGGGAAGACCGCTGACAAGGCAACAGATCGTGTGCTTCTTGGACTACAATGATCTCTTTGCCTTTAACTTCAGCGAAGACGCACTTCGACACCCATCCGATGAACCTCGAGATCCTCTAGACACTGACGAAGCAATCCGGCACATCATGATGGACTTGCAAGTAACAGAAGTCGAACCCGCCGGTCGTTTTGACAACCCAGACCTACCAATCGTCCATTTCAGCGGCAAGTCAAGATCTGTTGATGCAGCATGGGATCCAAATGCAAACTCTAAGATCAGAGGGTCTGTAAGATTGACACCCGAGGGTGAAGTGCGATGGGAGACTATCTCAGTATTTTACGGGTAAGCAGACTGTTTCGACAATTGTCACATGCTGAGTATTACTGACTTGTGACAGCGGAGAGGAGCGATGGCGAAGCGAAGGCATTCAAGTTGGTGGTATACGATCACAAAGAGGGGTTATTGGCACGTGGTTCGACAAGGACCTCGATCCTCATGGCCCCGCCGGTCCGACTGCGTTTTGGAAGATATGTGACAGAACTGTTAGCGATGAGGACATTAGCGATTCTGAGGAAGAGCATATGGAGCACTGGCATGGGTAGTTTCTATGCTATCGACTTTCAACAAGTAGGACTACATTCCAATGTATAACCATTTCAACTCATACGCCGAACACCCTCTCACCACGACTTCTTTTGGCTCGTGTGGCATTATGTCGAAACCGTTATCACTCAACTTCATTTCCTTTTTCTCACCAAACACGAAGCCTTTTATCGGCTTAGTTGCAGTGAGCACTATCTTTGAACCGTCTTCATGGCATCGTACGTCCAATTGCCGATCGTCAAAGGTTAGGTACTTGATCGGATCTGGCCAAGCGGTATCGCTGGCTACGCATACTCCGTCGATATAGAGCACCGCCTGGACGACATACGGATCAGCATCAGCTAATTTGAACGTCTCGTTTGCTCCTTGTACTTTCTCGGTAACAAGGACATGGTCTTTGAGAATCTCCGTAGTACCATTCGGGATGATGCGGACTTCTTGCTTCGACAAGGTTCGGATCGTTTCACCCGTACGGATGGAGAAGCACCTCACAACGATCTTCCCTTTCAGCTCTTCTCTTGTGCAGTTAGTGATCCACACATCAAATTCTCCATTGCGCCAGAGATTTTGCATGTCGATATGACCGGTATCGCGCTGCCACAACTCATCGGCCGGTCGCATTGTCCATGGCCTAAACTTGCGCTGCACACCAATCGTCACTGCCTTCATAGCTCGTTTGATCGCATAGTATGCTGGCTTGGGCACAAGATGGTAGTCAACAACTGCCCAGGAGATGGTTGGCCAGCAATCATTTAATTGCCATACCAACACTCCACCACACTTTCGGTTCTTCTGAGTGCCCCACTGTCGGCGCCAGCCTTTGTAGGCCCATGACATTGCATCTGCTTGCATCACCTGTGTGAGGTGCGTGAAGCCCTCAATGTCGTGTCGCATGCGAAAGTTCTCCGGCACGTAGGACATGAACCTGCGCTCGTGGCCGACAGCTTTGTTCCGGAAGTCCATGGTCATGGATCCTGGTGCGCGCTCTTGCTCTTCGGTGATACATTTCCTGAGTGTGGAGACATGCGGATAAGCTTCGATGCCAAACTCGGATACAAAGCGGCCGCCCATGTCGGGCAGACGTTGGTATGGTTCCGCAGTACCGTTCCATACGTTCCATTGATGAACATCGCCAACAGTTGGGTCTAATTTGAGTGTCGTCGAATTTCCATTGCCGAATGGCGAGCTGGGATGATACGGGATGTTTGAACATTCATCTTTGATAATGCTGGGCAGCAAGTGCTCGTAGATGTATCGAGCAGGGAACTCAGACTTCAGCCATGCCTGTTGGTCCTTGTTCTCAAAGTCGTACTGCAGCCCGTAACGCTCGACAATCTGATAGTCCTCGTTGTTGCCGGCCCAAATGACTACGCTCGGATGGTGGCGTAGTCTGCGCACATTTTGCCTTGCTTCTTGTTCCACGCTTGCCAAGTACTCTGGGTAAGCTGGATAGCTAGCACACGCAAACATGAAGTCTTGCCAAATCATGATGCCCAGTTCATCGGCGGCTTCGTAGAATGCATCCGCTTCGTAAATGCCACCACCCCATACTCGAAGCATGTTCTGGTTGCCCTCAGCTGCAAGCTCTACCCAGGACCTGTAGCTCTCATCACCGATACGCGTAAGGAAAGAGTCAGCTGGGATCCAGCAAGAGCCACCGGTGAAGATGTCGACGTTGTTGATGCGGAAGTAAAAAGAGGTCCCGTCGGAGTCAGGTTCTTGAACCAGCTCGACCTTCCGGAATCCAAAGTCATGAGAGCAACTATGCATAACAATTCCGTTTGAGGCTTCCCCGCGCGCTTCGGCGCGTACACTGTACATGGTTTGCGATCCATATCCACGAGGCCACCACAGTGTAATATTATCAAGTTCAAAGCTTGCGTTGACGATGACTGATCCGTCACTCTCGGGTGAATTGACGAATTTGCTAGCAATCTCCGTATTTGTGCCCTCTTCGATGATGGTGAACAAAACTCCTTCGACAGGCCCAGAAGACGAAACGCTCGTAGCTAAGCGTGCTGACCTGAGATCTGTGGACAGCTCGTAGTGCGATGAGAGGTCTTTGACCTCGCACACGAAGGTTTCCAGCGAGACTGGCTTCCATGGTCCACAGCTCATGAGTATTGGACCCCAGTCCCAGCCCCACTGATACTGTGCTTTACGGACGGGCCCGCGCGAGATCTCAGTCTGATGGACTATGAAACGGTGATACTTGTGCTCCTTGACAAACTCGAGACCTTTTTTGCGTGCAGACTCAAAATGGATCTCAAGAGTGTTGCTTTGAAGCCGTAACTTGCCGGTGACGTTGATGTAGTGCTCTACGAACATATTATGCGACTCCAAGATTCTCTCATCGTTGAGATAGATCGAGGCAAAAGTATCCAGCCCCTCGAGCTTGAGGCGCGTGACTGTATCCGAATTCTCGTAATCCGCCGGCGCTGCAAATGTCGTGCGATACGTCCACGTTTCATCGCCAACCCAGCGGACGGATAGCTCATTAAGATCTTGGAAGGGATCTGAGATCTTCCCGTTCTTGAGTAGATCGCAAAATATTTCCGTGGGCAAGTCATTTGCTGGAAGATATTTGTCTGCGGAGTCCCGACCGCCCTGCTTGAATGTCCAGTTCGAGTCCAGAGACATCGACGTGAATGCAGGAATGGCCGAATTTTTCATGTCAGTAGGGTTTTGTTGTTCCATGTTTTAAGCAAGAGTGCAAATATGTCAAGACTTTCAGTGGTCGGCAAATGTTGTTTGTCGTCCTCCCTTCCGAGGTTGCCCAAGCAAGCAAATCTCTGTGGTTTTGGCACCGAACTTGTCCAAGCCGAGAACAGGTCAGTATTGGACGGAGCTAGGCTTCCGCACCAAGAATGGCGATAATCATGAAAAGGCGATGATGGGTGCGCACGACGTTGTGCCGTCACTTTAGTTGAGCGGAGCCTGGCGCGCCGTGTCGAATATGGACTAGCTGGTCGGTCAGGCTCAGACGTCCTTTCTAGCCTCTCAGATCATCGATGACAACCTTCATCTTCTGATCATGTAAGCCACATAATCGAGACTCCAAGAATAATAACCTGCAGTCGATGAAATCTCGGTCCAGTTCAATGTTGAGTTCGTGAAAGGATGTCACTTACCAACGAATGTTTACATGTCGCCAGCTTCATGCAACCTTGGAAAGTAGCTTCGGTCACCAGATAAGCTCTAGTGCTATAATTCTGCACGATGGAGGCAAACGCAAGGGAATAAGATACCACATAGCAATTCGCAGTTAGCGAAGAAACAAGCAGGGTCATGATTTGGTTTCTGAAGTACATCACAAAGGTACATCACCCTTGGTGCATTTGATTGTACATAGGACTTTCATATCGATCACTCACAGCTGGATGTGTATATACACCCTGAATCGTCTGGTCACATGATAGCAGACCTCTATCACCATTGGCCTTCACTACATGTATTTCAACCTTCACTCACCTCACACTAGACGAAGGAGCGGCCGTCCTACGTACACAGTAGACCTCTTCTCTACCATCACACCAACTCTCAAACCACACCAATACTTCAGTCACCCCATGCATCACCAGATCAAACTTCAGCCAGTATCTACCATGCATTGCTTCATGGTCGTGCTCGCCATGCTCTGCAGCTTTCTCGCCCTGGTTTCTGGCAATTGCAAGCCGCATCCAGCCCCAGATGGGCTATTCGACATCCCCTACAGACCAAGTGAGAAAGGGGAGTCAGAGACCTTTACCGGCACGCAAGGTTGCGAGATCTCCGTGCCCTTTGACAAGCCCCGCATACACCCATGCCCAGGCAACCAAGGCTTCGATGTCTGAAACTTCAATGTGTACAACCCAGCCAACATCAACGAAACCGTGGCCTGGTCATGCGTCGTTGGCTATGGAGTTTCTCACCTATTTCAAGGCGGTGGCGCAGTAGGATTCATTTCGGTGATTGTGGCCATGAGCTTTGCTGATAGCTACTGGCTCCATGCTAAGATGGAAAACTCCGCGCATCCGGGCGAGACGGGTCACGCAAACGTCTCGACTTCAGGGCTCGGTACGACAGCTCATTGGGGCATAATCACCATGGGGTGGAACAGCACCAAGAATGGTGAGGAGATGCGCACATACCGTGAAGAGACGGGGAAGTATAATCTGGGCCTCACTGGAACCATGGACATGAAGGCAGTAAGTACCTGTGGAGAAGGCACTTGGATGCCATGATATTAACTAGGACGCAAATCATACCACCGCAATACCCATACACTTCCGACCTCGCCTACAACACAACTCTCCAAGTCTTCCCTGGCCTCGGTCAAACAAACCTCATGCCCGACGCGCTGGTCAAGACAAACATAACCTTCAAGGACCGCTGGAGGCGAAAGATGCGCACAATAAAACTCGATAATATGATCGGCTTCCACGACCAAATGTGGTCTCCCAGGGAATACAACAAGACCATTACCGCCTGGCGCCGCGGCAACGCCCGCCTCACCAGCACCACCAACGACACATACTCGGTTGTGTGATTCCAGGGCTCCAAGGCACCTAGCGACATATCCGAGTCAAGCATCTACATCTACCGCAAGACCAGCAGCGCGCGCGGAAAAGTCCTGAACGAAGGCTGTGGTCAAGAAGCCAAACTCCTCGCCGTTCAATCCGACACCAAAGCCTCAAACATCACCGTCAAGATAAATGCCGTCTCGGATCTAGAGATGCACATTGGCAAGGATTTCCACGACGTTGATGCCCAGCGCATTAGGTGGACCGGCCATGTGGCGGCCGTGATCAAGGGCGGCGACGAGCATGTCCAACTCACCGGCACGGCGTGGTTCGAGGAAGGCGATTTCTCAAGGGATAATCCGACCCCGAATCCAAACCCGCCTGGTGGGGTTTACGTGGAGACGGATGGCGTAGTAGTAGAAGTGCTGTAGGGACTTGACGGAGACGAAGGACGAGGGTAGTTCTACCTCCACAACCAAGAGCCCCCTTCCATCAGTCCAGCACATCATAGTCTGAATTGCTATACATAGTCGGGCAGCATTCGCTTAAACACAGAGCGGAAAACAACTGTGGAAACCCACTCATAGTCTTTGACATATCAGACTTGTGTTTTAAGATTAATACGTGCATTACTTCTTTCTTTCTTTCTTTCTTTCTTTCTTTCTTTCTTTCTTTATTTATTTATTTCTTTCTTTCTCGCGCTATGCTATACTGCCGTCCCCATCGCGCCCTCGCCTCTCCACAGACTCTATCCACCGAGCACTGCATTCCGTCTATCCCATTCAACTTGCACCAATCAAGTTGCTTCCTCACAGATCCTAGTCTAGATAGCCATGCATATGCGGAAGACAAAACATGCAAACCCACCCACAGTCTTCGCCATACCAGACCTGTTTTCCCAACATCAACCTATGCATTCTTTCTTTCCTTCTTTCTTCCTCGCCCTCAAAAGACTACGCTATATCACCATCCCCACCGCGTCCCACGCCTTTCTACAAACGCGCTACCAATCTTCCCCCTTACCATCCCATTCACCCGCCCCCCTCCACAAGCGAACACTCTACACTCACCCCTTCCCCCTCATCCTACCCATGTACGCGCGGGCGCGGGCGCGGGCACATCCGCCCCCCAAATCTCCGGATAATCACTTTGCACCAAGAAGTTGTTGAACGCCTGCACACCTTCGGTGTGGGAAAGTGGTCCAACATCGGCAAGCTACGGTACAGGACCATGCATCTTCAATGTACCGTTTAAGGAAGAAACGAGTCCGAGAAAGCTAGGTACGCGTTATACCCCCTTTTCATGGCGATATAGCTGCTTACGGGAAAAGGTACGGTGCCGCTTACTTCGCCCTGCGTTGTGTGCTCTTACGCCGTGGTGTAGTTCCTAGACACACACGGGCCAAGACGTTCACGTATGCTGGAATGGGGAGTAATATAGGAGATGCGCATTACCCGGCGAATCAGAGTACGGGTGGTTGAGAAATACTTCAGGCACATGATGCGGATCCTGGTGCTAAGGGCATGGATGAAGGAGAAATATCGACGTGTGGATTACCTTTTGTAGATGTGTTGTCCGTTTGAGGAGCACATATTCACCTCGCAACCGGCATTGTGGAAGCGGGACGTGATGCCGCAATCCATGTAGGGCGTAAATCAACATGAGCATTACCGTTCGTGGACGTCAAGCCCGTTTGAGGAGCACATGTTTGACGGCCGACCGGCATCGTGGAAGCGGGACAGGAACCGACTACACATACGCCTGGTCGTCCGCGGGTATGGGTGAAGTGTGGTAAGCTCGAGGTCCGCAGGGCTGCATACGACAACACATCATCGCCATCATGCGTGCGCCAGCGAACCGTAATCCCACGTCAGCCCCTCCTCCGCGTGAGGATTCGAGGACGCGCCGCACCGTCGCCGTCCGCATCTCATGTCAGCATCCTATCTGCCGACATCACATGCGCACGCCTCGAAACACCGCCCCATAAGCTGAGCATCTGGGGTAGGTTGCGCGGAGTGTGGTGCTGATCCCAGATGACGGTGCGGTATGTGGAGGGGCGCATGGAGTTACGCGCCCTGGAATACTAAATGCGCTGGCCGAATGTCTTTATGTCGGCCTGATATGGTGTTCACGGCGCAGGTGGCGCAGAAGTAAGGCGTTCTTTTAAATGAACACGTTCGGTCGCACAGCAGATGATGGCATGCTTTTCGATCACGCACATGTTCTGCTGTGCCCGAGGAGCGCCTCGCGTATGCTTTACCCGCGAATAGAAGCGAGCTGATGCACCCCGAACCTGTATCTGCTTTTATCCTCATATCACGAGCGCATATTGCCGGCCCGTGGGAGAGCATATTAGCCTTGCCGAACGACGTGAGAGTTTCGGGCCGTGTGATTGAATTCGTGAGGCACAGCTATCGTCGCTTTACTTTCTCCCGTGTTGTAGGCGAGCGCGGGTGGGATGCACGATACCTTGCACAGGCGCGCCAACGCATTACGTTTCGTGGGATGCTACGGTAGTATCGCTATCAATTCATCAAGCTTGAGGTAGTGGCGAGACTCGAGGAGTTGACCATGGGCTCGGGATCGAGGCGTCCAGCTTGCTCGCATCTCGAGCGACGAGGCGGTGAACAGCGCGAGACCGCAATATCAATGAGTCCATCCGTACGCCGACGTGTAAGACATCAAGATCCAACTTTGGAATCCGGGGTCAGCGAGGAGGTACCGACGTAGTGGTAAAGGGACCTCGCTGGCTGGACGGTGTCGCACTCAATATGGGAACGGAAGGATAAGCCTAGGCTGACCACCCTTCGAGATTTAGTAACGCCGGAGTTATTCTCAAAGAACCTGCGCGTCTAGGGAGTACAGGGTTGAAAAAGACACAGCCGACAGGTCAGCATGTGGTATTACCAGAACCAAAGTTAGTCTGTGTACCGCGATGGCGGGTCTGAACAAAGACCTCGCCGTCTGCTTACTTCGTGGGGCGCACAAAGTCGTATGATAAAATCAATCTTTCATAACGAACAGTCAGCTCGCGACAATGCTAATGAGCCGGTGCGTTGGAGGGAGCATTACTGTATGAGGCAGGAGAGTAATCGTGCCACTTGGTCCAAAGGTTATCTTGCTCCACTGGTATCTGTTAGACATGAAAATGTGAATACCCTGCGGACTTGCGCGATGCGCTAGTAAACGACAGACATGGAGAAGGAGCGCACGTGTGCGCCTGAAGCAGAAGGTCGGTAGCCGAAGGTGTCTGCATATGGGGGCTCCAGCAATCCTACCGCATATTTTGCGACTCTAATACAACCTCATTGGCCCAAGTGATAAAAATTATGCTTCCGCGTGTCAATTGTTGGTGGAAGCGAATGCGGTCGTGTCCCGTTAAGCCCCATCCTCCGACTCCTCGGCACGGTCTCGATGGCATGAAGCTGCTTTGCGAATCCTGCGCAGAAATGACGACCCCAACTGCGATCTTCGGATAAGGTGTGATAAGCACGTGGGAGGAAACACGACCACGCGCTCGTGCCAAGTTGGGGGCTTGTCCATGTGAACGTGCTTCGACCGGGGTAGATGAAGCCGCGATTCGCCAGTTGGTGAATTCGAGTCCGTCCCCCAGACAGTGGGACATAGTAACAGAGCGTGACCATGAGGGAACTCAAAAGCATAAAACACGCGAAATAACGAACGAAAGTGACAGGTGACCTTGCTGTACCTTGCAGCAAGGAGCAACGGTGCATCATTTAGAACAGCTCATATCCTCGGTGACCGGCGATACTTTCTAGGTTTCTGCCCTCGGAACTCTGTGTGTCGTGCCGCAGTGACAAGCGAGGTGTCCTTGCGACTCGAAGATTGTCGGCTAGAATCAAACTCCCCAACCATGGGAATGAAAAGCTCCTTTGGGGTCCTCCATGAGCCACGATAGGAAGTTGACGATGCCCAACCACGCGAGATTGAGAGTCCCGGGCCGCTGGAAAATAACGCAGATCCGCGAATAGCAGCGCTTCGTACAGCGGAAGATGAATCCAGCCAACAGGCGAGTTGTCGCTGGCAACGTGCCATAATATCAGGGGAAGTATTCGCCCAACTATGATTCGTGCGAAAGTCTGTCGGATAGCAGCCTGAACTTCCCCCCGTACGCTAGAGGTGTGATGGCGCGCCTCACGAAACGTTTAGGGATGGCCTCCGCCATTTCTAGGCAGGCCAGGAAGCCCCAGCGCCGCTTGGACACAATCTCGGGGCATCGCAAAGCCCCCCCGAAGCCTTCGGTAGAATTACAGCGACACGGCCGATGCCATGAATTGCATGTCTTGGAGCCTGAAACGCCTTGCTACGCGTGAGTGCGCATGTTGTTGCTGGGCATCGGGTACCATTTAAGGAGTGATTTACGGCGCATAGCATAGCCTGTCGCAGCGATATTGGACATGGGTGACTTGCGCGTCCTGGTATTGGGAATCAAAAGACAAGGCCGAGTCATCGTGCGCTGATGACAAGCTAGAATATGCAACGCCATCATCGAGCTGAGCAAGATGCCGCTGCAACCAACCGACTCCAACAACCGGTGGGTGAAAGACGGGCGACGACTGGTGAGGGGTGACCAGTCGGGGGTGACAGCCACGCGACTTGTGCAGATGGGGGAGCTTCCGCGACCTTGCCGCACCCAAAGAAGCTTACGCTGGACGCCAGAGCCACGCTGTCGGGCCTTTGGCACGCAGCCATGTGTCCGACAGTGTGGCTCTGTCACGCCGGCATCGTGGATGCAATCGTGTCCCATGCTCTCAGCTGCATTGCCCGGTTTGCGGGGGGAAGACACATTTGTCGTACAAACTGCGTTGCGCAAGTCGCGAATTCGATACAGTTGTGCTACCTAGAGTCAACCAAGCGCATGTTGTGCTTCGAGAGTTTGCAACCGTGCACATGCTGATTCATCGTATCGTATGCACAGGCGATCGTTGCGCCCAGACGTTGCGAAATTGGGTTGCGGGCCTGCGGGATGGCTGGCTGTTCCCGACATGATGCGACGCTCATTCTATTGCTTCGTCGAGAAGAATTGATCGTCGCGTTCTGCTTGATTTGGTGTTACAATACGAGCGAAGAATGACGACGAAAAAGCAAGCCGAGTTGATTGTGATACGCGATGAGTCTGTTCCTAGAACGCCAGGAAAATGTAATCTAGGCACAAACGCGTAAGGTCCTACACGGCCTGGATGTCATAGTGTGGAGGTTGGCGTTGGTGTCAACTTGTTACATTCCGTGGGGAGCGCTAGTTATACCACATTCCGGCCGCTTGTGTGTAAACATAAACGGCACCTCTGCTTGTCGGCTTCCAATGACGGTTGGCAGGATTATCTGAATCCACATCAAGTGTTAGTCGAGATTCATCTTGAGGAGGCACCGCTCGAGTTGCTGTATTAACGTCGTGCCAAGCTCGCATGGACAATCTGGGGAAGATGTGTTGGCACCCCTGCGTCTACACCAGGGTTCTGATGTATAGTCGAGTGTTAGTTTCAATAACGCAGAAGGCGGTCTACAGGACGTCCTATAGCGAAGCGAGTCCTGGTCATGAGGCAGAGTGGGATGCTTGCTTTAATCAGTAGGCGCCTCATACTCGGAGTAACGCGCACGGCAACACAGAAGATGTGATGTTGCGGAGGCTGAACAGCCGCTGGCTATTCGTGGAGTTGTACCACCAGCGTTTTTCCGGAGCCACGGTCCGACGGGCAGGACGACATTCGCAGTCACGAGTGCCCTAGAGTTTAGCAAATCCTCGTATAGGCTATAAGACTAAATAGGTAACCCTTCACCGTACCTACTTGAGGCGTGAAGATGGATGAGTCGAGCCAGGCACTGTATGGCGATATGTGGGGGACACCTAAAGAGGCTAGACTACAGGCTGTGGTTGTGATGACTAGGTACTGGAACTGGAGATGGATAGGCGCGTAGTCGCAGAGTGCCACGTAAATGATCCAACACGGCTTGGTAAAACTGTGATTGTCGCTGTACAACTCATGAAACATGCAGTCACGCCGCATACGGCGAAGTGGTAGGTCGCACATGATCCCCTTGCGGCTCCGTGATTCGGCCTCCGTCTGCATATGACCTCGAGAAATTGCCAAGTAATGGAGTGACGTAGCAAGATTGTGCCTCAGGTACGGATCGAAAGACACAAAGACCGTGGGGTAGATTTGTCTACCCCGAGGTATGGAGCGGAAGTTTCTGGGGGATCAGTGTCTCAGGAATTGAGAATGGGCCACTCAAAGGCTTCGTGGCCACGGGGCTTGTGCCTCGTGCCTCCTCGGCCCATGCGATGGCCAACGCAGCGAGAAACCTGGCGAACAATGGCAGCAAGACTGATGGCGATGATTTCAGGCATTTGCTGGCATACCGTTGTCGCAGCAGGTTGAGAATGTGGTCGCCAGCCAGAAGCGGTGTGTCATCAGCGCACGCAGAGACTGGCCCAGTGCCGTGTTGACCGCCAGCGGCCAGCGGCCAGCGGAAGAATGCACCATGCTCGTGATGACAATGGCAGATGCAGATGTTGGCGCAAACGGCAAACGGCTTGCCACTGGAGACAGGGCTGGGCCGGGTTCTTTGGGTTCTTTGGAAACATGGTGAGGCTGTCTGGAGAAGACGATGAGGATATGATGGGTGTAATTTTCAGGGTCCAGGGCGTTGCACAGTCACATGTCTGGCAAAACAGGCCCTTGCACGGCGCATCACATGCAGCGCAAATCTGGTGCGATGATTGCTGACACAGCGGTATTGTAACGTAACGAATTTGCGGCGGGCTCAGGTGACGAGACGGCGTGTTTAGGCTTGGTCAAGTGAGCATGCCGCAACCAGTGGCAGCGCGGTCGCAGAGGCAGGCGGCAACTGCTGTCAGCGTCGAGGGCTGCGTGAATCGACGCGCTGGACATGAGACGAGGCCCGGAAGGCAGCGAGTCAGCCTCTTTCGACGCGGGTTCTGGAAGTGCAACCTTGGTTGTGCACGTCCTCGGGGGAGAGAATCATGTGCCTCCCCACGCCCAGGCCCAGCTGCGCCGACGCTTTCAGAGATGGAGCTGGTGGCCGAGGAGCCTGTCTGCATGCGTGCTGTCGCCGCGATTAGAGGCAGAGCAGCTTCATTCACGAGGAGGGCAGCAGAGACTCTTCTGGCAGACAAGGCAGCCACAAGAGCCTGCTCGGCGGGCCAGCGGCGTATTGAGCGTCGCAACGCAACCGTCAAAGAGCGGTAGCGGTCGCGGTAGCGGTAGCAGCAGGCCGCAAGAGCATATTGCCGGGAATGGTCCGGGCAATGTGCTTAGGCTTAGGGCCATGGTCGGATAGACCTTGGTGAAGTGCAGGGGGGCCAGGCTTGGTGTGGGAGGCTTGTGCGCCAGCAAGTCGGCCCAGGTTCATTGCACTTGCCCGTGTGCATGGTAAGTACACACACCCCTGTCACTGCGGAGTCGCAGACTGTCTTTATACTCCACCCCCATCTCGACCTACTGCTGGCTACTTGACTGCAACACTCCCAAACACGGCGCCCTTCACCTCCACCTCCCCTCACACAGCCTCTTCTCCATGTATCCGACGCCGCTGTAGTAACGCCGGCACTCTCCCTGCTGGCCCTGCTGCTTTCCGTTGACGCAATCGCACCCTCACCGTCACTACGCCCGTATATCAACACGACAACAACACGGATCCGACCCTCACCATGCCGCTCCACGCCGAACGCCCCATTGTACGAGTCGAGCACAGCTCAATGCGCACTATCGAGACGCGCAACACAGAGAACCTCTTTGGCCTCTGGTCTGGTGAGTGCGGCGCTACATGCCCGCCTGCCCACCACTAACACTCCCGCGCAGTCTTTGCACGATGCTCCCCGGCTATGGAGGACGGCAAGCGCTACGAGAACATGGCTTGGCGCCTGTGGTCGCGCGAGACGTTCTGCTGCCAGCCCGACAACCTCGTCTCGCCGCAGTGGTCGTTTGACCAGCAGTTGCCCGCCGACATGCCCGAACTGTCTTCAAGCGTTGCCTCCGACGACTCTAACCTAGACACGGCCATCACCACGGCGTCCCGCTCTGACTCCACCTCGGCATCGCGCCCGGACCTGCGCCGCCACGACTCCGCGACTAGCCACGCCCGTGGCAAGCACATGACCCCCATCGGCTTGGAGAAGGTCGTCAACTCGATTCAAGAGAAGAAGTTCCTTGAGCCCTTGTCGCCACTCCCACCCCAGCTTGCCGCCCCCATCGCTGAAGAGCAGAAGCCCGCCGAAGCACCCACTCCCCGCCCCGCCTCCCCACCGACCACCGCCCGCCGCATTCCAGAGTCTTCGTCGTCCACCGTCGCAACCGTCCAGGACAGCGAGCCCATGAGCCCACCCGTCGGCTCCGAGGCGAGCACCTCCACTGACATGAGCCACCACAGCGTCGTCCGCGGCTTCGAGCGTGGCCACATCTCCACCTCGGTCCGCTCCAGCACCAGCCTCAACCCTACTCCTATCCTCAAGACATCAGCCAGCTTTGTCGCTCGTCAGCCTCCATCCAGGCTCGACCTCGGCAAGAAGAGGCAGCCCATGTTCACGCTCGGCGGCTCCTCGGATGAGGACGCTGCCAGCTCCTTCGAGGCCTACTCTTTGAGGCAGCGCAGTTCACTTACCGACAACATCCGCAACGCTCCTCCCATGAAGAAGACCACCTCATTCAAACAGGAGGTCAGCACGCGCACCTACCACGACATGACATCTGACAGCGATGCTGCCATTGAGTCTGACAGCGAAGACGATGTCGACGAGAGCGCTATCGAGGAAGAGGACTCTGAGGACGGCGAGTGGGACGATGTCGATGAAGAGGAGACCGGCGCGGCCAGTCCCAAGGAGAACAATATGTTCAACCGCGTCGAGTCCAAGTCCAATCTCCTCACTTCCCACCGTTCCCTCCTCACCACTGCACTCCACGAGGGCGACAGGGCAAAGCAACTACAGAACGAAGCATCCCGCTCTACCTCTGCCATTCGACGATCCCGCACTACCACACCGAACGGTCCTTCGTGTGGCAACTCACCTCAGGAGGAGGGTTTGATGATGAGGTCCCAATCTCGCGCCAAACCCATCATACAGACCACCTCGAACAACTACCCACCAGCAATGTCGCCGCGCACTACTCGCCGTGAAATGCTTAAAAGTGAATTGACCTCCTCTTTAAGACAGAACCTTCTATGGGAACGTCAACAGAAGAATGCCACAAGCAATGCTGTGGCCAAGCGCCAACAGAGCGCCATTTCCCTGCCAGCACTACGCAGAGCAGCCACCACCAGCAATATCACCAACGTTAATGCAGAAGCACGGCCAACTCAGGATAGGATGACACCGTTCATGGACGACGCCAAGTTCAACAGCCTCAACCACGATGTCTACTCTGCTGGTATCAACCAATATCATCAAGCCGGCTGGTAAGCCCACAACCACCTCTTCATTTGCACTTTTAGCGGCATCTGCAAACAGGCACAGGGCCTGCGGCGTTTTCTCTGATCATTTCCTTTCTACTATTGGCCATCTGGGCGACTACAATGAGCGGTCGACGATGGATTATTTCCCTCAAAACACATTGAACCTCTCCAGGTCTCTGTATGCCACGAGGCAACGAATTTCTTTCAGACAGTTTACCACGCCGCAAAAGGCGATTATGGTTTGAAGACAGGTCACGGCTCACGCCCGAGTGCTCTGGTCGGACTTCTCTGTCGAGCGATAGCCCTCGACAGATCTGTACTATCACTTGCATTTGTACTACTAGGCTCGAATAGTCGAGCATTATACCCCGGCGGCGGCGTACGGCTCTACGAAGCCGCACGACGAGGATAGCATTACCTCTACATGAGATAGGTGGTGCTTTAGCTAGGCACTTAATGACAAAAGCGGATTCTTCAATATCGACTTCCCCCTTGTGGTTCGTGGTGTTTGTGAATGGGGCCGGTGAGCAGATACAGCAGGCCAGCATGACCTCAAGGCCTCATCGACTTGCTCTTCTGGTCGATTGACTACCGGGGTAGGACTCTCAACAAGACGCACGCCTGCTACGAGAGCCAGTTGCGTTTAGCAGGCTTCTTTACCGCCATTCTGAATCATCTAGCCCAGCAAGCGCTTATGCACGCTTGTGCTGTGGGCTTCATCATGCAACGCCACAAACCACCAATCGCGCAAGGCACAAATGCTGTAGCGAGCACCTTATTTTCGTCGCATCTGCCGCAGGTTGAACGCTTTTACGCACGTTACCAGAGTCACGATGGCATGTTGAATTCAGTCCCTTATTGTGACAATATGCAAAGCGAGGATCCGCCAATATGCCTCGGGTTGGGCGGAATTTGGCGGCTATGGCCCAGCCTCCTCCCTCGGCCCGGTCTCCAACGTGCGTTCCTTTGAAAAGTGTGCCTGGCGTAGGCTGTGGGCGCTCGCGCCCTCCGTCACAGGGAGAACAGCAAGGGCATGCGGAGCTCGAGGGCGGCAACCTCGTGAGACTATCCTTGCGTGCTATTGACCAGCACTTGTCCGACGTGCAGCGTGGCGAGCGCATTTGGGTGCCTCCGTGCGTGCGGCGAGACTCGAGCGCTGCAGATGCCCTTCAGCCTTATGACTCAGCTTGCGGCCTCAACACCACAGAGACGAACATCGCGCCCCGCACGTGTCCCAGCACGACATGCAATGGTTCGGCGGGGCCACGGCGGCGATTACACAGGCCATCTCAAGGCAACCCTGAAGGCACTGCAATGCGTCGCAATGGCAAGGGAGCCCTTCGCAATACGACGCGTCGTCGCTCATCAAGGCTCTCTCCTGCATCAGCATCGCAGCAATCTCCACGCAAGCCTTCCAGCTGACCTGAAGAGAACCGCGGATTCGCCAATCTCTTCACACGTTCAGCGACTCTTACCCCAGATCGCACGGGTCCCGGACTCCGCCCAGCAGCCCCAGCCGCCCCTTGAGAACCCTTCATAATCGTCTCACTCATCGCGATCCTATCTATATCGTCCTTTACGTCTCCTGATCACAAGGTGCTAAAAACAACAGTTACCCTTGCGACGCGGCGAACAGCGATCATCTTGCGATGCTCTATCAGGCACCCGCAGCGCTACCCCGCGGTCACTGTCGGTCTGGAGGTCGATGCGTTGGCATCTTAGCGCCTGCATGAAGGTCATCTGAAGTTTCTCTTGCACCTGAGTGGGGGACGCTTCAGCCTCATGTACAAGGACTCCGCCACCGCGGGAGGCAGATGGACGATTGAAGGTTAAACGTCCGGTAATACGCTTGAACCCCCTCGTCCTGTGACTGTGATATCGCATCCTTTGGGACTGTCCGTCACCAAACCCCCGACCTCGCGTCTTCATTTGTCGTGCCCGTGGGGGTGCTCGTCACATGTACTGGGTGCTGTCACACCTTTCACGACGCGAGCTGGCATTTCGGTGTCATATTTCTCTCCGCCAAACGCTGCTCGATGCCGATCTGGCGCCCTGGCTGCACGTCTCAGGATATCGGTAAATGCATCTAGAGGCAGACTCGACACAGACCCGGCTCGTCCACTGCCGCCGTGCAGTTGCGCTACGATCAAACCATCGAGACCGTGTCCAGTATGTCGTGCTCCTAAGTCGTGGCTGCGGACAGACATCCTATTGCTTCAATGGACTTGACCGCACGACGCCACGGTATCGTCAATACTTGGTGCATTCCCGCACGCTTATTTGGCAATGCTTCGACGTACCAAACATCACAGCCAAGACAATGGGCTTAGACAATGCGTACAAACGGTAATCGTTACATATTTTTGTTTATCAAGTCATTTCACCCGTCTCACACTGTTATCCTATCCCAGTATCGACGGCTTGCATACGGGTGTTATCACTAGCGGCGAGTACTTGCAGCTTCGTCTGCCATATCAGGAAGTTCCTGATATCAGGTGGGTGAGGTCTTGTTGCTCAAGCGTTGTACAAGACGGCACCCCACGACCACAGACCCCTTTGCCGTAGCCGGGTTCTGGGAAACCAATCGACTGCTCGAATTGTCCTGCATTCAGTTGCACAACGCACTCTGCTTACTCGAGAGAATGAAACATCGGGTACGGCATGATCTGCTGAACACCACGTTTCTCTCCTGACTTTGCGCGACGTCAGGAGCAATAACACACCACAGGCAGTAAGTTGTCGGCACGATATGGCCGCCCACACACCCTCGGAGAATTAGCTTTGTGCCAACAATACCATCCCAGCTGAACGTCGTGTACGTCACTTTACCCATACAACGCATGCTTTTTGTCTCAGGTCCCTGGCTCGGCACTCAGGCACGAGGTCGTTGCTCATCTCCCATGCGGCAACGTGGTCCAGGTTTTTGACAACGCACTACCACACTGAACTTCACTGAGCCGCGCTGGCATGTCATCAGACTCAAAATTTCCCATGAATCTACGCGATAGGGCCGAAGAACCTTGCTCACGATCCCCAGATCCGATCAGTTGGTTGCAAAAAGATGCATCGCAGATCGCCACGCGCAACCACAAGACACTGCGCAGCTTGCATCTTCACATCTTCACAACAACAACAAAAGATACCGAGGCACTTCGCGCTGCCACGTTACGGCCGCAAGTTGTTTGGGACCGGCGTCATTCCCTACCAAACAATCAATACACTCAACGGCCAGGGGACCTCCCCGCAAAAGCTTGTCTGGACGGAGGGGACTCCGGCAATTACGGGCAGGCAAAGCATCCAAACCACGACGCTCCTGGCAACTCGCGATCGCACCAGTTCGCCACTGTGAGTCAACTGCCCGGTCGCCGGGAAAGCTAGCGGTACTTGCATTGTTGTTTCGTGATACGTGACATCACAACCTCAGGTTCCAGAGCGCACGTCGCCCCAAACGCTCATCACCAGCCTTCCCATGAAACAGGGATGATGCAACGTGTCCATGCGCGACCATCGTCGCTTTAGCGTTCCCTTGTTCCCCTTTTGAACTTGCGCGTAGCGGCTCCCCGTCTGAGCATGGCGCCGGAGGGTTTTTCATGTCATGTTTTATTTTCTTTACGAGTGCGCGACTGGCTGTCGGACCGCGACGACACTACCGTTGGCATTACTTGGAGGCGACCAAGCTAAGCCGGGATCTGCCTCGTGGAGAAAGGCTCTAACTCCAAATGCGGGGAAAACCCAAGAGATGAGAAGTTTCGAGCTTCGCAGCTGACCCCGACTCTTTGCCCTCATCAGCGACCCTCAGCCACGCCGGGATGTTCCATGGCACGGCGTCCTGTCACCGCTGGGGATGATTGCGATTCAGCTTCACACCGTGAGGGTGTTGGAGCATGAATCAACGCACACCGTCGGCACGCCGCTTAGCTTCCCCGAGCACCTTTCCCCCAGGTTCTTCCTGAAGCAAGCGGCGCCCCTGCGCCAAGACCGGAATGTCCAAATCAGAACACCAAAATGTTCCCTGTGTCCAGGTACGCGGTGACCGCTTCATTATCGTTCTTGTTCACAATCACCTTGTCTTTTCCCTGCATCGAGAATATCGACCCGCATCGTGGATCCCAGATGATTCAAATCCGGGGTTTTGCATGGTCACACGGGGAAGCAAAAATGACGTCGGTTTTTCTTGTTTGGCGAGTGCGTCGAGATGCAGGTACGGGGAGTGGCTGTCGATCACATGGAAAGGGTAAGCCGAGGTGGGGAAGAGGCGCGTCAATATGTGGTCTGGACGGCGAATTCATTACTTTTTGCATATCGACTTTTAGCAAGTACGAAGGAGTGCAATTTTTGGTACATGTTACGCACGCATGCAATAATCATCATACAGTCAGCACAAGATCAATTCGGCGCCACGCTATTCGCAGACATGCCCACATTATTTCATCTCCAGCAGTAGCTCCCGATAATTGCTAGTCTGGCGACTCCACTCACGCTGCAACCTCTGCCCCAGAGAAGTTTTCTAGAAGCCTGCAATAAGTGGACCATGTTCCGCTTTCGTCTGTATTGAAAACGGAAACGGCCAACAGACGTCACAATGGCCTTTGTTCTCTGGATACCTAGGTGGGTCGGGTGCAAGTGCACAAAGGAGGGCAAGACAGGTAATTGTGATGTGAACATGCGCTGATAATCAGCTCCCCGATTATTGTTGAGATGCAGCAGCAAGCATGTCGATAAACTCTGCACATGACCATTATATTTTTCACATGCGACTGGAGTCTTGGTCACGTTTTGGCCGACCGCTGCCCGACCCTTATCTCTCACCATCTCATTATTTCACATCCACAGCACATGTGTCTTTTCCCCTTTCAGGTAACAGCTAAAAAATATCCACCCTCTTCTCCACTGTCAGCACTTGCGTGCGCCGGAGCTGGCTTTGCACGTGCTTTCCGCGCACGAGAACACATACCATACTCTCAGAGCTAAGGTATCTCTCCACTGTAAGCCCTTCATCCGACAATGCCCGACTCCCGCCTCTCCAGCCACGCATCTAGACCTGCCAAACTCCACCGCTGAGCCACTTTTCGCGCTCGACCGCCCATGCTGCGGCTCTGCGGGACATGCTAGTGTTTCCCCCGAAGAGGAAATTCTCGACCATGGGCATGGCCTTGCGCTGCACGAGGGTTTTTGCAGTTCGCGTCGGGCGTTCGAGAAGCTGTGCTGGGCGGCGACACGCATGTGGCTGCGCTGATACTGTAGGGACGAACGACTCGCAGGCGCAAGGTGGGTCTGGCATGTGAACGTGAACGTGAACGTGAACTCTGCAGCGTGTCTGTGCTTGAAGGACATGCGAAACGTGGTTGTATCGTATACGTGTCCACGGGGTTTTGATACACGAACGTGTCAGTACAAAGTAGGTAAACAAGCTCCGGATTTCGAGTATTTTACCGCGTCGTCATCGTCGTCGCGCAGACATTGGAGCGTGTGTTTGTGTAAACGAATCCCAAGGAAATATGCATCAAGCATGTAGGAGTACACCTGCCCCCATACGTCCCTCGGCCGTTCCGCTCAAATGCCATATTCCAGACGCGCAGAAACCCGCGCCACGTAGACTGTTGGGACGTGGCGATGCTTACGCCCTCGACTGTTCTCTGCATTCTGTATAAAGCTGGTCTTGTAGATGAGTGCAACTGAGAAACAAACGTTTCGAAGCTTCAATAGAAGGAATGCTTGCAAGAGGTTGGTCGAAGGGTAGCAAAGACGGTCAGCGCCCTTAGGGACCTTGGAGGCTCGACCTCCATTGTCACAATGGCAGACATAGGGAAATGACAAAAAAGTATACCTGTTATTCATTAAGTAACAGATGTTGAGACACGATACCGAGCCTGTCTTGCCTTGTCTTGGAAATATATATCGCAGACATTTCTCACCTCTAGAAGCGCAGACCATGGCTTGTCATTGCAGGTTGCAGGAAAACCTAGCATCACGCACTTCGACTCTACCAGAGCATACACGACAACAGTTTCAGTCAGTGCATGTACTCCCAAAAGTGACTTTGAAGCACAAGAGACCATCACACTCTTGGTGATTCCGTCATGGCGACAAGGCCCGAGAACACACTTGACAAGACCGCTGACAAAGCGTGTAATTGGTACAACAGAGAGCACAAAAGAGGCCAGAGTCTCAGCATGTACACAGACGGCAGTGGTATGATCAGCGGGATCGGATCGGATCCATGCCGCCGAAACGCGAGGCATTCTCAGCCCTACAGATAGCACGGGGAGACAGAAGGCAAACAGTCGCCATCTACACCGACTATTAAAGGGCCTACACGCTTGCAGATATCGCACAACAGGCACGGAGAGTCCAGGGTACGGGGCGGTGAGACGGATCCCCTCCCATCTAGGCACATGTAGAAATAAGGCCGCAGACAGAGACGCCAAGGACGCAACAAAGTAGAGGGAGAACGGCCGCAGGGCCTGCCTGGACTTCAAACCTTGGATTCGGCCGTTGGATGATAGTACATGGGGCATGCAGAACGAGCGCGGAGAGCCAAGAAGCATGCAGAGACCAAGACGGAGCAACACATGGACCGTTGTACACTCCTCCAGTGTAAGACGCTCCAGGACCCCTGATACCCCAGGTACCCAGCAACCTCCCCAGACAGCAGAATATCCGGACTCTCCCGAGTAAGACGAAGTAAGCCACCAACGCTATCTACCTGGTAGAGTAAGCACAGATCTCTGGGCAAGTGAGATGCCAGACGCGTAGACAACAGCCAAGCACTGGGGGGGGGGGGGGGATT
>Ga0265780_10001932_pt1 | contig 28699 bp, 27 predicted proteins | sample P1T30metagenome_FD_192432 | JGI IMG/M metagenome (GOLD analysis project Ga0265780, IMG submission 192432) | Plant litter microbial communities from East Loma Ridge, Irvine, California - P1 T30 | ecosystem: Environmental > Terrestrial > Plant litter > Unclassified | place: USA: California...
TCAGGACTGGGGAGAGAATTATCAATCTCCAAAGCGTCGGCTTCGACATGAGCTGCGTCTAGACGTTTGGTAGAGTCCATCTCGGCAGCTCCAGAGGAAGGTGGCGCATCCTTTCCTTTTCCACTAAGTCTCCTGTTGAAAGCTACCATGATGGATTCTGAGCCGGAAATTGGCGTGTCGGTCAAGAGAAATATAAAACGAGATGGTTCGTATCAAAGCTGGCATATGCGAATACCTTTTTATAGGTGTTGTGACCCCGAAGGTTCGGTCATTTCTCCGACTCCACGTCCACTCCGCACTCCAGTTTTATTTCTCCAGTCTCCGCTTACATCTTCCGCTTGCAGTCTCTACTCCAAGATGGTTTGGCCCCGGGCGTGGTAAAACTAGATATGCTCCGCAGCTTCAAGACCGATATCCTGACTTATCTTTCGAGCTCGGCAACTCACCCCGTCTTGGCTGAGTACCTAAGTTCTCGCAATCCTGGAGCGGTATATCCAGGTTACATGACCATAGTCTCTTGTATCATAGACTCTTCATACAGATGAGCCGCTCCGTAACTCACCGATGACCGCGCTCTTATCCTTTGTCCTAACGGACATCTACCAATGTTGAACAAGTTATTGCGGGTGGTGACCCGTCAAGATTCGGTATTGAATTCCCTCCGCTGTACTTCGGAAGTCAGGATTCTACACCTGCGGATCATGGAAACCTTTGTTGAACCTCAATACCAAGCAAATACGGCCCGTGAAAGCTCGATATGGGTCTGGGCACGAGAACGCGCCGGCGTCCGCCACCAAGTGTGGCTAAAGCATCGCATGACTAGCATAAAGAATAGATGACATATCTCTTGAGTCGTGTTTGAATAACATGTAGCATCCATCGTAGCGAGAATGTAGCGAAGGGAGTGGTGACATGATGTGGGGAATCCTACTACCGTGGCGAGGCCCCACCCGGGCATTTCAGCATGCTCAAAAGGCCACGGCCCACGCACTGTACCAGCAGATCAGCTATGTTCCAATCGTCTGCTATCGAATATATGAAAGATGTCAATGCAAAATTCAAGCTCTGGTAGTGTCTTCCCATCCCTTCGCATCTCCTTTCTCCACAAGCACTTCTTTCGGGTTGTCATCTAGCCTCCCATCTAATTTCGGCTGCATGCGCCATTGTCTTGCCGGTATGCCATCTCGGAAGAAGCCCTCAATCTCCTCCATACTCCTGCCCGTGACTTCACCGACACAAAACCATACATATGCGAGTGTGATGCAGCATAATTCAGTATATCATGGGGTGATGCCGAGGCCTGTACTAATGGTTCAGAAGGGAGCTCTTCTTGCAAACCAGCCACCATTCTCTTTGGAGGCTCTTCCTTAAAAGTGCAGTATTTTTTCTTTGCCGACACAAGCTGCAGCTACCTTGCCCATTGTCGATGATGCAACGCGTCTTGTGGCGTCGGCAAGAGTCGCAAGGGCGACCGCTTCACTGCGCAGGCTGTCTGCGCCTTTGGGGCCCAATGCCGTCTGGCATCCGGCAACTTCAAAGGTGTTATGTTCATAAGTCACGGAGACTGGGGTGTGTGTAATTTTGATGGCGCGCACTTGGTCTTACTCCAGACGCGTTGATGGCGTGACTTCGTGATGAGGCAGTGAGAAAGAAGAGAGTACAGGAGGCTGGAGAACCCGTGCCGTCACGGTGGACCCGCCCCAATTCAGCCTGCTTAGAAGGCCACGCCTCAGGCGTCTGGCCTTGACAGCAGGTCAGCGACATATTAACTCTTTCATCAGACACTCACTTGCGACACAGATCGACTCCCCAAATTGATAACACTAAAATAAAATCTGCTTTATGCGTCTACTACAGCATCGCGAAAATGGCACTATCAGCCTTACTGAGCACGTCGGCGAGCCTCCGCCCTATGCAATTTTGTCGCACACCTGGGGTGCAGATAATGAGGAGGTTACATTCAGAGACCTGATCGACGGCACGGGCACAGAAAAGGAAGGGTATCACAAGCTCAAATTCTGTGGTCAGCAGGCTGCTCGTCACGGTCTGGAATATTACTGGATAGATACATGCTGCATCGATAAAGCTAGCAGCGCAGAGCTTTCAGAAGCTATCAACTCAATGTTTCGTTGGTATCGGGATTCGTCCCGATGCTACGTATACCTAACAGATGTCTCCATGGCTACCGATGACAATTTGACCCAATGGAAATCCGCCTTGGAAAAGAGTAAATGGTTTACAAGAGGTTGGACACTGCAAGAACTCATCGCGCCAACAAAAGTCGAACTATATTCTCACGAGGGTACACTTCTAGGCGACAAATTCTCATTGCTACAAACTCTCCATGAAGTGACTGGCGTTGCTCGTGACGCTCTCAAAGGGGGACCGTTAGCCCTGTTTAGCGTCGAAGAGCGATTATCATGGGCAGCAAAACGGACAACCAAGCGCGAGGAAGACGCAGCTTATTCGTTGCTCGGTCTTTTTGACGTTCACATGTCCCTCATTTATGGTGAAGGAAGGGAAAAGGCCTTGAAACGTCTTCTCAGGGAGATCGAGGAGCATGAAAAGACTCCAATGATCAACAGCCGCAATGGTGATCAAGATCGAGCAGCGAGAGTAGAAAAGATATACCAGTGGCTTGCAGGAATAGACCCATTATCCAATTATCAGCAAGCACTCAGGCAGCGGCAAGGAAAGACTGGTCTATGGCTCATCGATAGCGAAGAGTATCGGAAATGGAAGAATGAGTCAAGTTCATTCTTATGGCTACATGGTATCCCAGGATCCGGCAAGACGATTCTTTCATCGACTATCATTCATAACATCATCGAAGACCATGAAGCCGACGAAAGAACAGCTGTCCTTATGTTCTACTTCGACTTCAATGACTCACAGAAGCAGAGTGCGGACTCAATGCTAAGATCCCTGATCTACCAGCTCTTGCAGCAACTCGACAGCATTCCGTCAAGTCTTGGCAACCTGTACGATCTCCACGAGCACGGACGCCAGCAGCCGACTGCAGAAGCACTTCTCAAAGTGCTCTGTGATCTGATGCAAAAGTTCGAACAGACTTTTGTGGTGTTTGATGCCTTGGATGAATGCTCTCAGCGTGCTGATCTTATGCATGCTCTTGCAACGATCAGCCAGTGGCAGCTCCGCAACAGTCATATCGTCGTCACGAGCCGCCGAGAACGAGATGTTGAAAGTTACCTCCAGGATCTCGGCGCATGCGAGAACAGCATATGCTTGAGGGGCGAAATTGTGGATAATGACATCCGCCATTACGTCCGGCAAAGGTTGTCAGACGATACGGCTCTAAGGAAATGGAGCAAGGACCTCGCTTTACGTGAAGAAATCGAGAAAGCTTTGATAAAAGGCTCTCAGGGAATGTACGTTTCTCCAAACGCAGTGTAGTTTTCGCTGCTAAATGAACACCAGGTTTCGATGGACTGTTTGCCAGCTAGACACACTTGGCAAATGCCGTAATCGGGCAACATTGCGAAGGTCGTTGGCGATGCTACCACAGACCCTAGAGAAGACATACGACCGCATTCTGAGTTCTATCAGCGAACAAGATTCTGTCTATGCCATTAAGATCCTTCGATGGCTTACGTTTGCGGAGCGACCACTCTCACTAGACGAGATTGCCGAAGCTGTAGCAGTCATTGAAGACCGCGATCCTGTTTTCGATGAGGATGAAGTACTCCAGGATCCCTTGGAAGCTCTCGATATCTGCTCTAGTCTAATCACGATCAGAGATAGTGGCGACACGAGAGAGAACTCTTCACAACAGATAGCTGTGTTGGCGCATTATACTGTGAAAGAGTATCTTCTTTCGCATCGGATTCGAGCCAGCAGTCTGGCGCAGTTTTCCATGCATTATGAAGCATGTCACAGCAGTCTAGCAAGAGCTTGTGTTGGGTATCTCCTGCAAAATCTTCAACCAGAGCTAGAGTACGGGACATTCCAAGTGGGTGCGAAGCTTCTGAATTACTGCGTGGAATACTGGATGATTCATGTCGAAGAGGCTAGAGATGTGCATCCCCAGACCACTCAACTGGTTGTCAGCTTTTTGGCACCCAGAAGTGTCGCATACCTGAGTTGGCTGCACCTGTACTACAGTCCGGACAGGCCCTGGACCAAACCAGTACTGGCTAAAGCAGTCGCTGATGTTGCTGAACCTCTGTATTATGCAGCACTATTTCGTCTAGGAGAGGCCGTACGTTTGCTCCTCGAAAATGGTGCCGATGCCAACGCGCAGGGTGGACAGCACGGAAATGCACTCTCAGCAGTAGCAGGCAGCGGCCATGAAGGCAATGTGAAGCTGCTGCTTACACATGGTGCTCACGTGGACCAGTTGAGCCCTCGTCATGGCAGTGCGCTACAGGTTGCTTCTGAGGTCGGGCACGAGGAGGTAGTGAAGCTCCTCCTGGCCGCTGGAGGCGACGTCAATTTGAATGGCGGATTGAACGGGAGTGCGCTTGACTTGGCTATAGGAAATCAGCATACCGCCATCGTCTCACTGCTTCTCGAGAATGGCGCGCAAGTGGAACCGTTGGGCTGCGATGAAATGAGTTCTCTGACTGCTGCAGCTTACACGGGGAATCTTAATATTGTAAAGCTTCTTATTAGCTACGGGGCTTCGATCTCTGCAGCCGATAGACATGGATGGACGCCTATGAACTCTGCCTCTGTCAGCGGGCATCTTCAAATTGTCGAACTGCTCATTCAAGCGGGTGCAGACATGAACACTGCCAGTAAAGATGGATGGACACCTGTCAACTCGGCGTCGTCTCATGGACTCTCAAAAATCGTAGGAGCTCTTCTCTCGGCAGGGGCGAATCTCTCAACCCCTAACGATCATGGTTGGACGCCACTAATTGCCGCCGTCGATGGCAATCATCACAATGTGGTCAGGCTGCTGCTGGACCACGATGCAAGCAGTCCTTTCCTAAACGCTCACTCCAACGATGGACACACAGCACTGTCCCGTGCTGCAGAGTTAGGCTATATTGCTATAGTGAAATTGCTACTTGCGAAAGGGGCTAGTACCTTAGATGAGGATCTTCACGGTAAACAAGCCTTTGCACACGCAGCTATCAACGGCTCCAATGCCATCTTGATATTACTACATGGAGTGCCCGAAGCTGGACCTGATCACAGAGACCGTTTCAGTCGCTCAACATTGTGGTGGGCGGCAGCATTTGATCGTCCCGACACCGTCAAATTTCTTCTACATGAGCTCCGCAGCAATCCTAGTGTAGCCGACGTTTGCGGTCGAACACCACTTAGCATAGCAATCAAGAGACAGCACCGGCACGTAGTCAGTCTTCTGGAGGAAACATCCGAAGGGATCGAAACGATTGAGCTCATAGAGGACCCGAAGGTCGTGTGCGATATTTGCGAATTCGGTATTCCTGATTCGGATGTGCACTTTAATTGTTCCAATTGTGCCAAAGGAGATTGGGATATTTGCGCCGAGTGCAAAGGCCATGGATTGGCATGTTTGGACCATACACACACGTTGACCAAGCGCACCTATCAAAAGGGCTGCTTGGTAGAAGTCTAGATCTATAATAACTCCTTCTCTCATTTAAAATCAGACACAAGACTGAAGTCCAACAGGCTCGTACAGCTTACGCGCCAGAACCTACACACATTGCTCAATAACGGCCCTCGACCAATATGTTAATCAATTCGTTGCATGAGGCCAATTTATAGATCTGATAATCTAACAAGAAATCCCTCATCTGATGCCTTGCTAGACCAAATTTGCTGAAGAATTTATTGTTGTCAGGTCTCTACTCAGCAAGGCATAAAACCACAGATTAACGATAGATTGATCTTGTGCGACATCAAGCATGAGAGACGCACCGTAAACTACGCTACTCGAGCTTTATCAAGCCGATGCTATCTATACTGCCGCATACATGCTTCAACCCACTATTTCTACCTCGAAGCTTCTCCTCACCTCCGCAACGCCCACGCACCACTGCCCAACATGAGACCATTCTTCCTCCTCCTCTCAATTCTCCCCACCTCTCGCGCCACCCAACCCTTCGCCCCCGTCCACGGCTGCGAATGGGTCCCCGAACTCACTCCCCTGGCGAACTTCACCTACACCCACCCATTCCTCCCCTCCCCATCCAACACAACCACCATCATCACGCCCTCATACATCCACTGGACCGCTCCCGGCATCTCAGTCGCCTGCTCCAACCCCAACCCCAGCTTCACCGGCTTCCAAAACGCCAGCGCTGTAGCTTGCGTCTCGCCCGGGGATGAGGGGCGCTTCCTCGTCTCGGCGGATGGGAAGAACGCGACGATGATATTTAGGGTATATGTGCAGTGTGCCACGGACATATTTGCGTTTCATTACGAAGCGGGGTTTGAGATGGAGTGTGTGAGGAAAGATGGGGGAGGGGAGGAGTGTAGGGATGGAGGGAGGGCGGTGGCGAAGTGTACGGCGCAGCAGTATCTGCCGCCGATTAGATATCCGCCGCCGCCGCCGCCGGGGCCGTGGGGGCGATGATGAAGGGAGGATATGTTTGGGTATTGTACGGGTGGAGATGGATAATTGGGTTTGGGAATACGATTAGATGATTACTTCTATGTATTGATGGAAATCTATTTAGAATAGTTGAAGCGAGCGCTTGCCTCCCCTGACTGATCTCTGAACTTCCTTCACGCTGCGCTTGGCGGTGGTGTTACCTACGGGTGAGCGCGTTGGGAAGCCGTCCCAGCTGACTGCGTACTTGGCGACGGCCGCTGCGATACCTCGTGAGTGCAACAACCATGCCTCTTGGTTGAGGTTGTCGACGGTGTCGGCTGCCTGGTGGTAGTTCTGGTCGAGAATTTCGCCGGCAACGCCACCCCAGATTTCCGCTTCCTTTGCAGTCTTGACCTCGTCTGCGCCAGTTGTTGATCCTCCGGCGGGGATGTTGGCGTCGAGGAACGGACCGTAGTCGGAACGGCCGTTGAACTCGGTGGCATTGTATGGGACACCAACGCGAGTGAAGTATTGCTCGAAGAAAGCCTCGATATCGCCACTTCCGGATGGGCCAGTAAGGCCGTAAGCACTGCCGTCTCCGTCGTAGATCTGGTGAACGTAGTTTGGTGAAGCGATCATATCGAAGTTGAGGTATGCGCGAATTTTGAGTGACTCTGCGGGGGATAGGGACTCGACGAAGTAGGTTGAGCCAAGCAGTCCACTCTCCTCTCCGCTCCAGAAGCCAAAGGTGACGGCGTTCTTGACGTTATATTTGGCGAGAGACTTGGCAACGTTCAAGATGGCAACAGTGCCGCTGCCATCGTCGTTGATTCCGGGGCCGGCGCCGACGGAATCGGTATGTGCTCCTAGTGACAACTGGTTGTTCTTATCACCGCATTTGCTGGTAGCAAGGACATTATTGGTAGTGATCTTCTCGATGACGGTCTTGACGTCCAGGGATGCAGTCACATTGGCACCGCTCTGGATTTGAGCGACGTAAGCCAGGCCCTGCTCCTGAGACAGACCAACAGTAGCAACGTAAGGTCCCTCGGTTCGGGGTGGAGGGCCAAGGGTTGCGCTGACTGCGCCAGGGACGTTATTGTAGATAACCGCACCGACCGCACCAGCACCACCAGCAAGAGCAGACTTGAGCCCGAAGTCGCAAGAGCCACGGGATATGAGGGCGATATTACCGGACAAACTGGCAGGGTAATCGCTCGCCTCGCAGCCCAGGTTGCTGACGACAACCAGGGGCGCAGTGACTAGACTAGCAGTAGAGTTAGAGTACTCAAACAGTGTTGAGTTGATAGCCTGTCCGCCAATGGTAAATTTGTTGATCGTGCCATTGAGCATGACATAGTTTGAGAATGGCTGGAGAGTAACATCATAGTACGCTGTAGACTCAAGCTCCTTCTTCAGCCACATGACGGTGTCATTGTGTGCAGATCCGCCCATTATCCTGTTGCGCGCAGGATAGCTGTAGGCGAAGTCCTGGAGCTGCTGAGCGCCTCTCAAGAGCTTCTTTGAAGTGATATCTGCCTCGAGCTTCCTCTACAGATGTATTAGCCTGACGAAAACGTGAAGTGAAATATGTTGAACTTCATACCGATCCAACCATGGGTCTGTTCTTGCATGGCTTGTCATTGTGACCATCCTGGCGTCCTCGGAGTTCAACAGTCGCTGACGCTGCAGTGGCGAGAGCAGCGAGAAGTGCAACCTTCATATTAGCAGAGCCTCAGGGGTGACGAATTGAGGTAGCAGGCAGCAGATACTCCTTCCAGCAGGATGTCAGCTTGAGATACTTATACTGCACATTGATATTACTTACCTGCACATTCCTGCAGCAAAATACCGAGGTCTGTCAGTACCGGGACAACAGTTCCCAGTATCTCCCAGTATCCAGGTCTCTGTGCCGGCGTTCCTCTCGCGATAGCATGTTATCTTGGCGTGCGCTAGTGGACCCATTCTTTAGGCTTAATGAAGCAGCTGGTGAAGAGAAGCTCCGCCAATAATGCTGCTTCTTCGTTCGAAGCAATCTAGGCAGATCTTGGCGTGCGTGATAGTGGCGGAACATCGTGCGAGCGTTATAGCGGGGCAGGTGGGAAGTGGAGGCACAATGCGTACGGAAAAGGGATACAGGGTGGCGATATCAGACTTGCCAAGGATAAACACCCGGTCAGACGGCCATATAGGAAGGTGGTACGGAGGTGAGGCGTATGAAAGCAGCTCATTTTGTTCTAGAAGGATTTCATGCCCGGCGAATGGTTTGCGACTCCCAGCACGTAGTTCGGACAGACATCAATCTCATTTGTTTATCTGCTTGAAGCTCGGAACGCCAAATGTCACAAGCAGCCAGGATGGCTCTGGACTTTTACCTCTCAAACTCATTTTGCCTGCTGATTTGACGCTGCGGTGATCTTAGAGCCGTCGAATGTTATCCGACTTATTTCTGCTAATTCATGGTCTTTGACACTAAGCCAATTATAGAATATGCATTTCCGCTTGGAAGACGACATCTGGAGTGTGCGAGCAGTTGTAGAGTTTAATACAATAAACAAGAACACGAAAGAAAAGGTCAGGATAAGCAATGGTGAAGAGGTCATGATGGCCTCGGTGAATTACAATGACTTAATGTGATAATGCAGGATAATTTCCGTCGAACGCCTCCTTTGAAGTCATGCACGATCGTTGTATGCCGTCTTTTGTTCCGCTTGATGCGAGCCGTTTGTCGATGGCGTAGCCAGTTGCACTGGGCTGGGATAGCCATTCTCCTGTAGCCCTGCTTTACCGTTCGTGGCAATACCATGGCTACTGTCATGCCCGTTTCCAGTTGTTAGGAGAACGTACTCTTGATCTATCTCAACCACGTCGCTAGCAGGAGGTGGTGGCGGCGGTGGCGGCGGTGCGGATGCTAGCCCGTCTGTACTTTTTCGCGTCTTCTTGGGGGAACCTGGATCCTCCTCTCCTTCCCGCTTGCGCTTTAGCTCAGATGATGAATCCGTGGGCGAAGCGTCCTTTGAGGCAGCGACATCTTTATGGATGTCCATCATGTCGTCGTCCCACTCGACTTCCTCAATGTCGACCACCTCTTTTGCGGCTGACGGAGATCCAGCTTTACCATCTGCAGCTCGAGCGGCCTTTTGCTTGTCTCGCTCTTCTTTCTTCTTCACAGCCTTATCCATGAACTCTTTGACGTAGTTCTTAACGGTCTTCTCGTGCCGGGAACTGAGCTTGGCCGTCGGATCCTTAACGCGTCCAGCCTTGTAATCACCTCGAACAAGCTTTTTCGCTACCTGGAGTCAAGGTCAGCCACAGCCCTAGTCTGGTTGAATCCTTGTCTTACCTCTTTGGAGAGTCGTTTGATGTCGTCCTTCTCCAACTTCTTCCGGTAATGGGCAGCTACGTTCATAACGTGATGTGAGAGCTGTACTGGTCAGCAATTGTCTGCACAATAAGAGCGTTACACCTACTGTAGCTTCGTAGATCTTTTCCTGCTTGTCCTGGGGCAGGCTTCTCCATTTCTCGCTCTTTGTTTTCTTCTCCTTCTGCTCATCTCCAGCAGGTTGTGGTGTAGACGATGCCGATGGTCCAGTAGGTGTAGCATTTGAAGTGATGCTAGAAATAATGTCTTGCAGTAGTTGTGTGTCAGTCTTGGCCTTTGGTGGAGGTGGCGGTGGCTGGTTCGCAGCTTGGGTCGGGCGCAGCCATTGCGTTGTACCAGCGGTGTTATAGTAATATGTTGAGCCGTTGTCGGAAGTTGCTTGGAACCAACCGGTAGGCAAGGGATTGAACGGTCGAGGACGTGTGGCAGGGCGTGGGGCGTTGAAGAAACCACTTGGTCCACGCGGCGCGTTGACGACACCGCGAGGGCCAGACGGAACTGCTGCAGCCGGGCCTTTGGGTGCTATCAGCGAAGGGGACTTCGATCTTGATCTTGAACGTTCTCGGCCCCGCTCTCGCCGCTCAAAGTGGTTTTCGGTGCGGGCTGGTGTGCCGGCATTCGGATCTCTCTTCATGCGCGGTATCCGGTATGCAACCTCCAACTTGCTCCAAGCATTCAACAGTTCACTTGCTGACTCCTGGACCTGCTCGTCTCCGCACGTCTTCAGTTGCTCAACGGCCTCCTCGATCTTAGAGTCCTGAATCTTGTTTCGTGTGATTCGAGGAAGCTTATGAAGGATGTCGAGAACCTGCTGCACAACGTTGAAGTCGTCCATAAAAGTCGTCAAGGTCTTCTTGAGCGTCTCGTAACCGTGCATGCGTATTATGCGATGTCCAACTCGCTCGTTGTCGGTTTCCTGTATGCGGCTCAGCAGCTTGACAGCAATCCACTTTTCGGTACACTGCCGCAATGCTGCCATAACTTTGGGTACGCCGTCGTCCTCCAGCGATCGAGGCTTGAGATCATTGACATACTCCTCGTCATCTTCGCTGACCTTCTTTTTGCGCGGCTTCTTAGCGACGGCTGTGTCCCAGCCGTCTCCATGATCGATACCAAGGGCTTCGATAGTCGCGTGTGATAGCTTGGTCGCATTGTCGGACTGCGTCTTTCCGCCGATGTAGCCGGTACAATTGGGCTCGCCGCAATAACAAGGTTGTGGGTCGGCGCCGTATCGGTCGACGTTGTAGTTGAAAACCAGTTCCTCGCCGGCTTTGACTTTCCGCTCGACGAAGATGCCCATGCGCAGCTTGTCGCCTACGACCCACTTGTCAACGAAGCAGTTCGGGTTGCAGGAATGATTGCAGAAGCGGCCGAGATTGCCTTTCTTTGTTGCATCGACGAATTCGCCCTTGGTGAGGGACATGAAGTAAAAGTGCTTGATGCCCTCCTCGTCGTATTGAATCATGCGGCGCCGGAATGTTCTCTCGTCTATGACCTCTCCGATATATTCGAAGACAAAGTCGCCGGGGAACATGTCCTGGTTGGCACGTAGGCCAAATCCCTTCTTGTCGGTCTTGATCACGGTGACGTCCGCATACTGCTTGCGGAAGAAGCGTTGGTTCTGACACTTGGTTCCGCAGCTACAGCCGTCGGCCACGCACTCCATCTTGGTGGCGCGGTTGATGCAGTCCGAGTCCTCGCCGCAGGCATTGTTGACTTTGTCAACGGCGTCCCACTCCTCCCCACAGTCGCATTCGAGGGCAGGGTCGGTGGTGCCGATGTGCTTGTTCGCGTATGTACATTGTGGCAGGACCTCGAAGGTCTGTTTCGCGTCTTGGGTGGAATCGGGGAGGTCGAGGTACAGCGGCGGTGCGCGCTTGATGGTGCGTGAAGCTGCCCGCGACAGCTTGGGGGCTTTGCCCGGCTCGACCATGAGGGTGATGTCTCCGCCAAGCGTCTCCTCTTGCACGCTGCTGGCCGGTGATGGGGAGTCGGACTCTTCCTGCTTCTTGTAAGTGGGCGACTGAGAGCGTGAACCGGAGGTTTTGAGCCGTGGTGGGATGGCGGAGAGGGGAGGCGTTGGCGTCCGACCGTTTTCTGCCTTCACTTGCGGGCTCCCGTGGTCCGCGTCGGTCGCGTTTAACTTGAGATGGTCCAGTTCGGGCGGAAGTTGGTCGGCAACCGCCTCGTGGTGGTCATGATGACTCTCCATGCTGGCGGTGTTTACTGTGATAGAGACTGCCTGGAAGCTGCGAACGGGCAACGACGATTTTCACGCTAACGATTGCCAACCTCAATACAAGCCCACGATGCGCCCTCTCATATAGCCCAAAACAGCCGTGTTTTCACACTCCAGTCGCCAAAGTACTTCTTCGCGAGTAAAAAGGGTTGGCTAGGTGGCGACGGCGACGGCGACGCAGTTGCCTTGGCCAACGTCGTGGGCAAGTCTCTGCTCCCTGTTACCCACTGCCACGCCTAAGATCCGCACCAACAGCCACACACTTGTGGCGCATCGACCACAGCTAGTAATAAAGGCAATGCGCAAAGAAATGTGCGCGTCAAACTGGTAGTCGTCTCGTGGACATGGGTTGAGACGCTGGCGCAAGGGTCGCAAGGTCGGGAGTCGTTCGCGGGTGCGGTCGTGCACTGTAGGCGTCGATGTCGGCAAAGGAGGTGGTGGGCGATGGTTGCGGTTATCTCATCACTGTAGGCGCGTATGTCTCCGTAGCACCTCGCGATAGTTATGGCTCGTTCGTGGGGCTTTCGTTGTTCAATGTAGGAACCGCGCGCCCGTTTTCTGTCGCTAGTCTAGAACACCGCCTCGGCTCGTGTCCCGATTTGGGCTGCCGTCGTCCAGCGCAGTCCCGCCAGAGCTTCTGTCAATGTCGTGGAGAACATCACTATTGATAGACCGGAAGAAGGATATGGAGATGATAATGAAGAGTGAAAATCGACGTGTCAGCTTGGTAGAGTAGCTTGTGTTGATAACAATACTCTGCAGCAAACTTCTTGGCACAACATGAGCCGTGTACTTCTCCACCAACAGTCGTGATAGTGACAGAGTGTTGCACGTTGATACAACTCCTGCATAGGATCTATTCTTGTCGGGCGCGACAGTATGTGCGCGAGATTGAAAGCTCACAGGGCCCTTCGAGTAACGTGAGGGAATAAAATATATATCAGGAGACTTGCGTACAGCCCCTGATATACAATTTTGAATGCCTTGATCAGTGAGCTAGAGTTTGCGTGCGAAAAGGTTAGATACACGATGAACCTTTCGCCAGCTTGCGTTGCTTGCTGTAGAAGTAAACCTTAGAAGCTAGCGGCAAACACGGTTAGCGGGAAAATATACCCCACTCTCATTCGCGTGACCTGCTCACTCCATCGAGCTTCAATTTCCTAGGCTCCTCGACAAAGCTAGAGAGCAGTAGGAACCTTGATGTTTCTTCCTGTTGGAATCTGTCTAGGCTCCTAAAGTAGCAGAACTAAAGTACACCCAGAAACACAGGTACTTATGGCAGATACCGAAGACAGCCGCCACATGATTGTACTATGAGTTCGCTCGTTGATTGAAGAGCCTCTCGTGTAAAGTACGACAGAGAATGGGAAAGCTCATGATCTCACCAAGGACGACTAACAACGAAGAGAGCTGCTACATATTTATGGATCTAGTTGTTTTACAGCTTCTCTGGTGGGTGACTTTGTGAAAAATGGCCAATCCACAAACTGGATACTACACGTATTCAATCAAGAATGCAACCAATCAGCAAGTCAGGTTCAACCCTTGTCAGCCTCGCATGCAGCGACCCCATATACCGGGGGTTCTTCAAGGTTTGTGTCAGTTCCTTTGGAGACATCCCTCCGGCGCTTGGCCATATGGTACCCAGGTGAGAGTGACAAATAGGTTCATTTCAAAGGTTGGTTTCAAGTTTGACTATGGGAACCTCTGAGGAGCAACGTAAGGTTATAAGCGCCGAGCAAGCTGAGCGAACGAACAAGCGGTAGTGACAGCCGTGGTGCCGGAGGTATCTCAAGCGAGAAACGTTAATCAAGCCGGTGTCCCGCTCTTAGATACCTGTAGATCTGGGAGGAGAGTCCAGCCGCAGTGTCAATCGGCATGCTGGTGATATCATGAGAATGTGTTTGTACCAAGTAGATTGCAACTGCTAGACGCCTTCCCTAACAGTCATGAGGCGTTGAGGATGTCGACGTTTTCGTGCTGCACCAGGGCCCGTCGAACCGGATTAGGCTCGGCAAACTTGTGTTTCATTGGCTCTGCTTTTAGCGGCCGATCGTGGCCCCGCAACTCAAACCTTGAAGACACGCCCGTCCGAATTCCAGCCTACCCAACGTTACGCCAGGCGCGGAAGAGAAGATAGCGCATTTGGACACGTTTGCTGCATTCGATGAAGTTTATCGAGTACTGCTTCGGAGGGCGCTACCGCCAATAGTTGTTGGCTGGCGACACTCAGGCTATGCTACGGATATCCAGCCCTGATTAATTACCAGGGGCTATTATGCCGAGGGCCAGGGCGGGCCGCTGATCTGGTCAATGGCAGCACGATGTGGTGTGGGAGCGGTGAAGTAGTCCTCACCACCAGCTGCACTGCGACGTGGCGATACGTGGCAATGCAGATGCGGAGATCTGTCACTGGCAAGCTATAAGGCTTGCCTGAAGCTTCTCACAGCCGTGACTCGAAATCACCAACCTTTGTTGCTGGCCCGTCCCGACGTCATGTGATTACGCACTATCTCACCGTTGAAACATGAACAGGACAAGGATTATCCGCCTTTGCAAAACACGCCATCGATGCGATCAAGCGCCAGGCGAACATGGGTCCCGATGCGCCCACGAGTCTCAGTTCACGAACGCATCAGAGCCAGTCGAGTGTGAATTGGCGAAACATACTCAGGCACAGACTGCAGTGCCATGAGCCTCGAAACAATTGACTAGTTCATTTCGGTCAGGATGCAGTTGCGCATCATGGAGAAAGGAATGTGTGGGGGGCGGGCCAATGCGCCTTCTGGAAGTTGAGATGGGACCACTACTGGACTAATGCCGGGTCTGCAGCGTCTCTCCTAAACCCAGCCTCGACACTCACCAATCGTTCTACCACCACTCTTCTTTGCCTGTTGTGATGGTGACATTTGGAGCGCACAGCAGGTATCTTTAAATGTTCCACTCTTCTACCACTCATTTGTAAACGTTTTCGCTTTGTTTCTTACACTCTCGTTGGTTTGTTCACGTTCGGAGCGTTTAAGCGCGTACGCGCCCATCTGAAGGGCCTTGTGATCAATTCTCTCCTCAGGTGTGGTTGCATGGCTAGGATTGCCTTGATATATTTCTTGTCGCCCTACCCTGTGGTCATCCATCCACAGCATGGAGAGAGAGCCACCTTGGACAGAGCACGAACGCGTCTATCTGCTCTGTGAGGTTCTTAAGGCATCTCCAGTCAGCTCCCAGGCCCTGCTATCTTTCTTGCGCGAGGCTCAAATACAGCCGCGATGGAGCGATACAGCCTTGCCTCCAGGTACGTACTACACCCTGCCACACTTGCACATTGTCTAACGGCACTGACTGCAACAGGACGTTCCCTTCGTTCGAGCCAGATGGCATTCGACACTCTAGCTTCCTCTTACGCGGGATCCGACTATCGCCGCCCACCAATGCCTGCAGGCCCTCAACCCATCATGTACGCTGGTCCCGAAGCCTCGCGGAAACGTCCCTACCAAGAGGTCGCGCCGCCGATAGGTCGTCTTCTCCAGCCTCGTCCCCCTCAACCCTACCCTGGGGAGTACATTCAAGCTGCCGGCCCCGCATATGGTTCGAACATGATGTCTAGTGGAGAGCCTGCGAACAAGAAAAAGCGTGGTAGGCCCACGAAAGCAGAGGCGCAACAGCGCGCGCAAGAAGCAGCCGCACGCGGCGAAGTCTACCCACCACCTAGGAGAGGCAGAGTGTCCATTACCGCACCGCCAGAGCCATCACCGCTTGGCTCAGAATCGCAACCACAGGAAAGAACTCCTCCGCAGCAGGCATCCAGCGCACCACACTCTACGACTACGCCCCCACGTCAAACTCAGCCAGATCAAGAGGAAGAATCATCATCGGGGAAGAGAAGGCGCACGAAACCAGAGCCATTAGAGCTGGAGAAGCCGCAACGAACTATGGGTGAAATGGAGTCCCCATTAGCCTACGGGTCAGGCGATCCTAGCCGCAACCAAGCATACATGTCCTATACGCCAATTTCTGCACCGTTACCTGGATCAGCGGATTCCCGAGACAAGGACATACGCATGGAAGGAGTTGAAGAAACTCAGCCACGAACTACGACACCTCACTCGTTCAAAGACACGGTCGGCATATGACCTTTTTACGTCACCAAAAGCACCACGGCGGTAATACTGATTTGAAGCGTTCCGTCAACGACTTTACTCATGCACTCACGATACCATTTATGGATCTTATGGAGGTATGCTCTGCCGCCGCAATTCTACATTGCGCGCGTTCACGAGTACCGCTCATGCGCAACATTTATTATGTCTATGCTGTTCTACTTTTTTGCATTTCATTTCCTTAGCATCGCGTACGTTTGTTCCTCCACTAAAACTATTTTCCTTACTAAAACTTTTCTTCTTGCCTCTTTTGGAATTGCCATGTCTACGCCACGCTTCTTACGAAAGTTTAGATGTGACGAGCAAGTTACCTAATGTCTTACTATTACTACCTTCACGACCCTTTTTCGATAAGCCATTTGTTTCGATTCGCAACCATTGGGTCACAGGCTTCTGCGCCAGTCCCGCACATGTACGATAGATGCGACTTCTGAGCTTTCCTGCATAACGGCCTCTGTACAAAAACACCTATTAGCAGCACTATCAGTATTAGAACCTAGGCACAGCCTATCAGCGTACATGTTCAGCGACTTTCTGCGCTTTCTCTAGCGAGCAAACACTTTCGGTATCATGTTACACCTCGGATTCCTGCACGGCAATGTGGACTCTCTGATGTCCACTCAACAAGCGAGCATCCACCTTTCACAGCGTCAGATCGCTGCAGGTCAACCAAGAAGGGCAGATGAAGTTTGGTTGAGCGGCCAAAAGCGGGCGCAAGAGGCGACGTCAGATCCAACAGCGCGACACAAACAACGGGTCTTGTTTCACCTGCTACAAGTACCTGTGTTACAGGAACCGCTCTACACGCATCCCGAAGGAAGACTACAACACATGACCCAGTGGACGCAGGGGCTCTTTCCAAGGTCGCGCCCGGTAATCCTCACGGCCAAATGCTGCAAGTAAGCGCCCTTCCTCGCAGAACTCATCCCGTCACAAGAACGCGTGAGGGCAGCTGGACAGCAAAGAAAAAAAAAGGGGCGCATCGCAACCCGCAATGATCGCATTCGGCCTTGGTAGTCATCAAATTAACGGCAGGAATTTTCTCAGAGTACGCGTACCTCGTTTTCCTCCGGTGTCCGTGAAAAGAAATGACTCGAGCTGCGCATCTTGTTTCGCTGCAGCACAAAAGGGGAATGTGTACATGACGCCAACGCATGCACGCATCGACCATCGTGCAGCTCCTCCCAACAAACATGGACAAAGTCAACAGGCCTGTTTTGCCCAACCAACTTAGCCGCAAGGATTCGGCTGCGTCAAAAGGAGTCGCTTTTGTAGCCGCTTTCTCTCGATTCTGTCATTCAGCTTAGTCCCGCGGTTCGTCGATTAGGAAGGACGCTGCGCGGGACGGGACTTCTCTTGTCTCGGCGGCGGCCCGAATACGCTGTTGCGCGCGGCAGGAACCGGCCGTTGTTTGCAAGTCCGGTACGATGGCATGCTAAGGCCGAAGCCAGTGTTTTGAGTCCGGGCAAATTGCCAATAATCTCGACAAACTATGTCGGTTTGTTGGAAGTCTGGGAAGGGAGGGGGCGGGGGGGGGTGAGTTCGTCTACAGCGCGCATGGACCAGCCGTTCTCCCGTCCCGCGAAACAACATGACATGTTGTCTTTTGGATGTACTTTTATTGGCTCGCGATGCGTTTAAGCGAATTGGTGACAGATTGCGATACAAGTGACGTTGACGTTGACGACGACGGCGCTTAGAACCGCGCCCCTAGTCGTGATCGCCAGAACATCGTACCTGAAGATCATAGCTGCGAGGCACTATTACCCGAGCGAGTGTTTGCGTGCGAAATACCACAGGCAACGTTGGCCTTTGGCACGGGGCGGTTCTATATTTACCCACATTAAACGGGTGCGTGTCCGACCTGCCTATAGTAGCGCGGAATATCAGATCACGCGGAGGATATAGGCCTAAACGAGACACGGGCAGCGCGTCGTGGCAGCCTGAAGCGGAAGCGTGAGAGGTGGATGTGGAAGTGGTACTTTGGATCAAAAGAATGATTGTGGTAGCAAGCGCTTACGAAAGTGGATGTAAATCATAAATATACAGGTGTGCTGCTCCTTTGAGCTTTCTGTATAGTATTAGCGTTGAGGCCGTGTAGTGGTGCCGTGCTACCAGCGTCACGATGGCAAAAGTCAGGTAAATCGATATTCGTAATTGATGACATGACCACCACCACCGCTGCTCGCCCGACCCCAATATTCATACCGTCAACGCCTCGCTTGTAGTAAATGCTAAACCACTCCTTGAAATATCAAATGGCGCTATGCGATAATGGATGGGGTTGTTTAAGTGTAGAAACGTTTTGTGTCGAGAACACCTAGTTCCCTGTTGCTGTATGTGGTTTGCAATCCTCGCATACCCAGGACGATTTCCTGAGTGTGCGCAAATCTTGGTCAATGTTCCAACGCTCTTTGATGCAGTCGTAGTGGAAGCTGCGTCGTATGCAGTCCTGGTTTCGTTAGCTGGGCTGATATGTTTCTATAGGACATGGTCAACTTACCATGCTGCTGCACGCAAGGAGCGGTGAGTTTCGACTTGAGGCCTGCGCATCTGCTCCACACAGACACAGGTCGTAGGGGAGAGGTTTTGTGTCCTTTTCTTGTTCCGCGCGAACAATCTCAGTAATCATGGTGGCTTCTCGCATCTCCAAATCTCCATCTGAGTCTGCAGTGATGGGTGTCAGATGTCCAGTATCGGTGACCCTAGCCTTTCCTTTTCCTTTGTTGGGCTTCTGTGTCGAGCTTCCCTCAGATCTCCCATGTGCAGAGCCCGTCATGCTGTCAGGCTCTTGCGATCGCCGCGTGCGAAGCGGTGGAGGATCGTCGTAGAGATCGTCGTGCGAGAACTGCCTGGCTTCCAGATTGGCCAGTCTTTGCGATATGTTTGGCGCTTCTTCAGCCTGGACTGGTCGTGCTGCTTCCACAATGTCTAGACTACCTGTATGTGTCTCTTGAGAGATGATGCTGTCCTGCAGTAGCTCGTCGATCTTTTTCTTGAAAGGCTCAAACAGATTCTCCTTCCACACCCAATCGCGGTGTTGACGTGCAAAGCGAACTATCGAATCACCCACGTGAACATCGGACTGCAACTGCTCCTCCCACATGTGGGCATCAAAACCTTTCAGGAAGAGTTTGGCAGTGTCTGCCAAGCTCTCTTCCTTTGTGAATTCTGCCCACTTGCGAAGTCTGATCCACGAATCGTCCACCTCATCGTCGCTTTCATTTATATATTCTCCCGTCTCAAGCGGCCGTCTGCTGACAGCTCTGAAGAATGTGACGCCAGGGGGTGCTTTAGGCACAGGATATGTCTTTTTTACTTGCGTTGGAATGTCTTGTACCTCGTCTGGAGGTTTTCGTCTTGGGGGGCCAGGTATGCTTACGGGCACTGTCACAGCCGCTCTCGGCGCCGTGTATCGTTTGTTATTCTTCGCCGTACGGCGATAGCTATCGTCCCCCCTGTCTAGATAAGCGCGCTCGTCAAACGGCTGTAATGGTGCAATAATTCGACTATCCGCTGGTTCATCGGCCTTTGCACTTGCTCTTTGATCAGCTCTGTGAGCTCGGTGGTCAGAGATATCGGCTGCGAACTTCCAGACGTCATTGCCTTCATCGTCGAGCCCTTGCTTTACGACCTTGTACTCGAAGTAATCATGCCAGCCGTCCAAATGCATGCGGAGATCGTCGACGCTCGTGGACTTTCGCCGTTCACAGCCTTCATGAGGACAAACTAAGCGGTACCTAATGATAGTCTCGTTTTCGTAGACGAAAATGAGCTTTATCTTTGGCTCACTAAGCACCGGAAATGGTTGTGGAACTTCAGGCCGCGCCCGGGCGCGCAGACGGTTGTTATGTGTAGCGAGAATAGAGTCCCCAGCTTCGGATATCCATCCCATCGAGACTCCTAATTCGAACTTTAGAGGACCACCATAGTCTCGCAGTTGAAGGAAGGCTTTGCCCTCGGGACACTCCAGAATATCCCTCCATATTGTGTAAAGACGAGTGGATGGATCTTGTGATGAAGCGGTTGCAGGGTTGAGATGATTGTAAAGCTCCTCGGCGTCACTCGGGTTGTCCATATCGAAACTGATGCGCATTTTGAAAGCATCATTTGTTTCTGTCTGTGGGTCTGAAAGATTGAAGTCCTTTGGATCGATGATTACACGTTCTGTGTCTACAGACACAGATTTGTCGCTCGGATGAGCTATGCCTCGTAGAATGGCATCTTGAGGGGGTACGCTCACGCACGCATGGTCAGACAGGGGTGAGTATACAGAGACCTTCATGACAACCTTTGCCTGCAGCAACATTCGTGTCTTTGCTGCGGGGGGCTCAGTTGATTCGAGTTGTTGGGGCTGGTTGACAGGTTTAATGCTGTGGACATCCAGGACAAAACAGCCTTTGGATCCGTCGAGATCCACCATCTCGTCGAGAGCGTCCCACGAGGGGGGCTTCCAGTCAGCACGGAGGTCAGGAGTCTCTTCAAGCGAATCTTGAGGATTGGGTCTGCCTAGCAGGCGGCGATGGGTGCGCAACGCGCGGATCAGGTTCCTGTTTAGCAGGACAGGTGCTCTCTTTTTCGATAAATAGTCGTATAGTAATATGTTTCCGGAAAATCTGTCATGCCGTTTGTTCATACTCTGGACACGAGTTCCGTCAGTTACTGGTCCTTGGTTAGAAATCATAAAGGAGTAGCACATACACTCGTTTTCCCAGTTGCATGCTATCGCAACTGAGCGCGACACGGCTACAACACTGATGAGACGTCGCCCTCTCCAAACTTCTTCACAGAAGCTAATGGAGAGCGCGTTATGCGCACATCGCTGGGCGGTTGGGTTTTCGAATGTTGGAATCTTTGGATGCCGATGGATTGCGTGAGGGGTCCGATAGGGCGGGCGACTATGAGACGGAATACGAGCGATGTGGGAGGGGCAAGGTGTTGTTGATTTTCCCGATGTTTTCACGGGTAAGAGGTCTGATGCGTGCCACGGATGGAGTGTCTCCGGTGGTTTGTTTACTGTTTTACAGTCGCGCTCGGTGAAGGAAGGCGCGATGCCAGCAAGCTAGAGCGCACGACAAATTCCACGTGGAGCGCGCAGCAGAATTCACGCCATGCCTCCAGCGCGCTGCACAGTGTGACCGGCAACTATTAGATGTGGTGAAGTTGTGCCGGTCGTAAGCCTCTGCACGTGATGTCGCGCGTAAATCGTCCAAGGTCTGTGCTCAAGCTAAGGAACAACGGAGCGTCATAGGCAGTCGCCTGCGGCTTGGTGTGTGTATGCATGCCCACCTTTCGCTCATCGCCGACTCCCCCCAGCGCATGTATATGTTCTGGTTCAAACGGTCTCAAACAATTGCGCGACCATAAAATGCCCACTTGACCGCCTGGACCTCAACTCACCACGCTCTCACTGCACAGTGAGTGCGAGCAGCTCTTGTACCTCCATGGCTGTAACACTCAAGCGCAAACGCGGCGCTGTCTCGTACAGGGAGCCGAGCAGCGATGAAGATATCTCTGAGAACTCTGAGAGCTCTGTGCAAGAAGACCAGGCCAGGCCGAAGCGTGTTACTCCATCTCGGCGGTCGACTCGACGCCCAGAGCCCGCTGCGCAACAAACGCACCCAGTAGCCGATAGATGTCGAGCGACCGGATCACGGGACGCCCGTCGCCGAGAAGTGCCCAAGATATTTTACAAGGACGTTAGCACAGACGAGGAGGAGCAGGACGACCCCGACGACGATTTTGAGATTTCTGACCACGAGCCTCCACGGCGAACGAAGCCACCCACGACCTCCGCTCGTTCACCGAAACCTCACAGGCCTTCAAAGTCCAAGGGCAAATCTCCACAAAAGCTGGTGTTGGGAGCACCTCGGAGGGACAATGTGACCGCTTCAGTGGCAACAGCCACCGCTCCCATACCGACAGACGGTCATATACCGGCGTGGGTATCCTTGCCCTACCATGTACTCCTCCAAGTCTTCGTCTACGCATCGCACCCGCTCAGGGACGAGAACATGAAGCCAATGGCCTCCATCCCATGGCTTGTTCAGATGGCGCAGACTTGCTCGGCATTTACTAAGCCAGCCCTGACCGCGCTCTATCGCAACCCTCCCGTCTTTGCCATGAAGCAGACGCGCAGAGATCTAGTACATCATCTCATCTCTCTACCTGCGGGCGCACATGAAGATTACCGTGTCATGGTAAAGCGACTGGAGCTGGATGCGACTCAGCTGTCTGCACTCACCGACCATGCTCACAGCGTTGGGGATTTGGCCGCGCTGGTGAGCTCGCTAACCACTCTTCGCGAAATTGACATATTCGATCCCATTGACAGACCGCCCTTCCGCGACCGCCTTCGACGACTTCGCCGATGGGTATATCCTCCTGAGCTATTCGAAGCCCTGCGTCAGAGCGCCTTACGTCTCCGAAGCTGGCGATGGAATAGCAGCTTCTGTGATCATGGCCCTCTATGGATGAAGACTGTACACAGCGATGCATCCTTCCAAACCTTGCGTGAAGTGACCCTTACCAAGTTCCATCCTGCTGAGGTAAGAGATGACCAGGAGGATGTCCAAGGGCAGCCGACCACCGAGGAGTTGGTTGCGTCAGCTCTGGTTGCTCTGCCGCATCTCCAGACTTTAGCTTTCGAGTCCTGTGGTATAGTCAGTGGGCGTCTACTGCCACTCCTGCCAGCGAACCTAGTGAGTCTCAGCATTACGAACTGCGGGGAGCTGCTCTCCGATGCTCTGCAAGCTTTCCTGTCAACTCATGGCTCTCAACTGGAGGATCTCATCCTGAATCATAACCAGTCTTTGGACCTCTCTTTCCTGGTGGATCTGAAAACATCTTGTCCAAAGTTGGAAGTCTTGCGTATGGACACAACCTACTACAGTTCTCTATCCATGTCATCCGACAATGAACCTTTGTACGAAACACTCTTAGGCGAAACAGAGAGACCGACCTGGCCGACTACATTGAGGATTCTTGACATGGAGTACCTGCGAAAGTGGAACTCTACAGCAGCTACCAACTTCTTCAGCTCGCTGATTGATGCGGCCGATGAGTTGCCTTGGCTCCGCGAGATCACCATCATAGCCATGGTAGACACAGATTGGCGGCAGCGAGCAGAGTTTAGAATGAAGTGGACTGAGCAATTCAGGAAGGTGTTTGCACGAGCTTACAAGTCTCCTGATCCCCACCTTGTCTCCTTGAAGGCCTATCGGGAGTGGATGACCAACGTAAATGTGCCAGGGACGGATGTAGAGAAAAATGACTCGCTCATTGAAGGCGTCCCAGTGGTTATAGATGAAGCGAAGCATGACGACAGCGACAGCGACAGCGATGTGCCGCTTCTACAGTCTCGGAAACAGAAACAAGACGAACTGTGGGGATCGAAGCGTCTGCGTTCGCGCTCCAAAGCAGCTACAAGCTACGACGAGTCATGCAATGAGGAATCGTCTGAAGACGAGGCGACTGCTGAAGATGAAGTGCTTTTTGTGCAGGGTCGTTGTCATAGTGTTCTTTTCCGCATCGACAACTTCCGTCCCCGCGAGGAGATTTACGGCGAAGCTGACTTCCTCGATGCGGAGCCTAGCGGGGATGAAGAATGGAATGGCAATGACGACCAGGACGACGAGGGAGGTTATGCTTGGTAATGGTACTATGTATGGATTACGAGGCTTGGGTTGGCGTTTTGGGTCAGACGATAGGTCTTGGTTTATGATTGGGTGGATCTCATCACATGTTTGATTGGCGTTGGACGGACATTCGTCGACTTGTATGAATAATGGTGTATGACAACAGGGGACTCATCAGGCGTTGGTGTTGGGCTGCAATACATGACAGCTTGAGGCCAGACATGTTAGGGCAGACATGACAGGCGCAGAGGGTCCTGCTATAGACGTGCGCCACAACCTCAGCCACAGGCTCAGCCTCCTGACGTCGCCTGCGAGTATCCACTCAGAGACAGCTAACCAAGACTACCCATCGCTCAATGCTCTGACCCGTACTCCTTCCACACCAGCGGTCATTGGGATTTCCGAGCCTCTTACTTTCGCACATCTATCTTCTTCACCTGCGCACCGTTCCCCACGCGACACGACGAGACGGGTTTCCCTGCCCCGCAGTCACTGACAGACGTTCGCACGCCAACATGGCTGCGCCCACTCCTCCCCAGCCGCCCGTATCGCCAGACTCTGGGCCCACCGACCCGACGCTGCCAAAGCTGCCTGCCGGATGGATAGCACAATGGGACAACGGGTAAGCGCACCTTCCGTCTGCTGCGCGTGCTACTCTGCTGCCCCGCCGTTGCATTGCATACCCCGCGACACGGCTAACACGTACACAGATCTCGCAAATACTACTGTATGTGGCCCGCCGTCGCGACACTCTGCATGCCGACATGCCGCGCAACACCGCAGAGCCCCCACTGACTTGCAGACAGACGTCCAGATCAGCACCGGCGTCTCGCAATGGGACCTGCCCACCAGCGAAGCTCCCATCGGCGGCAGCTCCAGCCATAGCACGCCTGCGCAGAACACGAACCCGTACAACAAGCCGGATGGCGCACAAGGCCCCGAGGCTGGCGATGGCACGAGAGGCGTCGGCGGCCATGGAGAGTCGACGGATCGGGCTGGCGGACTAGGGGTATGAAACACTCGGGCAGCAATGCGCCTAGCTTGGGCTAACAGGGACAGGGCTTCGCCATGAATGCGCTGATGGGCAACAATAAGCAGAGCAGCGGCCACGGCGGCGGCGGCTCAGGAAACCTCGTTGGCCAGCTTGCCGGCTCATTACTGGGCGGCGGAAAGCAGGGCCACGGCGGCAGCAGCGGACACGGTGGTGGCGGCTCCGGCAACCTCGTCGGCCAGCTCGCAGGATCGCTGCTCGGTGGTGGAAAGCAAAGTCACGGGCCGTCTGGGCAGCAGCAACATGGCGGCAGCTCCGGCCACGGCTCGTCGGGCGGTCTAGGTGGCCTGCTTGGAAGCGTCATGGGCGGCGCATCTGTGAGTGCATGGCAGCGACTGACCATGTATCTCAGTACTGACGGTATGCAGCACAACAAGCCCGCCGGTGGTGACTACGGCTACAGCCACAACACCTCTCAAGCGTCGAGCGGGACCTACACGGGCTCTGCCCCGCCAGCTGCCTACCAGCCAGGAGGCCAGTCTGCTCAACACGGCGGACACCCTGGCCACAACAGCTACGGCTCTCCTCCCCCAGGACAGTACAGCAGCGGCGGACCCCCACAACATGGCGGCTACGGCCAAGACCAACACGGCGGTGCGCATCAGCAGCACCAGGGCTATGGCGCGCAGGCTGGCTTTGGCGGGCAAGGACCAAACTATGGTGGCCCGCCTCCTGGGGGCTACGGGCAGCAAGCTGGATATGGTGGCCCGGCCCAAGGCTACCATGGTGGACCACAGAACTACGACAACCACCAGCACAACCAGGTATGTCGTTAGGAGGTGCAATTCAATGATTTGATTACTGACCATATTGTAGTACGGCGGCGGACAGCCAGGCGGCAACCCAGGCCAATATGGCGGCCAACAGTACCCACCACCACCACAAGGCGGCTACGGAGGTGGACCGCCTGCAGGATACGGCGGTCAGCAAGGCGGCGCGCCTCCTCCCGGATGGCATTAAACACGAGAGTTTCAGAGCAGTTCAGACGTGCTAGGGGCAAAATGTGTCGGGACAAAAGCTTGCTCCACAGGATTGAGCATCCAGGTGGAGCAAATTTGGACCTTGATTTTCGGCTACTATTTCCTCGGAGGTAATCCTGAGAGCCTAAACGGCTTTTCGAAACTGGCTGGGCGGTTGCTGTTTAGTGTATGGATGAATGACATGATCCCCAATTCCACCCTTTTGCCTCATGTCGTCCCGCTTCGCCATTGCCCACGCATGCACAACTCGTCCGCACGTCTCTTACACGCCGTCTCCACTCCCCGTCCTCGACATCGGGACCCCCATCACGCCGTCTTCCTCTCTTCCTCGACTCACGTGTCTTCGCAAGTCGCTGTATCCAGACTCTAAGCTCTATTCAATCCCCAAATACATCCCCCCCATCCCCACCTCCCAACCCCTCCCGCACCCTCCAACTCACCCCCACCCCACCAACTTTCCCCGTCCAACTACTCACCCCCGCCCTCACGCCCCTCGCATCCCGGCTCGGCACCCGGATCCACGCATCTCTCCCCTCGCTCTTGAGTATATCCACGGGAATCGCGGCGCCCGTCAGGCCGAGGTACGTGGATAGGGCGTTGGTGAGGAGTTGCGATGTGAGCAGCGGGTCGATGGTCGGGGGTTGGGGGCACGAGGAGTGTAGGGTCAGGTGGAAGTAGGTGTGTTGTGGATGGCGGAGGGTGGAGGTGTGGATTATGTGGGGGGTGGAGGGGTTGCGCTTTTTCGGCTTTGGGGTGGTTGCTTTTGCGGCGCGTGATGTGGTGGAGGGCGCGGTCGTGGAGAGAGGTAAGGGCGCCATTGCGTTGGGTCGTCGCGAGATGTCGGGTGGGCGTGGTTGTGGTTGTTAGTAACGAACGTAGGTTGGCGCGAGACGGGAAAGTTTTGGCGGCGTTAGGTAGCGCGTTTGTGGGGCTTAAGTCCGGCGCCAGCAGCTGTCACACTAAACACAGACACGACTTCACCTCACAGCACTATTGACTTTGTATATAACGAATCGGGATGGGGTTAATTGATTAAATGTATTATCCCGAAGTATGCTCCTCCGCCCCAGCTTTTCCTTTCCACCACTGCTGCCTTCAACAAGCTGGAAAGATTTGTTCAAGGACAATGCCTGCACTCGCTCGCTCGCTGGTGCTGATGAACCGAAAATGTGAAGGAACCGCACACGCTCTGTGATGATGCTGAACCGAAAAGTGAACCGCACATGCTCGCTAGTGATGCTGCACCGGAATATCAAAATGCTGCCCAGCGCCGAAAATGGGGAACAAAGGGAATCAGGGGGGTATCTTGATGCTATTGTGACAATACTCAGGACGTCATCAAGACGTCGATAACTTTTGTTGAGGGAAGGAAAATTTGTGTGTAAAGGGGAGTAAGGGAAATGCGAGTAATGAGCTTGCTGTCCGGGCCGCTTCGGAAGAAGCCGTGGGGAGCTGTATGTACAGCAGGCGTTCGGGGAGGCGATCGTGAATGGTCGGCCGATGTTTATTTCACCTCTTGCTCTTGCCCTTCTCTGTAGCGGCCGTGCCCGAGGCACTGTCACCTAGGGGAGTGGGCCATTCGAGCAGTAACTCTTGTCCCGTTTTGGTGACCATTTTCTCCGAGATCATATTAATAGCTTCTTGCGTAGCGACAACAAGTCTGATCAAGTGTCCAAGACAGGCCAGGTTTTCGCGGTGTGGCTCCATGAACTCGTTTTTGATTGTGTCCACCTCTTTGCGCAGTGCCATCTCCGCGCCCTCAATTTTAGTGACTCGGCTGCCTAGTGCCGTGCAATCATTCTTGATGTTATCGATATTATGTGAACGCTGGTCATCCTCGGGGCTTGCAGCTGTACTAGACGACTTCATCTTTTGGTCCAGCTCTGTGACTTGTGTGCTCAGTTTGGTGACGGCTGCCATTGAGGCAAAGGGCGAGTCGCTAGAATTCAGGCTTCGTAGTGACTGCTGTATACCGTCAATCGCCGTTCTCATCGCTTTGATAGTGGGATCGTTCCGCTGATGAAATAGGCTCTGTACATTCTGAATGTCTTGTCGTAGGGCCGCAAACTGCTGAACCATGTTCGCCGCATTAGAGGGGTAAGCTTGGAGAAACCATTGCACCATCTTTCCATGCAACTCGTCGCTGCTAATATTGTTGTATTGGTCCTGGAGCACACGCAACGCGACTCTCAGACTCGCGACACCACTATCAGCTGTCTCGATGAGGTTTACAAGCTCTCGATCACGATGCTCTCGCAGTGACGAGTGTTCGGTCACTTTAGCCTGTAGCTGTGCCACATCTTGCTTCAGCTTGGCCAACTCCTCAGTGCTGCTAGCCAATGGGGCATGCTGGGGCTGTTGCAGCAGTCTTGTGACGTCGTTCTTCAGGTCGGAAAACTCCTCGCTAATAATTTGGGGAGGGGCCTGCTGATGTCGTTGCTGCATTGCAGTGACGCCTTTCGCAAGTCTCTCGAGCTTCTGTTTGACATCCAGCTGGAAGGGGTCCACGCTCCGAGCGAATATTTTAGGTACCTCTTCTTCAAGGACCTTGATCATTCCAGTGTGCTCGGAACTTATTTTCTCGACCGCAGTGAGTCCGTCGTTCACACTCTGCATGTCTGCTTCGAGATCAGACAGCTTTGAGCATATGTCCGGAAGTGTCGCCGTCTGTGCTTTGATTCCATCCAGAGTGTTGGAGACGTCTTTGAGCTTATTTTCCATAAGATCGATCTTTTCGTTGAAGGTCACAACCTGCTTCTTCAG
>Ga0265780_10001933_pt1 | contig 28686 bp, 33 predicted proteins | sample P1T30metagenome_FD_192432 | JGI IMG/M metagenome (GOLD analysis project Ga0265780, IMG submission 192432) | Plant litter microbial communities from East Loma Ridge, Irvine, California - P1 T30 | ecosystem: Environmental > Terrestrial > Plant litter > Unclassified | place: USA: California...
TTTGTTAACGGGTATGTCGCTCATTGCGAGGGTGGGGAGATGGGAAGGGTGGAATGGGTAATTTCGGGGTTCTTATGAGGTTTTGTGCCGGTGGGAAGGGCATCGAGAGCTGCTGGCACATGACTGCGTTGCGTCGACAGATACATATGGCATGAGCGGGCTTGAGACTGACCGAAGGTTCTGATCATGTGGGAAAGGTACTAAGTGAGAGATCAAGAGAGACGTAACATGTCAAGCGAGGATTAATTGATCGATTGGATTGGATGTTAGATACCTTGGTCAAATCCTCTCATGCTGTATGGCAAGTGTGTCAAGCTCCGGCTTTCTGGGCCGTTGGGGAAAAAATGCACTACTACATATGCCTATTCGAGGGTTGGCGCATAAATAACTACAGGACTTTCCGCTAGTTAAAGAGAAGCTAGGGTTGAGTGGCATAAAAGCCCGAATGATGAATGTGTCAAGCGACGGTAGCGTTAGGTACGACGAATTTCCCAATACAGCATGCTTCTCGAGTTCTCTGCATTTCTTTTCATTCAACAGCAGGCCTTCCAGAGTCCTTACAGCTCGCTACTTGCCAGTTTCCATCCATTCCGTCGACGATACCCTCGTTGGCCCCTGCTTCAAATAATGTATTACCTATCATTCCCACTGTGTGTATGGCATACCAGGCCCGTCGAAGTACATTTGTATCCGTGATCAAGCTGGATGGTCCTAGTCGATGGTGCAAACCGAGTTAATCCTGGGTGAATGTTCTAGGAGTTGTGCGAGTTAATTGTTGGCGGGCGAATCTGAGAAAGCACATCCGAATGGAATGACCGATTGAGACATATATATCGCACATTCTGGCAAGATTTGCGCATGGTGTGAAGCGCGTTTGCAGTCTTACGAGGACGAGATACATTGGATTGGTTCCTCGAGGTATTCGAGCGCTCTGAAAACGCCGTGGAAGAACTCAGATGTGCGATATAAAACCTTCCTGCCCTTGAAAAGAACTATGAAAGCTAATACGAAGGTAACAACCCAAATATGCACCGTACGCCTCGACATGGTATATGTGAATATATGCAAAATGCCTCGTGGTCTATCCTCAGGATCACCTCCATCTTCTAGACCGCCCCTCCTCTTCAATCTCCTTCATCTGCGCCTCATGACTCTTCTCCTGCTTCTCGCGCTCCTTTTTCTCCTTCTCCTCCCTATCCTTATTCTCCTTCTCATTCTGCTCTTTCTGTTTCTTCCTCTCCACCTCCTCATTCCCCTTCTTCTCCTCCTCTTTCCTAATCCTTTCCTCATCCTTCTTCCGCGCCTCCTCAACCTTCTTCTTCAAATCGTCTTCAGCACGCATCCTCCCCCCCTCATTATCATCCTCCGTCTCATGCAACCACACCCCCTTACTATCCCCAAATGCGCCCTTCAGCTGCGCAACAGTGCCGCACACGCCGTCAACCTCGCCCCACGGCAGCCAAACGGACTCGGTAGCCGTCCAGACGCCGCCGCGCCCGCCGCGCGTGTCCCATTGCCGGTCGCCGCCGACCAGGTGGTTGTGGTATCCGATGGGCGATTGGGGCGTGCGGAAGTAGTTGCGTAGGAGGGCGCGCTTGTGGGAGGCGTACCACATGTCGTTCCAGGTGATGTTTGCGGTGGGCGGTTCGTCGGTGTTTGTTGATGTACCGACGGGTGCGTTGGTGCGGTGGAGTGCTAGTGGGTCTCTGAGGACGATGGCGGGCACGGAGCCCGTGTAGGTGTTTTGTATGAGTGGAACGTCTGACCAGGGTGTTTTGCGGTCGGGCAGGACGTCGAGGTCGGGGTTGGGGGAAAGTTTGTCGATGTAGGCGGCTTTTTTGTTGGGGGAGGGGTTGTCTTTCTCGAGGTCGAAGCGCCAGAAAGGTGGGTTTGAGGCGTCGAGAACTTGGGGGAGGGAGAGGTAAGGTGTCCAGGTGTTTGGGTGTTGGTATCTGGTGGTGTCGGTAGAGTTGTCGTGGGGAAGCGAGAGGAGCTCGTCTTCGACGCAGTATGCGAAGGGTTGGAAGAGGGCGTGGGTATAGTCTAGGCCGATGGAGAACTCCTTTTGCTGCGGCTCCGAGGCGGTGGTGGTTTCAGCAGTCTGTAACTTTTCACGCTTCTTCTCCTTCTTTGCAGAGAACAGGCCCTTCACCTTCGCAACAGCAGACTTGTTGTTCCTCTTTCTCTCTGCTTCCCTCTCCAGCGACTGCACGCCGAACATGGTCGCAAAGACCGACTGCATCGACTGTCTCTGCGCCTGCTTCTTCTCAAATATCTTCAACGCAGCGCCATACAGCTCTTTCACATCTTTCGCTGGGCCAATGATCAGTTTCGCATTCAGGTACTTCGCCGGCCGCTCTGCTGCAGTCTGGTTCTCTTTCTCTCCGTACAGGGTGGCCGGCAAGACAGAATCTGGCGCATATTTGCAAGCCATGTCGTCGGTCGGACAGAACTTATCTGCCGCGAAGACAATGGATTGTTTGAACTTCTGCTCGCCCTTGTTGTCCACGCCATATGTCTCCAGTAACCGCGCGTTGGCGTCTTCCAGGACTCGCGCGTATTGCTTAATGATGGCGTCGCTCGGTAGCTGGAACCACGAGTTCTCGCCGTCCACGATAAGTACCAGATCCTCGTCCTTGACGTATTTCGTGTTGTTCAAATAGCCCTGTATGCCCTGCATCGTCGAGTTGTCCCACTGCGAGGCATCTTTGTATTCGCCGTACAAGTTGACAACCGTCGGCGGCGGATAGTTCAGTATCATACCCGACATGGTCGTCTTGCAGAAGTTCTCCGAGTCCTTCTCGGCCGGCACAAGGAGGTGGAAGTTCGGCGTCGTCTTCTTGAGGTGCTGGGGTATTTGCTTGAGTTCGCCATTTTCGAGCTGCAGCGTGGTATTCGACGGTTTGCGGAAGGGCGAGTGTATTATCGCGGGCATGTGCGGGAGGTAGGGTCGCCATGTGTTCGAGGACAGGGAGTGGTATTTGGAGGATATGGCCTGAGGAATGCAAGTTAGCACGAGGTTAATAAGAGACCCACACCGTGCCGGCAATAGATAATATGCAGGGAAGTTGCAACCTACATCGCGGTTATGAATTCCTCCCACTGTGAGTAGTATCGTAAAGGCTACAATCGCCATGACCACCGTCCGCCCGCGCCGTGTACACACCCACTGCACTGCGGCATTCCCTATCTTTGCCGGCGACTGTCGCGGCGACATCGGCATCGGCTGCATCGTCTCGCCCGTCATGACTGCGGTCGCGAGGCCTTTTTGAGGCCTGGTATCGTCTTCAGCGATTGGTGGTGTGCCTGAAGAGGCGGTCGCTTTGTTCAGCTCGACATGCGTGTGTCGCGCAACTACGTCTAGTTACAGTCTCCTCCAAGTCTTGTGTGAGTGAGTGTTCCTCTTGTGAATCAAAGCCCGAGTCTTGTCACACGCTTTGTGAGTGTCGAGTTACGCGCGTCAGCTCCACGGCAATCTTGCGTGAAAGGAGAGTGCCGCTTCAAACGCCCCGTCGCGAACAAAAAGATACAGTACAAGGCCAGAAGTAAGAGCGCAAAAGGGAAGATGTCATGGCCGCGGCGCAACCCACGTTCGAATTACGGTAGGGCTCAGCCCTCCTGCGCCGTCTTCGTTTCCCCCAAAAAGTCGCAGCCAGCCATGATGCGGGCTGGGCCCCAAGGTCCCTGTCACGGCGCCGTATGCGGCTAGTCCCGTTCCCGCTCTTTGGGGATCTCGAAATAGCACCCTGGATGGTGATCGGATGCTTTTAAAAAGTGTGGCTGAACAGGACTCTAATCCATCCGTCTGATCAAGATTTGAAGCATTATTCTTCGACCATCTTCAGGGTCTCTTCAAGGTTGCTGCCATCGGCTCCGCATCACGAAAGTCTGGAACCAGACCCTGAGGCTGCACGCGCTAGAACGATGGTACCACCGAAAGCGGTTCGCTACCAGGTATGAGGCCTACGCCACATGCACAAGTGGAATGCTCCTACAGAAGATCAGAGCCACTACATTTTGTATGATTTGATACAGATAACTGGCAAATCACTTCCTCGAATGTCAAATCATACTCAAAAGTTTTCCAGCTTTCATTTCCCAGACGACATCGTTGCTCTATCCAACGTCATGTCCATTCCTCTCCAGTAAATCATATCAAGGGTATAATACATATTCAGCAACTCCAGAAACGCCTCGCTATACTTCGCTAACCAAGATCGCGCTTCTTCTGCTTCTTCCTTAGCTGTAGCGGCGGCGGCTTAGAAGCCATTGCCACATTCGCACCCGTCTTCGAGTGCGCAGAAGATTGCGATCTGAACAAGCCTGCAAGTCGAAAGTGCGGCGGACTCGAAACTTTCGCCGACGCACTTCGTTGCGGCGGGGACTTCGTGTTCAAGTGATCGAACCGGTTTTGCATATCATCGTGCGATTCCCATGCCATCCATTTGGCGTTCCTTGTCTTCCAGTGACTCTCCGTACCATCCAGTCCACCGTGTCTACCGTGCGCCCTGCATCAGCACGTCAGCACACCCGTCACGCCTAGACCTTCTGGTTCGAGTACAACTTCGTGCTCTTCCTCCGGACATCTTCACAATCTCCCAGCGCCTTCATGTGCTCCTCATGCCAGTAGCTCCATGTCGCAAGCACCTGCTCATCCTCTTTCATCTTAGCCGCATAGCTCTGGAATCCCAGCTTACTCGCCGTCTCGCCGCGATTGTGACAGAACCGCGGATCCAGCGTCTCGAGCTCGGTGTCGCGGGCCATGAAGTGGAGCGTCATGTCGAGCTTGGCTTTCTGGTAGTCGCGCACGTACTGCTCGAACTGCTGGAGGTAGAGGTCGACAAAGACTTGGGTAAACGGCACAGGAAGTTTGGGAGCCTTGGGCATGAGTGGGAACTTGAGCTTCTGGGCGGTCGCGGGCTTGGTGGGGTGGGTACTCGAAGGCTCGGAAGGGAAGGGAAGGGCGTCGCTAACACCGTTCATGCCGAGACCGCCAGCTTGTGGTGCAGTGAAAATTTCGTCGTCGACAAGAGATGAGCCTAGACCGTTGAGGCCAGAGGCTGGCGGCACGGTTGTGGTCGCGGAAGGCGGCGCGCTCGCAGAACCATTCGGCAAGGGAGCTGATCCGTTGACCTGCACATTTGGTAGTGCCGTAGAAGGGGGGTCTGTTGGCCCTGTCGTCTGCTCAGGCGTACTTGAGTCGATGTCCATTGCGTCGTCTTCGCCGTTTGCAACGTCATCTGCAGAAGCCTGATATCTGGGCCGCGCCGCCTCCGCCTGCTCCTGTGCTTTCGTCCGCTTGTCCTGCGCCACCGATCCTTTCCGCGCAGCTTTCGGGCGTTTAGGTGCCTCAGAAGCTCGTCGTGGCGATGTCTCTTTTGGTGTGACCCAAGTCGGCTCTTTGAATGTGCTAGCCCACTCTTCAGCCTTGAACTTGGTGGCCTGAACCTCAGCATCTGTAGGCGGTGCGGACGCGTGAGGGAAGTTGAGATTAGGAGGAGGCCCTGGTGGTGGAGGTGGTATTGGGAATGACTGGTTCTGTGCTTGCGCCTGTGCAAATGTTGCTGCTGGAGGCGGGCCCATTGGCGGATGAGTCGGTGGAATCTGGCTGGTGGCATTCCGTTGTCCTGCCCGTCCTCGCGTTGGCGAAGTCCGTCCTCTTGCAGCGGCGGCCTTCTGCATGTTCGGCGCAAAGTAGTCCCCGCTGCCTTCAAACTTGCGGTGCCAATCCGACGGCGAGAACTTCATGTTGATGCTCTCCTCACTCCTGCTCTTGAAGTTGCTCGGAACGGTGCCTGGACTAGTTTGGTGCGACTCAGTGCCCCCAAAGCCAACCTGACTCCAGGTTGGAGGTGGTATAGGGTGCGGGTTCTTCGGGGGCGGTGGAACTCGCTGTTTGTGCGCTCCTCGTAAGACCTCAGATTCTGACTCGTCGCTGGAATCGGCATACATGTTGGGGAACGGATTCGTAGGCCGTCCGCCATACGAGTTGCGTTGCTGCTGCTGTCCTGAATCCGAGTACGAGCTGGGATCTGCTGAGGAGTTTGGCCTGGTAATGTTTGGTGAGTTTCGCACACTCGCAGACCGTCCGAGACCTTCAAACATAGATGTACGCTCTCCTCCTGTACTAGTAGAGTATGGCGTCCGTATGCGATTAGCCTCAGCGTATGGCACCTCGTTGCTTTGAGTGTCCTGCATGGGTGGATGTGGACGAAGGTGCGGTGGAGTAGTCGAACTTGGTGGAGTCGGGGCAGGTCGAGCGTAGTTCCTATAAGCTGACCGAGCCTGTCCTTCGTCTCCGCCCGGCGTGCCTGGATCAAAGCCGCCCTTCTTCGCCGATGATGGGACCCGCGCGCTCGCTGATCGTCCGAAAGGTGCCCCGTTCGGATTGTGCTGTTGACTCTGCGCGTTCTGGTTTGGGGGAGTTGGGTGAGCACCAGGATTGTATGGGCGAGGCTCCTCGGCACGTGGCTGCTTCATCTTCTGCCAAGCAGTGAATACATTGGCACGGGCCTCTGCATCTTTTGCGCGTTGGTCTGCTGGCCGCTGCGCCGTGGGCGGAGTCCGAAAGTTCTTGTTCGTGAAGCGGTCCGCGCCGCCTGCGTACGAGTTGTACTGCGGCGGCGGCTGGGGACGCTGCTGCTGGGACGTGGGCTTCGCTGGGGGCGCGCGGTAGTAGGAGCCGCTGGGCGTGGTTGTAGTGTAGGCATTGCGCGGCGGCGGCGGCGGGCGTGTTCGGGGCGTGTTAGGCGTGTTCGCAGGCACGCTCACATTGCGGTATCTCTTGCGCTCGTTGTCGTACTTTTGCCGCTGCTGCTGGTCGCAGAGGATCTCGTGTGCAGCCTGGATCTCCTGGAACTTGGTGACGAATTCGGTCTCGTGGCCCGGATTGCGATCGGGGTGGTACTGCAGCGCGAGGCCTAGAGGTGTAGGCCTAAGTTAGCGACTGTCGCAAATGGGATGCGCACATGGATTCCTTCTTACCTCGAAATGCTTTCCTAATCTCGTTCTCAGAGGCAGTAGGAGATACTTTGAGATCTGCGTAGTAGTTCCGCGTAGGATCAGCCTTGACCATGACTGCGGTTATGTTCGCACAAAAGGCGTGTGGAAGTTGAGGTGAGCGAGGAGACCAACACCAAGCGGCGACCCGCTATCCACGTCCGTAGCAGGCAGATGCGCTTGCGCTTGTGCTTGTGGTGCTGCCTTTCACTGCTTTGTGTTTAGTCGCGAGGCAGTGTCGCGCAGATGATGTGGGCCGTTGCGCGTGAGCGACCATAGAGAACGTCGGTGTACCGGTGAGTCTGGAGAACGTCAGGATGTCAGCCGCATTACGTCGGTGCTGCAAAAGGAAGTCCTGCCTTGGGAGAGTGTGGGTTGGGCCGTGATTCGCGGGTTGCATGTGCTGTGCTGTGTTGTCGCTTGGGCCGGGAGACGCTCCGTGGGGCAACCGGGCACGACCTTCTTTAGCTCAGACTCCACTTATGGACGAAGTATTCAGACCCTGAGGCCTGAGAGTGAGCAGTGTGGGAAATCTTGATTAGAGCCCTCATTTACATTATACGATAATGCACGCACAAACTCATGCGGGCGTCCGGCCTCGCAAGTCGAACTGACGTCGAGGTGCAGCCATGGCATGCGAAGCTGTGACATACTCTAGCAAAAGCAATAATGTACAGCTCTATGCTGTGCTCCAATGTTTGTCAAACCCTGTTGCAGCACGATTCCCGTCATCCAGGATCCTCCAGGAAACGCAACCAATCACCATAATCATGAAGTCTAATGCGAAAAGCTGTAATGTGTGTCATGCATTTCATGCACCGTGATACTTGATTTTGAAAAGGTCGGAGCCGTGTCGTGCGAGACGGCTACATAACCCAGGATAGCCTTTTCCATTCACGCCAGCCCAATCGCTTGAAAATTTCGGCCAGACGTTCCACCGCACACACCACGCCCTCAGCACATCTAGCGGTAGCGCCAGAGAGAGAGGGTGTTGTGCCTCTTCCAGGTCTTCCTCCTGCCAGCAGTGGTGTTGTTGTACTTGTGTCCCTTTCCAAGACCACGGCTCTTCTTGCCGGTGGCGGTGAGGCCACGGCTCTCGCGGTGCTTGTGGACGGGCTTGGTGATCCAGTTGATGCGGGGATCACGGCGGATGGCCTTGTGCTGGGGGTCGACGAGGATGACTTCGTAGTACTTGTAGGTCGAGTCCTGGTTGATCCAGTACGAGTTGAGGACGCGCAAGTTGGCGCAGCGGCGGCCGATACGCTCCTCGGCGGTCGACTTGAGGGAACGCTGGTACTTGAGCTGGTTGATACCCTGGTTGGTGGGCTTGCCTATTCACTTGTCAGTCTCCATTCCTGTCACTGTGGACGCGCGATGCGTACCGTAGGTGGCACCCCTAGCGATAGATGTTAGCTTTGTGTTCAGCCTCAATTCCCAATTGTACGTACTTGGGCGCGGGCCTCTTGCGACCTCCACGGCGGACACGGATGCGGTAGATAACGTAGCCCTGCTTGGCCTTGTACCCGAGGCGGCGAGCCTTGTCGGGGCGGGAGGGGCGGCTGGCGCGGTGGATGACCTTCAGTTGGCGAAGCTATCGATGCACTCTCAGCAATGTTCAACGAGTACACCAATGGGGACCGCAAAGGTGCAGTCCCGAAGGGTTTCATTCATACCTCCCAGCACTGTCGCAATGTTAGCAGAATTCTCCAGCAGCTCAATTGTGTCTACGTACGCGAACGCGCATCAGAAAGCGCATCATGTCCGACTGCTTCTTCTTCTGAAGTTCCTCGACATCTGGTGCGATTAGCGGTCGTGGCTTCGGTGGTTCTGCAGCGCTTACACTTGAGGGCACCCATCTGCGATACTGTTAATCTTCAACTCTGTATAGGGCAGCGTGCGTAGAAACGTACCTTGACTGTGTGTTAGTGGTTGTCGACGTAACGGTTGTCGGGGTCGAACTTAGAGGGCGCGCAATATTCGTTCGTGTGTGGAAAAGTTACTAAGCTAAAGACTTGGCGCGCCCCACCTAGAGCGACAGGGGTACAAGGAAGCGAGGAGACACAGATCGTGAACTCCACACCAGTCATTTGCAGAGCAGTCTGATGTATGATAATAGTTCCTCCCTACGAGAACTTTATGTTGCGATTTTTCGACGTGGTATGCTGGCAGAACCTGGCTTTCCGATGTAAAACATGTCATCCTGTCACCTTCTGCATCCAGCAGCTTTACAACACACCCATCTGATATTCCATCTCCCTCTCCATCTCTGCGCTTCGCCCGTCGTCTTACTCGTCGTCATCCGGTAGTCCCTTGACCATTCTCTTGACACCCCTCTCCGCATACTGCAAGCTCTTCTGCCAATCATAGCTCAGCTCCTGCTGGTCCTCTACATCCAGCATCTCCTCATCACCATCTGCATCCGCATCTCTCGGCAGCCCAAGAACTTTCACAACGTTCCTCAGCGCGACTCTAGCTCCCAGCTTCAATTGCCTCTCGGCCTCTTGTATCTCTGCGTTGAAGTCTTCCGCTACTGGCGTTACTGCATCGGCTTGCATCTCCCTGCTCATGTTGTCGATTCTCTGGAACTCTGCGATGAGGGCGTCAGATGCGTCGAGGAAGGTAGAGACTGGCTTGTAGACGGCGTGCTCAGCGATCTTGGTGCCAGGATAGGTAGGCGTGTCGCCTTGAACGGGGCGATTAGGAGTCTCGAGCGCGGTCATAATCGCTGTGGCGATCTCGTTGCGACGGCGTGCTTCTGCTGCTTGGCTAGATGACGGTCGGTCAGTTCCTTTTCTGTGTGTTCTACTCGTTCAAGATGAAAATTGGAACTCACGCTTCGCGCTTCCGCTGGTCGAGCAGATCTGCTAGGCGCTTGCGGTCCTCTGCCACTTTCGCCTTGAACTGCTGCATGTCCTTGTCATCCGTCCTCGGCTTCTTGAGGAGTGATCCGATTGCTAGAATCTGTCTTGAAATCCTGTTAGTCGAGCGTTTGTTACGCATGTGTTGCTGCAGTACTCACTGGCTCTCGGTGTTGGCATTCTCTTCGTCAGACTCGTTCTTCGTTGGTGCACGTCCGGCTGATACTGCACCAGGCGGAGGAGACACAATACGGCGTCGTGCCATAACTGCGGTGCGAGGATCGATGCTGTGAAAGCGTAAACGAGTTGAGATGTTGGGTGGGTGAGGTGGTGAGGTGAGCGCAAGGAGGCTAGAAGTGGAAGGCACGGTGGAGCACCTGCATCACAGCACGCTCCCGACAGTACACGACACATTGCATCCTAGCAAGCAATCAATCTCTAAGTGGATGCTGTCTACCCCCGATGGATGTAAAGATCGCGAAAAGTAGCTCGTAAAATACCGTGAGGACATTCAGCCTGCTGCAAACCAATAACACCCAAAACTAGTGGTGACCAGGCAGCTTCGCAAAGCCATCACACGTCGCATCACAGCAAAAAAGTCATAGTGCCAGAAGCTTTTCCATTTTGATCATAAGTGAATATCCTGAGTAAGTGATGCATCTCGTCAGCCAGTCAGGGCTCTTTTCATCTCCATCCAATCCTCCATCCGTCCGTTCAATCCGTGTCCATCATGCATGCCCAAAAGAGAATGTGCAGCAGTATGTCTTCCAAGTGAGACATGTACAGGGAAGGGGCAGTGACTCGCAGGGGATAGTAAATATACAAGCGCATCTCAAGATGTATGCAAAACCAAGGGAAGAATATTGCCGTGAATGTATGATGTAAGTGTCTGGGAACAGACAGTCGCAATCATCGCCGCATGTGCCCAAGCTGTGTAAAGAAATTGTGGTTGTCCAAGCAATGTAGTCTGCCGCTGGTGTCCCTAATCAAGAAGATTGTAGATTGGACAATGAGCCGTAGAGTCGTGTATGCTGTAGGAGAAACCGAGTGTACCGTCAGGATGATAGAATAGTCTGAGCGGAGTGCCAATCATGATCTTGAAGTCGAAAGGAAGATTGCCAATGTCTGTGAAATAGCCAGAGATCGTGCAAGAAGTCTAGCTGCTTGTGGTGACAGCTTATTTGCCGAAGCCCAAGTTCTGCATGCCGGTCATGAGAGTCGGGTCGAAGGCAGGGTTGTACGAAGCTCCAGATGCGGTCGACTTGGCTTTGGAATTAGCAGGGCTGCCGCGGTTGAGATACTCCGGAAGAGGATTGGCGTTGGCCGCAGCGTACATCTGGGAAGGGTGCTGATTGTATGAAGGACCAGCAGTAGTGGTGTACGACTGAGAGACGCCGGCAGCGCTGCTAGAGCTATATCCACCGCGGTAACCAGACGATGCACCATAAGTAGAGGGTGGGTAATAGGCGGGATAGTTCATCGGGCTGCCGCTCGCTGTCGCAGTCGGGTACTGACCAGGCTGCATGAACATCTGCTGATTCTGAGCAGCCCAGGGGGGCATGGCGTAGCTGGGCTGCGAGTTGTAGCTAGTCTGCGCGCTGTAGTTGGTCTGCTGGCCGTAGTTGGGGAGCTGCTGTGAGAAGGCGTTGTAGCCGTCATCGTAATTGCCTTGGCCCTGGTCTTGACGCGGCGCGGGCTGCTGACGACTTCGACCACCTAATGTTGCATTAGCTGAGAACATGACGAACAAGTCACTGCCGAACTTACCGTAGTTGCCACGATGGTTGTTGTTGTTGTTGTTGTTGTTGTTGTTGTTACCGAAGCCGTAGCCGACTCCCTGAGGACGTCCAGCGTTGTGCACAATCGCACCAGGACCGATCGCAGACGGCGGCTGCACCGACATGATACCAGCAGGGTTAATCACGGACGCGGGGTTGACTGCCGACATCCAGATTCGCACCTTGTACTGCTTGAAGAGATCGGTCACGAGCTCGTTGAAGTTGACGTACGTGTCCGCGTAGTAGTAGTAGGTCAACTTATGGTGGTCACTAGTAAGGTTAGCATTGCCGCTGATGAGGGTGAAGAGAAACTCACGCTTGATACTCAGCGTCAAGGATCTCCATAGGTAGCTTGTGATCAGCGGCCTTCTGAGCTCCTAGGCGCTTGGCTTTGGCCTCTGCTCCCTCTTTGTCGCGAAGAGTCATGATTTCGTGCTGTTGAGCCAGGCGCTTGATCATCTTTGGCTTCGCATCCTGCTGATCCGGGTTGCCGACAGTGTTCGTACCAGGGCCAGCCATAGCGTTGGGAAGGCCGTTGGCACGGGCGAGAGAGCCAAGCATGCCCGAGTCGTTGGTAGTGCCAGCCAGGGAGTACTGCGAGAACATGACCAGCCAACGGAAGTGCTCCTCATTGGCAGCAGCCTTCTGCTTGCGAGCCTCCTCGAGACTCACGTCGGCATAAGTCACTTGGCCAAGGTCAACGCCACGGTCGCCCTCGACCATGACGAGGTCGCCACGACGGATCTCTAGGCCGGTGTTGTCGTACAGATAGTAGATATCGGCACGCGAGCATTTGAAAGTGACAACGAACAAGCGACGACCTGGGCGGCCGAGCACGGAGGGGACAGCGTAAGGATTGCCACCTACAGACATGGAGGGGTTCGGGACGACGGGGTCGGGGTGCGCAGCAGAGATAGCTGAGGCATTGATCGCACGCGAAGCGGGACCATAGCCAGCGAAGTAGGCGGACGCATCAAACTCTTGCTCTGGTGAGTGGGAGCGCAGGCGAGGTGAGTCCGGATCGTACTCCAGCTCAAGCTCCTCGTCCACCTCTTGGGTGTTACTCAGCTTTGGCTGCGCGAAGCCCTGGCTATGAGAGCCGTAGTGGGCAAAGGAGTGACGACGGCCCATCGCGTCAGAACCGAGCATGGGGATGTTGTTGGTCGCCCACTGAGGCTTCTTGGGGCTGTCGATGATCTCGGGCTCCTGCTCGCGAGGTAGGAGTGCGACCTGCTCGCTGAAGCGGCGGGTGAGACCTACACTGGGATGCTCCATGCTGTATTCAGTGTCGTCTTGCTCGTCAATGGCGTAATCTGTGCCGTATATGTTGCGCAGACCTGCTGTGGTCTTGCGGCGGTGGGGGGGTTGAGGTGAAGTCGCAGAAGTGGCCCTGTTGCGAGCGACAACAGCTTGCTTAAGTAGAGTCTGTTGATTTTCACGTTCCCAGTAGCCGAGGGGTAGGCGAACGCCGTGTTGATCGGATCCGTTTGACCCTGTTTCGTCTGCGTCGTCCTCGCGGAGCTGAGCAAGACTAGGGGTAGAATCACCAAGCATACTTGGCTTTGACGGCTTGTGGCGCAAATTAGAGCGTAAGTGTGCAGAAAACTTGCCTACAGGACTATTTTCAATGTCCCCTTGACCTATGCTATAAGATTGTGATCGTACGGATTTGCGTGGGGGAGGTTGCTGCTGGTTGAGGAGGAAGTGAATGCCGGGGTCAATTTCCGTTGAAGTAGGTGACGGCTGGGGCCGGTCACTGGACGTGGGCGATGGTACGATGTCCTTGAAACGACTGCCTGATTGGCTTGAGCCAAAGCTGCCAGACCATGAGAAGATTGGGCGAGCTTGCTCAAACGGGATTGATGCAGACTGCGTGTCCGCAAAGGAGGTAGAAGGGAGCGAATTCTTACGCAACGATCCAACTTGATGGCTCCAACCGGTCGAAGACAATCGCCTCCCCCCTGCAAATGCTGGTCGAATTGGTGGACGTCCGTGGTCCTTATCATCGTCACTGGATGCTAAGACATCACTATCAGGGGTTGGGCGTCTAAGCTGTAGCTTCGACTTGTCAAGTGCAGGCCCTCCAACCGTCAGGTTGCTTCCTTTAAAGGAGGTAGAGCTCATCTCGTACTACTATACATATGCTCAGCATGCCTCTTGATCATTGTATCAAGCGGAAACATACGTTCAGTAGATCAGATGATCGGTGACCAGAATGCTCTGCAAGTCGTCAGCACACCGCTGCCACACTCGAGAGCTTAGACTCACATAGTGAAGGTGCTTTGACGAATGGCACGCAATGACGCGAATGCCTGTTAGGGTCAGGCCAGATGTGGCCAATCCACCTTCACCTGTGAAGGCAAACGCGCTAATTCTTAGCGTGGACCCTGAACGAAGAAGGCGGTGTGCGAGGAGTAAGAATGGTGAGAGAGGGCATGGAGGTAAAGGTGGGTCGTTGGCATACCGATTGAAGGGGAAATTCGACGACGGACGGACACGAAAAGTGGCTTCGATGGATAAAGACTTACTGGGTTTTGGGTGTTTGGCTAGTTTGATTGATAAATTGAGCAGATATCTGATGAGATAGTTCGTTTGGAGAGGTCTTTGTGAGGTCGTTCGGAGTTTTCGAATGCAGGCTCGGCCTACCAAGGATGGAAATAGGTATTACTATGCTTGAAATTGTTAGCCATGCACAACGTACATCTTGAATAGATTCGCAGTGTGTTCAGGCAGCGGAGAGCATGAGGACAGTAGATCCTGGATAGCCTCGATGTGCTCTGAAGTAGCAAGAGAAACGAGGATGCTGATGTGTAGTCTCCTGCGGTGGTTGTGGTCTTGCAATCCTCCATCTCAACATTCATGCCACCCTTCACGTCGCATTCGCTCATCAGAACATCAACTCTGCTCATGCCAATCCCTGAGCTCTGACGGCTACAAGATGCTACGTGGCGGAAATGAAGTGCCCCAGCAGTATTTGGGTGCGCGCATCATCGCTGCGACGGGCAGCGTCTTTACTACCCACGGTGATGCTCGCTGCAATCCACCTCCGCATCCACCGCCAGCGCGCCCGCGAACAGCAGATGCATCTTGCACAGAGCTGCAGCCTTTCAGCAGAGCGCCTAAGGGCGCTGCCATCGGCTAGGAGAAGGAGCGAATGGGCTTACCTTAATGACAGAGACTTTTGGTCAACGGGAACGATTGTGGCGCGAACCGGGTATCGAGACACCAACGCCTTCTATGGGTACGAACAGCAGTATATCCTATGCATCGCCGTTAGCCAGACACCTCTCCGCATACCGGCAGCCTCTGGCGCATCGTACGCAACCGCGAAAAACATGATCGAGATGGCCCGCGCTGCGGCGGCGAGTTCGGAGGTCTACCACCACCACGAACAGAACAACATACCGGGCAACGATCTATCCCACAATGGTACTCGTACCGTCTATTGGCAGAAAGTGTACGAAAAAGGACTGTGCAGATAGTCAGCCTACATTGCGCCACATCTTTCTCCTCGACCGCCAACATCGACAAGCACATACCTCAAACGACGCGCCAAAGTCTTCCTCTTGATCCGCTCTATCCCTAATCTTCCTCGCGAAGAATCTTGGAAAGAAAGACGACACACAACAGCATCGGTTGTTGCATGAAGTTACACGGGGCCGAGATCAGCTGAGCAGCCTGAGGGTATCAGAATGTGGGGAAGCGCCACGCTCTAATGTCAAGGCTGGCCTGGCGATCGAGGCAAGTGTTTGGCGGATGCACAACCACTAGAACGAACACATCGTCCCGGTTTCCTGCGCGACAGAAAAGGCTGGATTATTGAAGAAGGAGAAGGAGACCGTCCCAGAAGCCCAGACCGAGAGCTGGATGTTCGCCTTGGCGCCCTCTTCGAGACGTCGGAGAACAACTTTGTGTGGCAAGACACCCTGCAGCACGCACGCGTTGTCAGATGAGGAGAAGGATCTAAAGTTACAGCGACAGTAGCGCGAGCGGCTGATGGCGATCCGGAGGCAGGCGAAGGGTGGCTGCCAACTGGAGTATGAAATGGCAACGAGGCAACACACTCATTACAGAGGACCGAAAAGAACAGACGAAAGGTCAGGAGCACACAACGCAGACATCCAACGCCTTTGAGGCTTCTGCAGGCTCGCACGGCTGGCCAAGGGTCAGGGGCTGTCGACGAACGATGCGCAGGAAAATGCGGAGACGGCCAGACTGATTGTGGCTAGCCGTGCATGCTTCAGGCGAACAGCTGCAAATTGCCTGCGCGGTTGGGGGGTAGCGAAGCCGCTGGCGGCATCCAAGAACATCGAATCAGCGATGCGCCGCCAGACCTCTCGTCCCACCCTTTTACAACCTCTCAACGTTTTCCGTCGATTTTATGCTGGCCCTGTCCAGCTGACGATCAGCGCTGCAGACTGCGTCAATCTGTCGACTCAGGGTTCCTTGACTGAACCCCTCTTTTACTTCCGTCTGGACTCGGTTGGGCCCGCCGGGTGAGCATCCCTTCTCTCTTTCAGGGCGCGCAGCTTGCTGCACGCCATTCTGCTTCGCTTCAAGCCCCATGCATCGGATCCCAGCCGAACTGTACTCTGGCAAATGGAAGGTACTGCAGAAAGCCTGCCGTCTCAGCCCTGGGGACAGTAGCAACAGTCACGCGCTTCTCCGTCGATCGTACAGAGACCAAACCGCCCAGCTTATCGATGCGGCGAAACCGCTTTCCAATACGACGACGCTGTGGGCACGTTCTGTGCCGCCTTGGAGCATCAGCCATTCTGTTGGGACTACCATGCCATGCAGGAGAGCCGCCCCTGGAGCTAGCTGCTCGAGCTTCAGGTACTCCGTAGTTCGAGAGGTGTTCCCATCTGCAGATACTAGGGTGCTACAAAGCGTCTTATGTGCTGAGCACACGAGCACGACATGCTGCTAAGGTACGATCCCCTTCTCGGCTCTGCACATAGCAGTTCATGGCTGCCAGGAATGCTTGCCAACCCCGCATTTTCATGCAGAGAATGAACTTCAATTTGAAAGGCCAAGCTTCTCGGGTTCTTCCAGCTAACAAACTGCGGCTCGGATGGCTATTGCCACCTCTTGTGTGCCGACCTCTGCCTGCCTTCCGAAGTCTCCGCGAGAGGTCGCGTAGTTGGCATGCTTGTAGTAGGGTGTGTGCCTCACAGCTGTCCGCATCTCTCGAGGCGTTGACTACGTGTCTTGCTTCCACTTGCGCTCTCTTCCGTGTCTTCTCTAATCTTTTCTGCTTCATCTTCTTGTGTTAAGAAGAGATGAACACCTCTCAAGCATGTCGTTATTGGTTGCAATCCTGGCTATCATCCGGCTCGGGTGCGGTCCGCGGACTCGATCTAAAAGCTTTCACCGGTGTTCCGCCTGCCGCTTGTAGGTGGTTTGGTCCTCGGACGACGTTGTCGTTTCCTACTCTCTTGTTTGTCATCTCATACGATCTCCCCACTTCGTGCTCAGTGATTGGTAAGTCGCTGAACCTAAAAATCGTCCGGAGCTCATATACGCAGTGTCGCCGTCGGTCTGGTACTTGGACTCAAACTTGTTCGGTCTTCGTGTGCGAGGCTGTTCGTTGGGACACGATCGTCGCACGGTATCGTGTTTGACGATGTTTCTTTGCAATGTCAGTTCGCTTTTATACCCTCTTCCTCACGATATTCAGAGTACATTTCCAGTGTTCAGGCAGACCTTCCGCTTTCGCCTTGCGGCCTGGACCTGTTTTCGTCAAGATCTTCCAGTCGTGTCCCTGTCAGCCACAGCTTCCTGTGCAAAGCTTTCGAACCGAGTCGAGTCTCTTGCCGTCGTGGTGGTCTAGATTGATGATGCCGCCGATGCGGTAATTGTGCGTTCGGTATCGGTGTCGCCCAAGAGTCTTGCAACGTAGCTGGACTCTCTTGAACAGGCTCTTCGGATGATTGCTCCGAGACCTGATGAAGCTTTCGACTCTTCGTCTTAACTACCGTCTGTATTTTGTGCAACCTTGCCTTGTTGTGCTAAGGCTATTGGATTGGGAGACGCTTCTGCCCTTCGGTATGCTTTAAGTCAGTGTTAGCTCTCGTCGACCTCGATATCTGAGCACTTGCGATGAGTACGGACCTTCCGTACTCGAGATGGTCGAGGGCGTTGTCGAGTCCCGTTTGGACTGCCGCCTTGGCTTATGGGCACACTACGACGCAGTGCTCGGGCGGCCGACCAGCGTCAGGTCTGCTGTCGCTGGATAGTCCTATTACTGAGTCGCATCCCCTGATTGTATTCGCCGTTGTGGTCGCCGGTCGCTTCACTGTGAGCTTTGTGGCCTCTCCCGTGGTGCTGCTCGAGGGCCCGCCATCGATGTCTTTGGAGAGAACGCCATGCGCATCGAGCGCCCGTGGTCGAGGGAGGTGAATCCATGGGCAGGATGCTTTGAAGCGAGGAGGTGTAGCCTTTGCTGTGCTGAGGAAAGGACTTCTGCTGTGCGGAGGAGCAGAGCTAGACTGCAGGCTGATGTGTGAGTTGCAAACTTCTCCCTATCGGCGTCGCGGTGCCATGGTCAAGGGGGAGGCTGTAGGGCAAGGCCACCTTCGTTTGATGGAGGACAGCTGTCGACTCAAGACTTTCCTGTGGTGTGAGCCTATGTGCAGCGGGGCGAAGAAGGAGGGTCACAAAACAAGCAGATATCAAGGCAGCATGCGAGCGCCGCAGGACCTCAACCACAATCACAACACATCAACACAGTGTCAAACACTTCGAAGAGGAGCTTCGAGGAGCTTTGCAAGGCCTAGCCATAGCTACCTTTACCTGAGCTATGCAGGGGGTGGGGCAGATTTTAGACCCTGTCTCCATACCAAGGCAAACACTTAGGTGGCGGGAAAGGTAGGGAAGATGGAGCACTCCTCTCACCTTGAGCAGGTGTAGGAGAGCACAGCCGGTCACCTAGAGAAGAGGGGTCACGGTGAAGATCATTGGGTCCTGCTATGGCACCAAAATGTTCTTTGGAAGCTCCGCTTTCGAGCCCCTCGCGTTGGTATAGGCTTTTCATCGCCCAGCAGCTGATTCCAGCAGCATTTCAAACCCCGCCACGCTCTACATTCGCCACCCGCACCCAAAATGCCGCTGAATCACACTTGCCGCAAAACCGAGACGCGCCGCAGCTCCATCTCCTCTTCACCCAACACCGAGCGATCGAGCCCCCTGCCCAGCTGCCAATCTCTTCTGGCAATGCACCAACTGGGCATCAGCAAAGGTTACTTCCTGCTGCATCTCCAAGTCGACCACATTGCCCAAACGGCCGCTGCCCTGGCCCCGCGCGCAGAAGTACGCCCAAGACGCCGCGTATCCAGCAGGGATGCAGACGGGAAGAACTAGTACACCTTGAGGAGATACTGTGCAGCGCTGTACGTGGCCAACTCCCTGCACACCGACTTCAATACACCTTCCTGAAGCCTTCCAATGGTACTTGAAGGTGTACCACAGTTGTGGATATTGTCGAAGATTAATCGCTCATGGCACCCTCCTCGCGATGGGTGTCTGACGATCCGCCTTCAAAAGTCGCTTAGACATAGACTCATGTCTCTGCAATACAGATACGGGCTGAACACTTACATTTGCCTCCCTCTTTCATAGTGCCCACGTGTCACTTCCGTCTCCTGCACACAGCGTGTCTATTTCTGTAACGTAATGTTGGAGCCGCTCCATCATCAAGCCTGACTGGATGCTAGAGCTATTATGTTGTTGTTGTTGTTGTTGTATTTCTTCCCAGCGAATGCACTTGCTGGCTGCTGTCGAGTAGTCCACACATCGTGTGCGCGCAGCATACCCGTACCTGATCTCGGATGAGGTAGCACATTTCCCAGCTGTATACGAGAACTGGAGGCAAGCAGGCTGCGCTTCACACAGGTCGTAGCACTGGCCGGAATCCATCGCCTCTTTGGGTTCAGCGTCAATGGAGATATTATCCCAGTCCTCAATTCTCGCAGCCAACTTCGGCAGGATGTACTCCTTGAACACATCGCGATGTAGCATGGGCTCGCTCGTTTTCCGCATTCTTGCTTGTTGAAGCTGCCACAAGTCTCGAATGCCCTCTTCTCGCATGTGATTATACGTAATCGGCGCATGGCACCACAGTCGACGATCCATCTTTGAGATATTGTGGTCGAGCGTATGGACCGGATTTCCCTGGAAGTGCGGAAACGCCCAGGTCAGATTTATACCAACATCTTTGAGCACCTTGCCGAGCACCATGTCCCCGGCCCAGCTTCCGGCTGTGTACTTGTCATACGCCATGAGGTGTGATCTCCAGTGCGCTGAGACTTTTTGTGCTGCACCGGAGGACAACACAAACCCTGTGCCGCCATGGGCGAATAACACATCGCCGATGGACATTTGCTTCCCGATGTATAGGTCCTTGTTGGCATCGAGTTTCAAGAGATAGGAGAGCAGGTTCGGCCACACGAGATACGTGTCGGCTTCTATGAAGACAAACCACTTGGCTCCTGGTTGGTGCCGCAGGGCTCTGTTTACCATGGGCAAAAATTTGAATCGATCCAGTTTCCATGCAGCGTTGTCTGTAGATCCAGATGGGACGCTCCCAAGGTGTTGCGACTCATTCAGCCCCTCTCTTCTGTGTATTTTGAAGTGTTCGTACAGCTCAAACTCCGGCACCGAAGCCTTGAGTGTCGCACTGACCTTGTTGAGAACGTCATGGACCTGGTGTCCTTGGATCCTCTCTTCGTAGTCGGAGAAGATGACGTGCTTGGGCACGCATTTGAGTGTGGTGTCGAAATGTACTGGCAGCTTCTCGAGCGCCTCAGTCATGCCCGTCCGCATCACCACAAGGACGTCCTTCGCCAAGGGTGTTTGCGGACACACTGCACGCTCCCTGAATAACCTGAACCTGCCGGTAGCGCTGAACCGTGTGTTCAAGCATTGCTGGAAGAGGATGATGCAGCCAACAATCACAAGTACGAGTTTGAAGTTACTTTTCCGCCGGCGTCCAACTGGTGATCCGATCCGGATGCGATATGCAGCACCTGGCTTCCGGACTTTTTGTGAGTGGTATGCATACTGCATGGCGAATTGAAGTAGCCTGGAGATATGTTGCGAGGCATGCGGGTCTTTTCTCCAAGTAACCCGTGGAAGGGCGCCTTACGGCACCGAGTAATGATGAGGCGCGACATGCACAGCCCGACCAACATCGCCGTCGCTTACCGACGACTAGCGGCTGTGCATCATCTTGGTGTTTCACGTTCCATGTATCTCATCTTCGAGTAGTTACTTAAATCATGAATAGTATTACGATGATCGTACCGCACTTAGTATACAGCTTCGCCTAATTAGTATACAACCTTGCGCTCCCAAAGAGGCGCTTCAGTAACCCTCTCCACCCATTCCACCTTGCCCTTCTCATTCATCACCGCGCCGCGGTCTGTAACTTCCACGCCGTATTCCCCAACACTTCGCGTCAAGCCTTCGCATTCCTTGCGACCAATTCCAGCGTGATCCTGCGCGAGCCAGATGACCGGATTCTGCGGGTTCAACGCCGGGTGCACGTACGCTTCGGTCGCTTCCTCCTTCGTGAGTGTGGGAACGGGGTGACGGAAGTGAGGAGCTAGGGACGCAAAGATCTGTCCGACGGTAGGCTGGCGAGGTGTAAAGATCTTCTTGTACAGAGGCTCTTTTCCTGGCGCGTCGAGATTGGTGGTAATTGGGCCAGTCCTGTCGTGCGTGAATTGCAGCTTTTCGCCGTTTGAAGGTGCGTCGGGGACCAGGCCTTGCTCGGAGTGGCGAGAGCTACGATTGGCATGGTCTGAAGTTGACGTGTCTTCCAGAGGTAGATGATTGACTTCTGGCGTCAACTTCATCTTAACCAGAACATGAAAAGCAATCGTCACTACGACAAGCACGGCCATAATCACCGTGGGTCCTATGGCGGACAAAGTTGAGCCGATGCCGATTCCGAGAAGTCCGAGAATACAGAACTCTGCGAGGTAGACGCCCACCATGAGCTGCTGAAGCGCCTTTGCGTAGAAGGCGCCCTTGGTGTCGATTTGCGTGTTGTAAACATACAGCATGTTGTACCGGTAGGCGAGATAGATCAGTCCCATTCCAACCGTAGCGAAGCCCAAGACTAGCGGCGAAATGACGGCGTAGGCGATGGCGATGACACCCATGTTGGTCCACTTAGGGTACTCGGAGCCCCAAGAAGGCTGCGTGAAGGTCGTCCAGCGCATGTACTTCTTTCGCGGTGTCTTGTCGAATTTGCTCAGTATGAGCGCGCCGACCAGACCCATAGGACTGAAGAGGTAGAGAGAGGCATTTGCAACGCCAAAAAGTATGAAGTAGGCGATGTAGAAGTTGGACGCCTTGGGTAGGTTCTTGGAAAGCAGCCCGGGGGCCATAGCAGGTTGATCGATAATCTGACCGACCACAGCAGATGCCGAGGATGTGAAGGTAGTGACCAAGAAGACCTGGATGACCTGGAAGGCGAAGTACCATTTTTGTGTCTGTAGTTCAACTTGAGTTAACGTCACCGCACCACCAAGTTTGGCGAAGACTACCACGTCGTTAGCAAGACGATCGAAAACTGTTGGAGTATTGGTCAGGAACTTACAGCGGCAAATCACTGGTACAAGCGCCATCAGCACAGCGAGTGCCACGGTGGGCAGAAGGCCCGTCACTACTCCCAGGATCTTTGGGGGTATATTGTTGATGAATCTCAAGAACGGAACTCTTTCTGTCAGGTAGGGAACATTGCTAATGGAACCAACAACGGCGACCGGAATAGACCAGAAAATGATCAAAAGCCATATGGCGATTGTGACAAGAATTTTACGTAAAGAACGGCTCTTCTCTCCGATCTTGAGATTCTTCCAGATGATCTCCTGTGGCATCACGCCCATTTGACGTGTCGCAGGGAGTGATTTGGGGCGGCGGCGCTCGTTGTGCTCGGCAGCAGATTGTGCGGCCGCCAACGTCTCGAACTCCACGATGACGGCGCTGAGAAGCTTATCTCCACTCTGCAGATGAGTTTGCTGCGCTCTCTGAATTTTGGGAAGCAATTCCGTGATCTCGTGAGTGTATTGATTGATGGAATCGACCTTCTTTCCGATGAGCGGCTTGAGGCGATGCGTTGGCCGTAGTTTCTTTTCCTGGCTCAAATCCGCGTCTCCCTTGTTCTTTTGCTGTTTCTTGGTAACCGCTTGCATCCACTTAATTTCACTAGCTTCGAGTTTGGGCACCGTCTTCTCCAGCTCTTCGACGTTGTCCGCCAGGTCGTCGTCGACGTCTGGCACAAGCGTGATCTGTGCTGCGCGGGGGAACAAGGTATGAAGGCTCTCCAAGGATAAGTGATCCTGCGGCACATTGGTAAATAGGACTGTCCGCTGTGAAATGCGACTCGCGGTCCATGTCGTCAACGCGTATGCAGTCCGAACTTTGGCCAGATATATTGTTTCTCTGCCAATAACAAACATGACCCATCCAAAGAAGACCCACGCAACTATTGCTTGCGCATAGTATCGTGGACCGTCCTGAACATTGGAGAACGAGATTATATCCAGGCCCATCTCCCCGCCGCCACCGGTTGCGTTAACCGGGAAGAGAACAGGCCAAGTAATACAGACGCCACCAAAGGTCATGATTACGATCGTCTTGAGAAACCGAATGTAAAGATATGCGTCCAAAGAGTGGTGGCTGAGGATGTGCTCGTCGCTCAAGCGTCTGAAATTTCCTAGCCAGCCAAGGAACCCAGGACCCGGTGAGGGTGACTTCTCTCTACAAGTTGCGCGTCAGCAGATGTTTCTAAATCGTGGAAAAGTGTGGGAATGTATACTCTTCCAAGAGAGCATCGTGATACGTTCGAGGAGCGTACACGCGTTGTTGTTTCTTCCGAAGGAGCAAGAAAACGCCAACGAGAACGGCAGCAAGGAGTAAAGACGGCGCCAAAGTTGATACAAGTGCAGATATAGAGGATGGGCCGCCGCCCCGATTGCTCCCCTGCTGCTGGGACATTTTGAAGTATCTGGGTAGGAGAGGAGTGTGTCGCGACGATGCATTCGCGACTCCAAAGCACAACAGACCCTATTCAGCCCGTTGCCTATCTGTCATCATCGCGTGCAAGCGTGACCAACTCTTCCAACATTTATTCATCGAGATCCAATCGGCATGAACATTACCGAACGGTTCATGGACGCCAAGCCAGCAGAAAAGAAAAGGAGCAGGTTCCGCGAGCGCGGAGAAGAAAGCGTAAGGCTGCTAATGGTAGACGTGGTCGAACTAACCAGAGATTAGTTTACTTCGAGCTAGTAGTCTGATCTGGCTTTCCCAAGCTTGCGATAGTCAAAAGTGACGGTCTGCTCCTAGTTTCGAACTCCGTCGTCATCCCGCTGCGCGCGCGTAGAAGCCAGTGAGGAAACCACGATGCCCATCTCTATGAGTGTCTTCAGAGCATGGGAAAAGAAACTTCACGCAGGCGCCGAGAATATCGACCACTTCGCTCAAATTATGGACATGGGATGGAAAGAAGAGAGAGAGAGCCCTGGAGAAATGTACAAGGTCGCGTGTCCGCGCAGCTAGTCCTGTGTTGGAACTAGCGCACTTGGCTCAATTGAACATCAACTTTTGTATCATCCCTCGCATGGTTGTTGAGCACATCGACGAGTGTCCATCCCCTCTTCTACGGAATTATCGCCATTAATACCTGCTCAGTTCATCAGTACATCGCGCCTGGCGCCTATCATTTACGTCTCGCGGGGCGTCTTAAGCACAAACAAAATGGACACGCTTAAACAGTGCACAAGCTGTGGGAGCTTCTCAGCACGCGCCTGCAGTCAGTGCCATTCACTGCTTATTGTTCTCTCGAATGTCAACAGACGGATTCGCGAACGCATCAACAGTTGTGCTCTGCCTTCAAGAAACTCTCACCTCCCACGTTTCCCTCGCGCCCATCGCCCTCTCACTACCTAGCCATCTATTTTCCGGTGGTCAGTCGACCAGCTTGTAAGCCCCAGCTTCAATGGGTTGATACAAAGGAAATCGCGTCTGGCTTTCTGAATCCAGTTCTGGACCAACTTTTTCATATTCCGGACCACCCAGGGTATCATGGGCGCGGGCTGCAGATTGTACGGGGGAACATCTTGCGCGGCCGCCCCAAGTTCCTCGATTCGCTCAACATCTGCTACATAGACGACTACATTACCGATGAACTTCACGTCAATGAAACTGCATGGCGGGCCCAAGCTCTGTCTGTGCGGATGGTTGGGGCGAGAAATTCTGGCGTGGCCCAGTGGTTGCGTATTTGAAGGCCGGTAACGACCTCGACGCGAAGAAGATGATGGATATGACACTTACGGCGTATCGCGATGCGATTGACTACCTGGGCTACTACCGTGAGACCATTGGAAGTATGGTAGATTTCCCAGGATCGAAAAGCAAGTTGAGAGCGAAGAAGTCATGTCTCGGCGATCAGGGAAAGTCAAGGGCGTACGCATCAATTGTCAGGGCGACACAGCAGGTGACCCTTCTCGCCAGTTTGTGTCTGTGGATGTTCCACAAGCATTCATGCTTGAAGGCGACGATCCCCTGGACATTCCACTACACTTTGACGAGAATTGAGCTGTGTACCGATACAAAGGATACAAGGATGCAAGCGCACCAGAGGCTCAGAATCAGTTCGGAAAACTGCTTCAGTTGGCCATTGGGGAAGATTACCTGGAGACGGCCGCTCGGAGCGAGTTCCAAGAGCGCAGTGGAATACCGGATTAGGGCCAGGTGCCAGAGTGGCGTCAGAAAAACACTACTGGCAGTCTGCTCTTGGTGAGTCGGGCATAGGAAGATGTTGACATTGAAGAAGTGAAAGCGATGTGCGAGCTGGTTAGTCATGTACTGGGGTCAACGGCTGAGGTCGCGAACATGAACCGGGAGGACAGAGAAGCGTTGCTGGACAGCCTATCACCGGAAGCGCTGGAGGAATTCATGTAACCCGTTGGCAGTACTGATTGAGCTGGACGGAAGTTCGACGCCTACAAGTATCCTGGAGGTTATGGCGTTGCGGCGAGACATCCTGATCGTCGTCAGCTATGAGTGAAAACATCATTGTAGTCAACAGCTCAGCAAAACAGACGGATTGATGAGTCTAGTGACCGCAACATTGTCATCTCACTTCTTCCAAGTTACTGCGGTTGGGCGTAGAGTGACTATGGAAGGGGACAGAGTTGAGAGCTGGACTTTGAGGGTGGGAAAACAAGTTGAAACAAATACATATCGACCTTTACTCGTCACTTGGTCTAACGCTCATGTTTGAGACGTGTAGGAAGTCTACGATTAATTAACTCATGCCAAGCACGTTTGCATTGTGCACAAATTTGTGTTTTGAAACGAGGTTGTTTCCACAGCGTTTATTCTAAACCCACCTCCACACGCTCTGACTGGCCAGCGACCTGCGATGCACAAATGCATGCAAATCCTCCACACGACACACAAGCCACCCGCACCGTGCATCGAAGATCACGGCGATCCGTGGAGCGAGCCTCGAACTGCAGAGATCTCAGTAGAGGGCAGGATGTCTGGTGCTGATGATGGGGAGACTGGAGGTTCTGGATGACAGCAGATGTCATACCGTTGTTGTCATACGTAAGAGACTGCAGTAGCTTCCTCGGAGTGATCCGTAGCGCGTGATGAGAGGAGAGTGTAAAGATCAAGCTTTTGAGGAGGCTTCCGCTTAGGCGAGATCCCTGCTGATTTGCATCATCGCTCGAGCAACGCGCTGCCCAGGAACGACCGGTGTAGGATTCCATACACACTGCCTCGATACAGGACGCACAGATTATCGATGATAGCAATCCTCAAGTCTCGCTACACCTCCAAAGCAAATTGACTGATCCAGGTGCCCTTCCATCGCAACAAAGATCGGCAGCGCGACAAGGTAAGACCGCCCGAATCCGGAACGCTCGGCGCCTCGACATTGGCTGCGCGGCTACCTTCTGACGTAAGTGAGCCAGTCGCTCTTCACTCGCGAGACGATGACGCTGCGCCTCTGTGACGGCTGCACGAGAACCCGCAACTCCCGCTAACTCGAATATATTGCTCAGAGCTGCTGCCCGTCGTCTTCGACAAGTAAATTCTCGCCCACATCAACACGCACCGCCACACCAAATCTCTCGTCTCATCAATACAAACCACATTTACTCCCCAATCATGGTGTCAAAGGCGCTTTCTATGGGCCTGCGCGGCTTCCAGGTGTGTATCTAGTTATGCGTCTATCGTAAGAGCTCTACTGACATAGCAACAGCTCGCCTGCGCCGTTCTCGTCACCGCATTCATGGGCAATAATATCGCCCGCGCGACAAATGGCACGCACTCCATCGTCAACTACTCGCTCTTCGTCGGCGTCTGGTGGCTCTTCACGCTGCTGTACTTCCTGCCGACGTCCTTCCTCGACTCGTTCAGCATCCCAATCGTCGACATGGCCATGGATGTGCTGAGCGTGCTCTTCGGCTTCTGCGCCGCCGTTGCGCTGCCAGCGTACCTCGGCGCGCATAGCTGCTCGGACTCTGTACGTCACACATGTCTTCACGCTAAAGTAGGCCTAAACCTAATCGCATGACAGTTCTACACCTCCCGCAACAGCGTCTGCAACAGCTCACCCCAGCTCGAGCGAAACTGCCGCCTCGCGCAGGCCACCACCTTCTTCCTGTGGGTCGGCTGGGCCGCCTTCGTTGCCACCCTCGTTATGAACGTCCTCAACGGACGCGGCAGCGGCGTCAACATGCGTGGTGGCATCCGCCGTGGAGGTCCCAGCATGAGCCAGGTCTAGAATATCTGCAACGTATACGACAGCGAAAGCTGGAATACGCGCACTACGGAGCAACGTGGAACGTCCGGCAGCCCGGGCTACGGCTTCGAGAAGAACGAAGAGGAGACGACTGTATGAACAAATGTATTGTGGCGGCGGATGTAATGACGGTCCTTGAGTATACCAGCGCGCAACGCGTATTGTCACGATTCTTAGCGTGTGCTATAATACCGAATATAGCTAATGTCATATTACGAAACCCAGACCATTGCTTTCCGACTTGTATATATGTTTCGTGACGTTTTGAAAAATTGGGCTTCGAGCTGTAAGACCGCTGAATTTAGAGGCGCGAGGTCACGTCATCACTCCCTTCAATCACGGCCTCCCATGTAACACCAGCTTTGTCACGTCGAGTAGTCAGCAACTGTCCAGATATAAGTTCTCCTACTTCCCTATTCTTTTCTCTAGGATTGCCACAGTTTTACATTTGTAACTCATCGTGTCAGCGAAGTTTTACCCAATGTGTTGTGCGACGCTACATTCTTTCGTCATATTTCAGGATGTCAACTACGAGCGAGAGTAGCGAAGGTTCACACAGATCATAAAGGGCCCTGTAACACAGGTGCGAGGCTACCTATGTACCCGGGGAAGTCGTTTACCCAGCTGTCTCACTCGATGATGCTCCCATCTCTCCTCAAACGTCTTGCATCGCGAGCTGTCTCATTACGTTTTGAGTATATCAATCACTTATCCTTTTATTTTGTTTTCAGTGTCTAGTCTTTCAAATCACGTCTGTTATCCTGTAGTCGCAAGTTGCTGTTCATTTGTCAGCTCGTTTAGTGTCTCCACTTCTTCTATGTCATTTGGCAGACATTAATATATAACTTTGACAGCGTATCTTCCACATACGACCATAGGACGTTGAAACCTCCGCTTCCCGTTCGCTCAGCGATAGATAAGCAACGTACCGGCGGATTAGTAGTCAGGTGGGTGACCACTGGCGAATACCCGCTGTTGTATGTTTTTTGGAAATTTTCCTTTTTTGGTCCAATCTAACGTGGTTCACCATCGAGTCGCCACCCCCATCGAGTCGCCACCCCCATCGAGTCGCCAGCTCTCCCCCACCAACACGCCTGTGCGGCAACGCTGCGCAACACCACAACATTTTTTTTCTCTATACACTACAGTGGATTATACTTCAGATTCTTCGCTATTATCTGCATCCTCTATTTCTACCTTACAGGTGCGGGAATTGTGCCCAACC
>Ga0265780_10001936_pt1 | contig 28674 bp, 26 predicted proteins | sample P1T30metagenome_FD_192432 | JGI IMG/M metagenome (GOLD analysis project Ga0265780, IMG submission 192432) | Plant litter microbial communities from East Loma Ridge, Irvine, California - P1 T30 | ecosystem: Environmental > Terrestrial > Plant litter > Unclassified | place: USA: California...
TCCGCCTCTCCATGCTAGGATCAATCCACCATCACCACAGGATTCGATCCCCGTGCACATCCAGCAAGCCCCCTTCGGCACCCTCCCGACCGGCGACCAGGTCAGCGTCTTCACCCTGACCAACGCCTCCGGCATGACCGTCAAGATCCTCGACCTCGGCGGCATCATCACCGAAATCCACGTCCCCGACCGCAACGGCACCTTCGCCGACGTCGCCCTCGGCTTCGACACCCTCGACCCCTACCTCGGCGACAGCCCGTATTTCGGCGCCCTGATCGGCCGCTACGGCAACCGCATCGCGCGCGGCCGCTTCACGCTCGACGGCCAGGAGTACACGCTCCCGGTCAACAACGGCAAGAACCACCTGCACGGCGGCGTGCCCGGCTTCGACCGCGTGAAGTGGCAGGCGCTCATCGACAACGACGAACTGGTGCTCAGCTACCGCAGCGTCGACGGCGAGCAGGGCTACCCCGGCACCCTCGACGCCACCGTGCGCTACAGTCTCACCGACGACAACGCCATCGTGATGCGCTTCCACGCCACCACCGACCGCGCCACCCCGGTCAACCTGACCCAGCACAGCTACTTCAACCTGGCCGGCGGCGGCTCCATCCTCGACCACGAACTGCTGCTCGACGCCGACGCCTTTGTCCCGATCGACGCCGATTTGATTCCCTTCGGCGCGCTGGCGCCGGTGGGCGGCACGCCTTTCGATTTCAGCCATGGCCGCCGCATCGGCGAGCGCATCGCCGAGGACGACGAGCAGCTGCGCCACGGCGGCGGCTACGACCACTGCTTCGCCCTGAACAAACCCGAGGGCAAGGCATTGACGCGCGCCGCCCGCGTGATCGAACCAAACTCGGGACGCGTGCTGGAACTGTTCACCGAAGAGCCGGGCGTGCAGTTCTACAGCGGGAACTTCCTCGACGGTTCCTTGACCGGCAAGGGGCAAACCTACGGCCACCGCAGCGGCTTCGCGCTCGAACCCCAGCACTTCCCCGATTCGCCGAACCAGCCGGCCTTCCCGAACACCATCCTGCGCCCGGGCGACGTCTGCGAAACCGAATCGCGCTTCCGCTTCTCGGTGGAGCAGTAAGCAGGCCATGGAGGCGCCGGGCGGCTACGCGATCTGGTGCGAGCGCAGCGGGCGCCTGTTCCATACCGATGGCGCGGCCATGCATCTGCGTGCCTGGACGCCGGAGGGCGGGCAGCATCGATCCTGGCGTCTGCCCGAACCCTTGTACTGCTTTGCGCTCACCGCCAGCCGCGAGCGGCTCCTGCTCGGGCTGGCGTCGAAACTGGCCTTTCTCGACCTGAACACCGGCCTGCTGGCGCCGGTATGCGACATCGCGCCAGGCACGCGCCCCAGCGATGGACGCTGCGACCGCCAGGGGCGCTTCGTGTTCGGCGCCGCCGGTGTGGAGATGGGTGCACGCGGCGGCTTCTGGCGCCTGCACCACGACCTGTCGCTGGAAAGGCTGCCGATGGGCGACTGTGTTTCGGCCACCGGCATCTGCTTCAGTCCGAATGGACGCATCCTGTACTACGCCGATGCCGCAGCGCCCGGCATCCGGTGCTGCGACTACCACCCCTGTTCGGGCGAGATCACCCGGCTGCGGATGTTTGCCGCCGGCGAAGCCGCGGGCGCGGCGGCAGTCGATGCCGATGGCTGCCTGTGGACCGTGCGCAAGGGAGAGCGGCAGGTGCGGCGCATCGTCCCGGACGGCAGCGTCGAGCGTGTGCTGGCGCTGGATGCGCCGTGCGCGGGCTGGCCAGTGTTCGGCGGCCCTGGCCTGGAGACGCTGTACGTGCCGGCCGGGAGCGGCGAGCTCTTTGCCGACTATCTTCCGGGCCTGCGCGGGCCGGCCGAGGAGCGCTTCCTTGGCCGGCTGCCATCGCGCCCCTGACCTGCATTCTCACAGGCCCACCACCCGCCAGGCCAGGCGCACGGCGATCGTCCAGCACACGGCCAGGCTGCCCAGGTACAGGATTGCGCGCCACGGCTGCAAGCTCGCCAGGTAGGCGCCGGTGTGCAGCCAGCGCAGGGCCACGTAGAGGCCGAACAGCAGCCAGGCCTCAAAGGCTCCCGCACCCGACAGCGTCCAGCTGAAGGCCAGCGTCAGGAACAGCGGCAGATTCTCGACATCGTTGCGCCAGACCGCGGCGCAGCGCCGCACCAGCGCGGCTTCTTCGGGTACGGGCCGCACGCCCAGCATGGCGGCATCTTCCGGCAGCAGGAAGGTGCGGGCGCGCACGCGGCTGACGACTTGCAGCACGCTGGTGGCGCTGGTCTTGATGAACAGGGCGAGCAGGGCGCAGACAAAGGCCTGCCAGGCGGGATAGGCGGACATCGGGTTCTCCAGTAGTGGTGTGCAGCGATTATCGAAGAGCAGGGCCAGCCTGGCCATTGGCGGAATCGACAATCTTATGGTGTAATCCGCCACATGAGGAATCCGCCTAAAACCATCCGCATCGGTGTGCTGGCCTATCCCGGCTGCCTGCGCAGCAGCGCCGTGGTGCCGCTCGACGTGCTGCGCATCGCGAACACCCTGTCCGGCTACCGGCCGGCGGCCGAGCGCGTGCGTTTCGAAGGCCAGTGGCTGGGCGTGCGCGGCGAGCCGGCGCTGGCGGTCGATGGACTGGTGTTTGCGCTGGCGCCGCTGGTGGGCACGCAGCTCGATGCGCTGGTCTTGCCGGGCGTTGCCCACGACGCGCCGCCGCACCTGGCGCGGGTGCTCGATGCGCTAGGGCCCGAGCAGGCCGCAGTCGCGGATTATGCGGAGAAGGGCGGGCTGCTGGTGTCGAGCTGTTCGAGCACGAGTCTTGTCGCGCGCACCGGCCTGCTCGATGGGCGGCGCGCCACCACGAGCTGGTGGCTGTCGAGCTGGTTCCGCCAGCAGTTTCCGCAGGTGGTGCTGGATGCCGAGGCGCTGGTGGTGCAGGACGGGCCCTTCGTGTCGTCGGGCGGCGTCGGCTCGACGCTAGACCTGGCCTTGTGGCTGGTCGGGCATTTCGGCGGCGAGGCCTTGCGCCAGTTGACGGCGAAGGTGATGGTAATGGATGCGCACCGCGCGAGCCAGGCGCCGTATGTGGCGGATGCGATTTTGGCCGGCGGCGGGAATCCGACGGTCGAACGCGCGCGGCGCTGGCTGAACGCGCGGCTGGACAAACCGTGGACGATGGCGGAGCTGGCCGCGCACTGTTCCGTCAGCCAGCGCACGCTGCTGCGGCGCTTCCAGGAGGCGCTAGGGCTGAGTCCTGTCCAGTATGCGCAGCAGTTGCGTGTGGAGCGGGCCAAGGCGCTGCTGGAGGCGACCAGCCTGTCGCTGGAAGAGATCACGGTGCGCTGCGGCTACGAGGATGCGGCGACGTTCAGCAAGGTGTTCAAGCGCTGGGTGGCCTTGACGCCGAAGGCGTATCGGCAGCGGTTTGGGTTGGTGCGGTAATCAGCCGCCCGCCTGCGCTGCCATCAAGCCCGCCATTTGCTCGAGCAGCCTGCTGCGCGCCGCATCCAGCTGATCCGCATTCGTCTTCCCCGACAAGGCGCCACGCTCCTTGCGACCCAGGAAGTAGGTGACACGCTCCGCATTCGCTCCCGACGGATGCGGCAGCCCATGCAGGATGCGCTCGCGCCGGATCACGCCCTCGCTCGCCAGCCACGCCAGCCCCTCGGCCACGCTCGCGCCCATCGGAATGTACAAGGCATCCGGCAAGGCCGCCGCTTCTTCGGCAAAGTAGCGCAGCACCTGCTCGCGCAGGAAAGGCGCCTTGGCCATGCCGGGCGAGCCGCTGTAGTTCTTGTCGCCGTCGAACACCGGATGGCGCAGGATGGCGCCAATGTGGACCAGGTCCGCATCCACGTCGAACAAGCTTGCGCAGCTGGCGATGCCGAGCCAGCGCGCCATCCCGATCGCATCCAGCAAGGCCACGAAGTTGGGCCGGATCGCCCCGCTGAATGCCCCAGTCAAGCGCGCCGCACGCAGCAGCTCGTCATGCGAGGCGCCCGCCGCCAGCTGCCGCTGCGCCTCGCGCATCGCATGCTTCCACTGCACGAAACCCGGCGCGATGCCGACGATGACCAGCCGCGCCCGCACGTTCACGTGCTCGAAGGGGATGTAGTGCACGCTGTAGCGCCCCTCTCGCGCCAGCAGGAAGCGTGGCGGAATCTGCGCCGGCGTACGTACCGCATCCAGGTCGAGGCGTGCGATGTCATCCAGGTAGCGCGGCAGCAGCAGTTCCGTCACGACGCGCCTCAGTTCACCAGATTACGGCTGACGATGGCGTCGGTGGCCACCTGCGCCTGCTGCAGCGGCTGGTCCAGCGCGGTGGTCGTATAGCGCGCCGGCGTGGAAGCCACCGCCCCCAGCGCCGTCCCATCCTTCTTGCTGATGTCGACATCCACCGTGGCCGACAAGCCCACGCGCAGCGGATGCTTGGCCAGCTCCGCCGGGTCGAGCGAGATGCGCACCGGCACCCGCTGCACCACCTTGATCCAGTTGCCGCTGGCGTTCTGCGCCGGCAGCAGCGAGAAGGCGCTGCCGGTGCCGGCGGCCAGGCCCATCACCTTGCCGTGGTAGGTGACGGCGCTGCCGTACATGTCGGCCTCGATGCGTACCGCCTGGCCGACGCGGATGTCGCGCAGCTCGGACTCCTTGAAGTTGGCGTCGACCCAGAGCTGGTCCAGCGGCACCACGGACAGCAGCGGCGCACCCGGCGCGATGCGGCTGCCAACCTGCACGCTGCGCTTGGCCACATAACCCGACACCGGCGCCACGATGGTGTTGCGGCGCGTGGCCAGCCAGGCTTGCGTGTAGTCGGCCTTTGCCGCCAGCACGCTCGGGTGGTGGGCGGCGTCGACCCCGGCCAGGCCGGCGCGCGCAGCCGACACCTGCTTCAGCGCCACGTCCAGCGCGGCGCGCGCATCTTCGACGGCGCGGCGCGCGTGCGCCACGTCTTCGCCCGACACCACCTGCTCGGCCGCCAGCGGCGCACGCCGCGCCAGGTCTTCCTGCGCGGTAGCCAAGGCGACCTTGCGCTGCTCGACCACGGCCAATAATTGGTCGACGTTCGAATAGCGTTCGCGCTGCTGGCGCACGGCGCTGCCGAGGCGCGCTTCGGCCTGGGCCAGGGCGACTTCGGCGTCGGCCGGGTCAAGGCGCACGATCTCGGCGCCGGCCTGCACCTGCTGGGTTTCGTCGGCGCGGATCTCGACCACGCTGCCGGCCACTTGCGCCGAGACGTTGACCAGGTTGCCGCCCACATAGGCGTTGTCGGTTTCGACGCGTTGCGACAGCACCAGCGTGTAATAGGCACCGTAGGCGATGCCGGCGATGGCAAACACGCCGGTGATGCCCAGCAAAACGGCCTTGCGCTTGTTTGGATTGACGGAGGTTTCGGTGGTCATGGCTGCGGGTTCAATGTTGTTGGGTCGATGCCGATGCTGCGGCGGTGGCAGTGGTAATGAGGGATTCGGCGCGGTAGCCGCCGCCGAGCGCACGCACCAGCGCCACTTCGGTCTGCAGGCGCGCATCCTGCAATTGCAGGGCGCCGTCGCGCTGGCGCAGGGTCTCGAGCTGGGCCTGCAAGACCGAGGAACGCTCGGCCAGGCCGCGCTTCAGGCGCGTCTCGGCGCTGGCGGCCAGGCGCGTGGCCGCCTGTTCGGCCATGCCGTGGGCGCCGATCTCGCGGCCGATGCCTTGCAGGGTCGCGCCTTCGGCGGCCACGTCGCGCACGGCGGCGAGCACCGCGTCGTTGTATTCAGCGAGAAGGGCATCGCGCTCGGCGCGCGCCACGCCGAGGCTGGATTCCAGGCGGCCGCTGTCGAACAGCGGCAGTTCCAGCGTGGCGCCGCCGAGCATCGTACGGCTGGCGCCGCGCAGCAGCTTGCCGAGCGAGATCGCGTTCAGGCCGAAGGAGCCGGCCAGGTTCAGGTCGGGATAGAACGCCGCTTCGCTGGCGCGCACGCGGCCCAGCGCCGCTTCCACGCGCCAGCGCGCAGCCTGCAAATCGGGGCGGCGCGCCAGCAGTTCGATGCCGAGGGTGCGCGGCAGCGCAGCCGGCAGGGCAGGCGGCAGCTGGCGCTCCAGGTTATTCAAGTCGTCCGGCCCGGCCGCGACCAGCGCGCGCAGGATTTCGCGTTCGCGCGCGGCCTGGGTGCGCAGCAGCTCGCTCTGCTCCAGCGTGCGGCCCAGTTCCAGCTCGACGCCGCGCTGGGCGTCCACCGTCGCCAGGCCATGCGCCAGGCGCGCGTTGCGGTCGGCCAGCAGGCCGCGCTGCACCTTGGCCAGCGCGGCCAGGTTATCGTCGCGCGCCCACAGCAGCTGCAGGCGGAAGTAGGACTGGGCCACCAGCGCCGTGAGGGCCTGGCGCGCCTGCGCGGCTTCCGCCGCATTCGCGTTGGCTTCGCCGACGGCGGCAGCCACCTGGGCGCGGTGCTTGCCCCACCAGTCGAGGTCATAGCTGCCGCGCACCTGCAGGGTCGAGTCGGTGTACCAGCTGCCGCCGATCGGTTCCGGGAACAGGCCGTTGGCCGAGTAACGCTGGCGGTTCAGGCCCGCGCCCACGCCCACCTGGGCGCCGCCGGCGGCCTGCTCGGACCGCACCACGGCCTGGGCCACGGCAAAGCGTGCCTGGGCTGCGGCCAGGGTCGGGCTGGCGGCAAGCGCCTTGTCCATCAGGCTGTCGAGCTGCGGGTCGCGGTAGTCGCGCCACCATTGTTCGACCGGCCAGGCGTCGCGCGCGAGGACGATGGTGTCGAGGTGCTGGGCCTGCGCAAAGTCGGGCCCCTTGGCTGCGCCCCGGTCGGCCGGCACATGGGCGCAGCCGGCCAAGGCCAGCGCCGCGCCGGCAAATAAGGTAAGTGGTAGGTGTCGCACTGTTATACGGGTCATGGTTAATCGAGGGCGGCGTGGTCAACGGCGGCCGGCGCATCGCTGCGCTTCGGTGGACGGATCAGCAGCAGCATTGGAATCACGGCGGCGGTGAGCAGCATCATCAGCCAGTAGTCGTCGACGTAGGCGATCATCGAGGCCTGGCGCGTGATTTCGTTGTTGATCAGGGCGGCGCCGGCGTCAGTGGCCAGGTTGTAGACGCTGGACGGGTCTTGCAGCGCCGGGTTGGCGTTGTGGACCTGCGCCGCCAGCTCCGCGTGTACGGTGCCGGTATTGCGCACCAAAAGCGTCTGCACCAGGGCGATGCCGATGCTGCTGCCGATGTTCCGGATCAGGCTGTACAAGGCCGTGCCTTCGGCGCGCATCTGCGGCGACAGCGTGGCGAAGGTGGCCGCCGACAGCGGCACGAACACCAGGCCCAGGCCGATGCCCTGGATGATGCCGGGCCAGACGATGTCGGACTGCGACAGCACCAGGGTGTAGCCGGTCATCTGCCACAGCGAGAAGGCGGTAATCGCAAAGCCGGCGCCCAGCAGCAGGCGGAAGTCGACCTTGCCGGTCAGGCGTCCGACCACCAGCATCGCCAGCATGGTGCCCAGGCCCGAGGGAGCGGTGACCAGGCCGGCCAGCGCCGCCGGGTAGCCCATCAGGCCCTGCAGCATGGTCGGCATCAGCGCGCGCGTGGCGAACAGCACCATGCCGACGATGAAGATCAGGAACAGGCCGGTGACGTAGTTCGGGTTCTTCAGCAGGCGGTAGTCGAGGAAGGACTGGCCGGCCGGGCGCAGCAGGGTGTGCGCCACGAAGTAGGACAGGCTCAGGGCCAGCAGCACGGCTTCGAGCCAGGTTTCGCCGGACGCGAACCAGTCGTTCTGCTCGCCGCGGTCGAGCAGCATCTGCAGCGCGCCGATGGCCAGGCTGAGGGTGATGAAGCCGAAGCTGTCGAACTTCACGCGGCGCACGGCCGGCGTCGGACGGATGTAGCGCCAGATGCCGTAGAAGGCGAGGGCGCCGACCGGCACGTTGATGAAGAACACCCAGCGCCAGTTGTAGCTGTCGGTCAGCCAGCCGCCCAGCGTGGGCCCGAGGATGGGACCGATCATCACGCCCATGCCCCATACCGCCATCGCCGAGCCGTGCTTCTCTTTCGGATTGATGTCGAGCAGGACCGACTGCGACAGCGGCACCAGGGCCGCGCCGAACACGCCCTGCAGCACGCGCGCCGCCACGATCTGCGCCAGCGAACCGGCCACGCCGCACAGCACCGAGGCGATCGTGAAGCCCGCCACCGAGACCAGGAACACCTTCTTCAGCCCGAAGCGGTCGACCAGCCAGCCGTTCAGCGGCGTGGCAATCGCGGCGGCCACGATGAAGGAAGTCAGCACCCAGGTGATCTGGTCGGTGGAGGCCGACAGGCTGCCCTGCATGTGCGGCAGGGCCACGTTGGCAATCGTCCCGTCCAGCGCCTGGATGATGGTGGCGAGCATGATCGAGATGGTGATCATGCGGCGGTTTAGCGGGACATCGGAAAGAGGCGCGGGTACGGCTGCCATGCTTGGAGCAGTGCTCACAGCCCATCCCCAGGGTTGCCGATCCGCGCGCGCAGGCCTTCCAGCAGCTCGGCGGCGGCGGTCAAGGTAGCCGGATCCAGGCCGTCGAGCATGGCCGAGCGGAAGGCGTCGGCTTCCTTGCGCACCTTGGCGTACAGGGCGCGGCCGTCGTCGGTGAGGTGGGCCAGCTTGACGCGGCGGTCGAGCGGCGACGGTTCGCGCCGCACCAGGCCGTCGCGCTCGAGGCGGTCGAGCATGGAAACGACCGAGGGACCTTCGATGCCGAGCAAATCGGCGAGGGCGCGCTGCGACAGCGGTTCCTTCGCCTTGGCGATCATGGCAATCGTCATCCAGCCGGACTGGCCGACGCCCAGGTCCTTCAGGCGCTTGTCGATGGCGATGCGCCATTCGCGCGCGGTGGCGTGCAGCGCCATCGAGAAGCGCTCGGCCGGAGTCAGGCCGGGATTCGGTAGGTGGGACATGATGAGGTGTGTAATCAGTAGGTGACTATCTATTTTAATATGGGCAACATATTTTAGTAAAGCGGGGAGGTGGAGGGGCAGGCGAACCCGCTGGTGCGGCCAGCGTGCGCGGCGGTGGAGTGATAAGCTGGGGTTAGGAATCCGCTTAAATAACTAAGCCGATTCTTAACCCTCGGGAGGAGACCGCCATGCCCACTGTCGCACTCGTCGCCGTCCACGGCATGGGCGAAACCCCGCGCGACTACGCTGCCAGCGTGTTCGGGCAAATGCGTTCGCGCCTGGGTCCGGACCTGCGTGAGAAACTCGCCTGCTATTCGGTGTATTACCAGGGCATCCTGCAAAAGAACGAGCAGATGGTCTGGGACCGGGTCGACACCCAGAGCAAGGTGCACTACGACGACCTGCGCAGGTTCCTGCTGTTCGGCTTTGCCGACGCCGCCGGGCTGGAAAACCGCAAGGAGATCCCGGGTTCGGTGTACGAACTGGCCCAGGGCGAGATCGCACGCAACCTGCTCGGCGCCTGCACGGCGAACCACGCGATGCCGGTGGTGTTTTTGGCGCATTCGCTGGGCTGCCAGGTGTTGTCGAGCTACCTGTACGACGCCCAGAAGGCGCGGGCCGGCGGGCGCGTGGAAGCGGGTGTCTGGCGCGACATCGATGGCTGGGCGCGCACGGCGATGGGCCGGGTGCTGAGCGAGCGCGAGAAGCATTACCTGGCGGGCGGCACCTGCAGCGGCATGCTGACCACCGGCTGCAATATCCCGATCTTCGTTGCCGCGCACCGCAACATGCACATCAAGCCGATCGCGCCGCCGACGCCGATTTTCCGCTGGCTGAACTTGTACGACCCGGACGATGTGCTGGGCTGGCCGCTGCAGCCGCTGTCCGAGGATTACCGCGTGCTGGTGGAAGACCGCGCGATCAATGCGGGGGAGGGCGCGGTGAACTGGATGCTCAAGAGCTGGAATCCGCTGTCGCACAGCGCGTACTGGCAGGATGACGCGGTGTTGGCGCCGCTGGCCGGCATGATCCGGCGGATGATCGAGTAAGCCGGTCTGGGATGGCGACGGCAACCGTACGGTGGGCACTCCGTGCCCACGCGGAACATGCCGCCATGTTAGCGTGGTTTGCGGCGGGCTAGCGGATCATTGCCAGCGTCTCCAGATGATCATTCGGGGGCGTTTCGACCCGCCGCCGATACGTCATCAATCAGCGACATCACCATGCATCGTTCCGCGTGGGCACGGGGTGCCTAGCGCGGCCCGGCCCACCGTACGGCACACGCCGTAGTCAATCACGCCACGATCATCACGCCCGCTGCAGCGTGAACAGTGTCCGGATATCGCCCGCCAGCGTGCCGCGCGCGTTGTGGATTTCCGGGCGGCGGAAACGCTCCAGCACGGTACGCTTAGCGTCGTCGAGCAGGCCCAGTTGATCGAGCACGTTGTAGGTGACCGTGTGCATGCCGCGGTTGTTCCCATCGGCGATCTTTATGGCGATGCCGATGCCGGCCGAGCGGATGCCGATTGCCTGTACCGCGTCGGCGCCAACCTTGGCCACCCAGTCGCCGCCGCCGGCGGTCATGATCACCAGGTCGCTGCGCTCGGTGCCCGAGACCATGTCGGGGTGGCCGGTCATGGCGTCGAACAGCGGGCCGAGGGCGCCGCCCAGGCGCGGATCGGCAGCCCCCTGGCCCAGGCGCGCATACAGGTGGGCCAGTTTCGACAGCGGCAGCGCATAGTTCGGCGCCGAGCAGCCGTCGATCCCAGTCGGCATGGCGGACTCCGGCAGGTCGACGGCATCGGCCAGGTTGGCGCGGATTGCCTGCTGCAGCGGATGGTCCGGGTCGACGTAGTTCGCGGTCGGTACCCCGTGCAGGCGGCACCAGCCCAGGAAGCCGCTGTGCTTGCCCGAGCAGTTGTGGTGCACCGGCGTCCACTGGCGGTTGATCGGCGCCGGCAAGTGCACGAAGTCGTAGTACAAGGGCACGCCGCAGCCGCATTCCAGGTGCTCGGCGCCGACATCGATCTTGCCGAGGATGGAGCGCACGCCGGCCAGGTGTTTTTCTTCGCCGGAGTGGCTGGCGCACAGCAGCGCCAACTCTTCCGGCGCCAGGCCGAACTTGCCCGGGCCGTCGGACAGCAGGAAGGGCAGGGCCTGGAAGGGCTTCAGGGCGGAACGGGTAAAGGTCTGGTAGTGCGGGTCGCCGGCCCAGGCGATCAGGCGGCCGGAGGCGTCGACGACGGCGACCGAACCGGCGTGCACGTTTTCGATCGTGTAGCCGGTGGAGGGGTAGCCACGCGTGGTGGCCACCAGGGGAACGGGAACGGCTTGCATGCTCGGGTCTCGCAAAAGATAGGGACCCGTTCACTCTAGCGCAGCGCGCGCAAACGCAGCGCCACGGCTGCGTTGCCTCTTCCTTTACAGCGCGGCCATTACATCGGCGCCCCGAACTTGCCCGCCTGGTAATCGCGGATCGCCTGCTCGATCTCGGCACGCGAGTTCATCACGAACGGTCCGTGCGACACCACCGGCGCGCCGATCGGCTCGGCGTGGCCGAACAGCACCAGCGCGCCTTCGGACGAGGACAGCAGGATGTCGTCGCCATCGTGGCTCAATTCCACCAGGTGGAAGGCGCCGACGCGGTCTTCGTAGTTGCCCACTTGCGCGGCGCCGCGCACCACGTACAGGAAAACGCTGCGGCGCGCCAGGTCGCCGATGCGCAGGCTGGCGCCGGGGCGCAGTTCGATCGTGCTCATGAAGACGCCCGTCAGCGATTCCACTGGTCCGGCCGTGCCGTCCCAGCTGCCGGAGACCAGGTGCATGGTGGCCTTGCCGCCGTCGAGGGACAGCGACGGAATCTGGTCCTTCTGCAGGCCGGTGTAGGCCGGCTGGGTCATCTTCAGGTGCGGCGGCAGGTTGACCCACAGCTGCAGGATTTCCAGCGGGCCGCCGTTGTCCAGGAATTCGCGCGGCGAAATCTCGGCGTGGATCAGGCCACTGCCGGCCGTCATCCACTGCACACCGCCCGCGCGGATGATGCTTTCGTGGCCAGCGCTGTCCTTGTGGGTCAGCATGCCCTCCAAAATGAAAGTGACGGTCTCGAAGCCGCGGTGCGGATGCGGGCCGAAGGGCAGGCCGCGGTTGTGCGGCGGGTAGGTCTGCGGACCGTGGTGGTTCAGGAACAGGAAGGGATCGACCTGGTCCAGGTGGGCGCTGGGGACAGGGCGCTGGGTGATCAGGTCGCCGATGTCGTCGCGCAGGGCGGGGTGGACCCGGGTGACGGTCTTGTCGCTCATGGTGCTCTCTCGATGTGTTGGATGCTTGTTACGATACCGGATTGGCGGGAATCCCGCCGCGAGGTGCTGTGCTAGACTCGTTGCGCCTTTGCAATGGCGCATCACACGGAGACACCGGTACACATGAAAAAAACGATACTCGCCAGCCTGCTGCTGGCCTGCGCGGCGCATGCCCTGGCCGCGCCACAAGAGACCACGCATCCCAACCCCGACAATAAAACCACAGCCGCTGTTCCCAGCGACGCCGCCGTCAAGGCCGCCAAATACGCCGTCACCACCTACCGCACCGCGGTGGTCGACACCCTGGGCAAACTGGTCAGCTACAACACGGTGGCCGACCCGAACATCCCATCCGACCGCGACCCGCAGCACATCGCCTTCAAGGCCTACCTGAAAAGCGAGGCAGACCGTCTCGGTTTCGACTTCGCCGACCATGGCTGGGTGGTGGTCGTCGGCATGGGGCAGGGTACCGAACGTGTCGGCGTCGTGACCCACGGCGATGTGCAGCCGGTCGACCCGAAGAAGTGGAAGAAGTCGCCCTTCGTGCTGGACCAGACCAGCGAGCCAGGCAAATTGCTGGCGCGCGGCGCCGAGGACGACAAGGGCCCGATCGCCACCGCGCTGTATGCGATGAAGGCGCTGAAGGACCAGCAGCTGCCACTCTCGAAGCGCATCGAACTGTACGTGTACATGGGCGAGGAGTCGAACTGGCAGCCGCTGGTCGACTTCCTCAAGACCCACGAGCCGCCGCAGGTCAGCATCACGCTTGACGCCGAGTATCCGGCGGTGGTGGCCGAAAAGGCCTCGGGCACGATCGCGGTGACGATCCCGAAGGCCGGCGCCGCCACCCCGGCCGATGGCGAGCCCCATGTCTCGGCCTTTGCCGGCGGCTTCTTCGGCAGCCAGATTCCGGAAGACGCCAGCGCCGTCGTCGCCAACGCCACGCCGGCACTGGAAGCCCAGATCAAGGCGCGCGGCGCGAAGCAGGAAGGCATGCGCTACGTCTTCGAGCGCAAGGGGAACGATTTGCACGTGACGGCCCACGGCCTGTCCGCGCATTCGTCGAAACCGGAGGACGGCGTGAACGCCATCGCCATGCTGGCCGACGCGCTGGCCGTGCGCACCTGGCCGAACACGGTTGCCGGGGGCGTGGTGAACTACCTGAACGAGCTCGTCGGCACAGGCCTGTACGGCGAGAAGTTCGGCGCGATTGCCTACCGCGACGGCTTCATGGGGCCGATGACGGTAGCGCCGACTGTCATCAAGCAGAGGGATGACGGCATCGAGGTCTCGATCAATCTGCGCCGCCCGCAAGGCAAGAGCATCGAGCAGCTGACCAACGAGGTGAACGCGGCGCTGGCGCAGTGGCAGGGCCGCAATGTGGAACTGGCCAACATCACGGTGCGCACGGGCGAGCCCTGGTTGCGCAAGGATGCGCCGCAGTTGCCGGTGCTGATGAATGTGTTCTCCTACTTCACGGGTGTGAAAGACCCGAAGCCGGTGGCGATTGGCGGCGGCACCAACTCGCGCCTGTTCCCGAACGCGGTGAGCTTCGGGCCGGCAATGCCGGGCAAGGTGTACACCGGGCACTCGGAGCACGAGTTCATCACGCTCAAGCAGCTGCTGTTGAATTTGCAGATGTACACGGCGGTGCTGGCGGAGCTGGCGAAGTAAGGCTTTTGCCGTTCCCGTTGCCGTTGCCGTTGTAGGGTGGGCACTCGTGCCCACGCGGTCTTGCGGCTGGATACCACGCGGCCAAATTTATGTCGCGTTATTTCATGTGATGACACCGCGTGGGCACAAGTGCCCACCCTACAAAACCGCATATCTCACTCCGTTGAGTTTGTAAGAGCTTTTCTCTCGGAAGTGTGTAAATACCTCTATTCGTTTTGTAGGTCTATGCCTACAACAGTCCGCGTTTCGCTACGCCGTCCCAGCCATTCCCCCCGCTCTTCATAGGAGCGCCCATCGCACCTGCAGCATTTCTTTTGGTCTGCTTCTAGCAAGTCATTAACCACCGGAAAATCCCTTCGTTCCCTCCAGAAACTGTGGTGAAAACGCCATGTTAGGATCGTCCCCTAGCCGCGTTCGCAGGGCTGATACAGCCTGCGAGTGCTTGTGGACTGCCCGACATTAGCGAAGCCATGTACAGCAAAGAACTGACCAAGCCCGACGGACGACCTCTTACTCTCTACAGCAACCAGCCGATTCCGGACGGGCTCATCGCGCCCAGTCCTTTCCCCGATCCCATGAATGCGAACCCGCACCTGCGCTGGCACCCCCTGCGCGGCGAGTGGGTGACCTATGCCGGGTTCCGCCAGAACCGCACTTTCCAGCCGCCGCCGCAGTACAACCCGCTGGCGGTGACCACCGATCCGGCGAACCCCACCGAGCTGCCGCAAGGTGACTACGAGGTGGCCGTGTTCGACAACCGCTTCCCCTCGCTGGCGCTGGAATCGCATGATCCGCCCGCGCTGACGGTGCCGACCGCACCCGCGAATGGCCATTGCGAAGTGGTGGTCTTCACACAAGACCCGAACGCGGCCCTGGTGCACCTGCCGCTGTCGCGCATCGAACTGCTGTTCAAGGTCTGGGGCGACCGCACCACGCGCATCGGCGCGCAGCCGCATATCCAGTACGTGCTGCCGTTCGAGAACCGCGGCAGCGAAGTCGGCGTGACCCTGCACCATCCGCACGGCCAGATCTATTCCTATCCCTTCATTCCGCAGGTGCCCGAGCGCATGCTGGCCCAGGAGCGCGACTGGTACCTTGAGCACGGCACCAGCCTGCTGTGCGACATGGCCAAGAAAGAGTCGGAAGACGGCCGCCGCGTACTGTTCGAGGATGAGCACGCGATCGCCTTCGTGCCGGCCTGCGCGCGCTACCCGTACGAGGTGTGGGTGATGCCGAGCGCGCCCTGCAAGGACTTCGCGTCGCTGTCCGATGCGCAGCGCACCAGCCTGGCGCGCGCGCTGAAAACCGTGCTGCTGAAGTACGAAACCATGTGGAACCGGCCTTTCCCTTACCTGATGGCCTGGTACCAGGCGCCGACCGACGGCATGGACCATCCGGAAACCCAGCTGCATGCCCAGTTCTATCCGCCTTACCGCTCGCGCGAGCGCCTGAAATACCTGGCCGGCACCGAGCTCGGCGCCGGCATGTTCGCGATGGACGTGCTGCCCGAGAACACGGCGGCCGAGCTGCAGGCGGTGCAGGTATCGCTCGAGGAGGGCGCATGAGCGAGGCCTTGCAACTGCGCTCGGCGGAGGTGCAGGCCAAGCTGGCGCTGCTGCGCGAATGCCTGGACAAGGCGGGCGCCGCGGCGATCCGCCTGCGCGGCATCGACTGGTTTGCCTGGGTCACGGCCGGCGGTTCCAGCGCGGTGCTGCAGACGGCCGAAATTGGCATCGCCGAAGTATTGGTGACCCAGGACGAAGCCGTGATCCTCACCGACGAGATCGAGGCCGCGCGCCTGCGCGAGGAAGAAATTCCGGCCGGTTTCAGCTTCCACGCCTCGCCCTGGGCGCAAATCGAACTGCGCGAACGCTATGTGCTGGGCCTGGCGGGCGATGCCATCGTGCTGTCGGACCGCCCGCACAACGGCGAGCAGCCGCTGCCGCACGCGCTGCGCCTGCGCCGCCTGGTGCTGGGCGAGGCCGAGCAGATGCGCTACCGCGCGCTGGGACGCGAAGCGGCCGAGGCGATGAGCGAGGTGCTGCGCGCGGCGCGGCCCGACTGGACCGAATACCAGCTGGCCGGCGCCGGCGCGCAGGCCCTGTGGCGGCGCGGCATCCACCCGGCCCTGGTGCTGGCGGCTGGCGAACGCCGTTTGCCTTTGTTCCGTCATCCGACGCCCTCGCACGAAGCGATCGGCAAGCGCGCGATGCTGGTGTTTTGCGCGCGCCGCCATGGCCTGTATGCGAATCTCACGCGCTTCGTGAGCTTCGGCGCTGCAGCGCAAGAGCAAAGCGCGCTGATGGACCTCGAAGCCACCGGCCTGGCGGCTGTCCAGCCGGGCAAGTCGCTGTCGGCGGTGTACCACGCCTTTGACGCCGCCTATAAACACGCGGACCGCGCGGAGGCCCTGAACGAGCACCACCAGGGCGGCATCACCGGCTACCTGGCGCGCGAGATCGTGGCCACGCCGAGCACCGCCACCGGGCTGGAAGCCGGCATGGCCTTTGCATTCAACCCCAGCTTTGCGGGCATCAAGATCGAGGACACCTTCCTCCTCGGCCCGCAGGGACTGGACAACCTGACGTACGACCCGCAGTGGCCTGCCGCAAGCGTGCAAGGCCGCCAGCGACCACTCTGGCTGGAGGTGATCTGATGCTCACGACCGACTCCTTCTTCGGCGGCGCGCCGGAGGTCAACGCTTCCGCACCCGGACGCGTGAATTTGCTGGGCGAGCATACCGACTACAACGATGGCTTCATGCTGCCGGTGGCCACGCCCCAGCGCACCACGGTGGCGCTCAGCCGCAGCGGCGACGGCCATTTCCACTTCTATTCGAGCACGCTCGATGCCCACGTGACGTTTGCGCCCGACGGCAGCGCGCCGAGCGGCTACGGCAGTTATATCGAAGGCTGCATCCGCCTGGTCGAGGCCGAGGGCGTGCAGGTGCCGCCGCTGCGCGTGTGGGTGTCCACCGACGTGCCGGTGGGTTCCGGTTTGTCGTCGAGCGCGGCGCTGGAAGTGGCGACGCTGCGCGCGCTGCGCGAACTGCTGGGCTTCGAGCTCGACGACGTCAAGCTGGCGCGCATCGCCCAGCGCGCCGAGATCGAATACGCCCGCGTGAACTGCGGAATCATGGACCAGATGGCGTCCAGCCTGGCCGACGAGGGCCACATGCTGTTCATCGACGCCCGCTCGCTGGAACACCGCCTGGCGCCGCTGCCGCCGGATGCCGAGATCATCGTCATCGACTCCGGCATCGCGCGCAAACTCGCCGGCAGCAAGTACAACGAACGGCGCGCCGAATGCGAGGAAGCGTCGCGCAAGCTGGGCGTGCAGGCGCTGCGCGACATCACCGACCCGCAACTGGTGGAAGACCTGCCGGAACCGATCCGCCGCCGTGCGCGCCACGTGGTGCTGGAGGATTTGCGCGTGCTGGAAGCGGTCAAGGGCGTGTCGGCCGAGCGCTTCGGCGAATTGATGAACGATTCGCACGCCAGCCTGCGCGACGACTACGAGGTCTCGATTCCCGAGCTCGACGAACTGTGCGAACTGCTGCGCCAGCAGGACGGCGTGTTCGGCGCCAGGCTCACCGGCGCCGGCTTCGGCGGCGCCTGCGTGGCCCTGTGCCGCGCCGGCATGGGCGCGCAAGCGGGGCAGGCTGCAGTGGATGCTTACAACAACAAGGACGGACGCCAGGGTCGATTGCTGATTCCGGTGCCGGCTGAAAGAAAGGAAAACGATGAGTCAGTTTGAATATCCCCGTCCCCAACTGGTACGCGACGACTGGACCAGCCTGAATGGCAAATGGCGCTTCTGCTTCGACGACGAGATGCGCTACAAACTGCCGGGCGACGTGGCGCAGTGGACGCATGAAATCGAGGTGCCGTTCGCACCCGAAACGCAGATGTCCGGCATCGGCGACACCGGTTTCCACCGGGTCTGCTGGTACCAGCGCGAATTTACCGTCACCCCGACCGAGGGCCGCACCATCCTGCACTTCGGCGCGGTCGACTATTCGGCGCGCGTGTGGGTGAACGGCCAGCTGGTGGCCGAGCACGAGGGCGGCCATACGCCGTTCTCGGCCGACATCACCTCGGCCCTGAAGGCCGACGGCCAGCAAGTCGTGACCGTGTACGTGGAAGATGATCCGGCTGACCTCGCCAAGCCGCGCGGCAAGCAGGACTGGCTGCTGGAACCGCACTCGATCTGGTATCCGCGCACCACCGGCATCTGGCAGACCGTGTGGCTGGAGCAGGTCGACAAGACCTATATCGCCAAGCTGAAATGGACCCCGATCTTCGAAACCTTCGAGATCGGCTGCGAGGTCTTCGCCGGCGGCCAGATTCAGCCGGACATGTTCGTGGAAGTGAAGATCTGGCATGGCGAACACCTGCTGGCCGACGACCACTACAAGCTGCTGGGCGGCGAAGCGAACCGCAAGATCGCGCTGTCCGATCCCGGCATCGACGACTCGCGCAACGAGCTGCTGTGGAGCCCCGAGCGGCCGACGCTGCTCGACGCCGAAGTGACGCTGCGCTGCGGCGACCGCGTGGTCGACCGCATCCGTTCGTACACGGCGCTGCGCTCGTTCGCGATCAACCGCGACCGCCTGATGTTGAATGGAAGGCCATACCAGCTGCGCCTGGTGCTGGACCAGGGCTACTGGCCCGAATCCTTCCTCACCGGTCCGTCCGACGAGCACCTGAAGCGCGACGTCGAGCTGGCCAAGCTGATGGGCTTCAACGGCGTGCGCAAGCACCAGAAGATCGAGGACCCGCGCTACCTGTACTGGGCCGACAAACTCGGCCTGCTGGTGTGGGAAGAGATGCCATCGGCCTACCGCTTCAGCCCGCGCGCCATCTCGCGCATGGTGCGCGAATGGACCGAGGCCATCGACCGCGACTACAGCCACCCCTGCATCATCGTCTGGGTGGCCTTCAACGAATCCTGGGGCGTGCCGAACCTGACCCTGACCCAGGCCCACCGGAATGCGGTGGAAGCGCTGTACCACCTGACGCGCACGCTCGACGCGACGCGCCCGGTGATCGGCAACGACGGCTGGGAAGCCTCGGCCACCGACATTCTCGGCATCCACGACTACGACTGCGATCCGGAAAAGGTCAAGGCGCGCTACGAGGTGAGCGACCCGGTGCGCACGCTGTTCGACCAGCGCCGTCCGGGCGGGCGCATCCTCACGCTGGACGGTTTCCCGCACCGCGGCCAGCCGATCGTGCTGACCGAATTCGGCGGCATCGCCTTCGACACCAAGGGCGAGCCGGAACAGGGCACCTGGGGTTATTCGCGCTCGACCACGGCCGACGGTTTCCACAACCTGTACAGCTCGCTGCTGAAGGTGGTGAACGAGACCTTCATGTTCGCCGGCTTCTGCTACACGCAGTTTGCCGACACCTTCCAGGAAGCGAACGGCCTGCTGAACGCCGACCGCACGCCGAAGCTGCCGTTCGACGTGATCTCGGCGGCCACCCGCAACGCGGCGCTGGCGCAGGCGAAAGACGAGGACGGGGAAAAAGACAAGGAGGAGCGCGGACCAGATCCTGCCTGATAGTGCGCCTTCGAGCGCACGGGGTGGTCGGGCGCAGTAGCGAAGGATTCAACAACCGGCCACCCTCAAGGAGTGATCATGGTGACGATCGTCGTATTCAGCCACTTGCGCTGGGATTTCGTGTTTCAAAGGCCGCAGCACCTGCTCACGCGGCTCGCGCGGCACTACCGCATCATGATCGTCGAGGAGCCGCTGCACGACGCCGCCGGGCCGGCCCGGCTCGAGCGTTCGGAGCCGCTTCCCAACATCACCGTATGCCGGCCGCGTACCCCGCTCGACCTGCCTGGTTTCCACGACGACCAGATCGCCCTGGTGGCGCCGCTGCTGGCGGACCTGCTGCCGCGCAGCGAAAAACCAATTGCCTGGTTCTATACGCCGATGGCCTTGCCCCTGCTGCAAGAACTCACGCCGCGCCTGGTGGTCTACGACTGCATGGACGAGCTGGCCTCGTTCAAGAAGGCCCCGCGCCAGCTGCTGCAGCGCGAGTCGGCCTTGCTCAACCTGGCCGACCTGGTATTCGCCGGCGGCCCCAGCCTGTACGAAGCCAAGCGCCACCGTCATCCAAACGTGCACTGCTTCCCGAGCAGCGTCGACGTCGCCCACTTCGCCCAGGCGCAGGGTGCGGTTGACAGTCATCCGGCCCAGGATCATATTCCTGGCCCGCGCCTTGGCTTTTATGGCGTCATCGACGAGCGCGTCGATTTGGCGCTGGTGGCGGCGCTGGCCGACGACCATCCCGACTGGCAGCTGGTGCTGGTCGGGCCGGTGGTCAAGATCAACGAGGACGAGCTGCCGCGCCGCCCGAACATCCATTACCTGGGCCAGCGCGATTACGCGGACCTGCCGCGCTTCCTGGCTGGCTGGGACGTCTGCCTGATGCCCTTCGCCATCAACGAGGCGACCCGCTTCATCAGCCCGACCAAGGTGCTCGAATACATGGCGGCCGAGCTGCCGATCGTCAGCACGCCGATTGCCGACGTGGTCGGGCCGTATGGCGGCGTGGTGGCGATCGCGGCCGGCGCCCAGGAGTTCGGGGTGGCCTGCGCCGAGGCACTGGCGCTGGGACCGTCCGGGCGCGCAGCCAGGATGACGGCGATGCGCGAGCAGGTGGCGCGCACATCGTGGGAGCGCACGGCGCAGGCGATGGCAGGCCTGCTCGACGCCGCCTATGCCGAGGCGGCGCAGGCTGCCGAGGAAGCGGTTAGCACGCCGGTGCGGCGCGCCGGCACGGCCTGAGGGCGGCGCAGCGCGGCTGCCTGGTCGAGCGGGTGGATTGAAGCCGGAAGAGGGAAGGGAGCCGTGCAGGCGGACTGTGCCTGCACGGTCGGGCTTCCTGGCAGGTCAGCGCCCGATCACACCGCCGTTCAGGCCCACGCGGTCGCCGCTGCGGAAGTCCGGCGTGGTTTCCTGGGTGACGACCTGGGTGCTGCCGTCGTCCATGCGCAGGGTGACGCGGTAGACCCGGTCCGACGCCATCGAGCTGCCCGTGGCGCCGCTGCCGCTGCTGCCCACCGCGGCGCCGGCCGCCGTGCCGCCGCCGATGCTGCCGCTGGGGCGCGGCACCAGTTCGATTGCCACCACAGTGCTGTTTGGACTGCTGCTGGACGCGGTGGCCGCTCCCGCGCTCGTGCTGCCCTGGGCGACGCCCACGGCGGTATCGCTCGCGGCGCTGGCCGAGCTGCTTTCGCCCATGCTGCTGACACTGCCGGTGGCGCCCGAGCCGGAGCTGCCCGAGCTGCCGGAACTACCCGAGCCCGACTGGTCGTAGCCGGAAGTACCCGAGGTGCCGGAAGTACCCGAGGAACCCGACTGGTCGATGCCGCTGCTCGACGAGCCGGAAGTCCCCGAGGTCCCCGACGCGCCCGCGCTGCCGGAACCGCTGCTGCCGGTGCTCTCCACGCCGCTGCCGGTAGCGCCGCTGCCCGAGCTGCCGCTGGCGCCTTCGCCGCCGCCGCGCATGCTGGCGCAGCCGGCCAGGCCGAGCGCCATGGCCAGCAAGCCCGCCAAGACCACGCTTTGGTGTTGTTGTTTCATGATCGACTCCTTGGTTGATTTTGTCAGTGGGTATGCGTGACGATGTCGTCTGCCACTCGGGTAAGAGAGGCAAACGGGCGCGACGTTCCAGCTGACTCGGGTTGGCACTGAGCCAGATCAACCCCGAGAAAAGAGCATGAAACTCCAGGAAAATTTAATCAAGCACGTTCAAGCTCGGCCTTCGGCAAGACCAGCGACAGGACGACACAGGTGACGATGGCCGCGCAGCAATCGACTAGCCAGTCATGCACGTCGGCGCCGCGGTAGGGGAAGAAGCTTTGCACGAACTCGTCGGCGGCGCCCATGGCGGCAATCGTGGCCACGGCCGCCAGGCTGCGCGCGCCGGCGCCGCCGCGGCTGCCGGTGTACCAGAGCAGGGCCAGCGTCGCGTACGCCAGCGAATGCAGGACCACGCCCGAGGCATAGTGGCCGATGTCGGCGCGTGCGCCGGGAATCGAGCCGGCAATCACGATCGCCAGGAACAGGGCGATGGCGCCGGCACGGCGCAGCCTGCGCAGGCGCGCATCGAGCAGGAGGAGGTGGAGGAGGGGATACATGGTCGACGTGCTGGCAAAACGTCAACCATATCATGCGTGCGGCCACGCATGCACGCAGCCGCCGGGATGCGGGAAACGGTCAGATGGTCAGCGCCGGTTCGCCGTCGGCGTACTGGGCGTCGAAACAGCTCTCGCATTCGGCGCAGAACAGGTGCGCCATGCGTACCGAGGCCTGGCGCAGGACCAGCTTCAGGCTGCCTTGCTGGCACTTGGGACAACATTCGCGCACGCTGCCGAAGGTCATCAGGGTCAGGCTGGCCTGCCCGGCCTCGGCATGGTCGATCACGACGTGCGGGTTGAGTTCACGGAGAATCAGGTTGTCGACGCCATCGCTGCGGCGGCGGCTCGAGGACGGCGGGTTATGGCTTTCAGGCGATTGAACATTCATCGGTCCGGCTCCCTATTCTGGTTGGCATGACGCAAGTTGCAGTACGCACTGGGCGCGCCGCAACGAGGCGTGAACTTCATCATAGTCAAATGTGCGTGGTCTGCAAGGTCACGAACTGGTCTTTTGCGTTGCAGTGCACATAAAAAAATGCCCGCCAGGAGAGAGGTGGCGGGCACAACCCAAGATCGGGCCAAGAGACGCTATTCGGTGGGTGTGTAGCGCGATTGCGTTACACACCTGTCTGCCGTCACGCATATCGGTTGCGTGTACCGCAGATGAATCCAGTATAGGCAGGCTTTGTGACGCAGACATGACACAGCGCAAGCTCATGCGCAGTTGTGCGAACGCGGCGGCTGTTGGCTGGTCTACCAGATGGGACGCAAAGCGCACATCCGTTCGGCTGCAGGTGTAGATTGTTTGAGCGCGGTCAAGCCGAAGCGCAAAAAAAAAGCCCGCTGATTGAGCGGGCTTAAAACTATTTTCTTGGAGGAGAATAGTGGAGACAGGTGCCATTATGCTGCGTTGCGGCATACGTGTCTAATTGCAAATACAGATACCAGACATACGAAGTGTGAATACTACGAGGGCCGTATGCAGGCTGCATTTCTTGCATGCGTTCAGGCGTTGGCGTCGTCGCGCACCGGCACCGTGTAGTTCAGCGGCAGGCGGCCGCCGTCGGCGTACAGGGTCTGGCCGGTCATGTAGGACGCGTCGTCGCTGGCCAGGAAGGCGACGATGGACGCCACTTCCTCAGGCTCGCCGCAGCGTCCCAGCGGCGTGCGCGACAGGATGGTATGGCGCGCCTGCGGGCTGCCAAGCACGGCCTGCTTGGCCAGTTCGGTGAGAATGGTGCCGGGGCCGACCGCGTTCACGCGGATGCCGTGCTGGGCCAGGCTGATGGCGGCCACGCGGGTCAGCTGGTTCACGCCGCCCTTCGACACCACGTAGGGCACCTGGTTCGGGATCACCAGTTCGGCGTTGACGCTCGACATGTTGATGATGCAGCCGCTCTGGCGCTTGACCATGTCGCGCGCCGCCGCCTGGCTGCACAGGAACATCGATTTCAGGTTGATGCGCAGCACGCGGTCGAAGTCGTCCTCGGTGAGGTCGAGGAAGTCGGCGGCATGGGTGACGCCGGCATTGTTGACCAGGATGTCGATGTGGCCAAAGGCTTCCAGGGTGGCGGCGAACAGGGCGTCGACGTCGGATTTCTGGCTGACGTCGGCCACGATGAAGCGGGCGGCGTCGCCCAGGGCCGCGGCGGCGGCGGCGCCTTCCGGGCGCACGTCGGCCAGCATCACGCGCGCGCCTTCGCGCACCAGGCGTTGGGCACAGGCCAGGCCGATGCCCTGGCTGGCTCCGGTCACGATGGCGGTCTTGTTGGCGAGTTTCATGGCAGGGCTTTCAGGAATGCGGGAAAGCCCGGATTGTACCGAGAATGGACGCAAACAAGGACGGAAAAGCGTGAACCGGGGCGCGTGGCCGCCCCGGCCTTCAGAGCATGAGCGGGCGGTCCGGCAGCTCGTTCGGCCGCTCGCCGTTGGCCGGGAAGTGTTCGCGCAGCAGCGAATTCACTTGCTCGACTGCCGCCAGCGCGGCCTGGTGGAATTCGCCGCGCCGGAAACCTTCGGTCATGGTGCGGCACACGGCTTGCCAGGTGCCCGTGTCGATCTTGCGGTCGATGCCGCGGTCGGCCACGATGTCGACCTTGTGGTCGGCCAGGTTCACGTAGATCAGTACGCCGCAATTGTCCTCGGTATCCCAGACGCCGTAGTCGGCGAACAGGGCCAGGGCGCGCTGGCGGTTGCTGACGCCGTCCCAGATCTCGTCGGCCGGCAAGGCCTTCTCGACGATGAAGCGCACCTCGCCGCGGTGGGTGCGTTCGCCGGACGTGATCGCCTGGGCCACCGCTTCCAGGGTGGCGTCGGGAAAGGCGCGCCGCGCATCGGCTTTGGTACTGCGCCAGTGGCGCAACACGCGGCTTAGGCGCTGGCCGAACGAACCTGCTGTGTCTTGTGTCATCACCAGTCTCCCGAGGCGCCGCCGCCGTCAAAACTGCCGCCGCCGCCGGAGAATCCGCCGCCGCCGAAGCCGCCGCCACCGCCCGAAAAGCCGCCGAAGCCGCCGCCTCCGCCACGGCTCATGTTGCCGATGATATTACCGAGGATGAAGCCGGTGGCGCCGCTGCCCCAGCCGCCGCGCGACAGGCGGGTGCGGCGCGGGCGGAACATCGAGCGCACCAGGGTGAAGCCGACCACCAGCAGCACGATGCCGACGATGCCGAGGCCGCCGCCGCCATCGCCCTGGGGCACGCGCGCGGCTTGTCCCTGTTGCTGCTTGGGCGCCGGGAACTGTTCCTGGTTCAGCAGGGTGGCGATGGCGCCAACGCCGGCCACCAGACCTTCGTAGTAATGCTCCTGGCGGAAGTGCGGGGCGATCGTGTCCTGCAGGATGCGTTTCGACTGGGCGTCGGTCAGCACGCCCTGCACGCCGCGCCCGGCCTCGATGCGCAGGCGGCGCAGCGAACTCGGGTTGTCGCGCGCCACCATCAGCAGCACGCCGTCGTCCACGCCCTTGCGGCCGAGCTTCCAGGCATCGGCCACGCGGATGCCGAACTGCTCGATGGCTTCCGGCTCGGTCGATTTCACCAGCAGCACGGCGATCTGGCTGCCGGTCTTCGCTTCATAGTCGGTGAGCACCGCTTCCAGGCGCTGGTGCTGGTCGGCGTCCAACATGCCGGCCTCGTCGGTGACATGGCCGGCCAGCGGCGGCACTTCCTTCAGTTGGGCCCGGGCCGGCGCGGGCGCCATCGCGGCCAGCGTCATGGCCAGCAGGCAGAGCCAGAAGGTGCGCAAGACGGTCATCGAATCGCCTTATTTGCCGAAGTCGACCGTTGGCGCGGTCGAGATCGCTTTTTCGTTCTCGACCGTGAACGAAGGCTTGGCGTCGTAGCCGAACATCATCGCCGTCAGGTTGGTCGGGAACTTGCGCACGGTGACGTTGTAGTCCTGGACCGAGGCAATGTAGCGCTGGCGCGCCACGGTGATGCGGTTCTCGGTGCCTTCCAGTTGCGACTGCAGGTCGCGGAAACTGGTGTCCGCTTTCAGGTCCGGGTATTTTTCCGACACGGCCATCAGGCGCGACAGCGCGCCCGAGAGTTCACCCTGCACCTGCTGGAATTTCTGGAAGGCTTCCGGGTTGTTCAGCACTTCGGGCGTGATCTGGAAACTGGTGGCGGCGGCGCGGGCGCGGGTCACCGATTCCAGCGTTTCGCGCTCGTGCGAGGCATAGCCTTTCACCGTGTTGACCAGGTTCGGGATCAGGTCGGCGCGGCGCTGGTACTGGTTGACCACTTCGCCCCAGGCCGCCTTGGTCGCTTCGTCCTTGGTCTGGAAGTCGTTGTAGCCGCAGCCCGAGAGCAGCGAGCCGGCGAGCAGGGCGCCGGCCAGCAGGCGGGCCCAGCGCGAGAATATGGAAGACGTCATCATGTGCTTGTCCATGGCGAGTTGTCGAATGAATAAAATATACCGCAAGTGCCGGGGCATCCGTCGCACGGCCGGGGCGATGGCGGCGACCGGCGGGGCGCGGACAGGTAAAATAGTGGGTTTGCATTGACACCGTGAGGAGGAGTTGCCGTGAATTTCATCGATAAGCTGTCCGCAGCCTGGACCCGCAACGACTCGTTGCTGTGCGTGGGCCTGGACCCCGACCTGGCGCGCTTTCCCGCCGAACTGCGCGATGCACCGGACGGGATTGTCCGCTTCTGCAAGGCCATCATCGACGCCACCGCCGACCTGGCCTGCGCCTTCAAGCCGCAGATCGCCTATTTCGCCGCGCTCGGCGCCGAAGCCCAGCTCGAGGCCATCTGCCGCTATTTGCGCGACACCTATCCGCACATTCCGCTGATTTTGGACGCCAAGCGCGGCGACATCGGCGCCACCGCGCACCAGTATGCGCGCGAGGCCTTTGAGCGCTATGGCGCGGATGCGGTGACGGTCAACCCTTACATGGGCTGCGATTCGGTCGAGCCGTACATGGAATGGGCGGACCGCGGCGTGATCGTGCTGTGCCGGACCTCGAACGCGGGCGGCTCGGATTTGCAGTTCCTCGACGTGGGCGGGCAGCCGCTGTACCAGCACGTGGCGCGCCTGGTGGCGGAGAAGTGGAACCGGAATGGGCAGTGTGCGCTGGTGGTTGGGGCAACCTTCCCGGAGGAGCTGGCGCAGGTGCGTGCCATTGTGGGCGACATGCCGCTGCTGGTGCCGGGGATCGGGGCGCAGGGCGGGGATGTGGCGGCCACGGTGCGGTCCGGGCGGACGGCGGGTGGGGCGGGGATGATGATCAATTCCTCGCGGGCGATCATGTATGCGACGCCGCAAGAGGACGAGGATTTCGTGGCGGCAGCGCGCAGGGTGGCGCGCGAGACGCGGGATGAGATCAATCGGTATCGGGGGTGATGTGATCGTGGCCGGTTGACCACGTCATGTCGTTTTTCGAGGGACGTGGGGCTGTTGCCTGTTCCTGTATCGGTATGCATGATCCGCGTGGGCACGAGTGCCCACCCTACGAAAGACGCTGCGTATCCGGGTTTCGTATGAACTCGCCGTTAGCGGTGACTGTAGGGTGGGCACTCCGTGCCCACGCGGATCATGCAAACCATTAACGCATCAGGCAACAGCCCCGATAACGCCAAAAACAATCAATACCGCTCCGGCGCAATCATCTCCACATAATCGTACAGCGCCCCCAAGATCTCCTGCCCCCGCTCATCCGCCGTCTCCGACAGCGCATCGATCTCCCCAAACAACTGGTCCACCGTCCGCGCATTCCCGGCTCCATCGAACAGCCGCGCCGCGCGGTGTTCTTCCCAGCGCGCCGTCTCTACCTCGTTCAAGGTCTCCGGGAAATTACGTGCACGATAGCGGAACAGCAGCTCGACCAGGCGTTCGTCCTCGAACGCCGCCTGCATGCCGGCCAGCCGCGCCGGCGTTTCGCCACGCATGGAATCGAGCTTGCGCCGGTCGTTGTTGCCGACGAAGCCACCATACAAATCCTCGTCGACATCGGTCTCGTCGACGGCAGCCGGCTTCTTGAACACCTGCGCCCACACCGCCGCCATGTCCGGCCCCTGCGCCGCCAGCTGGGCGTGCGCGCGGTGCTGGGCGACGTCGATGCCCCAGCGCTCGGCCATGGCCGGGCTCAGCGTCTTCAGGTTCCCGACCAGCATCGGCGACTTGTTCAGGTGTACGCTCTTGATCGGCAGGCGCGTCACGCCTTCGGGCAGTTCGCTCGAACGCGTGAACATGCGCTGGCGGATCGTTTCCACATCCAGCCCGAACAGTTCCGACGGATCGTGGCGGCAATCCCAGACCAGGATCTCGTTCTTGTTCGACGGATGCTGGGCCAGCGGCCACACCAGGCCCAGGCAACCCTGTTCCGCCGGGAACATGCCTGACACGTGAAGGAAGGGCTGGCGCAGCGCCGGTTCCAGGTGCAATCCCATTTCGGCGGCAACCCGGTCCTTGCGCCGCAGTTCCAGGCAGAAGTCGAAGAGTTTCGGCTGTTTGCTGCGGATCAGGCGCGCCAGGGCGATGGTGGCGCGCACGTCGGACAGCGCATCGTGGGCCGACTCGTGGGCCAGGCCATTCGCGGCGGTCAGGTGCTCGAGACGGAAGCTCGGGCGGCCATCCTCGTGGCGCGGCCACTCGATGCCTTCGGGGCGCAGGGCATAGGTCATGCGCACCACGTCGAGCAGGTCCCAGCGGCCGCAGCCGTTCTTCCACTCGCGCGCGTACGGGTCGATCAGGTTGCGCCAGAACAGGAAGCGCGTCACCTCGTCGTCGAAGCGGATGGTGTTGTAGCCGACGCCGACGGTGCCTGGCTCGGCAAACGCCGCCTCGACCTGGCGTGCGAATTCGTGCTCGGGCACGCCCTGTTCCAGGCATTGCTGGGGCGTGATGCCGGTGATCAGGCAGGACTGCGGGTCAGGCAGGTAGTCGCTGGCCGGCCGGCAGTACAGCATGACCGGGTCGCCAATCTCGTTGAGCTCGGCATCGGTGCGGATCGCGGCGAACTGGGCCGGACGGTCGCGGCGCGGCTGGGCGCCGAAGGTTTCGTAGTCGTGCCAGAGGAAGGTGTGGTTGCTCATGAAATCCAGGAAGAGGGTAACGCCGGCTTGGCGCCGCCAGCGTGGCACAGAATTGTCGGGGCCATGCCCCGTTCCGTCAACCATTC